>JAABUO010000427.1_pt1 | contig 85739 bp, 78 predicted proteins | sample 5559291 | NCBI WGS metagenome assembly JAABUO01 (sample SAMN10711878, study PRJNA513372) | rock metagenome | isolation source: Antarctica rocks | place: Antarctica: Victoria Land, Finger Mt sud
GTAAACATACACTGCAATTCTGCAACCGTTCACGCGCCTATAATTTTGGCTATGGGTAAGCGCCTTAGCTCCTTGATCTAGTTCACGCTGATTTATGCGTACCCCTTCCCTACTTTCTGGAGGGTGCTGGTTACTTCCTCGTCATGGTCGATGACATCACTGGATATGGCGATTTCGGGTACACACTAGTCACCAAATCGTCGTTATCACCCTTTCTTACATTGGTCAAGCAGCTTTGCGAGCTGACTACGGAGATGGAATTACGTCATATCGGCTAACCAACTTCCTGCTACCACATGATATTGTGTACCAGAGCAGGGCTCAGGCTCCTCTTCCTCACAGTCGATTGGCTAGGTCGAGCGATTTTCGATTTTATCGCACCGTTGTTGATAAAGTAAGGACCGTGCTTAACCACGCTCGCCAGAGGCCGAAACCGCTGTCTTCAGTATGCTTGGGATTGCTCGTTTACTGTACTTAAACTCTAAGATAAACACCGGTGGAGGCCTGGCGAGTAAAGGAATGGTTCTTCGTGCCATTGGGGTACTGCATGTGCTGCTTCAGCACACTTTCGCGACCTTTCGTGTCTAAAGCATCCGGTCGAAGCTGTCAATTGCTTGCACCTCGGGTATTACGATTCTAGTAAGAGTTAAGTTACCACTTCCCTTAATCGTCACATATAAGGTTATCAGGAGCCGAGACGTCACGATCGAGGAACACCCACTTAGCCTTTTATCACTCATACAAATGAGCTTCAGCCGCAGCAAAGCGTTGATCTATCCTCTACATCGGTTCCTACTTTGGATTCCTTTAGCTCCCCGCAAACTGAAATGGACCTTCCCCCTGCTTCTGATCTCTATACCAAAATTAAACATGGAATTGCAAAAGCCGCAGAACCCGTCAGAATCCTGCGGAACAGCCTGCTCTAACGTAGACTCCTCTCGGCAACTACTATAAAGCGCTGCCCAAGATAATTACATCCCAAGCAACTCGCGTCACCTCAAAGATGCAAAGATCCATCATTCGGTGAAGCACTCGCGCGTCGAGCCCACTGCGACAATTCTGGATTGCTTTCCATGCAAATCCACCATTGCACGCGGGCTGTTTACTTCCACCGAGTTTGCGCACTCGAGTATTGATCACGACCCGCTTTCCTACAAGGCTGCCATGCAATCTTCGTCAGGTCAGCAATATCAAAAGCCATCAAAAAGGAAAGCGAATCATTATAATGCTCATATTATACGTGGACCCTGACAGTTCTTCCACCTGTTCGCACGCCTATACGGTGGTGGACAATGCCTTATCAAAACTTTAACTCTGTCAATATCGACGCTCAAAATAAAGAAATACTACCATCGTGATCTTAAGGGAATTTTGTGCACGGCAACATACTTTTTGGATTTATTGGATTAATTTTGGCGTTGTGGTGGCTGGTTTAGATTGGAGCAATTTTGTCCCTTTTTCGCGTTCATCAACAACACGTCCACAACACCACTAATCAACGCGACAAATCAACAAACTTGAGCCCTATATCCAGAACACAGTCCTAATGAAGTCTATATCGTTAGATCGACAGAACGACATTGTTTGCGCCCTCAAACAGGTGGTCAACGCGTGCGATTGCAGCAAGCCATGGCGTGTCTAAGGGCACGATCACGCGCGTCAAAGGCAAATTCCGTGTCAAGTGTGTGAAGAAGCCGGCTGGAAGGCCCAAGAAGCTTTCCAAAGCCTCAGAAAGGCGCCTGGTCCAGGCTGTTGAGACCGGGGTGTGCATTGACGCTGTTAGCGCCCACAAAAGCTTGCCAACGGCAAGCAGGAGTGCGGTTTCGAGAAAGACTGTCGCAAGAACACTCCGAAGGCATGATTTGAGGGCACATGTCAAGCAAAAAAACCATGCTCACGGCCCGACATCGCAAACTTCGCCTGGCCTTCGCAAGGGCTCACCAACATTGGACTGTGGAGGACTGGAAGAAGGTCTGGTTCTCCGATGAGACGAAACTCAACCTTTTTGGGTCCGATGGCAAGGACTATTACTGGAAAAGGCCAGGAAGCGCGGCTAGAAAGCACCATTTCAGCCGACCTTGAAACATGGCGGTGGAAGCATCATGCTTTGGGGCGTCCTGACCCCAAACGGAGCGGGCAAACTTACCCAGATCCATGGAAAAATGAACGCTGAGATGTATTGTGGTATACTTGCCAATTTTCTCCGCCTGCAAGAGCAGCGAGAGGGAAAGAAACCGGGCGACATACGTCTTCCAACAAGACAACGATCCAAAACATACCTCTCGCTTGGCCAAGACCCACTTTGAACGTCGTGGCCTGACTGTTCTCCCTTGGCCACCTCATTCCCCAGACTCAAACATCATCGAACACTGCCGGAATGAGCTGAAACGTCGCATTTATAGGCGCTCCGGGCATCCCACCACTTTGGGTGCTCTGGTCGATGCTGCAAAGGGAGAGTGGGTGTAATCGAGCAAGACTTCGTAGAAACATTATACGAATCTATGCCGAGACGGATGGCAGCGGTGATGAAAGCTAAGGGTGGTAATACCAAATATTAATGGTGTTTCGTTTCAGGGACAAAATTGTCCCAACGAAATTCAACGTTATCACCAAAACTCATCCTATTATTAACGACCCGAAAAGAAAAATTGCATCACGTGACCTTATTAAATTGAAGTAAAGCACGTCCATAAATTCAACACAACCACATCTCTACCCCATTGCTTTGATTCCCATGTTCAACTCAGCCTACTGAACACGATGCTTGAACACCTACCCGAAGATTCCTTTGATAGAAAACCCGATGGCAGTCGAAAAAGAATCTGTAGAGCAGATCTTACCAGAGCATCGACGCGTAATGCGGAGGGTGACGTGATATTACCATACTCAGACTTGATTGGGGACCTAGCGAGCAATGAGCTGTCAATGTCTGTTACAATTAACCTTAGTGACCCCGATATTGACGAGACGGATAGGAATTCGGGGCTTATAACGATTGCAAACGTCAAAGCGCTGATCGCGGAAATTGTGAGTTCGATATTGGATGCTTGCAACTACAAATTCGTATACGAATCAGTTTCAGAGTCGGGTAAGAGCATCATAGTGTACTATGTCTGTGCAAGGTGACAAACGAATTTCAGGATCGGATAGCGATGAAAAGAACACCTTGCGCAGGGCGCATCATATTCAGTTTTGACCCGGAGACGGAAAACCTCCGCATGAAGCTCACCCATAACCCCGTTCACCCCCCTATGCTGACTTCTCTGTGACGCCAATAATGCGGCAATATATTGCCAACAACTTGAAACTCTCACCAGCCACGTTGTATCAAAGTGTCACGAGTGATGAGGGACTTTGCGAGTTCTGTGTTTACCTCACGGAGTCCAAGTTCAATACATTTGGCACAATCTTACTTCAGGGACATGGCTACGAGGTGCTGATCCGTTTAAGCAGAAATTTAAACTTGCAACTATTGGAAAGGCGTCCAGACACAAACCTTTACTGGTAATATAAGTGGCTACTACAATAGGAAACACAAGACGATGGAACATACCGAACAAACGATTTTCTGGACACGACATGACATTGTCAACCACTTAAAAAGGACGTATCAAAGATTGGGCTACGCGTTAACAATGAAGCGTTCAGTTGCCAACAGGTATGTGTACCTAAGGTGTGATCGAGGAGGAATATACTCCACTCGATTGGAACTGACAGCTGAGTCCAAACGAGGATCAACTAGCTCTCGTTTGATCAATTGTCCATTTGAAGTCAGACGCAAAATTTGCAACGGAATTTGGACATTCAATGTCACAAACAATGCTCATAACCATGGGCCATCCAGCGGCATCAGTGGCCACCCTTCGACTAGCCGCCTAAATGTAGCGCAGCGAGAAGAGGTGCACAGGCTAGCCTGTGGGAGGGTTTCAACGAGACAAATAGTCTCAACACTGGGACAACAAGACCCTGACGGCTATGCCTCGCCCAGAGCCGGGTCGAATGAGAGGCGAAGGCAAGTGCGGCCGAATTGAATGGCCGGACGGCCATTGAAGCCCTGATCGACGCGTTAACGGAAAAGCAGTTTGTGCACAAAAATGTAAAGCAATGCAACCGCCGGCGGCAAAACACTGCGATTGCTTCTGGGATCTTCCCTTTTGATGTGATCCTCTGCTCATCTTATCCATCTGACCAATCAAAGAACTAAAATTTCGGGTTTTGCTATTAGGCATGGATATTCAAAAACCCGATCCACAATTTTCCCCAAAATCTGATTATCTCATCAACTTTAGAGGAAAATTCAGGGACAGTGATCGCTAGAAGATGTACAAATTCATGATAACTCCGAAGGAATCTCAAGAATGTTTGGAAATTGGGTTACAAGGTTTCTCCCTCCCTGTGTCAGACCGTAAAAGTCTCCACCCCTCCTCTGTGTCAAACAGTCACGAGCAAGTAAACGCCGTGATGGCTAGGCTAAAAAGCAACGAGGCCTTCATAAGATGGACGGAGCCGTTGACTGCGCCTCTTATAGCCGAGCGGGCTAAAGACCCTTTGAAGATGCGAGTGCAGAAATCTGCATTCTGTAGAGGGTTCGGCAAGAAGTTAGCGCTTGGAGCCAAGGACGAGAAAAAAGCCACCACTGCTGTGGTGAATCAAGTGGATAAGTTGAAGCGGCAATTCGGTAAAGCAGAAAATCTTCGAAACGCAACCGGAGCGGGGATACAGATGAGACCACCCTCGAGCAGGAGGTCTTAAAGGTCTGCCCGCAGTATGAGTCCTTGCCCTTCCTACGGTCCACATACGGACCTGTCTCTCATATTCATTCCGCCCCGAATGATATTCCTGGAGAGACTGCACGGGAAAGTGAGAGTGAGAACAGTGAAATCAGCTCAGAAAGAGGAAGATGACACGCTTGCAACGTTGCCTCAGAAAGGCAATGATGATATTCAAGAGGACCAGAGCGCAAAATCCGAAGCTTCGACACAGCGAGTCAAAAAAGCTGTTGAAACCGAGAAGCAGCACGCAAATCCATTAGCATCGGTAAGCACGACTCGAGCTGGAAAAGCTCAGAAATGCCAGATTCGACAAGGATTTTGAGGTGAAGCACATCACAGACTCGGTGTGCGGATATCGAAGCAAAGAAACTGAGACAGAGGCTCACCGAGCCGAGATCGAGTACATTAGGGTAGAAGCAGAGCAACGTCCCGGTCTGATGAGTTAGGGTCAAAGCACTCTCTCCAACGGAATAAGAAGTCATTCATCGATAATACCGATTATTCCATTACATGTACTTGCTGACAAATAAATGCGCCACATGCTGCGAGAGAGGCTGCGAGACAGGCAACATTCGAATGGCAAGAATCTCTTATATGCCAATGACGAGATCAAGCTGGATTTGCTACCTATATTTTTCGCAAAATGCAAGTTCAAATAATTGCATTACTCGGTTCGATTCGATCTGTGCGGAGCCTTGAATTATTATTTTCAGATTTCTTGGTTGAGCAGCATCATTTCGCCTTCATGTAAATTTCCCTCAGTGGGTTGTTGGTTCATTTCCGAAGGAATCGATAATTCTCTTGCGTAGATCTCCTTTGGCCCACTCGAAAAGACGGTAAAGGATGACGTGAAACGTAGCACAGCTTCGCGCAGTGTTCAGCAATCCATTCCAGGCCTCTTGCATACAATATTCAGGTCCGCATTCCGTGTCGCGCCATGAAGCTAGGTACATAAATACACGGTCTCCCACGAGTGTCATGCATACCACTGGTTCGCTTATGCCTAGTAGTCTCAATTTAAAGAGCAGCTTCACAGCAGAGGTGGCACATTGATATTCGGCTTGGAATATTCCTTGATGCGCGTCTCTTTCTTGTGCTTCCACAACCAGGAAAGGCATAGAACCTAGTTCAGCCAAATATGTCACCTCGGTCCCTGAGTCAGACCAAAGAGTGGGCGCGGCGCCTCGCGTAAGGACAAGGTATAATCTGGCCAGTTGGCAAGTACATACTTATTCTCAAAACTTACTGCTTCTAAAGGTGCGTCAGCCTAAATGACAACCTCGCCCTGAGTGACAACCTCGCTCTTGAACATATCGCGCATCTTTAAAAGACTATTATCGTAGCATTCCATTCTCCAATTTCTCTCGCTCCATCTCTGATCGGAACCTTCGACTGCTTTCATAGCCATTACTCACAAGCTTGCTTACAGAATCGGTTTACGGCACGTATAGCTGTCTCGATAAAGCACCTTGTGTCTCTTGAACTAAATAGTGAAAGATTTTTCGGCAAAAAGTCCTTCATCCTCACTATCTCTTCTGGAGGAGTATCTTCTTCAGTCAGTTTGAAGAAGCCAAATGGAATCAAGTACTGGTTCACCCAAGTAGATGTGCACCGTAAGTTTACACTTCCAGAAGAATTCCCCTCGTAATCCATGATCCTTGAGAATTCCTGTTGACTTATAGGGGAACTTCATTTCTGTATTTGGATCAGAGGAGTCCATCACTGTTTCCACAACTACAAGTCATAACTTACCAGGGAGGAAGCTAGTGCAGAAACGGAAAGTCAAAAGAACTGGGAGACAAGGATTTTGTAATTAAATTTCTCGTACTTTCAAAAATCCATTCATCTGACCCTGGGACTTGACGCTCCGGCGGGCCCGATGATCGGGATTCGTAGACGTCACGTGCTGCGAAATTGATTTCGTCATTCGATCCATAGACTTGGTCATTGGCAGGATGCGCAGGTTCTATACAGCCCGCAGTAGGAGGAGACCACTCTACCTGCCCGAGCTGTGCTTGGGAGGAGCCATCCTCGGAGGCGCCTTGTACGCCACAGACGCACGACGACTATTCGCCGACCTGCCAAAATCACACGAGCAGGTGAAATCAGAGCAGTATTCGCAGCATGCGCAGGTCAAGTCAAGCTGGGAGTCGCCTGGCGTGTACGCGTGCGGGAACAACAAGGCACGAGTGGTTGCCCCCGATGCCACCGACGACTACATCAAGTCCCCCAAGCCGATGACCTACTTCTCCGGCAAGGTCCTGCGTGATCTCGTGCTCGACCGGACTGTCGGCGTGGCTGTCGATCAGGATGGAGACGTGATGCAATGGGGAGACGGGTACTCGCCGGCGCAACGAGAGCCAGAGTATACGCTCGTCGGGAAGAAGATCACGCAGGTGAGTGTGAGCAAGGAGCGGATCTACGCGCTCGCATCCTCGGGCAATGTGTACTGCCTGCCCTTTGCCAAGACGGATCTCCTGTACGGACCGAAGCCGTATGAAGCGAGCTGGATCCCGCTGGTCGGCCGTCGCTCCAACATCTCCTACGTGCAAATCAAGCCATCGCTACAGAGCAGAGAGAGGGTCAGATCTGTGGTATGCGGACTGGACCATGCGCTGCTCATGACTTCTGCTGGACGCGTCTTCTCCACCACAGCCTCGAATGTGCCGCTGCGGAGGGGGCAGTTTGGAGTGGTGCATGACGCGACGGCCGAGGAGCACGGAGTGCATGAGATTGCAACGCTCGATGGGTTCCGCATCCGTCGCGTGGCTGCTGGCGATTACCACTCGGTCGTCGCGGACGACAATGGACGGGTATGGACGTTTGGCGACAATACGTACGGACAGCTGTGCTTTGACTTCACGCCTGATACCGCCATGCTGCCGCTCCCGACTCTCCTCCCGCTCCAATCCCTGCTCTACTCCCCGCACCAGACCGTGCATTGCGGCGGCCTGGGCGCTGGCGGGAGCTCGACATATCTTGTCAGGAAGGCGTCCGCCTCTGCAAAGCAGCCCACGCCGACGATCGACGTCTGGGCAAGCGGGGCTGGCTTGTCTGGGCAGCTGGGGAATGGACGATGGCTGCAGACACAGGGCAAGCCCATCAAGGTTAAATCCCTGAGCGGACTCTTTGAATTTCATGAAGGACAGGGGCGGCAAGTGCCGATTGGGATGTGGATCTCATGCGGATCTGCGCACTGTGCTGCCGTGCTGGGCAACATCACAAAGGTAGATGCGGGGGGAGGGAGGAACGACGTGAATTACGGCCGCGATGTGCTGCTGTGGGGCGCCAACGAGAGCTTTCAGCTCGGGACCGGCAAGCGCAACAACCTCAATGTCCCGAGCTATGTGCCGCCGCTCGGACAGGCGGGCGGGCGGCAGGAGACGCATCGGCTGCAGCTCACCCCGGCAACCTCCCACCACGGCCTGCGCTTCGAGCAGGCTGTTGTGGCCGGGCGAGGCACGACGGGCGTGTACAGTCGGTTGGTTGGGGCATAGGCTAGTCATATCTATACAGGACCTTGATAATTCCGCTCGTGAGGGCTCAGAAATGTATGGCTTTGCTATATGTCGCCATCGCCGCTTCCTTGAAGGCCTCCGAGAGGGTCGGATGCGCATGCGACGTCCGCGCAATATCCTCCGAGCTGGCCCCGTACTCTATGGCGAGCACGGCCTCCGAGATCATCTCCCCGGCATTCGGACCAATGATGTGCACCCCCAGCACGCGGTCGGTCTCCTTGTCGCTAATAAACTTGACCTGCCCGTCCGTGTCGAGATTGGTCTTTGCGCGGGAGTTTGCAGCGAATGGGAAGACGCCCGTGGCGTAGCTGGCGCCGCTCTTCTTAACCTGCTCCTCGGTCATCCCCACCCAGGCCGCTTCCGGATGGGTGTACATGACGCTCGGGATGGCATTGTAGTTGACGTGTCCATGGCCGCTCTTGATGTACTCTGCCGCCGCGATGCCCTCCTCCTCTGCCTTGTGCGCCAGCATGGCCCCAAACGTGCAGTCGCCAACCACGCGTATGTGCGGGATCTTGGTGCGGTATTCCTGGTCGATGACAATGCGCCCCTTCTCGTCCATCTCCAGCCCGACATTCTCGAGGCCGAGGCCGGTGGTGTAGGCGCGGCGCCCGATGGCCACCAGGCAGATGTCCGCCTCGAGGGTCTCCTTCTTGCCGCCCTTGGCCGCCTCGACGTCTATCTTGACCGTCTCCCCGTCCACCTGGCCGCCCAGCACTTTGGTGTTTAGCTTGAACTTCATGCCTTGCCGCTGCAGGATCTTGAGCATGGACTTGGACATGTCTGCGTCCATCCCAGGGCCAATGGATGCGAGAAACTCCACCACGGTCACTTCCGACCCCAAGCGAGCCCACACGGAACCGAGTTCGAGGCCGATAATCCCGCCGCCAATGACGACCATCCTCTTGGGGACCTCTTTGAGGGCAATGGCGCCGGTGCTGGTGACGATGCGCTTCTCGTCCAGGTCGAGACCGGGGAACGGGGTTGCTTCGGAGCCGGTGGCAATGATGATGTTCTTTGCCCGCAGCGTCTGGTTCTGGCCCCCGTCCGCCGCCACAACCTCGACCTCGTGCTCGCCGACCAGCTTCGCGGATCCCTTGATATACTCCACCTTGTTCTTCTTGAAGAGCATCTCGATGCCGCGTGTGAGCGAGGTCACGGAGGTGTCCTTTGCCCTCATCATCTGCTCCAGGTTGAGCTTGACCTCGCCCACCTCGATGCCTCGCTGCTTGATATCGTGCTGGATCTGATGGTAGATGGCCGTGTTGTTGAGCAGCGACTTGCTCGGGATGCAGCCCACGTTCAGGCAAGTCCCGCCCGGCAGGCCCCGCTTGTCCACGCACGCTGTCTTGAGCCCCAGCTGGGCTGCTTTGATGGCGGCCACGTAGCCGCCGGGGCCAGCTCCTATGACGACCACGTCATGCTCCCCGGCCTCGGAGGCAAAGGCCGCCCTGCATCGCGGGACTTGCCAGGGGCGTGGTCGGAGGGCTGGTTTGGTCAGCAGCCTGTGCCCGTGAGTGAGCATGTGTAGGGATATCTGTTCGAGGGACGCAATGAGCGACGCAGCACGACTTCGCAGGGAGCGGAGGAACCAGAAGATCCTGGCGGGTGGACGAGCGCGACTGGGCAGGATTGCAGGGGAGCAGGGTGGCGTGGGCGAGAGGGAGGGTGGAGGGCGAGAGGAGGGACGGGGAGATGCGCCTGATCCGCCAGACATCGACGTGTCCATGCTGCAGGAGTTCACCCAGCCTGGCGCAGTGGGCAAGACTGGCAATCCGTTTGCAGGCTTTGCAGGGACGCCGTTTGCAGGGCTTGCGCAGGCATTCAGCGGGGAGAAGGGGTTCAAGGACCTATCCGCCCCGGAGCGACCAGCATGGGTTGCACTCGCCAGTCGCATCACGCACCTCCTCCTTTCACTCTGCTTCTGCACTGCCCTTGTCGCATACTGGCCCACCCGCCCCGCGTTCCTCTACCTGGCCTCCTTTGAACTGGCGCTGCAGATGGCCCGGCTGGCGCTCGAAGGAGGCGGACCCCCCTCTGGCTCCATCCTCGCCACCATCGGAGGACAGCTGCCGCCGCCGTTTGGAGGCTACCTTGTGCTCATGGCCCGGTATAGCATGCTCTGGACAAGCTGCGTCGACCTGCTCTGCATCTGGCTCTTTGTCGTCGGCGTGGGGCAAGCAATACACGGGGCTAACGGGGCTCTTGTCTGAGCATATGTACAACGGTGCGAACGCGCGCGCGCGCCGAGTCGTCCAGCAGGCCGCTGCCCTGCAGTCGCTTCCGCAGGTACCACAGCAGCCCCTTGTGCAGCTGGGCGTGTCGACGCACCTCGCCAAAGAGATGCTCGTCGTGGTCGCGCGTGGAGATGGAGGCAGGGGTGGTTAGAAGGATGAGAAATAGAACCTCCATGAATACCTGCATGTTGGCCGTCATGGTCGTGAAGGTGACTACTTTGAGACACGTCACGGGGATCACGCTCGCCGCCATGAGCTGTCCGTAGAACTTGGCCAGGTTGGTGATGCGACGGGGGTCACCACCCCCCTCCTCCTCCCCCTCCATCTGCTCCAGCGTCCCCCACAGCGCAAACTCAAACGACTTCCACATGCGCCGCTTGGCCACGCACAGCTTCTGGGCAAGCAGGCGGTAGTAGGGATTGTACGTCTTCTCTGTCGCGCAGCACTGCACGAGGACACGCGGGATCTCGACCACTTGAGCGCGCCGGAGGTCCAGGCGGTTGAGTTTGTTCATGGCATCCATGCAGTCCTCGGCAGACATGATGGCCACAAAGATCCCCATCCGCACGTCCGTATTCATTCTCTGCTCCTTGGCCAGGCTGACGAGGGAGGCAGATGTACCCCCTTCGTCCGTCTGAACGGAGGCATGTGCCTCTGGCTGCCAGGACGCGCCCGGGAGCCACCACTTGCCTTTGGACTTGACGGAGCGCACATCCTCCAGCGTGACACGGAGCGGCTCCACGGCGCTCTTCCCACCCAACGTGCCCAGGAACTTCCTCATGCGCGTCGTGGCCTCTGAGATGCTGACGGCGCTCGCCGTCTTCCTTGCTCGCGCCTTGTTATTCTTCAAATCCGTGATGGCTTCCATCAGGAACTTGGTGCGCGCAGAGAGCGGCGTGTGTCGCGCATGGGCAGTTTGGGCCATGGAGACAATCTCGCGCAAGGCAGCAGGGTCATCTGCTCTCAACTGCGGACCGCAGCTGCGCAGCACTTTTAGCAGCAGCTCCGTATTTCCCTCTGTCATGTCCGCCAGGAATTGGCGCACGAGGTCGTAGACCAGGACGCAGGAGATGGTTTGAAAGGTGTAGAGTTCCGTGACCAGGGCCACCAGGTTGACGCACTCCTTGCTGGCCTCGGCGGTGCGGTAGTACTCCTCAAACGTCTCCACCAGCGTCTGTACAAACTGCGCAGCAAAGTCGACGCCGACCGTCTGATGCAGGGCGCGTATGAAGGCGGCATGCAGGATGAGAAAGGCGTCCAGCATCTGTGCCCGCGAGTAGACGGCGGCGAGCAGGAGGGAGGTGAGGGAGGAGGTCACGTCGGCGCGGGGGTGTGCGCGGTAGAGGGCCATGACTTGAGCGAGGATGGAGCCCATGTTTGCCTCGGAGAGACGGTTGAGCAGGCCCTGCAGCTGGCGTCGGAGATCCACGTCCACCTCCTTGTCGGCGACTCTCTTTGATGGGGGGACGTACCTGCCCGTCGAGTAGATGTTTTCCTTTTCCCTCTCCTTTCCTTCTCCCTCTCCCTCTTCCTCGTCATGCTCCTGCTCCTCTGCATCGCTCCCCTCCGACTCGACCTCTGCAGCAGTAATCCCCTCCAGCAACGCATCCAGTCCATCCTCCTCTCCCTTCCCTTTCCCCTTCCCTTTCAATCTGCCCTCCAAGACTCGAATCCGCTCGCCCTCCTCATCCACCCGTCGTCGCTTGGGGCCTCTCATCTGATTCCACCACGATGCCACTGAGCAACGAGGACTTTCTGCAGCAGGTCAAAGCCCTGCTGGGGCAGAGAACAGGCGAGGGCCAGGAGAGTGGCAGCGTCTTCATGACCCAGAAGCCCATGAACACAGCATATGGGCCGGCCTGTCTGCTGGTGCGCGCCACCGACGGACGGGGCAAGAAGGCGGGCAAGGTCAAGCTCAGCACGCTGGTGGCCCCGCACGAGATGGAGGCCTTCTTTGCTGCCTGGACGAGAGTGGGCAAGGAGGGGATGGGCCACCTGCGCAAGAAGGAGCGCAAGGAGAAGAGGAAGAAGAAGCCCAGGCGGGAGCAGGAGCAGTAGACAGGGCACCAGCAGTAGACCAGAGCAGCTGCAGGAGCAGTAGGGTAGGCAGCAGCAGCAGCAGCAGCAGCAGAGTGAGAGTGGATGATCAGACACTTACTCTGTGGAACGGTCCATGGATGGCGTTGTATATACAGAGTCCCCAGGTAGAATGGACAACTCCACTCTTCTAGACCAAACACCATTGTAGGCAGTGTTGATACTACTCGAGTCTTGCAATATCCAGAGTGCAGTTGAGTGACTTGCCTGTAGACCCTTGACAGGGACCAAGAGAAGAGGAGGCGAGGAGAATAGGAGTGCATAGGGAAGGATCAGGATCAGGATCAGGATCAGATGCAGCTGGCCTTTCGCACCAGCAAGGAGGTTGGCGTCCTCGACCTCAAGTCGTACTCGCCGCCGCCGCACTTCCAGCCAGACCAGCAGCGCACCATCCGCATCGTCGCCTACAGCCCCGACGGCGGATTCATCGCCTACGCAGACCCCGAGCAGGTGCACCTGCTGCGGCCGGACGGGCAGGTGCAGGCCCGCATCCCCCAGGCCAATGTCTACGAGGTGGGCTTCTCGCCGCGAGGCTCCTTTGTGATTACATGGGAGCGGGCAGTCAAGGACGGCGAGGGCAACACGCTCCCCAACCTGCACGTCTGGCGCACCTCCCCGGACGCCGAGCGGGTCGCCTCCTTTGTGCAAAAGTCGCAGAGCGGGTGGAATCTGCAGTACACGGAGGATGAAGCGTACTGTGCCCGGCTGGTCAGCAACGAAGTGCAGTTCTACGAGGGCGGAGTCTTGGACAAGGTGTGGAGCCGGCTGCGCGTGGAGGGGGCGACCGACTTTTACCTCTCCCCCGGCGGAAGCCCGAGCGTGGCTGTCTTCATCCCGGAGCGCAAAGGGGCGCCGGCCTCCGTGCGCGTGTATACCCTCCCCGACCTCTCCCAGCCGGTATCGCAGAAGCAGTTCTTCAAGGCGGACAAGGTGCAGTGCAAGTGGAATGCCATTGGCACCAGCCTGCTCCTCCTCACCCAGACGGACGTGGACAAAACAGGCAAGAGCTACTACGGCGAGACCAACCTCTACCTCCTCTGTGTCGCAGCCAAGTACGACGCGCGCATCACGCTGGACAAGGAGGGCCCCATTCACGACGTTGTGTGGTCGCCGGACTCGCAGACGTTTGGGGTGGTGTATGGCTACATGCCGGCCAAGACGGTCCTCTTCAATGGGCGGGGCAATGTTGCGCACACGCTCCCTTCGGGTCCGCGCAACTGCATCAAGTTCTCGCCGCAGGCGCGCTTCATCGTGGTGGCTGGCTTTGGCAATCTGCAGGGCCAGATGGATGTGTATGATGCGGACCGCGAATACCGCAAGCTGGCCACCATCGAAGCCCACCACGCCTCCTTTTGCGAGTGGGGCCCGGACGGACGGACCATCATGACAGCAACCACCTCGCCGCGCCTGCGCGTGGATAACGGATTCCGGCTGTGGCACTACACCGGCGACCTCGTCTACCAGGCCGAGATGCACGAGCTGTACCAGGTGGCGTGGCGGCCGCTTGCCGCGCACCACTTCCCGCCCCGCTCCCTCCTCTCTCCCCCGCCGGCGCCGCACGAGAGCGCCATATCAGGCAAGCGGGCCGTGTCCAAAGCCAGCGGGGCGTACCGTCCGCCGCACGCCCGCAACTCCCCTACGCCGCCACAGACCCTGCGCGAGCTGGAGGCCAGTGGGCGATATGGGAGCAATGGCGTGAAGCAGCTCCCTCCTGGCGCCGCTGTCCCTGAGGACCCTCTCGAGCCTCTTTCGCGCGCGGCGCTGAAGAACAAGAAGAAGCGCGAGGCCAAGAAGAAGGATGCAGACGAGGAGAGTGGAGCGAATGGACCGAGTGCAGCGAATGGCGCCATGAACGGAGTGACTGCGAATGGGACTGCGGATGGGACGAATGGGAATGGGGTAGAGGACAAAAAGACACGCGGGCTGCTCAAGAAGCTGAGAGCCATCGAGGAATTGAAGATGCGATTGGCGCACGGCGATAAGTTGGAGGAGACGCAGATGAAGAAGATCCAGACGGAGGAAGTGGTGCGCGAGGAGCTGCACGCCGTTGGCTGGCGCGAGTGATCCCTTCCCCAGATCCATAGACTAGATAGATAGAGGGTCAAGCATCGACTGACTTGCCGCGCGGATCCTCAGCCGGCGCCTTTCTGTTCTCGACCTGTCCCTGCCTCTTCATCTCCTCGGCGCGCCTCCCTCCTTCTCCCTCTCCCTGACCCGCTCCCTCTCCCTGACCCGCTCCCTCTCCATGGTGCTGCTGCCCGCTGTCCCCCTCCTCCTGCTGGCCCTTTGCTTCCCAGGACTTCAGCTCGCCCGTGGTGTGGCTGGCCGGGTTGCTCGGATTCTCCCACGCATCCTCCTGTCGTGGCACGCTCATGAGAGCAAAGATGGATATGATACTATGAAGAGATCACAGGAAGGAGGAAGTGATACCAAAAGGAGGAAGAGATAACGGGAAGAAGGAAGGAGAGGACAAGGGAAGGAAGGAAGAAGGAAGAAAGAGAACGCAAACCAGGCGCGTTAATATGTAAAGTAAAGAAAGTCTACTCCCAGGACCAGCTCAGGACGATCAGGTGCCCGGGAGGATGCCAAAGAACTGCTCCACACCGTTCGCCCCCGGCTGCTTCCACAGCGAGTCAAAGGCTTCAAAGAGAATGATGTTGCTCGACACGCTCGCCACAAGCGACTGCATGGCCGTCTGCTGGTCTGCCGGACTGACCGTGGCCGCGCCATTGGCGTTGCCTCCGTGCGGCCACCCGGATTCCGTCACAATGACCGGCTTGTTGCCGCACACAGACTGCAGGCTGCTGATCTGTCCGGCGACGAACGATCCCGCGTTGCTCGGCGTGGACGAGGCGTCAAAGTAGGCGTGGATGTTGGCTGCCGTGAAGTCCGAGGCCTGGCACAGCGAGGGGTTGGACTGGATGATATTCTGCGGCTCGGTCGTGGCCACCGGGCCTGAATAACCCGCCGATCGCAGCTGCGAGCGCACCTGGCCAATGGTGGAGACCAGCTGGGCCGCGGAGATCTGATTTCCAAAGACGGCCTCGTTGAAGCAGATGACGGAGTGCACGCGGCCCCAATTGCCCGCGACGCCCGCAATCAGCGTGCTCAAGTCCGATTGCCAGGACCCGACATTGTAGAGCCCGAGCATGACGCGCTGTCCACTGCCCAGGGCGGCCATCACATTCGGCACGCTGCTGCAGTCGACGCTGTAGATGCGCACGACGTCGTACGCTCCGAACTGGGCAAAGTCGCCCGCGACCTGCCCGGCGCTCTTGCAGCCGCCGCTGTTGCTGTAAGGGTCGTAGGAGATGCCTTGCGTGAATGCTAGCCCGGAGGTGGAGCCGGAGTTGGAGCCGGAGGCAGGTGCTGTGGAAGGCGCCGCTGCACCAGCTGCCGCGCCCACTGCCGCGCCCACTGTCGCACCCACTGTCGCACCCACTGTCGCACCCACTGTCGCACCCACTGTCGCGCCTACTGCCGCGGTGGGGGCTGTATTGGCAACAGCGGGAGTCACTGCGCCCACTGCCGCGGTGGGGGCTGCATAGGCAACAGCGGGAGTCACTGCGCCCACTGCCGCGGCGGGGGCTGCTGCATTGGCCACAGCGGGAGTCACTGCCGCTGTTGCTGCGGCTGCTGGTGCACCGGTGCCAATCACATTGCCGTTGGCGTCGACGTGGACAGTGACATAGACCACGTTCTGGCGAGCGTGCAGCGCGTGTTCGTGTTCGTGTTCGTGTTCATGGTGGCGGTGTCGCTGGACCAGAGGCTGGGCGAGCGCGGTGGAGAGGAGGAGTGCAACCACGACCGTGAGCTGCATCCTGGCGTGCGAATGTGTCAGCAAGCAGAGAAGGAGTGTCTGAAGGAGTGTCTGAGGATGGCTGCTGAATGAGGGTGAATGAGGGTGTTGGCGCTGAAGGAGTGTGTGGTGGTGGTGGTGGTGGATGCTGAAGGAGTGTAGGGGGATTTGGTGTTGACGCTGGCAATGCGGAAAGTCCCATTTCTCCTTGATTTATTTTCTCCTTTGTCCCCACAACACGCCCCTTGCACCAAGCGACAGGAGAGCCACAGGATGGATAAAAATAGATGGAAGAGAGAATAGAGGAGAGGAGAGAAGAGAGGAAGAAGAGAGGAATAAGAAGAGAGAAGAGAGAGAGAGAGGAGAGAAGAGAGGAAGAGAAGAGGAAGAAGAGAGGAAGAAGGCGAGATAGTATTAGGATGTAGATAGAGAGCAGGGGAGAAGGGAAATCCCCCGCAGCAGCATCTCCCGCACTTCCCCTGCCTCCACCTGGCCAGGGTCCGCCCCTTGCTCCTGCTCCTGCTGCTCCGCCCCCTGCCGTGGTCTCTTCCTCCGAGAGAGGTAGGCCACCGTGTGTCCCAGCACCTGCCCGTCACGCGCCGGCCGCACAGGGTCCAGCGGCGGCACTCCAAACCACAGCACCTCCCCCATCGCGTCGCGCTGCAGCAGCTCGGTCGTCGGCAAAGGCAGGTCGATGAGGGAGGGGTAGGTGAAGGTAGACGGCGGCACGCTGCTCCTGACCAATTGCTGCTGCTGCTGCTGGAACTGGAGCTGCGTGGTGGGCATATACCCGCCTGGTATGCCGCTCGGAGCCAGCCCCGACGACGGCCCTGCGTGCGCCTGCTTGTACATCTGCGACATGGTCAGGTTCTCATACCCGCTGCGGTTCCCGTCGCCATTGCTCGCTGCGGCTCCCGCGCTGGGCGTCGGCGGGATGGCCATGCGGACGGGGCTCGCCTCTTTGGTGCTCACAGGCGGCTCCGTCGGGTCAAAGGGCCGCTTGTAGATGGCGCCCAGCTTGGGCGGCGCGCCCTCGACCCCCTGCACCGCCTCCGGGATCGGGTCGTCGTCGCTGGCGTCGGGAGGGAGGAGGTGGAGCAGCGGACTGGGCACCCGGCGCAGCTGCCGCACCCGCTCGTAGAGGTACATCTCGTAGTCGCCACCGCGCACTTCGTCTGGAATGCACGACTTCCACGTCTTGATCTTGTTGAAGGTCTTTTCAATCTCGTTGTACCGCGCCTCGCACACGTAGATGGCCTTGTTGGCGTACCCCTGCGGCCGGCCGCGGGCAAAGCGCGTGAAGAACATGACAAAGCAGTGATCGAGGATCTCATCGATGTGATGGTCGCGGTACTGCCCGCTTTTGACCACTTCGTGCTCCAGGAAGGTCTTTTGGTTGGAGTGCACGGTCAGCTCGGGGCGGTAGTACCAGCATGCATTCACCCACAGCTGCCCGTCCGTCGTCTTCCACGTCCTAAAGATCTGCGCAATGGTGGGCTTGGAGGCGTCGTTGGGGTTGATGATGTGCACCCAGTCACCCACGCGGTACTCGACGCCCTTGTGGATGATGCCGTCCTGTGGAATGCGCACCTGCTTCGTATCTCTGCGGTCCTGCGTGCCAAAGTTGATGAACTCCGAATCATCCTTGCGCCGCTCCTGCTCCGTGAGCTCGCGCGTGATCTGCTGCAAGCGTATGGCGTCGTGGTAGAGAACGCTGTCGTCCGCATTGAAGCGCATGGCATTCCCATACATGAGATCCGTGTCAGCCAGGAACATGTCGAGATTGCGGTACTGCCGCCGCTTGACTTTCTTGCGGATCCCATCCAGGGCAATGGGGTCGCGGATCTCTTGAAAGTACTCGGGATACTGCTTGACGTCGGGCAGTCGCTCAAAGGCAAGGAACAAGAGGCGGCCATCGCGGTCGCGCTCCTTGCGGATTCCTTTGATGATGTTTTTGATGCGCGCTTCGTTGGGCGTGTCGACCCTCGGCGGGCGTCCGCGCTTCCGCTTGTAGTCCTCTCGCTTCAACCGCCGCGCCCGCGCTTCCTCGTCCTCGTCCTCCTCCCCCGCCGGACTCAGCGACTTGACCTTGCGCGTTCTCTTGCGCCGCCGCCGCCTGCCCAACCCATCCCCCTCCTCCTCCTCCTCCTCATCATCGTCGTCATCGTCGTCTGCGGAATCATCGTCCATCGACTCCTCCTGCGGCGAGGCGGGCGGCGCAGGGCCAAGCACGGGAAGCACAGCCTCCTCGCGCGTGATGTGTCGCTGGTCTTTCAGGCGGTTGAGCTCGCGGATGAGCATGGTCTCCAACGTGGCAGCGTCCTCATACACGACGCTCGAGCGACGGTTGTAGGTCTTTGCATTATGGAAGATCTGCGCCATTTCGCGGATGAAGGCCTGGAAGCTGACGTACCTGCGCTCCGTGACTTTGGCCTGGATGATGGAGAGCGCCATGGGTGAAGAAATCACATCGTAATAGTCGGGCACGTCCTTCTTGCTCGGCAGGTCCCAGAATATGTCGCTCAGGTTGCGTTCTGTATCCTCGTCCACGGCGTTCAGGACGAGGTCGATGCACGTCTGCATTGCCGTCCACGGCGCATCCTCCTTGCGCACTCGAATTTGCACCATGCTGCCTCACGTGACTTTGTTTACCATTTTATGTACATGAGCAGGACTCGACTACTACCGGATGTCGGCCACTTCAAAGTCCTTATCGTACTCCAGCACATGCCCCTGCTCGTCGCGTGTGGCGCCCGTGTAGATATTTGGCTCGGCGTGGGGATGGAACAGGCCCTGCTGTGTGCATGCCATGATGGCCTGCTTGCCAGGAGGGTCCGTAAGCCGAAAGATGCCGTAGGAGGGGGTCTGTCGCGGTGAGCAGACGATGGCAACGGCTTCTGCCAGCATCAGCTGATACGAGCAATGCGTGTGCATGTCCAGAGAGGAGAGGAAGCACGTCTGGCTGGGGTGGGTATGGATCCACCCGAGCGTCAGCAGGTTGCGCGAATCCTGAAACTCAAAGAGCGCCTCCTCGTCCGTCGTTGCACACGTATCGCTCGTGGATTCCTGGGCCGGGATGACGAGCGTGGTGATGAAGAGCGCATTCTGCTTCAGGATCCCGCAGAGCACGCCGCACGTCTCCAGATTGCGCGACGTGTTGGTGTATGCAATCTTGAGGAAGCGCTCGCGCAAGGTCTTTGGCACGTAGATGGTTCGGAGATCCTGCCCGCCCTCTGTGCTTGCGCGTATGGCGTAGGAGAAGCGGTCGGTCCCGGCTGCTTCCTCGTGAATGGTTTCTTTTGGTGGAAGTAGGGGTGGCGCGGGCGGGAATGTCGACCCAGTGAGACTCGGTTTGCGGGGGAGGGGTGGTGGAGAGTGGGATGGTAGCTGTGATATCGCGATCCTGCCCTCCCGGGCAGTGGATAGGTCGGCGGCGGTGGTCGGGATGGCGGGATAGGAGTACTGCCGGACATACACTGCCGGCGGCCGAGACGGGGGCGGAGGGTTTTCCTTCATGGTCTGCAAGCCCTTCATGATGTCTGCCAGGTCGACGGGGTCGCGCTCCTTCTTTGCAGATGTCGGGCTGGACACGGGCAATGACACCTTGCCTTCCTCGCGCCGCCGCCTGGCGTCCGCGGCCTGCTTCTCGTACACCTGCGTCCGATGCTTGACCAGGCCGTGCAGCCGCGTGATGGTGTCCATGACATGCCCATTGACGGCCTGCAGCAGGTCGTGGCGCTGCTTGCTAGGGATGGAAGCGTAGTCACGGTGCTTGGGAAGGTAGGTGAGAATGAACTGGGCATACCGCATGTGTAGCACGTAGGCACGGTCCAAGTTCTCGTCTGTCTGCTCGTCCTCCAGCAGCATGTCCGCCTGCATAAGCAGATTCCTGGCTGTCCGCAGCACCACTTTGACATCCGCCGCCAGACTGTCGCGCGTGACCTTTTGAAAGTCCTTGTTCTCGGCCCCTGCGCTCAGCTCCTTGACGGACTTTGGCCTGGTCAATAGCGACATCCCTGTCCTCTCCGGCTCCTCTCCTCTGCTCACCAGCTAGCTAGCTCATCTCTAGTCACCTGACCTAGGTCACCTGACTAGGACTGGACTTCATGGGTCAAATCAAGAGGGCAAGGGCACGCAGACGCGACGTGGAGCAGGTGCACGAGGACTTGGAGTCGGCGGCCAGTGTGCAGCGACTGCAGAACCAGCCGGTGGACGAGGACAAGCCCGGGCTGGGCCAATTCTATTGTATTCCCTGCGCCCGCTACTTTGCCACCCCGGCCTCAAAAACGTCGCACGAGCGCCACAAGCTGCACAAGCGCCGTGTGCGGATGCTCAAGGAGCCCCCCTACACCCAGCAGGAGGCAGACTTTGCCGGCGGCCTTGGCAGCCTGGCCGCCCTTCAAGCGACGGTCGCCCGACGCCAGCTGGCCCCCACCATGACGGAGGAGACGATGATGCACGTCGACTCCCCCTAGCTGTACTCTCCAAAGCGCGTATGCATGGTCTGCTCAGCGTGCTTCTGGGCGTCGCGTTCGCCCACTAATTTGGTCCCGCACTGCAGGCATGCAAGGGTGAACTTGGTCGTGTCGGTGTAGTAGTGCCTGCTGCGGAGGATGCTGCAGAGGCGCGAGGCGGCCTCCATGTAGGAGGGGTCGACGGACGGGACCACGGTCTGATCAAACTCAGCCGGCAACTCGGAGCCAGGGGAGAGAGCCAGGCAGTCGTAGTGGATGCCAGAGTAGACGAGAAAGGACTGATTCTCCATGCCCTCATTGAACCTGTCCATGCGGCCGGACGCCACGTCGATGCTGCACAGCTCCATGGCAAAGTGCTTGGCCAGGATCTGCAGCTCAATGCCGCCGCCCCAGCTGTCGGGCCGGGTGATCCAGGCGCAGTACTCATCTACGCCCCGCCCGAGCACGGCCTCGCTGTAGAAGCGCCCACCGTCTTCCTGGATGGTGCTGGCCACCAACGCGCGCAGATCCACCATGGCGTCCAGGCTCCTCATGCAAGCGTACCCGACAGCGCGAAAAAGGCAGCTGTTGTCGTCCTCCATGACGCGTAGGGTCATGACGCTTTCGTTACATGGAACCTCTGGCGGTGCATGCTCATCCTGCCCAGTTGTTGCCTCCTCCCCGAGCTCCTTCCTAGGCTCCTGCCTGGCCTTTTCCAGCTCCACCAGAAGTTGCTCGCCATCCCTGATCCCCAATGACTTCAAAAGCCCCGTCGAGGCAAGCGCGACGGGGCGTGGAGGGTAGCCGCACTTGAGCCCAGCGACAGCCCTGCCCTCCTTCTCGCGGACGAGGAGCAACAGGTCGCTGAGGCTGGCGTCCTCGTTGACCTCCACCACGCTCGCACCGCCACTGCTCCTCAGCCGGATGCGCATCCCACGATCGCGATTGTGCCTCGGTTGAATGATGATGGCTGGACGAGTGTATCTGAGGGCGAGCAGGAGCAGCTGGAGGGGGCTGAGCGGGTTTGCCTGGCAAGACCCTTTGCAGGTGGGGCGCTTGCTGACGGAGGAGGAAGCCGCCGTGAGCCAGACCGCCAACGACTACTGCCAGGAGAAGCTGCTTCCCCGTGTCCTGGAGGCCTACCGGAGGGAGCAATTCGATACAAACATCCTGCGCGAGATGGGCGAGCTGGGGCTGCTGGGGGCTCATATCAAGGAGTTTGGGTGCGCCGGGGCGAGCCATGTCGCCAGCGGCCTCATCACCCGCGAGGTGGAGCGAGTCGACAGCGGCTACCGGTCGGCCATGAGCGTGCAGTCCAGTCTGGTGATGCACCCTATCTATACATTCGGCACGCAGGAGCAAAAGGAACGATGGCTCCCTCGTCTTGCCAAAGCAGAGCTGATTGGATGCTTTGGTCTGACCGAGCCCAACCACGGGTCCGACCCTGGGTCCATGGAGACAGCCGCCCGCAAGCATCCCAGCAAAGAGGGTGTCTACCTCCTCTCCGGCGCAAAGACGTGGATCACAAACTCCCCCATTGCGGATCTCCTGCTCGTCTGGGCCAAGTGCGCGTGGGACCAGAAGATCCGCGGCTTCGTGGTGGAGCGAGAGGCTGCTGGGGACCATGTGTCCACGCCGCCGCTAAAGAACAAAATGGGCCTTCGCGCGAGCATCACTGGCATGATCCAGATGGACGATGTTGCCGTCCCCCACGAAAACATGTTTCCCGACGTGACGGGGCTCCGCGGGCCATTCACCTGCTTGAATTCAGCCAGGTATGGGATTGCGTGGGGCACTATGGGTGCCCTCGAAGACTGCCTCGAGCGGGCACAATCCTATGCGCTGGAGCGACGGCAGTTCAAAAACAATCCCATTGCAAAGTACCAGCTAGTGCAAAAGAAGCTGGCGGATGCGGCGACGGATATCGCGTATGGGCTTCTTGCCTGCGTTCAGGTGGGTCGTCTCAAGGACCAAGGCAAGGACGCGCCCGAGATGGTCTCCATGATCAAGCGCCAGAACTGCGACCGTGCGCTGATTGACGCGAGGGCGCTGCAGGAGATCTTTGGGGGAAACGCCGCCAGCGACGAATTCCACATAGGACGCCATGTTGCCAATCTCTTTGTCACCCAGACCTACGAAGGCCAAAGTGACATCCACTCGTACGTATATTGCAGGTATTATGCTAATCTAGACTCATCCTCGGACGTGCAATCACAGGCATCCAAGCTTTTTGCTAGCCATTGTCCTGTCCAATGTAAATAGCGTAGGTGTATATGGACTTCCCCGGATTGTTCTTTCGGTCCCGTTCCTGACGATCGTGTCTCGGCCATGAATGAAGAAGAGGAAAGAGCCGCCTTTAAGCGCCATTGCCGCCAAGAGACTCCGTGAGCAGGGGGAGGAGCTGAGTGAAGGCATGGATGGCTCCAAATTGTCTAGTGACGTGAGTGATGCGAGCGATGAAAAGCCTCCAGACGAGAGGGTAGAAAGCAAGGAACCGTTCGCGTCTCAATTTGGGAATCCCCAACAGTTGAAAGACGGCCTTGTGTTTACTTTGAGACCGGGGGAGAAAGTCGCCATACTCGGCCAGGCGAGGCTGCAGGTGCGTAGTGGTTTCATTGAGGTGGATGGAGTCCAGTATAGCGCCGGTCCTGATTGGCACACCCTTTCCTTCCCGACGTGCCACAGCGCACCCGAGGTACGCGTTCTCCCACAGAAGCATACATGGAATGAGAACCACTCGGATGACGATGGAGCGATATTCACGCTCCTCGACTACTCCAATGGATGGAGTCGGGCCGATCCCCTATTTCAACGATACACCAGCGTCTGGAATGTACAGGGTGCGAGAACGTTTCAATTCTTACACGAGGGCTCTGCCCATCAGGTATGTCGCCTCCACCCCTCGTGGAGCAAACTAATCAGCGACTTCACGGCCAATGTCTACGCGAACCCAGTCGTCTTTGTCGCCGGCCCGAAAGGATCCGGCAAGTCTACCTTCTCGCAGCAGCTTCTCCATGCGTACGCTCCTTTGGAAGAGGTCGAGTACCTCGAGACAGACTGCGGGCAGCCACAATTCACGCCGAGTGGGTTGGTCTCGCTGTGCCGTGCTCCCTCCATGCGTCCCTTCCGCTATGATGACGAGGAGGGGCTGCGGGGACATCATATTGGCCATGTCACGGCAAAAGCCAATCCACAGCATTACCTCTCAGCGATTGACGATCTCTTCTCTCGCTCTGAGACGGCTACGTGTATTGTCAACCTCCCCGGCTGGATCAAGGGCATGGGACTGGAGATCGTGCGGGATGTAGTACATGCAGGGCTGAAGCTGCCGAGTAGAACCTTCCATGTGGTCTTTCTTGGTTCTGCAAGTGACGCTGCCGACGTGGTCCAGTGCATGCCGGGGCAGGTGACGATGCATTACATTCAAGAGCATCGTCCGACCAAGGCAAGCGCTCGATACCATGCGGCAGACTTGAGGGCTCTTCGCATGATGAGTTACTTCCATTACTCGAGAGAGGAGAAAGACTGGATCTTCCGCCCCATGTGCGAACTTCCTCCAAAGGCAGTTGGGTACGGAGGCAGCACGCGCGACGTGGAAGGAGTGCGTATCATGGAGGACGTCAGCGGAGAATTTGCCCTTGCTGCAGTGAATGGGACGGTTGTTGCCGTGATTGTCACCAGGGAGCGTATGCCCTGCACCGAACTCAATGGCGTGCGCGTCGTCTCGCAGCCCTTTGACCCCTCTTCAAGCAGGTGTCTGGGCCTGGCGCTCGTGCGTGGTGTGGATACATCCACACAGACGCTCTACCTAACGACGCCCATTCAAACAGCAGCCATCACGGATCTGCAGGGGAAGGGCTTCCTTGTCTACCTGGAGCGAGGCTCGTTGGACCTGCCGCTGGTGGAGATGCTGCCCGGGGCACCGGACTGGGGTTCGCCCTTGCCCTACCTCAGCATGGAGGCCGCAGAAGGCGTCGGGGCCCAGCGATGGCGTTCGCGGCGCAACATCCAGCGACGCGGGCAATGATCAGATGAACGTGACCTCCTCCACCATGGACGCCAAATATAAAATAAAGAAGCCACGGCTGCTCTTTGAGCATGATCCGTGCCGCATGGTGGCATTCAGCATGGACATGTCCTCTGGCCCACGATTTGCTGCGTCGCCGGAAGACTGGGTGGTCGCGGCTGGCCGACTGTCGCTGTATGGACTGCAGGAGTCCTCGAGCCACGTCATCTTTCTCCGACTGGGCAGTATCATTCACCCCATCATGCCGCGTCTGCGATGCTGGCGCATTGGTCGATGTAAGTTTGTCTTTCCATTGCCCACCGGCCACCACTTCTGGAGACTCGAGATTGGGGATGAAAATGTGGAGGTAGCAGACGCGCTGGCTGACGTGCTGTCTAACGTGCTGCGTTTGGAGCTAGTCGCCGTTTCATCGCTCGCTGGCTGCTTTCCACGATCGGATCAAGTCCTCCAATGGCAGGGCTACGGCCCTGAGCGTCTTCTGTCCTGCACAGGCAGATGCAGCCTTGGATCTCGAGCTCATTGTGTACGGTGGCAAGCTCAAGACCTGGTATGCATCCTTGGAGGCATCTACCGCTCCGGCCATGACGGATCCTGAGACCCAGACGTCGTCTATACTATGTGGAGGTGGGCACAGGATATAGTTCCCTTCTGTCTCGGACACTCGTTCGGATCATGCGGCTGTACTGGAACATACAATATGTCGCTCGACTCCTTCTCAGATGTCTTTGTTGATCGCATGACTATTCTCACAATCACTTCAAGGTTGTCCAAGTATTCACTCGCGTATTCGCTTGAGCACTTATGATCCGTAGAAGGTTCATAGTACACGACTGTTGACATCCACTGATCCATTTCCCTGTCTCCGCGTTGCCTGGACGGCGGAAAATAGGCCGTCCATGAGCGGCACAAGGCGGCCTCTGATTGGTGCGGGAATTGGGAGCGGCAACGGGTGCGATCGCCCAACTCGGCCCTGAATTCGATCTCGAGACCGGTGACGGAGATGACGCAGGAGACGAAGCAGGAGGGCAATGACGAGCCGGAGACGCTCAGCGAGCACTTGTATCCGCGTCGCAAAGCGCACAAGAAATCACGCACAGGATGCTTGAACTGTCGAAAGCGCCGCGTCAAGTGCGACGAGCGACGACCGCAGTGCACACGCTGTCTCAAGATGGAGGATCTAGTCTGCGATTATATCTTTGGCGAGCTGCCCAGCACTCAGCAGCACCACTCCTCCTCCTCCTCCTCCTCGTCGCGCGAGGGTTCAGCGGGCGGGGATGCCCCGTCGCCGCTGCAGATTGGACGGCTGCGGCCGGTGGCGGGCAAAGCAATGGATGCGCCGCAGCACTCGATGATGCAGCTGATGGTCTCGATTGGTCGCAGCCTGCCGCATCAGACAGAAGTCTTTCGGTTCTGGAACTCGACGGTGCCGCAGCTGGTGCACCAGCACGAGATCATCATGCATGCCTACATGACCATTGCAACGTGCGTCTTATCACCCGACCTGTCGCTCACCGAGGTGGAAGAGCGACATCTGCATCATCGCTCGGCCGCGCTCGGGATGCTGGCGCAGGCAGTGAACTCGTGCACGCCAAAGAACGTGGACGTGATTCTCATGACCAGCAACCTGCTCTCCCTCTCGGCACAAACGGTCGAGGAGCATCAGCAGCTCCTGGCCGGCATCAACTTGGTCATGGAGAGGGCCAGAGGAGGGAATTACATGGTCACCAAGTTTGTGGAAAGTCGGAAGCAGCTACAGGAGACAAAGGACGATGCTGCCTTCTTCCAAATCACTATTCAACGCATCCTTCGCATGTCGAGCGAGGCACAGCTGCAAGTGGCCGAAGAGAGGTTTTGTCGGTCTTTTTGCTACTACCTCAACCAGCTCTCCATGCACCTCCCCCTTTCGCAAGGGGCTGCGGCCGAATTTTACTTTCAAATGAAGAAGTGGCTGTGGTATATCAACCCGGCATTCATTTCCCGCATGAGAGAATCAGTCGTCTTTCTAACCTGTGCAAAGATAATCGTCTACGTGCTCAGTCGCATTGAGAATCTGTGCCTGCGCGTGCTGGGCATGAAATACTTTCTGCGTGCCACCGAGTATGCCAAGGATGACGGGTCGCCCAAATTTTCGCTATTTGATCATACACGCGACCCTCTGAAGAACCAGTATGGCCGGGAGACGATCGAGGGGACCGACTGGGGGAAACATCTTCCCGCATTCAAGATGGAGGGCTAGTTTGTCTTCTTTCCATTGGATATCTCCCTTGTTGGGAGACGACATGCAGCCAATAGAACGGCCGCCGAGCACCAAGCCGGCCACCAAACCAGCCATACGATGAGCTGTGTCCAGACGCGAGACACGCGCCAGGCTAGGATGGCCTCTGCAAGGGCTGCATGCAGGCTGCGACCCGTGAGACTTGCCACAGCCAGCAGGACCAAGGACGGCGAGACGGTGTAGTGCAGGATGATTTGCAGCCAAAGCGATATAGATCGGGGGGAAGGCGTCGAGCGTGCCACGTGCAAAGGGAAGGCCACCATGCCAAGGACAAATGCCAGCGCAAAGTTGATGGTTGCAAGCGCAGAGAGCGACATGCCGAGGAGGAGGAGAGTGTAACTTTTGATGAGCCGAAGCGCGGACTCGTTGAAGTAGCTTTGAGGCAGCATCCATGCATAGAGAAATGGGGCACATCCGCCAGCAATGGAGAGAAGGGCGAAGGTGGCGGGGCCGCTGGCTGAGGTGTAGTTGAAGAAAAGAAACGGGAGCATTCCGGACGCGTGGGCAATCACGATGGTAATCATTGGACATAGAAATTCTCGCGTAGGCGGGGTCGTGAATATCAGACCGAGTGCGTTGACGGTGAAGCTGCCAGCCAAGAGGAGTGCCGCCGGGAGGTAGGTCCCAATGGAGACAAACAGCTGCATGTGCAGGAGCAGGTAGAAGAAGAAGGACTGGTGGAAGTGCTCCAGCAGGTTGTTGATACTGCGACACACGGACTCTATGGTCTGCCCCAGGGCCATGGTGGAGTGCCTGCCCTCCTCGGACCCAAACACTTTGAGCGTGATGGCGTCGATGCGGTAGGGAATGAAGATGGAGTGCGGGCCCGTCGCGTACCCAGCCGCCTGTCGGCCCATTCCATATAGGGCAGTAATCAGGCGGTCCGTGTAGGTGTTGTGATGCGCCCACATGCGGTGAATGGAGGTATGGATGCCCATCTGCCCTGCCGCGACGAGGAAGGCCGTGTTGAAGAGGTCGAGGTTGGGCTGGCACCCGTTGATCCCATCGTAGACCAGCTGCAGCCTGTCAAAGCGGGTATGCGGCCCGGCAAAGTCGACCGCCACGGCGCCCTGGATCTCGCCGCTCTTGAGGGCCAGCGGGGCGACGCGGGCGGGGTCGTGCGTGTCGTGGTATGCGTCTGCCCACGCCTGCGGCCCAACAATCGAGTCCTCGGCAATGAGAAAGACAATATCCTTGGACCAGACGGTCCATCGCTGTAGGTAGCGCGCCAGGGCAATCAGCAGGGCGACGCCGTTGTCGTTGAAGGCGCCCTCCATGTTGGTCCACGCGGCCAGCAGCACCATCGACTCGGTGGCGTCTCCGCGCGGGGCGCGTAGGATGCCCTGCACGTTCTGGGCCACGGTGCCATCCGGATGCAGGTAGGTCTGGCGCTCCGTCTGCAACCCTATATTGTGGAGGATGGCCGAGAGCGCGGCGTGGCGGTCGTGCCGGGAGGTGTTGGCCAGCCCGCGCACCTCCTCGCAAAAGGCCAGCAGCACGTTCTCCTCGCTGCCGGAGAAGTAGGTGTGCACCTGGCCGGGCAGCAGCGCGTTCTCCGAGACGTAGGTGTGGCGATGGAAGCCCTCCAAGGGCAGCAGCAGCAGCCATGCAATCCCGCCCAGCCAGGCGACAAAGGCGAGCGTGGTGAGGCTGGCGCGGATGTACGAGGGCAGCTGCGTGCGTCTGAGGCGCAGGCCAATGGACCGTGCGAGGGCCATCCTGTGATCCTGTGCTCCTACCGAGTGGGCGTGGGCGTGGGCGTGGGCGTGGGCATGGTCGACAACACTGGTGGCATGAAGGAGGGGCAGATTGTGAAGGAGAAGCACACGAGGGGGAAGGAGGTGTGGCTGCTGCGAGTGCCGCGGGGTGTCGTGCTGCTGGACGGCGATGGCGGTGAGCTGAGGACGCAGATGCAGCTGGGCGGCCAGGCGTACAGCGTGGAGGAGGAGACGGAACACGACAAGGACATGGGCCTACTGGTACGTACAAAGCATGGGAGCCGTTGGATCCGCCCCTTCCGGCGCACGCTGACCCTGCAGAGGAGGGTGGAGATGCCCGGGGCGCCTGATCCCCATCCGGCACGCAGCAGAGTCCCCCAGCCCCCCGAGCTGCGTCGGCGATGATGTACATCCTTCCTATCCTCCCTCCCCATCCCTATGTGCTACGCCTGCGACTGGATCTCGCGCTGCTTGGCGTCTCGCCGGGCAGAGAGGTCGGCAATGGCCTTGTCCACGCGCGCCACCTCCCCCCGAATGAACTCCAGGCGCTTGTCCACATTCGCCGCGGCCTCCCCGCGCTCCTGGGGCACCAGCACCGGCCCCGTCAGCTTGAACACGCGCGCCCCGCTGGAGAGGATCTGGAGCTCTGCCTGCACGCTCGTGCTCTCCTGCTCCTGCGCCTCCAGCCTCTGCCGTGACTGGATTGCCTCCTGCAGCCCTTGCCCTATTGCCTGCAGCTCCTCCATCTGGTGGTGTGTGGTTGTCGATTTCCGTACCAACCCTCCCTCCATGGGCTCCGTCGACTTCCTGGGCAAGGCCTTGGACCTGGTCAACAAGGCCATCGAAGCCGACAACAAGCAGATCTACAGCGAGGCCTACAAGCTCTACCAGAACGGGCTGGAGTACTTCATGACGGCCCTGAAGTACGAGAAGAACGGCAAGACCAAGGAGATGCTGCGCCAGAAGATCGTCGAGTACCTGGCCCGCGCCGAGAAGCTGAAGGAGCACCTCTCCCAGGCCGAGGGCAAGCGCGCCGTCGCTGCCAACGGGCGGGACGTGAAGAAGAACGGCGACGTGGGCGACGACGAGGAGGGAGGGGGCACGACGGACGCCGAGACCAAGAAGCTGCGCGGGGCCCTGAGCGGCGCCATCCTGAGCGAGAAGCCGGACGTGCGGTGGGAGGACGTGGCCGGGCTGGAGGGCGCCAAGGAGTCGCTCAAGGAGGCCGTCATCCTGCCCATCAAGTTCCCCCACCTCTTCACCGGCAAGCGCCGCCCGTGGGCCGGCATCCTGCTCTACGGGCCCCCCGGCACGGGCAAGTCCTTCCTGGCCAAGGCCGTGGCCACGGAGGCCAACAGCACCTTCTTCTCCGTCTCCTCCTCCGACCTCGTCTCCAAGTGGATGGGCGAGAGCGAGCGGCTGGTCAAGCAGCTCTTCACCATGGCGCGCGAGAACAAGCCCGCCATCATCTTCATCGACGAAATCGATGCCCTGTGCGGGACGCGCGGGGAGGGCGAGAGCGAGGCCTCGCGACGCATCAAAACGGAGCTGCTGGTGCAGATGAACGGCGTCGGCAACGACCCCTCCGGCGTCCTCGTGCTCGGGGCGACCAACATCCCGTGGCAGCTGGACGCGGCCATCCGGCGCCGCTTTGAGAAGCGCATCTACATTCCCCTCCCCGACACGTCCGCCCGCACGCGCATGTTTGAGCTGAACGTGGGCAACACGCCGTGCATGCTGCGGGGCGGCGACTACCGCACGCTGGCCGACATGGCGGACGGCTACTCTGGCTCCGACGTGGCGGTGGCCGTGCGCGACGCGTTGATGCAGCCCATTCGCAAGATCCAGATGGCGACGCATTTCAAGCGGGTGGATGTAGACGGAGTGAGCAAGCTGACGCCGTGCTCGCCGGGGGATGTTGGGGCCGAGGAGCGCGCGTGGATGGATATCGGGCCCGATGAGCTGCTGGAGCCGCCGCTCGTGCTCAAGGACTTTGTGCGCGCCGTCAAGGGCGCCCGACCGACCGTCAATGAAGCGGACGTGCTCAAGCATACCCACTTCACGGCGGACTTTGGCAGCGAGGGGAATTGACGGAAGAGTATGGCTGGCGAACGTGTGAGTAGATGGTGCGAGGCACTGGCGAGGGCTGGAGTAGCGTGGATGCGAGGAGTACATATCAAGAGCTAGCGTAGCCTTACACAAAGAGTCCCTCGTCCACGACGCGCAGACTCTGCACCACGCCACGCAGCAGTGGAGGCTGCACGCACGGTCCAGCCAGCGAGACGACCACATCCGTCTTCACCTGCCCCAATCGCAGTAGACTCATCGCAAGCTGTACGTGCGATGTGCGCATCTGGTACGTTCCGTGAATCACGCCTTGATCCAGCTGCATCGACTCCTCTCCGCCGCCGCTCTGGACCACCATCTCCACAAAGTGCGCGCGCAGTGCCTCGTCGTCAGGCAGCGGCAGCATCTCGCATAGTTCGACGGTGAGCATGGTCCCGTCGTTGAAGAAGACTTCCTGATGGTCTGGCACAGGCCGGAAGTCACTGCGTTAGCCTTGGCATGATGGGCGGGACCTTAGGTCGCGAAACCCGGCGGGGATCTCGGCATGGATGGCGCCCCCAAAGAGCTCTTTCATGGCATCCTGTACTCCATCTATCGCGCGTCAACGAGATGACGCCAGATGACATAAAAGATGCACATCGACAAGGAAGAGGGTGTGTCTGCGCTAGCTATAAAGAGAGGGAGCTGAAATTTACGACGTGGAGGCTGCTGACACTGCCTCGATCCTGTCAGTTTCTGAAGCAGGACGTGGGGTGAATGCAAGCACTTGCCGTCTTGATGCATGCTTATGTACACGTGATTATCCCATAGCGGCCTGTAACTCGGAGGCGAAGTCGTCCACGTCCGAAGACCCCCCGTCGCCCTCACTGACATGACTGCTATGACGCAGACTCGAGTGTCGTAACCGAGCCACGCGCAGGCGCTTCGCCAACGGAGAGCCTGCCTCATGCTGGTTGTCTTTCTCGGACGCGTGCAACGACGCGGACGCTGCGCCACGCTCCTCTCGATCGCGCTTCAGCTTCACACGTTGAGGAGCCGACGCGGCTGAACTCACCGACCCGGCCTCGCTCTCGTTGTCCTCGCTCTCTTCTGACAACTCGGCCAGAAACTCGTCGACCTCCCGATTGGCCTCGTCCCACTCCACCCCCGTGCGCAAGCGGGCCCGCTCGTCCGCACTATCCCCGCCTTCCTCCACTCCCCTCTTCTCCGAATCCAGTCCATTACGAGCGCGGTACTCGGCAGCATCCACATCCAACGCATGCTCATCTTCAGGCTGCCGCTTCCACTTGGCTACAGACTGTATCAACCATGACGGCTTCACAAACTGGACTCCACCAAGTTGCAGCGCTTGCCAGATCTTCTCCGTCCCTTTCTTTGGCGCTACAAGATGCGTGAGCCCCTCGCGAATGTCTTCCAGAACCGTGGCACCGTACATTTGTGCTTGAATGACGAGATCGTTGGACTTCCATTCCATGCCGACAGGCACTACCCCAGAAAAGAGAATCACCGTCCCGGCCAGGACTTCACTGCGAATGCTACCAATGATGGGCTTCACATCGGCTTGGAGAAGAGGTCCCAGGGAGGGTTTCGCCGACCCTTTAAGGGCAGCCACTTTGCGGTGGTGGCCTTTGGTCCGACTCCTCGGATGCTCCGCATAGAACTCCTTGTGGATCCGCATTAACAACGTTTCAATAAGAACAAGCTCAGTGTCGGTACTTTCCATCAGAATTGGCCGGTGATCATGCTCGTCCATGGTGTCGCTCACTTCTCCATCCTTGGTACTGTCATCCTTTTCACTAGCCTCCAGAGCCTCCTGCTGCTTTGCAAGTGGACGGTCAGCTTTCTGCGCTTCCAAGGCAGCCTCTTGCTGGGTCGTCTGCTCGGCAAGCAGATTCGCATCATCTCCCCCAGTCACTGCAATGAGCTGGTCAATGGTGGACAGCTCGCTGTCAGGCTCTTTGGGTTCACTAGTGGCATTCTCCACCTGCTTTGGCTCCACAGGCACAGATAGCTCTCTGCGCTTCGGGAGGAAACTGGAATTGATATCCCCAATGTCGGGAAAGAACTCAAACGGTTTCACTTTGATTAGATTCTGAGACCACTGCCACACATCGGCGCGATCATCAATGATGACCACCATGCTCGTGTCGACTGGGAAGAGTCTCTTTAATGATTTGAAATTCATGCTCCCGCTCTCGTCTCTGCTGAGGATGCGATCGCCAAATATTGATCCATCCGGATCCGTCATTTTCGCAATTTCACGAGCATAATTGCGTGTCCCCATGGTATAGATGTGACATTCGTAAACCCTACTGATGCCCGCCAGAAACTCCTGCAGGCCGGGACGGGGCTTGATGAAGTACCAGTCCTCGTTAATAAAGCCTCTTTCATGGATCTGGAATTTATGGACATCTTGCAGGGCCGGGTAGTTTGGATTGGAGGGGTCATCCTTCCACTGCCCTACCGTGGGATCGACGACAGCATGAATGATGGTTTGGTCGAGATCGACAACTAGCGACAATTTCTTCTCCTTGAGTAGTCGCGATGTAGTCTCCTTCTCCAAACGGTGGGCCTCATCCATGCTCACAGTGAGGCCAGCCGTGTCGTGTGCCATATTGATTTGCGCCCGGCTCGAACCACTGTACCCCGTGTAGTCCTTGACAGTCAAGTCAACTCCGCACTGAGCACACATGCCGCCAAATTGGACCTCGTGTCGGCAAGCTTCCTCAACTCGCAGAATCTCATCCTCTTCAGAATGCAGTACGTCTCCAGGCTTCACCTTCCATTGACGCAGCAGCCCAGAGACAGGACTCTCAAATTGACCGGGGAAGCGCTTCTTCACGCGCTGCTCCACCCCGTCCTCGTCATCCTCCGTAACAACAGCTTCGAATGTGTACCCGAATAGCGGCTGATGTTGACTGACCCGCTGTCCAGGACCAGCCAGCAGCTCGCCCACCGTGACTGGGAAGCCTGTTGTCGAGGGGAAATGAAGAGGTGTGCTGCCGTTGCTCATACGGGTCAGGTTGCGGATGTCATCTCATTCTGATTGATTGTCGCGGGGATCGTACGAGACCGGGGATAATGCCACGGATGGAGACGAATGAAAACACGTAAACATGCGCCATGAAGTACAATCTGGCCTGTGGACTGGAGGTTCACTGCCAGCTAGCCGCCCCGCACAAGCTGTTCTCGGTCGCCCGGTCGACATTTGCTGAGCGCCCCAACAGCCGAGTGGCCTTCTTCGATGCTGCTTTGCCGGGCTCCCAGCCTAGACTGAATGCGTATGCTGTCCTACTCGCCGTAAAAGCTGCCATTGGCCTGGGTTGCGGGGTCAGCCGGAGAAGCACGTTCGAGCGGAAGCACTACTTCTATCCCGATCAGCCGAGCGGATATCAGATCACACAGCACTACAATCCGCTGGCCAGGAAGGGGCAGGTCAAGCTCTTTGCAGGGGAGGGTGTGGATCAAACTAGCTACATAGGGATTAGCCACGTCCAGCTGGAGCAGGATACCGGCAAGACAATCTACACTCCAGAGGGAACCTTGGTGGACCTCAATCGCACAGGTACTGCTTTGATTGAAATTGTTACTACTCCGACAATAACAACTCCAGCTGCAGCCGGTGCTACACTGGGCAAGATCCGAGCCATCCTCCGCGCAGTGGGTGCCTCGGAAGCCAACATGGAGGCAGGACAGATGCGTTGTGATGTGAATGTAAGTATTTCTGCAGAGGAAGCAGGTCTTGGCAAGCGTAATGAAATTAAGAATCTTGCCAGTATACGCAGCGTGACTGATGCCGTCGCAGCAGAATACGCATATCAGAGCAGTGTCTTGGCCAGTGGCCAACGTCTCGTGAGTGAGACGCGCGGATATGACGTTCAGAAGGGAACAACGTTCCCTCTACGAAAGAAAGAGGGTGATGTGGACTACAGATACATGCCAGAGCCAGACTTGCCGCCGGTTTTGGTCCATGAGGATCTGGTCTCCAAATGTCAGGAACAGCAACCAGAACTCCCTGACGAGACATTTCAAAGACTAACTTCAGACCCTCATGGCCTTTCAGCAATAGATGCGAAGGCTTTGATGAGTAATTCACAGAAATTGAAATATTATGATGAGGTCGTCAGGTCTGTACCTGAGACAATGAAGTCTGCTGGCAACTGGATCATACACGAACTGTCAGGAAGACTCGGACTTGTGGGGCTAGATTTTGCGTCATGTCCAGTCGACACAGCTAGGATGGCGGATCTTTTACGCGAGACTGCGAATCAGACAATCTCCGGGTCATCGGGAAAGATACTCCTTCAGCGAATGCTAGATGGTGACTCTCGTAGCATTAAAGAGTTGTCTGTAGAGCTCGGGATGAGAACGACTCGACCCTCTGACGACCACATGCGCGAACTGTGTCATGCTTTGCTACAGGAGTATCCAAAGCAAGCTGATGAACTACGAAACGGGAAAATGAGCCTCTTGAAATATTTTGTCGGTCGAGCCATGCAAAAACAAAAAGGAAACCTTAATAGCCTTGAGTTCGAGCGAGTCCTCAGAGAGGTTTGCTTGCCAAGATCAGAATAGAATGTGGAAGTACCATATCAAACCATGATGCCAATAGCCACATGAAAGGCATCGACGATTCGCATGGGTCAATATGCCGATCGGGACCAATTGAATCAGTGATTAAACGTGTCGCGAAAGCCAAAAGGCACAATCCAACAAAATCATGAGACTGGCGAAGCACTGGCGAAGGACTTTTGTGTATGTTTATTGATAGGAATTGGTGTCATACAAATTATTCGTGTGTGCCCATCATCAACGTAGCCAGCCTCCTGAGATTCCCATTGTGTCTATTCATTCGTCCAGTCGGATGCACTCATGTCCTTGAATGACATCTTTGCTGCTGCATTGGGCTCATTCGTCATTTTGCGTCAGTGTTACCTTCGTCTATAGCAGATAGGACCGAACACAAATGAATGAAAAACTTGCCATTGCTGGTTCAACGGGCATTGGTTCATCGCTTACACCTCACTGCTGCGCCACGAGATGCTGTCCGGGTGTCAGATCCAGCCGCATCGACAGTCAAGGCCCCGGTAGGCAGGGTCCCACAACGCGAATCGCAACAGGTTGAAGGCAATCATGCTCAAACAACCCTCAAATACCTCAAGCACGACCCCAGTGCAAGGAAAAGACTATCAAACAAGCGACAAGAGGATCCTACAAGACTACGAATGTCGTCAATTGTGTTGAACCGATCAAAAGGACTCGCAATGACTGCTGAGGAGGCGGCTCATTTGCGGAAGCGAGGGTACAGCATGCACGACGTCGATATATGGACACGATTATGGAAGGAGGATTCCGCAGCAATGTCTCTGTGGCGCTGGAAAAAGACCGGCCAGATGATGCCTTTGTTCCTCTTGCGACGCATTCTTACCCAGCGCATCACATCAAAAGAGACTACCTATGAGCTCTTTGACATGTGTCGCTCGCGCTTCGCTGCAATGGAAGCTGGAAGCCAAAAAGCGGTTGCCTGGCAACTCTGTCAATTGAGCGTCAGACATCATCCCGATCTTCTTCCTGCTATTGCGCACATGGTGTGCACTCAAGCCTCTAAAGTTCTAATGCGATCATGGTTTATGAATGCTTTCCTTGCAAAATTTTCCTTATGTCCTGTTAGGAAGCATACAGAGGCCCGTGGGCGAAAGCCATCGTTAGAGGCTCAGCGAATTGTCCTGGAGAAAATGAATTCTCTCGGCATTGCCCTGCTTCCCACCGGACTTGCTGCCCAGCAACAGAGTGCAGGCAAGGAAGATCCCGTGGAGAAACTGGTGGTACCGCATTCGGCAAGCGGGTATGAGGCTGCGGGGCACATTCACGGACCGAGTATGAGTCTTGCTTCACGACGTGCGTACTGGGTCCGGAAGCTTTGGAGGACGCAAAATGTCGACCAAGCTGCGGCGGTCTTTGACGATTTACGCGCTAGCAAGTGCGTTCCCGACAGTGACTGCTGGTGCGCACTGCTCGATAAAGCGGCACGAAACGATGGTCTTGGTATTGATGTACTGCAACGACTGTTTGCGGAACTCGAAAAGGACGGTCTACGGATTGATATGCCTCTGACCACAAGTTTGCTGTTGGCGACGAAGGGCGACGAGCAATGCTTTGATGCAATCAAAGTGCGAGTCGATCTAGACCAGTGGATGCATCACCGAAAACTTCGTGCACAGTACTTTCGGTGCCTGCAGGCCATGGGGAAAGTAGATCAAGCGATACAGCAATTGCTGGCTTCCAATGAGCAAGAGCCCGAGATCTGGCTGACGTGCATGTTGGCGTGCCTTTCACTTCCCAGTGGCGATCATGTATGGTATCTTTATCAAAAGTGCTCTTCCAGAGGACTTCCAACGACCCCAGGAATTCTCCAAGCACTCGCTTGGGCTGCTATCAAGAGTCACGGCTGGGATGGCATGCTCCCCTGGAAGCGAGTGTCTCAAATCACGCACAGCTATCTCTTCTTTCCAGACGGAGGGCGCACGTCCCACCATCTGGGAGACGCCTGTTGGCACGCGCTGCTCAGTATGGTGGGCCAAAAGGCACCCCAAGACATACTCCTAGAACTCATCTTTTTGCTAGAGGAGTATTACGGGTCGGAGAAGCCGGGGGAAAAGATGCAGTGTGCCATTGCCTACTACGTGCTCGAGACGGGGCGGCCTGAAGTGGTGCAAAAGGCATTTCAATACATGAGCCGGTGGGTAGGGGAGTGGCCGTCCATGGATGACATTGCCAGGTATCGACAAGACGAAGTACGATATACATAGTACCTAGACTCCATTTACACGCCGTTTCGTCTCTCCATTGACCGTCCTCCCCGTTGCGTCCGGCTCGACGCTGGAGCTCCGCTTCCCCTCCGACTCGGCGACTGCACGCAGCTTTGATCGGGTGCGCTGCCTGCGCGTGTCCTTCTCCACCTGGTCGATGCGGTCGTCAACGGCCGTCCACTCGCTGCGGATCTTACACAGCAGCTCGTACGCGCTCGCCAGGTCGCTGTCGTCGCTGCTGTGTGTCTGCAGACGGCGCACCGAGTCCCCCACGGCGGCTGCATACTGCGACATACGGCGTCGCTGACATATACGCCGACCCCGCAATTCCACGCGACTCCACAAGACGAGAACCAATCAACTACGAATCCTCTCGTGTATGGGTTATGTACAGACCAGGTGCGTTCGCTCGAAGAGAATCTAGATATGGCCATGAGTCGTCCTCAATGGCCACGGAAGTGCGGCTTCCTCTTCTCTGAAAATGCCTTCAGACCCTCCTGCCTGTCCTCCGAGTGCACTACGCGCTCGTACATGGCATCCTCCCACACTCCGCCATCAATGGCTTGCTTTGCGGCTGCGGTCGCCAGCGGGGCCCCAAGACATATCTCCTCCGCCATCTGTGTGGCTGCCAAAGTCGGTTCCTCGGCGAGCCCCGTCGCAATGCCATACCGCAGCGCCTCTCGGTCGTCCAGTCGTCTGCCTGTGAGTATGAGCTCCTTTGCACGCGTTGCGCCAATGAGTTGGCGAAGGCGGTAGGTCCCGCCAGCACCAGGGATGATCCCCAGTCTGACTTCAGGCAGACCGACTACTGCGCCCTTCCCCAAGATACGAAAGTCACAGGCCAATGCAAGCTCCAGGCCGCCGCCCAGTGCCGGTCCATCAATGGCCGCAATGGAGGGAATCTCCAGTGACGACAAATCAGCAAGCATGCCCCGCAGGTTCTTGAGGAAGAGACGCGTCTGGTGAAGATCGAATCCCTTGCGCTCTTTCAGGTCTGCGCCTGCGCAGAAGATGTTTGGGACGGCCGAGTCGAGAATAAGGACGCGGCATGGGTCGCGTCCTGTGTGCAGCGTATCAATGGTGTCGTGCAGCTCCTGCAAGAGACCGAGCGATAGCGCATTCCGGGCCTCGGGGCGGTGGAGCGAGACGACTTTGATGGCGTCACCTATTACTTTTCTCCTCAGCATGCAGACAGCTCAAGTCGACGTAGCTTGGTTCAATTCATTGGTTTAGGGTCATACTATCTTTCTCTACGTGCGCTACCCCCCTCCACCTGGCTCTTTCAGCGTTTCTCAAACGAGAATTTTCCAACATGGTGGGCACTGGGAGGAGACTGGATGATACCTTGGTGGTGAGCGTACTCCACTTCCTTCATACAGCACCCGCCAGCTCCACCTCCACTCCCAGCCACCGAGGCGGGATCGTGTGCAGTAGGGAGGTGTGTGGGAGACCCTATACCTGACGCCTCGTGTACAGCACCTCCAGCACTCCCAGCTAGCCCCGTTGGTGAAGAGATGTCGGGCACATGTGGTTTTGCAAAGGCAGCACCTGCAGCGGCGACAGCTGGGTTACTGGCACCCCCTAAAGCCGTATGCTCACTGGACACAGGTTTGTCACCTTTGATGAAGGACTTGATTTTCTGACCCAAAGGGACCTTCTTGTCCACGTGCTTGTCGAAAGCAAGGTCCTTCTCCATCATACCCTTTCCATGGCTCTTCTCCTTTCGCTTATCGTCAAGCTTGGATCGCGCAAGCGCAAATCCGCCTCCAGATTTTCGCCGCTCCTTGGACAGATGTGCCTTGTCTTTTATCTCCTCCGTCTTGTAGTGCACGGAGTCCTTGATGGGTGATGTTGGGCCCGAAGCCGAGTGCTGATGCTGGCTCACCACATGGTGATGATCTTTTCCAGCCTCTGAAGAGTGAGCAGAGCCTGCAGCGCCAGCAATACCCGTAACAACCGCCCCAATACCTGCTTCCGAATGATCCACAGACGAAGTTCTACCTTCCTGCCTTCGTCCTCGAGCAGTCGGCGAGGCTGGTGTTCCAAGAGGGGGTGCGCGATCACTCTCCTCGGAGGCATACTTGTTGTAAGTCGACGGACTGGTCGGCCCGGAAACCTCGGAGACGTTAGACGAAGGACCAAGGCTTCCTGCTGGTGGCTGTTTCAATACCGACACGTCTCTGTCTGGTTCATTTTGCAAACCATAATGCGGACCTTCGTGCGAGTCCGTAGAATGTCCAACAGCTTTTGCCGCGCCTGAAGGCTTATCGCCAATTTGCTCGGCCTTTCCCTCAAAGTCGTGGTGAGTAGGATCATGTATAGAAGAAGTATTATTGGCACCACGATCTGCCATGCCGACATTTGAACCGTGCGTGTCAGAATGTCCCCTAACATTTGAAGCTTCGCCCAAGATCTTGTCACCGAGCTGTTTTGCCTTCCCCTCTGATCCGCGACGAGTGGAGTCGCCTGTAGCGGCGGTTGTAGAAGCTACGTCCCGCTCATCATGTACAATCCCAGAATTGCCGACAGCTTTGGCGGCTTTCTCCTTGATTTTGTCCCCAAGTTGCGCGGCCTTCCCTACTGACTCACGAGCAATCGACGTGGACTTCTCGGTCACGCCGCGATTCCCCTCATGCTCCATTCCACCGCGCTCAACCTGCACATCAGAATGACGAACAGCTTTGGAGGCTTTCTCCTTGATTTTGTCTCCAAGTTGTGAAGCCTTTCCATGAGATCCGCGACGATTGGTCTCAAGGGTAGATGAGCCCTCAGCCACCGGAGCCGTTTGGCTTTTCGTTTGAAACTCAGTCGGAGGAGAGCTAGTGCCCGTGGAAGCTCCAGCGCCGGCTACACTGGCATCCTTTCCAAGGCACAGGTCTTCGTGATCATATCCAGCACTGATCCGTCTCGCAAGTTCCTTCTCCTCAACCTCACATTGGTGAGCATCAAATGAATGAGCCAGCTGACAATGTTCATGCTCGCGCTCAGTCACAGCATCAGCTCCTGCCTTGAGCTGGGCGTTTCGTGCACTTTCAGTCTGGTGCAATGGCGGAGCAACTTTTTCGACGCTCTGTCGACGTATTTGTTGAGCGACATTAGCGGCACTTTCGAATGCCTCATCCTTGCCTGAAAAGTAGGTTCTATCATCGCCAGGAGAGCGCTCAGTCTCCTTGCTACGAGAGAAGTGTGTCTCGTGGTCAGACGGGTGGCTACCCCGATGACCAGCTTCACGCGAAGATTGCCCGGAAAACCCTTTGTTCTCCTTGTCTGACTGGGTATAAACATCAAGAGCATCGTAAGATTTCTTGCCATGGCCCTCCTGCGTATATCCAGGTGGCTCTTGTTCCTTTTCATATAGAGCACTTCGAGATCCTTCTGCTCCAAATTCAGTACGTTCGGTCTTTGGCTCTGCTTCAGAGGGAGCTTTGCGATACCGTTCTGCTCCGAGACCAGTACGCGAGATCTTCGGCTCTGCTTCAGAGGGAGCTTTGCGAGACCCTTCTGCTCCGAGATCAGTACGCGAGGTCTTCGGCTCTGCTTCAGAGGGAGCGTTGTGAGACCCCTCTGCTCCGAGATCAGGATGTTTAGTGTCCATTACATTATGCACTTTTTGATGACCATCATCCTTGTGAATTTTCTCCTTTTCAGCATCGCAAAAACCTTCTCCAGTCACTTTGTTCTGCTGCAATGCACTCGATCTATTCTCGTGTTCCGGCAAGACCGAAGACTTCCCGGTTTCTTCCGTAGAATGCGTGGTTGATGATACTGGCGCGGCGCGCTCTTCCCCTTTCAAAGTATCCCACTGTCCTGGTATGTGAATAGGCGCATCTAGCCCTTTATCAAAATTTGTCGTGGAATGTTTCAACTCTGACCTGTCTTCCTTTGAGTCCGCCCTCCCCAAATCCTTGTGCCCTGACAATCCTACCTCAGAGTGCCTTGTGTCATGCAGTGAACTTTTAGGAGAGGTACCACTTTTCCCAGATTGCGTTACAAAGGCTTCATCGCGGGATGGTGCGGAAATTTCATGTCTGGCGGCGTCTCCCTTATGAGGCAAATCATCACCTCCAATGTCTTTGTCTACGTGATGTCCCCTGTCGCCAGTTTCATCCAAATCCAGCATGGAACGCACATGCTCCGGCTGGTGCGACTTGACCCCTTCTGTTCTTGTAGCCAGTGGACTCTGGGTATCGTAGCGCACATGGCTGCGAGCAGCGGCGTCTAGCGAGCTCTTGTGCACGGGATGCTCGTCCTCTGGGACCGCAACCACCTCGTCTGCCATCACGTCCTTGTCTGGCTTTTGGAAGACAGAGGTGATCATTTGGGAGATGCTTTTGCGGCGGTCTGTCATTTGTCGTTGGGGTCATGGGGATGCACATGCTTGTTCTTTATGGCGATTTCAAGCAGGGGAGTGCTTGGCATGTGCTGGCATGTAGGATTACAAATAGATTTGATCAGGAGTAGAATATATGTGACTAGTCAAGAACTGCATCCTCGTCTCCTCTTATTCATTCGTTTGTGGTTCGACTGCATTTGGTAGGTCGGTCACTGCCGGGACGAAACATCTTCTTAAATTACATTACTCATACATGGCAGACCGTACACCTAAATGCGAATTTCATCTAAACTATTTCCCCGGGTGCGCTGAAAGTAATCATCTCTTTCTGCCACATTCTCATACAACGGAGGAGGGGTGATAAGAGGAGGCGCCACATCCTCAAAAAACCCAGGTGGATTTGTGCTCGGCTGGCGAAGAAGATGCATCGGCCTACCCATTCCTGTAAACACCTCCTGCAATCCAGCCGAAGGATCCGCCCCTCTGCTTTGACTTGTGACACACGGACAAGGGTAGGAGGTGACAGACTGATGTGATGGGATGGTGTATGCCGGCAAGTTGGTGTTGGTCTCGGTGGCCCGGCAGGAGACCAAGTGAATAGGCGAGTCGATGGAAATCTCAAAGTGACGTCGTTTGGATGGATCCTCTGGGTCGGTTTTGCTAAGCCGCATCATAATCTAGGTGAGCGGGGAGAGACAAAAAATCTACCTTGATCCAATGATGTACTTTGATATCTTCATACGTCGTGTCGAAATGTATCCGATTCTGATCCTTTTGGCCACACGGCGGAATCTGTGCGGCGAATTCAAATTCCGTCGAACCTGGCTGCTCGATGCCTTCGAGATCTCCGAGGAGCGACTCCGTTGCCGCGTCTGGCACTTTTTCAAGCAACTGTACTTTGCGCATGGGCTCGATGCGATGAACCTTCTTCTTCTTGCACCAGTACTCACAATTCTCCGTGATGAATACCTTAATGCGGTGGCACTTCACCTTTGCAAGTGGGGTCAGCTTGAATGCAATTGGAATTGACGTCCCAATGGGAAAGGATTTCCCAGAAATGACGATTTCGTAGTGCAGCTGATCCTCCCAAGTCCTGCTGATGCCAATTGGCTCAAAGGACTCTGTGCTTGTCTCGGCCAGAGCACGAACAACGATCAATTCCATCGTACTGGTGACCTTACTCTTAAACGCACCGGCGCGCTCAATGACCGCCTCCAACTCATACTTGACGCTACCGAGTGCAACATTGATTGACTCGGGGAGGTTCGTGGAAATAGGATGTTCGAAAAAGTATTTGTACGTACCCGGGTAGTAGACTTTGTATCCCCTGCTGGCCGTATCGTACGACTTACTCGCGCCAAGTTTTGGCAGAGCTGGGGCAAACGTTGCTGCCCCCGTCCGCTTCTCTGCAGCCGTCGCAGCTGTTAAGCTCTTACGCGACGAGGAAGAGGGCATGCTGGGGAATCCAGCTGACGGAGAGGGAGCCCGAGGTTCCTCCACGCGCACTGAATCCGAGGAATTGCACGAGACGTACTCCACATTCTGGGTTACGCCCAGCATGGCGTTGGTCGATTCGGGAAAGGTAGCGCTGAAGAAGGGCCAGGTATGCGAGACCAACTCCTTTTCCTCTGAATTTTCGGTCCTGCGCGGAGGAATTCCCTCTGGCCATTCTGTGCGTGCTTTGCCCCTGAACTTGAGTGAGATGGCTTTCACTTTGGTGGGTTTGGTGATGTGGATGTGCAGTGTTCCCCGCAGTAGCGTCGGTGTTGCGTTTGCGGTCGCATCGAAGCCGCGCAGGTAGATGATGGGTTCTGCGAGTTGGAAGCCCGCCTGGACTGTGTTGGTGCCGCTTGTGCCCGCGTTGAAGACATTTCCCCCTGTCTCCGACACTTTTTTCAAACCCAATGGCGATGAGACCATTCTCCCGTCCTATGTTTGCTCGTCTGTCGAAGCAGACGCGGACGAGCATGAAGTCATCAGTTGGTCGGCAGGGTCGACCGATCAGCGACACGGGGTTTCTCCGCCAATCAGCGACACGGGGTTTCTCCACCAATCAGCGTCCACACATGACCAAGCCCTAACGGTGGATATCCGCGGAGGGTCTCGTGATGGTTCGATTGAGGAGAATTGGGCTAATGGGGATTTGAGCCTGCATGAGTCCATTATTCCTGCCATGTACCCGGCGGCTTGCATGATTTGTTTGGCACGATTCCAAGACCCTGTCATGCGCACAGACCCGCTATGACGAATGATCAAGCAAAACGAAAACCAGATAAATAAAAGTATAGCTCAGTTGTACAGCTGCATAGTAGCTCATAGAATCACTCATCAACATGAAAGGTCTACTCTTCGGGCTCGGTGCAGCAGCACATATGGAACTCCTATGGCCCTACCCCTTTCGAAGCACCCACAATCCGCAGCGCACAGACCTAGTGGACTACAGTATGACCAACCCGCTCTTTGCAGACGGAAGCAACTTTCCCTGCAAGGGCTACCAACACGATGATGGACCAAGCGTGCTCACGTACACTGCAGGCCAGACCTATAACATCACGCTCGACGGGAGTGCAACGCACGAAGGCGGCTCCTGCCAGATTTCGCTCTCCTATGACGGCGGTTCGACCTGGTCGGTGGTTCACAGCATGATTGGCGGCTGTCCACTCAGCAAGCACTACACATTCACCATCCCAACCGGCGTACAGAGCGGCAGCGCATTGTTGGCCTGGACGTGGTTCAATCGGATTGGAAATCGCGAGATGTACATGAATTGCGCCCGTGTGCGTGTGCAGGGTGGAAAGGGAGATGTCACTCTGCCGAGCATGTATGAAGCGAATGTCTTTGGCTCCGACACGTGCAATACGGTGGAGGGGGAGGAGGTCGTCTTTCCGCGGCCTGGAGACGTGGAGTATGGAGGACACTATGCGGGGACGATTCCGACTCCAGATTGTCTCAGTGGCTGCCCTTCCTCCAATGGGTGCTAATTGCTTACCCTTGTCAGTCATAGGAGTAGAGCAGTGGCAAGACGTAGAATAGAAAGGTAGATGGGTAAAGTAGAAAGGTAGGGTACGTTATTATATTAAATACTTTGTCAAACTCACATGAGCATGAGGGCAGTGAACAAGGCAGCGAGTGTTCCGCAGCCAGCTGCGAGTTTTCCAGCACCGTTGGTAGCCACCTGTTGGACGGCAAAGACAGAAGATGCCTTCGAGTTGCTGGAGGATGAGGGGGCTTGTGCTTGTGCGATTTGAGTGCAGGTTGGGCACGGGGTAGTCTGAGCAGCGTTGGTAGCCTGAGCAGCATTGCTAGCGTGGGCAGCATTGCTAGCGTGGGCAGCCTCCGCCACGCATGTTGGGCACGGAGTAGTCTGAGCAGCATTGCTAGCGTGAGCAGCCTCCGCCACGCATGTTGGGCACGGAGTAGCCTGAGCAGCGTTGCTAGCCTGAGCAGCATTGCTAGCGTGAGCAGCCTCCGCCACGCATGTTGGGCACGGAGTAGCCTGAGCAGCGTTGCTAGCCTGAGCAGCATTGCTAGCCTGGGCAGCAGCCTGAACCGGGGCCGAGATAGCAGCAACTGAAGAGAAGACATTGTTGGGCTTGCTGGCCATGGTGTTGCTGGATGGGACGATGATCTGGGTCACGGATGGGCAGACGGCAGCAGGGCATGCAGCTCGCACACTCTTGGTGACTGTGACGGTAGCAGTAGCAGTGACGGCGTTGCAGGTTTGCGCAGCAGCAGACACGGTGACAGTCTCGGTGATGACCTGGGCAGCGATCTGCGTGTTGGCATTGGTGGCGGCGATCTGCGTGTTGGCATTGGTGGCGGCGATCTGCGTGTTGGCATTGGTGGCGGCGATCTGCGTGTTGGCATTGGTGGCGGCGATCTGCGTGTTGGCATTGATGGCGGCGATGGTCGATGCTGGCAGAGTGATGGTGGTGGTACCGGCCATGGAGGTAGAAGCTGGCAGGGTGATGGTGGTGGTACTGGCCATGGAGGTAGATTGTGGCAGAGTGGTGGTGGTGGTACTGGCCATGGAGGCAGTCGACTGTGCATTCTGTTGGCAGACCAGGCAGGGGAAGGTTGGGACAGCCGTCATCGACGAGGTGTGGCTGGCTGCGCAGACTGGGCATGGAACCCATCCAGAGATTGCAAGGTTGCATCCGCTAGAGTAACAGACCTGACCCATGGAGTAGCTTCCACAGCTGCTGAGCGCGCAGACGTAGTAGCTGTTGACAATGTAGACTGAGCTGGATGATACGACACAGGACGAGCAATAGGCGAATCCGTTGCTGGTCGAGGAGACGAGCAGGTACTCGGTCTCAGCAATGACGAAATCCCTGGGGTACATGCCGCAGTTGTCCTGTTGGCAGATGTAGTAATTAGACGAGGAGCCGGTGAAGGGTGACATGCACGAGGTCATGCCCGAGATACCCGAGCAAGACTCTCCGATACAGTAGCTTCCGAAGCCAAACATGCCACATCCCTGGCTGCCAGTGCACTGGAAGAAGGAGCTGGAAGGAATGACAGTCGATTGCTGTTGCGCCGTGCAGGAGTGGCAAACCACGAAGCCGGTGGTGTTGGCCTCAATCTGAGATCCGATGCAGACATATCCAACCGGGTGCTGGCCACATCCACCGTTGTTCTGGCAGATGTAGTAGGTGTTTGGCTCGTACGTGACCGGGTTCTGTTGCTGGTAGGACTGGATTGAGCATGAGGAGCACACCTGCTCGAAACCGGGGTGTTGCCAGAAGGACGAGGTAGAGTCACAAAGGTATCCCTTGGGGAAGACACCGCATCCACTCGCACTCTGGCAGGCGAACACGTTCACGTTGACATTGACGTCCACGTTGACATTCGTGTTGGTGGTGACGTTGGTAAAGGTTTGCGCAAGGGCTGCTGGGGCCAAGGCCAGGGCTGTTGCAAGGAATCCAATCATGGTGGTGTGGTGGTAAGAGAGTGTGTTGGAAAGAGTGACTGTGGTGTGAGTGTGAGAAAGAGTGTGTGTGGAGAGCAGAGCGGATTCGGGCGCCTCTTAAGGACCTCATTCTATTTTTCGTGTTTGTGTTGTGTACGGGTGTGTGGTGGAAGAATGAGGTTGGCAGGAATGGATCCAAGAATGGAATCCGAGTCTTTCAAGCAATGCGTCCGATTGGCTCGCCGTAATCCCGATTGAGACCATTCCCCCGGGTTTCATCCCTGGGGTTGCCTGTTTAGGCAAACACTAATGTGTCAGCCGCTTTTGTGTGCGGGACTGCTTTCCTGTTCCCTCCGCTGGACACACAGACACTCGCTCCCACCGGCCCCACTTGCCCCATGCAGACTTATTGCACTTCGCCCACCAATCACAACTCTTTTCTCCATTCCCACCCATTCCAATTCATTCTCCGTTGGCCGGCCCACTTCCATTTCCCCATCCATCCGGGCCAGACCTGGCGAGGGAGGATTAGAGCGAGGCAGAGAGAGCCAAGAAGAATAGGAATGAGCTCCATCTTGGAGGATCCCACACAATCTGCACACCCTCCACCAAAATCCCCGCCGCCCTTCCTGACTCCCCTCCATGTGACGCTCAGCACAGGGGAGGAGGCCATCATCCTTCCCTCCGTCCAGCACCCCCAGCAATCCCCCCAATGCCTGGCCCAGCTGCACCAGGAGTTCACATGGGAGGTTGAGCGGGGCACCACCTACCCCATGGACCAAGCCATGGACCTGGCCGCCTTCACTGCGTACTGGTTTGGCGGGTTCGCTGGGGTGTGCGTGGACAAGAGCGGCACCATCCTCGGCACCTTCTACATCAAACCAAACTACCCCGGCCGCTGCTCCCACATCTGCAACGGTGGGTTCCTCACATGCACCGAGGCCAGGGGCAAGGGTGTCGGAAGGGCCATGGCCACCGCTTTCCTGCACTATGGCCCTCTGCTCGGGTACAGATATTCTGTCTTTAACCTTGTCTTTGAGACGAATGCAGCCAGCCTGCATCTGTGGGACTCGCTCGGCTTTCAGCGCATTGGCAGGGTGAAAGGCGCGGGCCTGCTTCGGGGCCAGGGATACGTGGATGCCATCATCTTTGGTCGCGACCTTATATGACATCTGTATAGAGTATGTATAGATATGTATAGAGAGATGTAGATTACAAGTACCACATGAGATCCGTGAGCGCTTGATTCAACGGGAGCAAATCATCCAGGGTGTTGCCCTCCTCCCGATTCTCCAAGGCACGGCAGCGCGCAGACGCCAGGTGGGCGTAGTACACGGCCGGCACCAGCGAGACACTCGTCGTACTGCGCGCGTAGATGAAGCACATGTTGTAGCAGAGGGCCTGGAAGGCATCCACAGGGATGCAGTTCTCGTCCGTGAGCACCTGGTAGTGCGTCGGCTTGGCCGTGCCCTGCAGCGCGCAATGGCTGACCAGGAAGAAGTCATACTCGCTCGGATGCGTGGCGTCTCTCTCGACAATCACGCCGGGCAAGGCATTGCCATTCCGATCGATTGCCGCGCCGTCCAGCGGGAAGAGGCGTGTATGGTGCCGCTTGGCTACCACTGTCAGCGTGATCTTGGGCTGGTAGGCAGGCTGTAACTCACGGCAGGCAGCCCGAATCTCGGCCACTTCCAACTCCAGCACGCTGGCGTACTGGCTCTCGCTTACGCCGTCGCGAAAGTAGAGGATACGCGCCGGCACTTGGCCCGTGTTGGCACGAAAAGAGCGAAGAAGGGTTTTGGTGAAGCGGCGCATGTTGACCGCCGTGATGATCTCCGTGCCGATGCCGTTGATATTGCATGCGGCCGCGTATTTGGTGCCGCGAAGGTCGATGGACCCTACCATGGCGGCATACGCGTGTCGGTCGGCGCCGGAGGGGCCGTGCGAGACATCGGCGCCAAGCTGCATTAGTGGCGCCATGAGGAGCACATACGATGAGCGTGGGTTCCTTGTCATGCAGCGGAAAGGAGTCTGGGTCGAGATAGACATTCGAGCCGCCGAGCTTGCTATTGACCTTGAGCGTGACATTGGCGCAGTACTGTGGTTTGGCGAGGTCGACGTGCTTGGCCTGCACGCACTGGGTGGCAATGCCCAACTCATGGTCGCAGGTCTGCTTGATGTGGTTGTAGCTCTCTGAGCCGCGAGAGAAGAGCACAAAGATGAGTAGCTGGGGGCGCATATCGACCGCGCGGCCTGCCGCCATGAATAAATCCTTGCAGTTCAGTTCCGGCGCCCGGGTCATGTTGGCATAGAGCACAGGCGGATGCTTGTTGGTGACTTTGGCACCTACACGTTAGCTGTGCAGAGACATGCCTACCCTCTGACGAGTACACTCCCACAAACATGCGTATGAAATTGCGGACAGCGGGTTCAGGCAGGCGCCGTGGTGAGCCCATGACCATGACCCCCCACGACGAAAGTGTGACCGGCTTGTGTCAGTCTACATAGCCCAACTCCACGTACGTCTGCCAATCGTTGTCCCTGCAAGTTCCACTTGCCCTCCCGTGGTGACATGACGGTTTCCCGTGATCCGCTGCCGTAGATAATCTTTGGCGTACTCAGCAATCGACCAGAGGTCTCAGTCATCTTGATGGAGATCTCCATGCCGTATGCATTGAGATAGGGGTCACGGCTCCATCCCAAGACTTCAACATTGCGTTGGATATCGCGCCTTCGTTCATTCGGTCGCTGGGCTGTGAAGCGGATCATGTCGGTTGTTTGCTTTTCATTGAGTTTGTGGCCATACCTCTGTCCTTCGTAGATATGGCACAATTCCATGGGAAAGACCACCCCCTTGAAGCGTGTCCGTATTAACGGCAAGGCCGGGAATTTGATACGATAGGAGTAGACCTCGAGGTAGTACTGCTCCAAACTTATCGTAGTAGGCACGCTATCTCTAATGACCTTGCACTCATACTTGTTCGCTCCCATATCGGTCACACCTTCCACAGAGTACTTTAAATACTCCGCGTCTACTCCTCGATGCTTGATTTTGAACCCCAGTTTCTTCAGCTTGCGCAACTCCCGTCGAACGGGGTCGGCGGGGATGGAAAGTCGGGTGGCCAGCTGGTCGGGAGAGGTAAGGCCAACCAGGCGCAAGACAGAATCGAGTAACAGCCCAGTCGACCAAAACACACACGTTGCCATATCGACATTGATCGACAAGGCACCCAATGTCGGCCGCACAGACTGAAATATCCCCTTCCAAGCCTCTACGCCGCCTTCGAGGGTCAGAATCGACTTGTTTTGAAAGAATGATCGCTTTGTGGTGATAAAACGCCGCGATGGCATCTCCCGCAGCAAGTGATCGTAGAAATTGACACCGAGAATGACGCTGTTGTCTCCGCCTCGCTGCTTGGTAATGAAGGCCTCCACAACATGCAAGTCGATCTCCCCAGCCCGCCTCAGCGAGACATGATGCGTGCACGGGCGTTTCGGCTTGACCCTTTTTTCCTCATCCAGGTCAATGTCGACTTCGAGGAAGGAGTCCATCTCGCTGTCGAATTGGATGGGATGTACAGACCAAGCTAGCGAGGCGCCATCGTAGAGCACGTAATCCCGCGCTGGCCCCAAAACAGATTGCAGCTTCTCATGATGCCACAGCTTCTTTTGCAGCGCACGACTGGCGCCCCCGTTGTCTACCATCACATTGTACTGGTGGATCTTTGCAATGGGTGCTCTATCAACTTTGTAGTGATTGAGGGCAATGCGTATCGGCCGGCCATTCAACCCATAGCCCGGCCGTGAGTACACGGTGTTGAGCTGCACATGGTCCGCTACTCCGTCCCCCGATTCCTCTCTTTCCATTGCCGCTTGTCAGCCGGTTCACCAGTCTCGACAGGAACAAGGACGACAGAACAAGCATGCACACTCACGAACTTTTTATACAGGGTCGGCAGGACAAGCTATTTACACCCTAGCTCGTCACTTTTCGCATGTTTTTGTTTTCCATTGCTTGCGTTTCCATGAGAGTTTTTGATGCAATCGGCGCTCCATAGCTCATTCTCAACCAATAGCTCCTCATAATGTGCAGTACCTGCAGCCTCATGCTCTCTTTCCATCTCTTTTACATACCATGCTGCAAGCACCTCGGCGTCTCCCTGAACTTCTGAAGCATTTGAGAAAAACGGCAAATAATCAACAACCATTTTGTGTCCTCAAGATGTGCTTTCGTGCCATTATCATATTCTTCCTTTGGGAATCCCCTCATGCTGACCACCTCCCCAGTCTTGTATGTCCTGCAGCCTGTCATAAGAACACCCCCCTCCCCCTCCTCAACATTCTGACCCGCCATCGTTAAAATCCCCTGCGTCGTGGGATGCAGTACTTGTCTTCTGCCCGTGCAGACCCCACAGTCCCGCTGTTGTAGGAGAAAAGTAGACACGACGCCATACCCTGACCTCGATTGGGTTCGGGGGACGATGGTGGTACCTTCTTGTGATTCCACCATGACAAACGTAAAGAACGTGTGTCTCATCTGCATCGATGGGTACGTGTGCTGGCAGAGGGGGTAAAGCTAACAGTGTAGATGGGGAATCCCAGAGCAGAAGGGAGGCAAAGGCGACGCCATTGACCAGGCAGAGACGCCTGTGATGGACGCCCTGGAGAAGAAGTATCCCTTCACGAAGCTGGAGGCCAGCTCTTTGGCTGTCGGCCTGCCAGAAGGCCTCATGGGGAACAGCGAGGTCGGCCATCTAAATATTGGTGCTGGACGAGTTGTGTGGCAGGATGTGGTGCGCATTGACGAATCGATCAAGAATGGCAAGTTTGGCAAGACCGAAGGCATCGTCAAGTCCTTCCAGAATGCCATCTCCAACAATGGCAGGCTGCACTTGCTTGGTTTGGTGTCGGACGGGGGCGTGCACTCACACATTAAGCATTTGTTTGAACTTCTAAAAGTAGCCAAGGAGATGAAGGTGCCGGAAGTGTACATCCATTTTTTTGGAGATGGAAGGGACACCGACCCAAAGTCATCTGCTATGTACATGCATCAGCTGCTTGAATTCATAGGGCAACAAAAGTATGGGCAGGTTGCCACTGTTGTAGGTCGCTACTACGCCATGGACCGAGACAAACGTTGGGACAGAGTCAAGATAGCGCTGGAGGGCATTCTAGTCGGCAAGGGAGAGGTGTCTTCCGACCCGGTGAAGACCATTAACGAAAAGTATGAGGCAAAGGAAACGGACGAGTTTCTAAAGCCCATTATTGTCAATGGCGATAAAGCTCGTATCAAGCAGGATGACACTCTTTTTTTCTTCAACTACAGATCCGACCGTGTGCGAGAGATAACACAGATTCTAGGAGTCGACCAGTCGCCTTTGCCAGATGTGAAAATTCCGACCGGCCTGCACATCACAACCATGACGCGCTACAACCCGCAATACACATTCCCCGTCGCTTTCGCACCCCAGAAAATGACAGATGTGTTGGCAGAGTGGCTTGGGAAGAAGAATATAAAGCAACGCCACATTGCAGAAACTGAAAAATATGCTCACGTAACCTTCTTCTTCAATGGCGGCGTGGAAAAGCAGTTCATTGGGGAGGAGAGGGATATGATTCCTTCACCCAAAGTCGCCACCTACGACCAAGACCCAAAGATGTCTGTCCACGGAGTTGCGGACAAGGTCATTGAGCGGATTGCGGAGAAGACCGATCCCTTTGTCATGTGCAATCTAGCCCCACCCGACATGGTGGGACACACGGGTGTGCTGGACAAGACGGTCATTGCCGTCCACGAGACCGACGCGGCAATAGGTGCCATCCACGACGCGTGCAAGAAGAACGGATACACCCTCTTCGTCACATCTGACCACGGCAACGCGGAGAAGATGCTGACAGACAAGGGCACACCGCACACAGCGCACACGACCAACCTGGTGCCATTTGTCATGGCCAGCGATGAGCGCAAACTCGTCAGCCGAACTGGCGTGCTTGGGGATGTGGCGCCCACCATCTTGGACTTCATGGGGCTCGACCAACCCGAGGACATGGATGGGCATTCCCTGCTTGCCTAGCGAAAATAGAATTTCCTGTAGTCACGTGGTGCTAAATGAGAAAAAAATCCCTCTTCTCACCCACCGACGAACGACCGATTGCCATGGATGATGTCCTGGAAGAGGTGAACGGCGGCCCTGCAAAAGATCCACCATCGCGCGATTCGTCTGCTGATGCAGTGGAGCCAAACTCCGAGTCTGAGCCTGGGGAAGTGTCTTCTCAAGAGAGAGTAGACCCGACCCCAAATGCCGAGACAGAAGTTAAGAGCGAGAATGAAGAAGGAGAAACTGAAGACGATAATCAAGTTGGTACCAAGAATGTTCCTTCTATTGACAGCCCTGTTGCTGGTTCTCTTACTGACCCTCCTAAACCTTCTGAGCCTTTGATTGTGGTCGATGATGCATCATCAGTCCAATCTACCCAAGTCCCGCCCTCTCCTTTTCGCCCGGCATCAAGTCTCTCTGAACAAGTTCCATCAATAAATGCTGCAGTTTCATTATCGACCCCAGCGCCGCCGACAGCTGCAATTACCACTACGTCTGTCATTGCACCCTCTCATAAACGCAAGCGTCTCCCACAGGATAAAGTGGGTATACTCTCCGATAAAATCACCCTCGAACCACACGATTCCGACTCCTGGCTGGCGCTCATAAACGAATACGTCAAAAAGGGCAAGATAAGTGAAGTTCGCGCAACCTATGAGTCCTTTTTCAAGATTTTCCCACAAGCTGCAAAGCAGTGGGTTGCGTATGCCAGTTTCGAATTGAGCAACAATGAGTTCCTACGCGTCGAGCAAATATTTGGCCATTGCCTCCGTTCCGTCCTTTCCATTGACCTGTGGCGCTTCTATCTCGACTACATTCGTCGTCGCAACAACATCACTATTGATGGTCTGAAAGCTCGTACAATTATCTCGCAAGCCTATGAATTTGTTTTGGCCAACGTTGGCATTGACATTGATAGTGGCCCTACATGGCAAGAGTACCTACAGTTTATCAAGACTGCTCCTGCAAGTAGTTCATGGGAGGAAGCCCAGAAAATGGATAATACTAGAAGAGTCTTTCAAAAGGCTGTTTGTCTGCCAGTTAGAAATATAGAAGGTCTGTGGAAGGATTACGATGCTTTTGAAAATGGTATTAGCAAACTCACAGCGCGCAAGTTCTTAGGGGAAAAGAGTCCTGCTTACATGACCGCCAGAGGCAATCTTCGAGAGTTGCAGAATATTACTGCCAATGTCGTGCGCAACGCGACGCCCAAACCACCGTCGTATTCCGCTTCTGAGCGTATGCAGTTGCAAGCGTGGAAGAAATGGATCATGTGGGAGAAAGCGGACCCACTACTTCTTGAAGACCAGTTAGGTATACAAGCTCGGGTTATTTACGTTCTCAAACAAAGCGTCATGGCGATGCCATTCTATGCAGAGACTTGGTATGATGCTGCCGACTACTGTTTGAGTGTGAATCGCGAAAAGGAGGGCCTTGATTTTCTGCGACAAGGCATGGAAGCAACCCCAACGAGCACGCTACTCTTCTTTCGATATGTGGAACATGAGGAGCTCCACTCGCGCACAGATGACCTCAAGGCTATGTTGGAGACATTGCTCACCAATCTTGACAACGAGCTGGTAAACACCAAAATACGAGCTGAAGAACGGATGGCCGCTGCAAAGAGTGCAACGGAAAAGATCGAGCAGAATATGACTGCCAATATCAGCTCTTTGAAGCGTGAAATTGCATTGACGTGGGTGGTGTTGATGCGAACAACGCGACGGATAGAAGGAGTCAAAGGCGCACGCCAGGTTTTTGCAAAAGCCCGCAGGGCTCCAAACGCAACTTATCATATATTCATAGCAAGCGCTATGATGGAGTACCACTGTAGCAACGACCCTTCTATTTCCGGCAAAATATTCGATCTCGGCATGCGGCAGTTTGGGGAAGAAGGGCCCTACATTCTGGCCTACTTTGACTTTCTCCTCACCGTCAACGACTTGACTAACGCCAGGGTTTTGTTTGAAAAGGCAGTTTCAAAACTGTCGAGCATGGCCGCACGTCCTCTCTTTGAAAGATTCTATGCCTATGAATGTGCGTATGGAGACTTGTCGTCTGTTATGAAGCTCGATCGCCGATTTCTGGAAGCCTATCCGTCTGCTGCGTCTACCACGGACCAGTTTCTCAAAAGGAACTCAATGCTTGATGCAGAGCCCATGCCGTTTCTCATCCCACTCCCTCCTCAGTCTCGTCGAGAGCCAGAGCCTGATATTGAGCAGGAGCGGCAAGAACAAGAGAATGGAGTGGGTTCGCCGATGAGCATGGGCGACGGCGGATCGCCTGGACAAGGGGCAAAGAAGCGAAAAGTAATGGAGATCCCGCAATCCATCCTCAAGATGCTGGCTGTCCTGCCTCCTGCGAGTTCGTGGAGTGGGGCTCTCTTCAAAGTGGACGAGCTGATGAAGGTCATTGCAGAGTCCACCAAAATACCCGCGCCCTGACTGATGCCTTTATCTAGGAGTTGTTTCATGTATGTACAGTAAGCAAATATTGCCGGAGAAATCTCCATAGTCGTAAGCGTCCACATGTCTGCATCAACCAAGCTATGGGGCGGGCGATTCACAGGCCAGACGGACCCATTGATGACGCAGTACAATGAGAGCATCCACTATGACAAGCGTATGTACTCTGCCGACATCGCTGGTTCCAAGGCGTACGCACGGGCTCTGCAAGAGTGCAAGATACTAAAGTCCTCAGAGACAACTGCAATTCTCGATGGGCTGGACGTCGTCAGAGAGGAGTGGGCGGATGAGACGTTTGTCATCAGGCCGGCAGACGAAGACATCCATACTGCGAATGAGCGTCGATTGGGAGAACTTATTGGACCGGTGGCCGGCAAGTTGCACACGGGCCGCAGTCGGAATGATCAGGTTGCAACGGATATGCGACTATGGATGCGAGACGAGATACAAGACTTGAAAGAGATACTAAAGGTGCTCCTAAGGACGCTGGCAGAGCGAGCAAATGAGGAGATCAACGTGCTGATGCCGGGCTATACGCATCTGCAACGAGCACAACCGATCCGATGGAGCCACTGGCTGATGTCGTATGCATGTTACTTTGCCACAGACTTGGAGAAGCTAGAGCAGGTGGGAGCAAGAGTCAATTTGTCGCCGCTGGGGTGTGGAGCATTGGCCGGCAATCCATTCGGCATCAACCGCAGACTCCTTGCTGAAGAATTAGGGTTCGATGATATTATCCCCAACTCGCTAGTTGCCGTCGCTGATCGTGACTTTGTGGTGGAGTTTTTGTCGTGGGCAAGCCAGATGATGCTTCATATGTCCCGACTGGCCGAGGACTTGGTCCTCTTCTCCACTGCAGAATTTGGCTTTATCAAACTGGCAGACGCCTACAGCACGGGAAGCAGTCTGATGCCACAGAAGAAAAACCCCGACTCGCTCGAGCTCCTTCGAGGCAAGTGTGGCCGCGTCTTTGGACAGATGTGTGGGTTTATGATGACCTTGAAAGCACTCCCCTCAACCTACAACAAAGATCTCCAGGAAGATAAAGAACCGCTTTTTGACTGTACCTCGACCTCCAAAAACTCCATCAATATTGCTATTGGATTACTGAACACGCTCACAATCGACCCGGCGAAAATGAAGGCAGCATTGTCAGCCGACATGCTTGCCACTGATTTAGCAGACTATCTTGTCCGGCGGGGTGTTCCATTTCGCGAAACGCACCATATATCCGGCGAAGCTGTCAGCTTTGCAGAGAAGTCGCACCGCCATCTCGACCAACTGAGCCTCGAAGAATTCCGCAGTATAGATCCACGCTTCGAAAGCGACGTCTTAAAAATCTTTGATTTCGAAGAAAGTGTTCAAAAAAGGTATGCTGCTGGCGGGACTAGCAAGGATTCTGTTTTGATGCAAATCCATAATGTTTGGGAAAAAATATCCGCATAGAGTTCTCATACTCATGTCCTCGTCGTCACTTGCCCTCACCCAGTCTGCGATGTATCAAAGCAGCTATATTCTTGCCCATCAAAGCATTCGTTTCCATGGTCGAAATGAGACTCTCCATGCCACTCGTGTAGAAAAAGCCAGGGGCGAGCTCAATCCTTTCGAAGGAGACATGCGGGAAGAGTCTAGGGTATGCATTCCACACATGTCGGTAGACCCACGTCGGCGAGGCATCCAAGATGCGAGGATCGAATTCTTTGGGTGAAAATACTTTGTAGAGATACTGGCCGTTCTTCATGATGCGCAGTAAGGAAATGGAATTGAATGGAGGTGACTCGATCATATCTTGCTTGGTGGTTAGAATCACGTCGGGGGGCGATTGCCCAAAGTAGACCTCCGACAATGGTGCTGTCGTAGTGAAGAGAGTAACGTGAATACGGACATATTCAGGCTCTTCGACTTCGATGGGAGCCTGTATACCAGTCGAATGGAATGGCGCGGCCATAACCACAAAATCAAAAGATTCTCCATCAACTAACCATCCTTTTAGTCCCAGCTTGATGGTACTCACCCCACTCTCGAGCCGCACCTCCGCACCCGAGCTGTGTAGGAACTTTTGAAAGATCTGCCAATTACCACCGGCAATAGACTTGGCACCGTCGGTAATCAAACAGACCATACCCTCCAACGCGTGTATCTCATCAATATTCTGGCCATAGTTGGCTCGGGTAGCGGACTGTACAATGTCACGAGCGAATGCATCAGACACACTTTCTCTCTGTAGGAATTCATGGGTAGTCGCGCCTGTAAGGGACATCAAACCTAGCACATACGTTACATTTGACAAATCTGGCCACGGGAAGAGTGGTTTTTCATACATGCCGAGGAATTGCGAGAGTGTGCGGGTCGCAGCACGCTGAGCACGCATGGGCGATAAACCGTATCGCCATACCAACTTTGCCCAATCCAGCCATCCAACAGACATCTTCTGCGTATAAATGAAACGCTCACCGTTCCATCTTATGTTAGAAGAGTCAAGGGCGGACGCTTACACTCCAACCGTATCGGGTGGGCCTACTGTTTCTTCAACTTCAAGATTGAACGTCTTTGACGCATTGCCAAGAATGTAATTTGCATCCACGAATATGCTTGCTCCCAATTCTGCCACTTCCAGAGGATCATCTTGAATCTGGACGGAGGTTGACCGGCCCCCAATGTAAGTATTTTTCTCGAATACTGTCATGTTCACATCGGGAGCATACTGGTGAAGGTGATAAGCCGCAGATGATCCAGCGCTCCCGGCGCCTATAATAGCCACTCTGGTTGATGAATGAAAGTGAAGTTGAGCGCAGGCTGTGCCGCTGATGAGTGCAAGCCATGAAACAAATTGGACCCTTGTGGAGGGGTGTCGTCTGTTCGTCATGTGGGACAAAACCCGGCCCGAGCCCTGTGACCTAATCAGGCTATAAGAAAACAATGGAGACTGTGAGTGCAGTGCTTGTCTAAGTCTATGATACATGATTCTTTAGTTTGTCTTTGATCAATACCGCATGCGTTACTTTTGCTCCAACGCTGTTGACGAGTGCAGCGGGGAGCGGCGGGACTTCCTCTGGATCCAAAAGACAGTCTTCGTGCGCGACCCGCTTGGAGGCGTAGGCGATAATGGTGGAATGTGCCGCGACGATAGGAAGATCGCATACACTGCACCTCTGAGAAGTGGGGTCAATGAACATACCGACGGTCTGGCCACGACGTAGACGCAGCGCTTTGCCGTTGATTTCGTTTGCAAGAATTCTGGCACAGCCCTCCGAAATAGAGGAAGTGAGTTCGTACTCATGAAGAATTTTGACTAGACCCTCCTTCAGTCCAACGACTTCCAACCCTTCTGGAATACGCCGAATCAGTGTGATCGGGTCAATAGCGGTCCCCACATTCTCCAAAAGACCAAGAACAAAAGTTGGCTTGTCCATGGAGTAATCGAGCAGGTCATTCCAAAGCTCCTTGTCATTCTGCGTCTTGCAAAACTCAATGGCTTGCTGGACATCACCTAACTCTGAGATGATAAGCCGCAGAGCTTTCTTATTCTCTCCAGTTTTGCCGAGCAGGAAAACAAGCTCTGGGATGTAGCGTAAGGTTTCACATACTTGCAGGGCCGGTTCCAGAGTGTACGCAGTACTTGTCCTTAAAAAATCAAGCAGCCTCGAGCGATCGTACTCGGCAAACAGCCGAACCTGCAAATCGGCAAATTTTTCCACCACGTGTGGCAGGGACGAAGCATTCACTGCCTCAAGGTAGAGATATTGAAAGAGCGGAACTTGTGCAAGTCGATCGAGAACGAGTTGTGGAGGGACGGATTGAATCTCCTGCACGAGCATATCCACGCAATCTTTCGTTGCAATCCGAATATCTTCAACTGTTTTTTTGGAGAGTTCTGATTCAGGGAATTCGAGATAAAAGAAACGTAATAGGTCTTCGGCAAGAAAGGGGAGTAGGTGAGAATGCTTGACAATTGCAATGGCTTTTGGGTCTTGGAGGATAAAGAGGTAGTGGACCGCTGAGAGAGGGTCATCGTTGAGCATGTGCAGCTCAGCAAGTGATTGCAAAAGGACCCGCGATTCGCCGTGTGGGTCTATCCATTCCTCGATAGCCACAATAACGCTGCGAAGATCGTATAAATCACTTGGCCAGGTTTTGATGGTCGCCAGCATTTGCTCCCTATCGTGGGCAAGAAAGTATGCAAGCACCATTTCATAGACGACATTACTTATCGCAGAGTCGATTGGAATATGCTGCACAATGTGCCTCAATTCACCTGCCTCTGCAAAGCGAAACACCCAGGACTCCCACGCTGTTGAGTCTGTTTTGAGGATGCGTCCAGCAATCTGACCAGCTTCTTGGAAAGACCCATCCCCGACAAGCTTTTCCACATACTTTTCTCCAACCTGCTTGAGTTCTGCATCAGCTTTTGGCCCTTCTTCCAGCCTATCAATAGCCTCGAGAGCCGCTGTAAATTGCTCTCGCGAAGAGAGAAAGGAAATATGATCGTATTCATTCCTCTCCATTCCCTGGATTGCATCGTGAGGAGAAAAGATGAGAAAAAGGTCACGGAGCTGCGCCAAGTGGTAGTCATTGGGTGAGAGATTTGCAAACCCTCTAATCTCGAGCGTATCGGCTGAAACTTCCGCCTCCGACTGAGCGTCAATGACGACAAGTTCAGGGTTTTCAGCTACAGGACGTGACCCGTCTTCTGCGTCTGCCGTCGTATATGCCAGGACCATTAGTTTCCCATTGTACGGCAAAATACCAGCGACAATGGAATCAATACGCAAGAGGATGACTGTCTCTGCTGCGTATTTCCCCTCGCCTTCACCATGAATTTGAAGAACCCAGATGCTCTGGGCCCAGCCTACGAATACCGTGTCACTTGATTGCCAATCAATCCGAGCACGATACAAGTCAGCTCGAGGAGCCAAGGAGGGTCGTGCAAAAAGTGCGACTCGTGACTGCGATGGGACGTGATTGACTCTGATCCCTGCATCATTCGCCCACACGACAAAGTCCCCGTGCCAGCTAATTGCGGTGACCGTCCCCTGGCCGCTATGAATCACAGAGTCGCGTTTCCCAAGCCACGTCCGTTCCGTAAACACCAGTTCAGATTGCAGGCCACCTGAGAAGAATGTCCGTTGTTTGATATAGTTTGGGTTCAGCGAGACAGCATGCACCGGCCGATAAAAGTCGCTCCCTTGCACGTCCTTCACATCATGGACATTGACCACCACCACACGTCCATCAAGCGACGCACTGCCAACGTACCTACCTGTCGGCTCAATGGATAGAGAGAGAACGGATGCAGAGTGCAGTCGCGTCGAGGTGATCAGATTCCAAGTCTGCGTATCGTACGCATAAAGGTAGCCATTGTGGGTCCCAACAGCCAGCAGGGAATCTACCAACGCAATCGTGGACACAGCATCCCGTCTGTACACCTCCTCGAATTGCGACAGCCCCTCGTATTTTAGCCTCGGCTCATCCTCGTCATCGGGCGTGTCCATGGTGGTTCATAATGGGGGAGATGACATCCCCTTCCCATACGCCAAAATTCCTTTCATCAGCCCGTGAGGTGGGTGTGACGGCTGTGGGCTTCTCCGGCGGACAGTGCAAGGCTGGCGTAGATGCAGCTCCAGCGGCGTTGATTCAGTCTGGCTTGCTGGACGCCATTCACCATGATCTTGGATACGCGGTGCACTTTGACGGACAGGTGCATTCCTACGCGCACCTCATTCCTCGAGAAGATGAGACAGTTGCAAACATGCTTCGGTCACAGGCTGTTTCTGCCGTGACCCAGCGCATCTCTGAACAGGTCTACGATCACGCACGTCACGGCCGCCTTGTTGTGAACCTGGGCGGCGACCATTCTATAGCCATTGGCACAATCAGTGGCACGGCAACAGCCATCCGTGAGCGGCTGGGGAAGGAAATGGCGGTGCTGTGGATCGATGCGCACGCGGACATAAACACCCCAGAGACGTCTGACAGCGGCAACATCCACGGCATGCCCCTTGCCTTTCTCACTGGCCTAGCATGCGCCAAGGAGGAGTACCAGGTGGCATTCAGCTGGCTGCAAGACAAGCATCGTGTTCCGGTCTCCAAGCTTGTCTACGTTGGTCTGCGGGATGTGGACCCTGGAGAGCGGGAAGTGCTTCGGAAGTACGGCATTGCCGCGTACAGTATGCATTCCATCGACCGATACGGGATTGGTAAAGTGATGGATATGGCGTTGGCGCACATAGGACGGGATACCCCCATCTATCTCTCCTTCGACGTGGATGCACTAGACCCGTCTGTGGCACCAAGCACTGGAACTCCAGTCCGAGGCGGGCTTACCTTGCGCGAAGGGGATTTCATCTGTGAGATTGTGCATGAGACAGGACAGCTGGTAGGGATGGACTTGGTGGAGGTGAATCCGCACCTCGAAACACACGGAGGAGAGGAGACAGTACGAGTAGGCGGAAGTTTGGTCAGATGTGCATTGGGAGAGTCCCTTTTGTGAAAATATATATACCGTACATTCGAACCTACTCGCTCATAGTGTACTCCACGTCAATTTATTCTGCAATCCTCAGCTCTTGGAGTCCGGGTCTTGTATTGCGTTCCCAGGAAGTTACCCGTGGTACTAGTCTCATTCAGCTTCCTCCACCAAAAGGCATATCAAGGAGCTTGTTTGAAAACACAATCTTGTTTTCCTTTCAAGTCTGCGATTGTCGACCTGTTCACTCAGACGCCGACAGACTTAAGAGCGAGAGAGCTTACTACGTCATCTTTGTGTCACCTTTGACTTGTTTGCTGTTGGCAGCAATACCAACGGATGACACTCTATTTGGATACATAGGAGTCAGATCTTCCCAACACGTGCGCTCCACTCTCACAACCAATTCCCACCCAGCCGTGAAATCCCACCCAGCCGCAGCGATCGCCACAATCTATTCCGCATCGGGCAGAGTCGGCATAAATTGGGGCAACGCGCACTCCCCGCGCCAAGTTACACGAGCCATTCCTGTCTACGCTATAGCTGGTCTGTGGCATCAGCAGAGGAGCATCCATCTGCCCATTCCCTCATCCACCCATCTGTCAGGATCCGCCCATTCCCATAACCATTCCCCTCCTGCTCCTCCTTCGTAGGGCGGGCGGGGCGCGAGAGCAGTCCCAACCCTAGTCTGACATCATGCTATAAATAGCCGCCGCCGCACTCTATTCTCGTATTCTCCGATTCGGATGGAAGTCCCGTCCCACAAAGGTCCCGGACCTCGTCCATTCGGGTGAGGGGAGCGGCTGGGTATATAAGGCTCTTTGCATTCCCCCCTTCCATTTTCCCCATCCCACACACACAGTCTTTTGATCTGTCCAGCCACACTCGTCAATAGACATGTTCTCTACGCTCCTCTGGCTGCCCGTTGCGGCTGCCCTGCCCAGCCTCATGGGTCGTGCTGACACCTCTTGCAGCTTCTCGCAAAAATTCTCCCTTGACGTCTCTGCCTTTGGCTTTGTCCAGCAGATTCACGACGGGCAGGTTGTGACCGGCAATGGCACCAACTGCCTCACCCTGCAGATCTCTTCCAACGGCGGAGTCACGGATCAGAGCGCCCGGGAATGCTACATCAGCAAGCCCCAGATGCAGTTCCAGTGTGAATCGTCCCCACCCAGCGCGGTGGTCTCTGTCTCCGCTGGCTTCTGCGTCGCCAACAATCTTTTCACCTTTAACGGCAACACTGCATTTTACTCCTGCGACACCGGAAATGGCACCCGAAACCTCTACACCGAGTCTGTCAACAGCATGGCCTGTGAAAAGGTCACGGTCAATGTGGAAGGTGAGAACTGCCAGCCTCGCATGGTCACCTCCAGTTGCCCTAGCCCCTCTACCGTCACCCAGACATCCACCGTCGTCTCCACCCAACTGGCCCAGACGGTTGTCAACACCGTCACCGCAAAGGCACAGACGGTTGTCAACACCGCCACTGTCACGCAGTCGGCCCAGACGGTTGTCAACACGGCCACTGTGACGGCGTCGGCTCAGACGGTTGTCAATACGGCCACTGTCACGGAGTCTGCACAGACGGTTGTCAGCACGGCCACTGTCACGCAGTCGGCCCAGACAGTTGTCAACACCGTGACCGCAAAGGCGCAGACTATTACTGCGACTGTCACTACGGTGGTCACCAGTAAGGTTACTGAGCAGGCCCAGACGGTCACTCAAGAACAGACCCAACAGGCACAGACCGTGACCGAGAAGGTGACTGCCGTCAAGACTGAGGTCGTCACCAAAGCAGCACAGTCTAGTGCAACCACATGCTCGCCAACCACCACCCTCTACCCCAGCACCATCCTCCCGGTGGCAACCGGCAAGTCCTTTGGACCATCCTACTTCCTTTCTGCTGGCAATGGCAACACCTCCTTTATCACCTTCAACATCCCATCCAGCGTGAGCGGAACCTGCTTCATTGACTTGGAGGCTCCACCCAAAGACCAATTGCAGACATCCAACTACAGCTTTAGCGGAAGCGGCGACGTCAAGATCTGCATGACCAGCTCTGTCGTGTCCGGTTCGACGAACTTTGACAGCGCTCCATCAACCAGCCAGTGCTTCACCAAGTCTGTCACTGAGGGAGAGGGAAGCGTCAACTTTGGAACCTTCCCTTGTCCATCTGGTCAGGCATCCTTCTCAGTGTCCACGACGGGAAGCTTCCACTTAATGATGTTTGAGGATTATAATCCACCACCAGTGGGCGTTGTCTTGGCTGCGTGTTCCAACTAGCATGGGCAAGGACGATAAAAAGCTTTCATTAGGGTTTTCATTCAGAGTATTCTCTGTATTTATTCAGGGCATTATCAAGTACGAGTTTTAGTTGTATGCATTACGAAAGTAACGAATGGATTTCTTTCTACTCTTTTGTCCTTACCTCATTTTGACTGCAAACACTTGCCATCTTGCTCGTTGCCATTCATTGTACCAGTTGTGCGGTCTCGAACAAAAGCACCTCCCATTTTACTTTGTTTCTCGTCTGGAAACCCTCCTGGATGTCAGAAACGTGACCTACAGAGCTCGGGGACGACTTCAGGTTTCGACGTATGGCTCGCAATACATGCCAGAACAGAGCTGCACTCTAGTATTTAGCAATACCGATGTAAGTGCCTTGATTTCTGCACTTGTCTGTGTCGCAACCAAAAATGGCTGGGTAAAACCTTTCTTCGCGAATGTTGCGCAATACACCTGATGGAGGATTTCAATCAAAGGTGCAAATGTATTACGTATCTTCTCCGCGGTTGATTTCGAGAAGCATATGCAAACGGGATCCCAGTGCCGTCAACCTCTGCAAGGAGCAAAAGTTCATTGGGGCTTTGCCTTAATTGCTTTCAATACATGCCTGTAGCACAACTGGATCCCTGCACGACGAAGTAGGGTTTTGATAGCATTTATCCCCGACACGTCTCTGTCGCAGCCGAAGAGGGAAGGGTCAAGTTTTAAGGCGTTATTCAGCCCAATACTCTTTTCAGGCCGCTGGTCGAAAGTATTCTTATAACGTTCCGCCGGCGGGGGACTCTGTTGAAAACGTTTGCGGAGTCCTCAAGGGAGAAAGTACAGCAGGCTCGGAGATGGTTCTGACGGTAGAAATCCCGTACGACCCACTTTTCGCATCCATCTTAGACAGATTGAATTATTCCATCGCAGCAATCAAATATTGCTGGTAGGAACGATCGAAATTCAGAAAATGGACAGATCCGTGTAGTGATCCTTGTAGATGCCAAGAACATTGGCTCCTGTGCAGTCATAAAATGACGACTTCCGGACGCACGTGACTACAATTCTAGATTATATTCAAAACTTTCGCTTAGACGTGTGACTTCACATGGGTCATTCGGTTCCGTAGTATAATGGCAGTATGTTAGCCTACGAAGCTAATGGTCGGGGTTCGAATCCCCGCGGTACCTTTTGCTTTGTCTTCTTTTGGCACCTATAAGTCTGCGCAAGGTCGTCCATGTTCGTATCGTATTGGCTCAAGGGGCTGTTTTATCTATATATTCTAAATGTTTTGCATGAACGATATCCGCTGCCCGTTCTTTGGGAAGAGATCCTCCTTTGTCACCTCCATAGCTGGCTTTGCAGACCAATCAATCAACGACATGGGCAACTTCTGTGACGCAAGCTCCGGGAAGTGTTGAGCAATGGTCCGAGTGACCTCATTATAGAGAATGCGGTAACCACCTGGGCTGAAATGCAATCCATCGTAAACAAGGTCATCCAATTTGGCATTTTGTGGTAGCTTCTTCGAACCGATTAGAGGCTGCCCTTCTTGCCACCCTGCAAACCTCATGAATGCTCCCCACAAGTCCACGCACGGAACACCGCACTCGCGTGCTACTCCGGCGGCTGCATGTGCGTACTTTTGAGTATGCTCAGCAGTTCGATCGTCAGAGTCCGTAAGATATTCATCTATGGGACCAGGGGTGACAACAATGATCTTTACGTCCGGGTTGTGTGCCTTTAAACTTGCATTGCGGATGAGATAGACGAGGTTCTCTTTGTAACTTTCCAATGGCACATGTTGCAATTTTCCTGGTAGTGCTGCATCATTTGCTCCAAAAAAGATCCACAGCAGACGTATCTTGCACCCGAGAGGTATGGTCTCGGGCAGGATGTACCGCGCTTGCTGTGTAGTATAGCCTCCAAAGCCGCGATTGATCACGTCAAGGCGTCGTTTGTAGTCATCAGCAAGTGCAGCACCACAAGCAAACCCCCGCTCTTGGGAGAAACACCCCTCGGTAATTGAGTCCCCAAAAATAACAAATTGGTCCAACATTTTCGAATCGTGGCGTTAAATCGACAGGAGAGCGTATCCATAGTTTCCGAGTTGTCCAGACAACAGCTCACGAGATTAGAAACGTGATTCAAAACACTGTGAAACAGCTCCCGTGCAATCTTCCACACGCCACCATGAGTGCGAAAAAAGGCGGGATGCATACAAGAAGGTCGCAATCCATATCTAATATTGAAGAAACAGAAGACTCAAAGCTACTCAACGTGAAGGATTTGAAGCAAGGCTATCTTACTCTGCCAAACAGCCCTGCAACGCCAAGGTCTCTTCGACGCAAGAAGTCGAGGATTTATTCGAGCGGAAGCTTCCGCCAATTAAGTACTAAGATAAGTCGAGTCTTTCGTGCGCATTCAGGAGACTATGATGATGATGTCGACCATAAACGCCTGTACAATGTAGGCGAAAGGATTTGGTATGACGACTATACGACCATCGATTGGGTCCATGATTCTGTCAAGGATGCTTTCCGCCGGAAGTCCCTGCAGTCGATGCGAGGATTTCGTGGCCGCATCCTCAATGCTTGGGATTCTCTACAGGGCTGGCTCCTTGTTGCACTTATCGGCGTTATGACAGCTTCTGTGGCATACTGTATTGACACTATGGAACCTATAATCTCCGATTACAAAGAAGGATATTGTACAAATGCATGGTGGAAATCAAAACGCGGCTGTTGTCATTCTTCGGATGGAATATGTGAATCGTGGCGAACGTGGTCTGAAGTGACGCAGCAATCGTACACAGACGCAATTGCACTTGATTTTGTCGTCTTCGTTGTATTTGTCGTGTTCTTTGCAATGATCGCGGCCTATCTGACTATGATGACCGCATCCTCTGCACCAGACTGCAAAGGTAAGCAACGGAAAACGATTTACAGTGCAAGTGGTTCTGGTATGGCTGAAATTAAAACCATTCTCTCTGGCTACGTGATACATGGATACCTGGGTTTGTGGACACTACTGGTCAAGTCTGTTGGACTTGTCTTTTCAGTCGGGTCTGGGATGAGTCTGGGAAAGGAGGGCCCTTATGCGCACATTGCCTGCTGTATTGGTAATGTTTGCTGCCGCATATTTTCAAAGTACAATCATAACGACGGCAAGCGTAGAGAGGTCTTGTCTGCTGCCGCTGCCGCTGGCGTTGCAGTAGCGTTCGGATCTCCATTGGGTGGTGTTCTTTTTTCACTTGAGGAAGTGTCATACTATTTCTCTCCCAAAACCCTATGGCGCACGTTCTTCTGTGCCATGGTAGCGACACTGACACTGAAGTTTCTTGACCCATACGGAAGCGGAAAGACGGTTTTGTTTGAGGTGACTTACACGACCGAGTGGCAATCGTTTGAACTTGTTGTCTTTATCTTATTGGGCATTGCTGGCGGCATATATGGTGCTCTGTTTACCAAACTCAATATTCTTTGGACGAAAACATTCCGACGACTCCCTCTTATCAAAGCACATCCATGCGTGGAGGTTGCTGTGGTGGCGTTTCTCACAGGATGCACTATATATTGGAATCGATATGCAAAATTGGGTGTCGCGGAGCTACTCTTCGAACTTAGCAAAGAATGTGAGCCCCATGGCTTCAACGATGGGCTCTGCCCCCTTCCTGCGATGATACCAAATGTGATACTGTCGCTCCTGTTGGCACTTGTTATCAAGATCATTTTCACAATCTTAACATTTGGACTCAAAGTCCCGGCTGGAGTGTATGTCCCGACCATGGTAATTGGAGCAATTGGTGGTCGAGTTGCAGGACTTGTGATGCAGCTGTTGTTTGAAGTATTCCCCAACGCGACACTATTCAGCGCATGCCCGGTAGGAGGCTCGCAATTGTGCATAAATCCAGGAATCTATGCCATGGTTGGTGCCGGAGCAGCATTGGCCGGAGTTACTCGCATGACTGTGACCGTTGCTGTTATTATGTTTGAGCTGACGAACAATATCGACTACGTCTTGCCCTTCATGTTGTCCGTGCTCTTTGCGAAATGGTCCGCAGACGCCTTGGAGCCGCATAGCATCTATGACCTGCTCATTGATGTCAACGACTATCCCTACCTCGATAACAAAAAGCTCCCGCACTTCACTGCAGAATTGCAAAACATCTTGGCACCCCCAAATACTGCCCAACTTATTGATATCACGCACGATGAGTATATCCATGCCTCCAAGCTTCGACACAAGTTGAATACGTTGCAGGAATGCGGATATGCTGATGGTGGATTCCCCTTAATGCGAAATCGTGTACTAGTAGGCTATATTTCAGCCACTGAGCTGGAGTTCGCACTGGACCAGGTTGATGACGATGCAAAGGTCTTTCTTACAGCCACGGATGGACGTTTGGAGGAGAGTGAAAGTGCACATCCGACTAACTTCTCGATTTACGTCGACCACGCCCCAGTTTCCTTGTCTATCCATGCGCCAATGGAGCTGGTGTGGGAAATGTTCTGCAAGCTCGGTCTTCGTTATCTTTGTGTGGTTGATCAGCATGGACGGTACGCTGGAGTTATTCATAAAAAACAATTTGTTCGTCATTTGAAGGAGTTATTGCATTAGGTTGACCGGAGGGATCCGGAGGAGATATCATACATTTATTGGCTTTAATCATTCATATAATTGTTCGAAAACGTGTAGCGCTGCTTCCAAGCTCTCTCTTTCGGGCCCACGCATTTTGCGCCTCGCCTCCTCAAAGTCAAGACAGTGGACGAGGTAGTGTTCGTACGACAGTTGCGTTCCCAACACCCTATCCGCGCCATCCCACAGCCCGACAAAGTAATAGATCACTTTCTCCGTAGGACCTTGACCAAGTGGGCGCTGGGGATGGCCCGGCTGGAGGGAGCGGACATGCATGAGAAGCGGTCTCGGGTGTGTTTCGTGGCGCGGCCGTATGGGAATCAACGACGCGCGGTATCCCGTCTCTTCAAAGGCTTCTCGCAGGGCAGTCGCCTCTAGGGATTCACCCGACTCCATACGCCCTTTGGGAAAGAAGAGCCTGCTGGCCTTCAAGTCTGAAAGGACAACAACACGACGCTCCTCTCGTTGTAGAATAATTGTTCCTGCGCTCGTGACAAAGTTTGGGGCACTGAAGACGCGATGGGAGTGCCTCGGTTTTTGCTGGCGAGCCATCTCCTGCCCTCTCTTGTCTTGCTCACTTCCCTATTCCCTACGTGAGATTGAACATCGGGAGTCCGTGTGGATGGAGTTGCAGCCAGTCTCATCCCGTCCCTCAACAAACTCCACCGGGAAAACCCATTTGCGTCATCGCTGCTGCTCGCCCTCAGATATCTCGATACATTCTGCTGCCTGCAGCCACGCCCTCGAAGACCCTGTCTGGGATCGCAACATGGCGGAGTCGTCGGTGTCGCGATTCACCTGCGGGTCCTGTGCGATCGGATTCTACTCCCCTGATGCGCAGCGACGGCATTTTCGCTCCGACCTCCATACCTATAATCTCAAGCGGAAAGTAGCGGATCTTAGGCCAGTGAGTGCACAGGAATTCGCCGAAAAAGTTCTGGCCGTCCAGAATGAAAGTAAAGTGGAACAGGCAAAGGCGAAGTTTGAGAAGATTTGTGCTGTCTGCGACAAGTCCTACTTCTCTGAAAACTCCTACACCAACCACTTACAGAGCAAAAGACACCGTGACTGTGTTGTCATGAAGGAACAAAGGGAGAGAAAGGTAAAATCCCCTTCGGATTCCATGCTTTCCACATTTACCTTTGGGGACGGAGATACTGAGATGAAGACTGAGACCGAGCAAGTGGGCGCAGATGCTACTATTGAAGACGATCCCGAGGCCGAAATAGAAGACCGCATCAAAATGTCTCGATCTCTAGAATCAGAGGACTGCCTTTTCTGCCCTTTGACTTCTGTATCCTTCGAGGCAAATATGGCACACATGTCGTTCTTGCACAGCTTCTTCATTCCAGAAAGGGAATACCTCATTGACCTTCCTGGTCTCATCAAATATCTCGGTCAGAAACTCAGCATTGGGCATTGCTGCATCGCCTGCAATTCCGATAAGTGGCGCTCATTGCAAGCCGTAAGGGCCCACATGCAAGATAGATGTCATTGCAAAGTCGCCTACTCTCTGCAAGATGACAAGCTTGAACTCAGTGAGTACTACGACTTTAGCCCCTCCTATTCTACCCCCGGTCTGATTTCGGCTGGAGAGGATGCAAACGAAGCGAGTGAAGATGAAGCCGGCTGGGAAACTGACTCTGAAGCATCATCTCTAGCTTCCGAGAATATGGGGGCGCTACATGAAGATGGGTATGAACTGACTCTTGCCAATGGCTCCCGGATAGGGCATCGAGGACTCGCCCGGTACTATCGCCAGAACTTGAGACACGTCCCAATCGTGCCAATCCCACGGGTTCGTGCAATCACGCAGTATGGGGAAAAGATGAAAGCGGCGGATCAGCAGGTGCGCGGTAGATTGCGTTTTGAGGAGAGTAGACGAAGGGAGGAGTTTACGACGAGGATGGCATTCAAAAACAATCATCAGAAGCATTACCGAGACCCGCTTTTGCAATAGAATTTTCGTGTGGATATACACTAGTACTTACTTTATTTTTAAATGACTACCTTTGGCGGAAATATTCCTGCTATAAGTCGGGGCGATACTTCACGTCGTGGCTCTCGAAGTCTGACGAGTCGAAGCGGCTTCTGCCTCCAGCCTGATATCTCCGTGCTGGAATGGTGCACTCATACCGTATTCGTAGAAGGCTGAAGAGGTTACGACTACGAGAAAGGACGGAAAAATAAGAGTTTGGGGATGGTGCAAAGACATTTTATAGCCAGTACTCCCGAATCTAATTACAATAGGAAATGACGGCATATTTTCCACTTCGTCGCCAAGCAGGACCGCCTGCTTCTTTATCCAGTCGTTCTTCCATACCAGGCTCCAAGCCAACGCACACATCAGCTTTATTCGTCCTCAGCGTCAGAACTCGCAAACCTTGCTGTCTCAGTGGACCAATGGCTCCATGGAAGGGAGTTGTACTCGGCCAATGCACATCGCCAGTGAGCTTTCGATAATTGAGATCCCCTTTGAAAACCACCAAGTCGGACTTTTGCAGCTCTTTGAGTAAGTCAGGAGCTGCGTACGGCATTCGGCAGTAGGGGTGTGCTGTCGTCCAAAAGCTGTGCTCGAAGGTCTCGAACTGTCGGGATGCGAATAGGCCCTCCCAGTATTCGGCAAGTTTTGTGATTTTGTCTACATTCATGTCCTTCATTTGGCCAAGAAGGCCCTTGATGTCATTCATCGTGACATCACTGACGAACCACCCAAAGTCTTTGGGATGAAGAACCACCGTCGATGCCATGCCGGATTCTATAAGGAATGATGCAAATAGTAGGTCAGCAAATAACTCAAACCCAGCATTGTCGAGGATGATATCAACTCTCTTATGATTGAATGTTGCAACATCTTTCCATAGAGCATCGATGTCATTATCGATGATATTCTTTTGTGACTTCTTAATGGCTTGCCGACCCTGCCGATTAGCAAGCTGAGCCATGTCTAGAGTTCCCAGTAAACTTAGGTCGGTAGCATTACCCCACAAGCAAATCTCCAATATTTCGACAAAGAGCAGCTTTTTTTGCTGTTCATTTCCTTCCTTGGAATGCAACTCTTCTCTCAGCTCCATGAAGCGAGTCGCAAGTTCATCTACGGCTTTAGAAGATGATGTAAATGCCCCTCGCTTTGCGTTCTCAAAGACATCATAACCCTTCCAATGTGTAGATTCGGCAAACAGACAGGCTATGTAGCGATAGATGTAGCATTCGGCAAAGAGCCATTTGCAGTTCAGCCAACTTACACAGCCCAATCTGCCAAGTTCGTCATTGTACTCTGTGACTCCACTCAGTCCATGCTCAAACGGCTCGATTGGGGCATCTGTCTCAAGATCGTGTGCTAAATCACGTATTCTTCCTGCAATTTTCTTTGCCTCTGCATCCCCTCGACGTTCTCCGCCTTGCTCAATGTCGTCGGCAGCATCACGAATAATGTCAGGCCATCTTTTCGTACACGCTACGTAGGCGAAGCTATTAGGGTCTGCGGTAGATGAGCATGCGACCTCGGGATCGCTTTGGTAGATATTCATGTGTGCGTAATACTGTTTCATAACCAGCAAATCACTGCTATCCCATGGCCAAGAAATGGTCGAAAAATTCTATAAGATTGGGCGGGAAGAAGCATGGCGGTGTGACTCTCACTAATGTAAAACATGGAAAGCTACACAGAAGCCCTTTTAATGAGGGCCAGAACCACCCGAGAGATCAAAGATTTCACTTTTAGACGAACGACCCCACTCATTCATTCAACGACTCCAGGACCCAATGAACCTCAGCAGCAATGACCTCTGGTTGTTGCACTGGCATGTTGTGTCCACCATTTTCAGGTCTGATATAGCGACTGCGACTCGATAAATGCAATTGTTCTTTTTGCATTCTCTCTTCAATTGCGTCTACTTTATCCAGCCATGTTTTGAATTTCTCCCGTTGTTCGTTAGTACCGTTTCCTGCTTTCACGCCAGCTTCATACATGCGATTCATGTCGCGCCACGTACTACCTTTGATGACACTGAGCGGATAGCTTCCGAGAGCTTGCAATTCGAATTGCTTCTTTTCCGCTAAAGTCTCTGAACTACTGGCCTCTTCCTCCACCTCCCTGTCACGAGTATCAGAAATTCCTTCGCGGGAGGCCAGATCTCTTGCTTGCTTCCATTCCTCGGCAGTAAGCTTATGCTCCGAAGTCCAGCCCATAACTTCCATTCGATTAAGTTTTCCCAAGACAGCAATAACAGCATCCATGGGCCAGTCGTTTTCTTTGTAGCTCTTCTCTTGTAGCGTGTCCACCAAAACCATTCCGACTACGTCTTTCGGGCGCAGTGCCAAGAACTCTCGCATGGCTATACCAGCGAATGCATGGCCGACCAGGACATAAGGAGGGTCCACATTTGCAGCTTGCAGAAGGGCATTCAATTCCTTGGCTATATTGGTAGCCGTTCTTGGCTCCGTAGAAGGCTCACTCTGACCATATCCAGCTCGATCGTATGTATAGCAGCGCGCAAACTTACTGACTAGACGCTGCACAACAACCCAGCTGCTACTAAAGTCTCCCAGCTCTGTTTCAACAATGACTACCGGCGCTCCGCGAACACGGCTTGGACCTTTCACGCTGAGGAACAATTTACGTGACCCAATTGATACCAGGCTTGAGCTACTATTAGATGTTTCCCAATCGTTCTGCATATTGTAATTAATCCTGTTGCTGTCGGAGCGGTTCGAAAACGTCCGGGGTAACTCCTTCACGGAAAAGCCGGGGCCCCAGACCTATCTGACAGCGGCAGATGAATAATGAACTCGCCCATTTCATTCTTCATATCGTTTTCACCGTAATCTACTTCTATGACATCCATAAGCTACTCGTCTGCAAGTTGAAGGAGCCCGCAACAACCCAAAGATTTCCGCATCAGCTGCCGCTTTCTATTATGTTCCTAATTCCTCGTGCTTGCAGCCATGCGCTCTCCGGAAATACAACCCAGCAGGTAAGAGCAAAAATGGTAATGATACCCATAACCACCGGTGCGTAGTTGAAGTTTGTCGACGTTACCGGATATTGTAGCGGCGAAAACAAAATAATTGCAAGATACGTGTTCCAGACAAAAGCTATGAGTTGCATAGACGTTGAATATCTCCCTAATGAGAACTTTGAACTTTTCAGCGCGTGAGGTGTAATAAAACACCTAGCAAAAGATATCAGGCCCCAGGCTGACACAGTTGGTACACCCGCGCAAGATACCAGGCTTTGAAAAGCCACCGAGCTTGGTAGTACTGTACAGATCAAAATAGCCGCAGCACATCCAATGACCGTCAAAGCATTCTTGGGCTGCCCATTCGGAGAAACTTTTCCAATCCAAGACGAGAATGGCAACACTCCGTCACGAGCAATTGCGAACACCAAACGTGAAGCAGCGACTGCTGAAACAGCTGTACTTGCCAATGTTGCAAGAATGACTATGGTCACCATAAATATTTGCCCGCCATTCCCAAGAGCTAATGCATAGTAGGGAACGAAAATATTTGGCGCTTTTGACGCAAATAAAATATCAAGTTCCGGCGCGCAAACTAGGAAAAGGAACACACACACGATGCCGACTCCAACAGAAGCCACAGCAGACCAAAAGAGCCCGCGTGCGGCGACCAGGCTAGCATTCTTTGTCTCCTCTGCCACGTGCCCACTTGCATCGAAACCGATCTGTACACCGGCGGTGGCAAAAAAACCAAGCATCCAAACATACACAACTGGCCCACCGCTCATATTGATGTACTCGGTGAAGAATTCAGCACGCTGAAAGCCATAGCTTTTGCTTACTGCGATGGGAAGCCATATGATGTTGAGGATAAAATCGAGCATGACAAGGCACGTGGCTCCTCGAAAGACAAACTTGTACCATCGTGGTGGCATATAGTTTACCATCATTGCGATAACAAGAAATATCTCGCTTACGATCCATTGCACAACTCTGAAGTGTATGTCACTTGTGTCCAAGGTGAAATCCAGCTTAAAAACAGCAATTTGCGACAGGATGTAGTTTGCAGGAGCTACGCTATTGACCGCCACGAAGCTGGTCCAGGCAGTAGTACTCCACCAAGCCACCGTAAAGCCGAGTAGCCTTCCATACTTTGGACCACCAGATTCAGCTGCCCAGAAATAGATCGAGCCAGCGGCAGGCAGCGAGGAACAAATTTCAGCAAGAACAGCAGCCGTGATTAGTATAAAAACACTGGAAATCAAGTATGTCGCCCAATATGCTTGTGGGCCACCTGTAAACATTCCAGTAGTAAAAAGGTTCCGTAATCCGCCAATGGTATAGACAGCTGCAAAACTGGCGGCGAAATTTTCAATGAGAGAATACGCTCGTACCAGTGACTGTTTGTAGCCAAGCTTATACTACGCCATGTTAGCCTAAGTCACTCGACATAGAATGGCATCAGAGCCAGCACTTGCTTACGCAGGTATTAACCTGTTCAAGTTCAGCGGTATGATCTCAGCCCCGAGGAATCTTGGGAAAAATTCTCAAAGGCACCCGCAGTGCTACACATCCAGTGCAATTCTATGTCATGTTAAGGATGCCTTAACTAACCAATAGCTTCTCGTCTTCAGTCATTTGCGCTGTAGGAGAAGCGCCATTGTCGTCGGACATAGCAAATTACTTTGTGAGTCAACTCTGTTTTGCACGCAATATCAAAAAAGTCAAATTGTGACCACGGATTAGCGACTACATGTTACTTTACAATCAATACGTCCAGGTCAAAGTCATAAGTCATGAGTTCATGATCTTTCGTTTAGTCAGCCTCAATTGCGCACGAGAGACGGCGTGGGAATGAATCACACTAGTGTAGTAGCATAATTTCCGATCATCTTGTTTCAAAAAGCGAGCCGTTAAAAAGTGAAATGATAACCATCATTTGTTAGCCCTGCCTTTTTGAATGCACTTTTGGTGCTGCAATTTGGCTCACTGTCTGGCTGGTCGAGTTTGGGACGAGACTACCGTTGAAAGCCATTATCGCGTCTTGCTGCTGCCATTACGTAGCTTGTCAACGCCAGGTAGGCTGTGGTAAGCCCAACTTAGTCGCTGAAGAGTCCCAAGAAAAACGCAGATAGCCATCAACCAGCAGAATGGAGCGATCCATTGTGGGAGTAGAAGCATACAAATGAAGAGAACGGCCGATTCTGTCCCTTCAATAAGGGCTGGCAGCATGCTAAGGCTAGTCGATTCGCGCAACTTCCGAGGGGCTAATTTCTCCATTACAGCAGCCACGTAAAACAGAACCGTGTTGTTGAGATGAAATGAAGCCAAAAGAAAAGCGAGACCGTACCCGGAATACGATTGACTGAAAGCTATACCAATGGGCAACACTGAGTAGACGGTGAAGTCACAGACTATGTCCAGTAGTCCACCAAATTCCGAGCTCTGATTCCGCTTTCTTGCTATCAATCCATCCACACCATCAAGAACCCTATTGGAAATAAAGCATATACAAGCCATTTTAGGATAGTGTAACATTGATAGTAGTGGCGCACACATTCCAATGGCAAAGGCGCCAAGCGTCACCTGAGTTGGTGAAAAAGGCAAATGAGCCGCAAGTGGGTCGAGAAGCGCATCCTTGAGAGGTCTTAGCTGCTGATCCAACATATTCAGGATAGTTTGGGCAAACTCGTATTGGATGAAATCATCGCGTGCCTCTGTGGATTATAGTATCTTGCTTCAATCTCCCGTCAACCACGCCACATCCTAAAGGTACTCCGCAAAGCATACAAGTGTACGACAGAGGAGGATCCACAACTATTTAGGTATACTAGCCCAGAGGCGTTGATTGCTAGTATGAAACAATTCTTTCGGGCATGAATGAATGATATTGCCTGGTGATTTCACCCAAGTCATTACATAATAATGAACATCTGGACGCAATTTAATGTCCAATCTCGCTTCTCTTACTCTACTCCTTTGAAGAACTTCTCCTGAGCTTTATGACTAGTGTCCCCGGTTCCAGTCAAAGGGCCACCTTTCACTTCTCAGTTCAGCAAATTTTTTTGCTGCCTCCCGGACCCATGGAGTCTTATGGCCAAAGAGGAAGTCCAACTCCCCTAAAGTTCTGTTTGCAGTCTCGGGTATAAACCATAGATGACAGGTAACGTGAGAACGTTGATGATACCAAAGACATAAAACGTCTTCTCTTTTATGTGGTGAACCATTACTGGCACCGATAATGTAATACACTCGTTCCCCTACAAATCGACCAACAATATCAAAGGCAGCTCCTCGTGTACGCACCTCATTTGGGAATACCTCCGTAGGGTATAGCCAAGGCACCGTCAGGCACCGTCAACCAAGAGCCGCAAATGCAATGCTAAACAAGTAAATGGAAGTGGCTGCTGCGGCTCCGTACTGAGTGGATTTATCTGGCTGTTCACAGAGTAATGCGACCTTGCCACCTCGAGAAATATCAACACTCCTCGGAAGACTGTACCCCTGAGCAAAGTCTTCCTACGTCCTCATCTGTCTAGAGTGAGCCCGGCAAAACTCAAGGTGTAGAACATGGTATTAATGTGTTCAAGCCAGACATCCACTGTGATTTCAAAGAATAATACCCAGCAAGCATAAATAGTGTAGGCGCGTAAACAGTTACGCCAGCTAAACCACCCCACCCTTGAATAATATGCAACCAAATGATCATTGGACTCGCCTACCAAGATGCAAAATGACCACTTCCCTTGATGTCTTTCAACTCTCTTGACGCAAAGTCTGTATGCTCGCCCACATTCTCCGCAGAATAAATACCGCTTCATTAAGAGCTTGGTAAGCCAGCGTGGAGACTCTGGAAGAAAGGAATAAATACAACTAAAATAATGAGAAACAAGATCTAAGATGCGATCGGGAAACGCAACCTATATTGCGATCTACCACCGTCAATAACGCAAGTCCAAAATCAAGCCACTAAGCAACCACGCTGCCGGAATATTCAAGACCAAGCTCAATATTAATACGTACCTGTCTCGTGACTGAAGCAGTTCTGTCCAAGATTTTGGGATCAAGGTCCCGATTTCGAATTATACTATACGGGCTTTTGAGTCACTTCGGGACCAACCATCGAAAAGTTAATGGATCATACCTTGGCCCACCGTTACATGATCATCTGACAGTCTATTACTTACGGCATCCTTCCGCATTCGTTGAGCAGACCATGAATGTGGAATTGAACTCTATGGGAGCTGTCATGGATGCACGGTCTGCGATACATACGCTCGTACCAACCGGCCCAAAAACGTTCGAGTAACGTCTAAGGTTGAGTTGAAGTATTTTAAAACACCATTTTGGAAGCTATAAGCGCGGTAGAAGTTTCTGCATGAGAGTTATGAGTTCAGGGGATCTAATGACAGTTTAAAGCTGTAGATGTGTTGTTGCAATTGATACTGTAGCTGCGTAGTGATAGTAGAGATTTCTCAGCACAATCTCTGGATTGAAATATCCTTCCCCCGACTCTAGCAAAGCCTCTTTTTGAATAAGCACCGCAACGCCAATAGGAGCAGACGAGCTGCTTTGAAGCAGTTTGGTTGGTATAAGATCTGGATTAGGCTGCGAGTTGTACGAGACTCTTACATGTAATGTCCAATATAAATTCACCAAAACTGTTATGGATGGACTGTGATGTAGGTCACGACGATGCAATGATGCTACTTCTTGCGCTGGCAAATAGAGAGCTTAAAGTTCTTGGGGTCAGCACGACGTATGGCAATTCAAGTCTAGCCCATACAACTAACAATACACTCTCATTCTTAACAGCAATGGGGGTCACAGACGTTCCGGTGTATGTCGGAAGCGCTAGGCCATTTGTTCCTCATCAGGGAAAAACAGAAAGGGCTTCGGAGGTTCACGGCGAAAGTGGACTTGCTGGTACGAATCTTCTGCCGGTACCAGCATTTTCTCCTTCTTCAATCCCCGCAGTAGAAGCAATGGCCAAAGAGTTCTTGAAACACCCTCAAGGATCAATTACCTTGGTTGTCTCTGGGCCCATGACCAATACTGCACTTTTATTTGGTAGCTTTCCAGAGACACTTTCAAAAATAAAAGAAATCATCGTCATGGGAGGCAGCATTGGGATTGGGAATGCGACTGCAGCCGCGGAATTTAACATTTTATGTGATCCGGAATCTGCACAATCTGTCTTTTCACTTCCAATTCTGAGAGGAAAGATTGTACTTGTGCCGTTAGATGTTACACACACGGTGCTTGCAACAAATGACGTCCTTGCACAATTAGACTCTTCAAGGTCGACTTTCCGCAAGATGATTCATGATTTACTGAATTACTTCAAGAGCACTCACGGAAAAATCTATGCACAGCACGAGGGACCACCCCTACACGATCCCTTGACCGTGTTTTACATGCTGAATCCAAACGCATTTTTTGAGAAAACTGTAAATGTCGAAGTCGAACTGTATGGGAACAGCAAAGGAAGAACACTTTGTGATATGTTTGAGCGATCTAATGGGCCAAAGAATGTTAGGGTCACCACCAAAGTTGATGTCGACCTTTTTTGGCAGACTATGCTGGGCGCTGTCACTGTTATAGATGAGCTTGCATCCATAAACTAGGCTCGTAGAATCTTTGGAGGTTTATAATGACGATGCATCATCCCCGGATCTCCCCTCTTAAAGAAGCTTATCCTTTGTCAGCTTCTTGCATTGACTCCCTATTTTGTATCTGAAGTTTTGAATTTTCCCATGACTGGGCTCGTGTAAACAAAAACCGGCGCTCGGAGAAAAAGCCAATCGGATAAGTTGCAAAAACAATTCGGATACCGCTAATCAATGCCGAAGTCCGCCGCCTCCTCCACGAGATCCGCTACCACCTCGAGTGGGCTTCGACATATTCCGACCAGGAAGTCTGCGGCAAGCGAAGTAAATACAAAAAGCAGCATGGGTGAGTTGAAGGATGCGAAGTCAGTCGGCAGGAACTTAGAGCAGGTAGACAGTGCCGTCTTATTAGACCGCGGCATTGAGGCTCCAGGGCGCTGAGCATGCAAGTAAACTGGAGCACGAGATGACCACGATGCAAGCAATCAAAAGTGAATGGAGGGCCGTGCTTTGGTCTGTCGTAATCTCGATGTCTGTCGTTATGCAAGGCTACGATAACAGTCTGATAGGAAACTTCTTTGGCTATCCGGCATTCAAAGAAAATCTCGGAAACTTTTATCCTGGAATTGGGTATCAGATAAGCAAACAGTGGCAAGCGGCACTGCCTAACGGAGCGACAATTGGGATTATCATCGGTGCATTCATGAACGGGTATCTCTCTCCCCGCTTCGGATACAAGCGTGTTACCATCGTATCACTCGTATTTATGACAGGCTTCATCTTTATTGCCTTTTTTGCTTCGTCTGTTCAGGTTCTGTTGGTTGCGGAACTCTTTTGCGGTATAAATTTGTACATCGTGTACTAATTTTGCAGGTATTCCATGGGGGAGTTTCACTACCGTAGGTAGGATACTGCATTTTGTCCTTGCTAACGTTGTAGGTCCATCGTATGCGAGCGAGGTTTGTCCGATTCGGCTGCGCGGTTACCTAACTGGCTACACTAATCTCTGCAACATTATTGGACAGCTCATTTCTGCTGGAGTGCTTGTTGGCTTGGAGCGGCGCAATGATCAGTGGGGATACCGGATACCATTTGGTCTTCAATGGATGTGGCCTGTACCGCTGCTCATGATTATTCCTTTTGCACCCGAGAGCCCCTGGTGGTTAGTCCGGAAAGGGAGGATTGAGGCGGCTGAACACAGTGTCAGAAGACTAACAACGAAATCGGCACAAGAGGCAAAAAACACCGTCGCTATGATGCTTCACACAGCTGAGATAGAGATGGAGTTACAAGCTGGTGCATCGTACTTGGATTGCTTCAAAGGAACGAATCTTCGACGTACTGAAATTTGCTGTTTTGTATTTGTTGCAAATGTTGCTGCTGGAATCTATTTTGCGAATTCACCGACATACTTTTTCGAGCAAGCCGGAGTTACTGCTTCAAATACCTACAAGCTAAGCTTGGGAGGTTCAGCTCTTGGATTTATCGGAACACTTTTGGGTTCGGTACTGATTGCTCGATATGGACGTCGGCCCCTGTTTCTCGCGGGAATGATATTGCTCACTATCTTGTTGCTGATTATTGGTTTCGTATCAATTGGACCGACAACCACTTCCGCGAGCTATGCACAGGTCGCTATGACTTTGCTATGGGTTTTTGTTTTCGACACTACCATCGGAACCGGAGCGTACACTATTAGCAGTGAGGTCTCCGCAGTTAAATTGCGCGTGAAGACAGTTTCTTTAGCCAAAAACACCCACAATATTTCGAACATTGTCGGTGCAGTTCTCGAGCCGTATATGATCAATCCCACCAGTTGGAATTGGAAGGGTAAGACTGCCTTCTTTTGGGCAGGGACATCAGCGGTTGCAACCTTGTGGACTTTCTTTCGTCTTCCCGAGACAAAAGACCGATCATATGAGGATTTAGATATTCTCTTTTCGCAAAAGTTATCTGCCAGGAAATTTGCACAAGCAGTGGTTGACCCTTACGCATATATTGTCTCTGCGAATGTTGATGAGAAGGAGTAGACTGTTTGAATTAACCCGACTCTTAATTGTGATATGAATAAAAGCCATGAGTTGTATTCCAATGCAGAGGATAAATTGCCCGTTAGTAGGTCCGTGAATAGCAGTCCTGTTAGTCAACAGTCCTTCATAAACTGCCCACTCCGCAAACCTTCCCTTCAACTAAACCCTTCCTACTACGCATGTCGGTAAATTCAGGCTGGCTACAGTAGCTAGAGCAATTTTAAGATTTCTTGATTCTTTAGAAAGTTTCTGGGCATAGCAATAGTTTGTGTTCATCTGGCAAGCTGATCGGATTGGTCTTTGGGACACAGCAGGCAAGTAGTGTCGTTCTCTTCGAACGTTGGAATTAAAACATCACTGTTGCATAAAATACTTGCAGATTTCCCTGGAACTGTAGAGGAGTATTGTAACACTGACTATAGCTCGGTTTAGCATGACCTTAGGGCAATTTTGCTCATTGCGTTACATTCCGGTGGTCAAGCAGAAGATGTCTCGGAGAATTAATTAACCATCGTCCCATCCCCAACGAAATCAACTGGGTTTCTATCAAGCAACGTGAACAACATACTGTACATTGGCTATTAGATACAAATAGCTATCGACTGCTAGCAACTACCCGGTCTTCTATGCCTCGTATGTAGCTCTCAAATTATCAATATTTTTTGGGTTTTCGACAAGCTCATCAAGACGATCATGTGGAGCAAAATTGTGGCTCTTCCACGGCTTTACGCCTTCTGCAAACAGTTCGTCAATATCTAGAAAGCGGTTAGCAAAGAAGAAAGACGAATATACCTTCAAGAGATCGGCGTTTGGTTTCCACAAAGAAAAAGAAGCAGTGAAAGAAGGCGACTACGTTGAATACTCCAAAGATTACGAATGTTTTCCTGAAGTCAGTGTACTGTAGGATTTGGCGCTACCACTGGATGTTTGCAAATGCTGGTGGTGCAAAATATGAGTTGGCGAAGCCAAAAATCCAATTTGCAGACGCAGCAATAGATACCGCTTTCCCGCGGAGGCGAATCGGAAAAATTTCTGGGGGATAGACTGCGGTTAGTCTACTTCAAGATGACGCTTACCCCAGCCAATTGGATTCCATGTAAAGGCGTACACAGCAATAAGCAAATATGTGCAAGCGATGACTCCTTTCGACGCGTTACCATGCACAATCCATTTCACAGTTTTGGACCCGTCTACACCACCCGGCACGTAATTACCGTAAACTTTGAATAGTGCGGCAGTTGCAAAGAGAAAGCCAGCCATCATAACTGAGCCAAACAGTAGGGCAGGTCGGCGTCCCATGTTATCCAAAAACAAAATGGCCGGCAAAGTCATAACGGTAAGGATAACATATTGAACAGACGAAGCAATCAGCTTTGTGTTATTTGAAAGGCCAGCCATGGCAAAGATGTAAACCACATAGTACAGCCTGTAATGTCAGTACGTCTTTGCACGATACAATTACACCGCATTATTTCCAGAGAGCTGGGTCCAGATGTGAACAAAGATGCCCGAAGAGATTCGGTTGATGTTTTTTCGCTCTACAAGCTCCCTCCATCGAACATTTCCTTGAGCTCGTCGAATCTCCATAGCCTCTTTAATTTCGGCATACTCTGCTTGGACTAGACGATCTGCAACATTTCCATGGCCGTGCAAATCAGTAAGGACAACCAGTGCTTCCTCCCAGCGATCTTGTGATGCAAGCCATCGTGGTGATCTTGGGACAAAGAGTAAGCCCAAGAACATCAAGAGAGCAGGAACAATTTGAACGGACCAAGGAATTCGGAAACTTGCGTTGGAATTGGTAAAAGTAGCTCCATATGTGATAAAATACATCACAAGCGACCCCCACGTAGATGCCCATGGTTGAAGAGCCACGACTCGTCCTCGAATGGTCTTGGGTGAAAGCTCAGCCAGGTAGGTTGGTCCGGTACTTGTAAACATACCTACTGCGAAGCCACAGATGAATCGACCAACAATCAGCATTGCCACATCCACGCTTGCTGCGCAGATAATAGCTCCGATCACAAATATGACGCAGCCAATTTGCATCACGGCTCGGCGCCCGATGCGATCAACTGTCCAGAAGGCGCCGTGACATCCTACGAAAGAACCCCCGGAAATGCTTGCAGTAATACCTCCCTGAGTAGCAGGACTCGGCTTTTGGAAATATGATATGTAGGAATCTGTGGTCAAGATAGCTCCGAGTGAGGAGACATCGAACCCTTGTAAGAGACCACCGCAGGCGATGATCGCTCCGATGACGTAGATGTTTGTGAGCTTGAACATGGGTGTGATGGGACCAACAGGAAGGGCGCGGTGTGTTTATATATCTTGTTTGGTGGCTGAGAGGAAGAGGGCGTTGTGGTTATGTGTCCTCGTCTCCGCAAATCTAGTCAGAAGTCAGCTAAGGTCGGAAGTTGATACCCCAGTCGCGCTTCCTATTGGTCAAATTTCCCCGAATTCCGAGAATTCTGAACGGATATCGCTTCAATCTACACAGAAGTCGTGAAGAGTTAGAATACATCTAGGATGACAGAACGCAAGCCAAACATCGTTTTTGTTCTCGCAGATGATATGGGCGCATGGGCCCTAGGCCATGCTGGGAACAAAGAAGTGCTCACACCAAATCTTGACAACTTAGCAGATGGCGGCATCCGCCTGGAAAACTTTTTCTGTGCGTCTCCTGTATGTTCACCAGCTCGTGCTTCTATCGTCACTGGACGGATTCCGTCTCAACACGGTGTACACGACTGGATCAGGGGAGGGAATGTGAGCCGTGAGGACTTGGATGAAAAGATGCGCATGAAGTCACGGTACAAAGGCGAGACCACTGCGGTCGAATATCTGGCCGACCAGCTAGCTTATACGGAGGTTCTGAAAGAGGCAGGGTACTCTTGTGCTCTAAGCGGAAAGTGGCATCTTGGCGATTCCAAGGTCGTACAAAAGGGCTTTGACCGTTGGTTCACCCATAGCTAGTGGCGGAGCAGCGTACATGAATCCCGAGCTCGTTGAAAACGGAAGGATCTGGGATGTCGATAAATATGTTACAGACTGCATCACAGACCGAGCGCTGGATTTCTTGGGCGATCTGTCTCAGCAAAAGGAGCCGTACTATCTCAGTGTCCATTACACGGCCCCACACAGCCCGTGGGAGCGTAAAGATCACCAGGAGGATTTTCTAAAGCTTTACGATGACTGCCCGTTTGAGTCAGTTCCTGATGTCCCCATCCACCCAAATCAGAATCCGGACCAAGATCGTATCACGCCGTACGGCACAGGTAGCCGTCGTAAGGAACTCATTCGAGGCTACTATGCGGCCATCACAGCCATGGATGCCAGTATCGGACGTATCTTAAAGAAAATCGACGAGCTTGGATCGCGCGAGAACACGTTGATTGTCTTCGTGAGCGATAATGGGATGAACTTAGGCCAACACGGTATATGGGGCAAAGGCAACGGGACCTTTCCTTTGAATATGTTTGACACGTCTGTCAAAGTCCCAGCCATTTTCAGCCATCGCAGTGTCATACCTCAAAACAAAGTTTTTCACGATCTCTTGAGTCAGTACGATGTGTTTCCTACGCTACTCGAATATGCAGGAGTGAAGCAACCAAAGACTCCCGTATTGCTGCCGGGAACTAGTTTCGCACAGTTGCTAAAAGGTGCAAATACTCTTGGCCGTGAAGATGTGGTCGTTCACGACGAGTACGGACCAGTTCGAATGATTCGATCGCAGGACTTCAAATACATTCATCGATATCCTTTTGGGCCCCATGAACTCTACGATTTGAAGAAAGACCCCAATGAAGATGTCAATCTTGTGGACGATGAAAAGTATAAAAAAAAAAGATTCAATGGTCCAAAAATTGACCGATTGGTTTGCCAAATACGTAATACCCCAAATGGATGGAGTGTACTTGCCGGTCATTGGACATGGCCAGGTCGGACCAGTATTTGCAGAAACGAAGGGCTACAATGCCTTCCAACCGTTTCCATCAGTAAAGTAGATCAATTCCCTGGATCTACAATTTGACAAGGAATACCTATAGGCATGATACTTGTTAAGGAGGGTAGCAACCGAGATTCCTAGAGAGGGATACGGATAGCTCAGGACTCCTTAGTGGACGGTACTTGGCTAATGGGATAGCTAGTACGGGAAAGTATCGACGGGACGATAAGTCTGTTA
>JAABUO010000429.1_pt1 | contig 84969 bp, 81 predicted proteins | sample 5559291 | NCBI WGS metagenome assembly JAABUO01 (sample SAMN10711878, study PRJNA513372) | rock metagenome | isolation source: Antarctica rocks | place: Antarctica: Victoria Land, Finger Mt sud
TGCTACGCTAGCGCAGCGCCCGCTACAATATATAGAATCTCGCATAGGCCCATAATGGGTGTTGAATCGAGTAAGAATCAAAAAAAAAAAAAAAAAAAAAAAATATTAAAATTAATAAAATTATTATATTAAAGTATTTAAAAAACACTCAAATTGATTAATAATAAGATTCATTTATATGTAATGTTGATTATAAATCTTTTGATTCTATTCTGTGTTTAAATAGAAGTCAGAAGAGTCAAGAAATTTCAATTTAATGCAGTTTGAATGATGTTAAAACATTGCATGATCAGAAAAATCATCATGCAGAGTTTTCACTTATGTGACAACACTCTCTCTAATAATCACAATCAATTTATGAAGAAGATTAATGACATGTCAATGTCAGTAAAAGATGAGAAGATACTACTAGTGAAAAAGACAATTTAAATGAAGAGTCTGCAAATTGTGATTACAAGTGATCAAAGAATTTGCAACTCATTAATTGCATCAATATCAAAACATTTTCATCACATATTTCTCTGCTCAATGAATAACAATCATTAAGTAAAAGAATACAGCTCTATGTATGTTATAATCATGAGCATCATAAATGCAAAGAAAACATCTTTCATCTTTGAATTGAGAATCAAATCAAAACATCATTGTATAAAATATCATAAATGAAAAGCAAAGCAAAGATGATGCATCATAATCAAACAGCATAGACATTCCCATCAAGAGTTTACTTGAGCATCACATGCTGAATAGAAGTTATAGATTTATTACTTGATAACACAATGTCAATCTCATTGTTTCGACTGCATGAAGCAATCATATAGACAACGAGTGATTCTCTTTCTCAGAGAGTTTTGTTCACTCGATATAAATAGCATAGAGTTTCTCATGAGTCGAGTCTAAATCAATGTCACAAGAATGTATGAATTACAATCACAATCAATTACAATCACAATCACAATCACTTAAATTATAATCAAAAAGTGACTTTTAAAAATGAAAGAATAAAGTATGAAAAGAGAAATAAAAAAAGAGAAATGAAGATACTTGAGAACTTTGAACTATCGCGCTCGTATGCATATTTTATTGATGTGACTGCTCAATGAGAAGATATAAAGCGACATGTAATTTAGCATACATACAGCGTCTAAATAGTGTCATAGTCATAGACTGCATGCACTTAATAAAGAAAAAAAAAGCTCGAAGCGAAGAATAAGCTTAGAGCGAGGTATGAATAACTTCTTTGTTAATGTTTGAACGTTTAAATAGCATTAACTTTTTTTGAACTCTCAGACACTGTTTGATTTCTGTTTTACTGTCTTTACATCTCACTCTTCGAGAACTTTGCTTCTGCGTTGAGCTTCTAGCGACGACTGTTGCAATCTTCACGGCATTTTCTACGGCTTCACCCAAATTTCTTCGCTTTGGAACCGTGCTTTCAGCCGAGGTATTTGGTTGCTCTCTTCAGCCTTTCCGCCAAGGTTTCGCAAATGGCAGCCGCTTCTAGTACGCAGTCGCTCAAGGTAGGACTCAGATTACAGAGCGTATTGCCGTGCAAGAACACATCGTGCTGACTATGATGCTCATCAAGTGTGTAGTGACTGGAGATGGCGCTGTCGGAAAGGTTCGAATACTGCTCTAACGTTGCTTTGCGAACGACATCCGCTGATTTCCACCGTAGACATGTCTTCTCATATCATATACTACAAATGCCTTCCCAGGAGAATATATACCTACTGTGTAAGGCACAAATCCCTGACTCTACCAGCAGTGTTCATTGATACCCATCCGCAGCTTCGACAATTACACGGCAAGTGTCATGGTCGATGGAAAGCCTATAAGCCTTGGACTATGGGATACAGCGGGGCAAGAAGACTACGATAGACTCCGACCATTATCATACCCACAAACGGATGTTTTTTTGATATGTTTCTCCATTGTCAGCCCACCTTCGTTCGATAATGTGAAAGCGAAATGGTTTCCGGAAATCGAACACCATGCACCCAGCGTTCCTATCATTCTAGTTGGAACGAAATTAGACTTAAGAGAAGATAAAGCGACGATGGACTCGCTAAGGCAGAAGAGGATGGAGCCGGTTTCATACGAGCAGGCGCTTCAGGTGGCTAAAGAAATCAGAGCACACAAATACCTGGAATGCTCTGCACTAACGCAAAGGAACTTGAAGAGTGTCTTCGACGAGGCCATTCGGTAGGTTGTCGCTATCCTAAAGACACCAACGCCAGGCTGACCAGACATAGGGCCGTATTGAATCCACGGCCTCTAGGGAAACCTTCGAAAAGGGGGACAAAGTGCGTGATTCTATGATTATTTATGCGATATATGCTTCTGGGCTCTAGCGGGATTTTGACTAGATGGGCTTCACATAGCTTCTCGTCTTCATTTTGGGGCGAAGCGTTAGAAGGGACTTGTGACGTTCGTTGTGAAGCGTACATGCTATTCAGCGCATGGCTCGGTGACTCTCGGGAATTTGGACGGTATAACCCACAATGTGAGTCGTTCCCGATGATGGGACGTAACTATATCATTTTTGGGACTGCTTCTCTGAGTTCCTCATTTTTGGCGTACAACAAACTATATAACGGGGAGAATGATCAGAAGGGAGTCAAATGCGGGACTGAGGGTGTCTTTGCAACGTTAGGAGACTCCGCTTTGATATTCTGTGGATTATGGGATTATGCTCATCCATTTTGCTCAATTGGAAAGGCACGGACAAAACTGTTATGTTGGTATACGCACATGATGATCTCTGGAGTACCAGTTAATCATTCGCTACCCTACTTCTTCTACTGGGGTGGATGCTCGAATCGGTGTCTATCATCCCAGTATCCTTAACCGTTCCTAGATCTTTCGTCTTGTTACTCTGCTTCTCATCTTGAGCCCTCTGCTTCCGTTCCTCGTTCAAATTCTCGTTCTTGGCTTGCAATTTCAGCCTTCTGTCTTTACTTTTCGATCCGCCACCACCGACACTACGCGTGCTATTAGAGATTCAACTCGGAGAGGTGGTGGGTAGTTTGGGGCTCTTACGTAAGTTCGACATTCAATTTCCTCGGAGGAGACTCCCCGTCGTCGAAAGTAGAGTGGTGGTATAGCTTCAAGCATGTTTTCATTCGGTCGTAATTCTGAAATTCCAGAAAGGCAAAACCTTTGGACTTCCCTGTATCTTTCTGTGTACGGTGACGGATTGAGCGCGGCTTTACTTTGGCAAAGTGCTGCCATATGGATTGGTCTGTTGCTGAGAAGGGCAGATTGCCTATTGCGGGTTGAATTAGTGACCTAGTGATTACTTGCCACAGATTTAACGCCTTGCGTACCAATAAATACAATGAACCGGTGAGACTTAGAAGACTCGTCTTGTATATTTTGATATTGATGTAATTCCGTACCATGGCTGACGTCCTCACGATTTGTTGTTGACCCACGCTCCGATTCCTTCTGTTTCTTTCTTGGTCTTGTAGACGGTGACGCGCCACTCAAATGTTGCCTAAATCTCCTTTTTCTGGCCTCCTTCCGCTTAGTATCTGAAACACCACCCCGGAGGCCCAGGATTGGTATGTGTCCATTAATTGCGTTTGTGGCTTGCATTCTTGATATTCGTAGAATATCATTTACGCTCGTTGTGCTCTGGCTACCCGTATGGGAATCCACGCCGAAATTTTGAATGCTTTGGCTTCTTTCTAATACATATCGAACAGGCTAGATGGGTTTCTCAATTCTACAACCGGCAAAGTTCAAATCCGCCGTTGACGGTGGAATTATGCCGTAAGTTTTCAGAAATCTAGCCACCTCGGCTATTTAAGCGCTTTGGTTCAGCCCTGAGTTTGTTTACCTCATACCTTGATGGGCAAACATATCAAATGGACCGTATTTGCATCCTCAGCATTGCTAAACCTGCAACGACATATTGGCATTTGTTGATCACCTCATAAAGTATTGAATGATGTCATTCCCGTCATATTGCATCTCAACCCATTTGTTGACATAGGGAGGAGCTGAATTTGGATAACTACCTAGTCACGTGTTTAGTGCACATGAGGGTACTGGTGCCATTAACTAGAAACTACCAACTATCTGAGCAAGCCGCACATCCCAATATGGAACTACATCAGAGCTTGAAGACTGTCTAATATTCGCCAATAAACCCCCTGAGCAGCTAGGTTGCACAATGAAGCGATACCGAAATCGGAGTAATTTCTGAATATCGCGCTCGCATATAACATACTTGGCGAGATGCGAAGATAGGATGCTGAGAATTGGACCGCTATGGTGTACCATAGGTGAGTATTGCCGAGGATGTTCTGTCACCCCATTAAGAACCCGGGTGCTGATATTTATGTCGTTAAATCCAGTGTAGCGTAGGCCGAACTCTGCAAAATCCATATTGCGGTAACAGTGTTAGTAAATAAGCCGATCCCTTGTCACTTCAGCGTGGGCTTAAACTTCCAGCAACCATGGACCCCAGTACATTCTTCTAAAGTTGCCTAAGCACCGTACCGTCGGTACTAGCAACGCTCAGAGCCGATGTAAGAGTGGTTGGCGTCAGAAAGGGGACTGAAGGAGTTGGAGTGGGCCCGTAGACGGCGCTCCGCGTTGAATGAGGGTTGCTACCAGCTGAAACGCTGGCGTACCGACGAGATACTGAATGGGTGGCGGAAGCGGAGGCTGTAGAGTACACAGCATCAAGGCTTGCGCGTCTCCGAAGGCCTTGATGGCGGATGAGGGGTGGCAAGAAGTTGGAAGTATTCAATCCATAGTCGGAGCACTCGGACAAGGTACAATGAAGAGCAGAGCCGAACTGAGTAGTCTGGCACTGGGAATAGAGGCACTGTAGCACCACCTGCAATTTCATTAGTCGAGCTATCCAGCTCGAAGTCAACAAATCGTGGTGCTATGCTCACGCTTTGAAAGTGGGAGTCTTGGCAGAGGCATTTGACCTCATTGTCGCAGGTACTGACGTACTTCGAGTTACTCCAACATTTAGGTACACAATCTGTACCCACCATCAGCATACAATCGCTAGGGGATTTGCTTGATGGGCTTCGAGCTTACCTGGTGAAGTCAGACCATCAAGGCTGATGACACACTGTACTAAGCTGAAGAGGATGATGACCACATGGAGCTTCATGATGCCTGAAGGAGCTAGCTGTTCGACGTATTTGACGTGGGTGAGAACAGGAACCAAGGGGTTGATGTTGGATGACTGGAGAAGTCTATGTGGTAACGACAGACAGGTTTTGGATACTGACTGAGTGGTTGTTCAAGCCAAGGTACACCAGTTCTAGGATCAAGGAGTCGTCAAAATTAGGAGAAGGATGTACTTTAATCAATTGGTAGGTGAGGGAGGTGCGTAGGACAAAGGTGTAATGATGAGTATGGCGGAAACTCTAAGTGCGACCCAGTAGCTTCCTTGGTAGACGGGGGTTTTGTTTTAGATATACCCAAAGTGTTGGGGTGGAAGGTGCATATTCCTACTACAGAAAGTAGGAAAGTCGTTTTCTGTAACGAGAATCTGCGGGTTGTGCTAGAGAAGGTACGGTATAGTATGGTAGGCAGGTAGACACGTTCGAAGCCCGATAGGTAGCTTACCTTAGGGTAAGGCAGTTCTCGGTTTCTCTCTTGCCCTCCATGGCGTCTTGCCTTGCATGATATTTACGCGCCGAATCACACCCCATTCAAAGGGGATTTTTGAAGCATGTGCAATCAAGGCACAGGTTTTTGACTTGGAGGTTTTATGTTCTGGTTTACTTTCAGTATCTCCTCGTTTCTGACGTGGCTATGAGGCTACCAGCCATGTCACTCGACGACTCGATGGGGTGATTGGGATAAGGCAAGGTATTAAAGCTGCTTTAGAAAAGCAAAAGAGATATCCCATGATCATGCGTGCCATAGCGATGCTTTATGTCATCCCTATTAAGCAGCTGCATGAGAGGTTGTTGTGTCTCGCGCATATCAAAGATCCCTCGTTTCTTCCGGTCAAGATGTGAACAATCCACAACTACGCGCTTAAGTTTCTCGGATGACAAAGCTCCTGGAATAATTAGTAGCTGTTTACTGATGATGAAAAAACACGTCGAAATCAAGAGAGCCCAAACTTACCTGCGTTCAAGAGATCAATAATCCTCGAGGGTGTTCCAACCCCAATACCAACCCTTTTATAGTTAGTAAACGACGAAGGAATGCTGTCTCTACAGTGGAAGTGGTAGGAGGATGCACCTTGTTTTCTTAACATAATCAATGGCGTCTGTAAGCTTGATGTGCTTTGCAAAGAGCTTAGCCACAATGGCCTCTTTGGTCTGGAACGTTCGTAGAACCCTTGACAAAGCCTCAGCACTGACTGATAGACCCGTTCGAAAGATATACCTTGTGATGTCTGCTGCACGGAGCCCAGCAGAAGTGACAACAATGGTATGTGGGGCACCTGTTTTTTTGGAAGCCAATGACATTTTGTTCCTTTGTCCTGGCTTAGAAACGTATCGGTCGAGAAAATTTGGCATATCTGGAAGAAGCCTTGGCTTGCCCCAATCGCTAGTATCTACAAAGGCTTTCTCTATTCCTCTTTTCAATATACAGCTGCATACCAGATAGTAGATGGGCTGGCGTACCTGGTATACGTCGGTCTTCTGTCTCGAGAGAGCTCAAATGTTTTCCATATCGCTTATCCTGCTGAGCGATATAGTCTGCAATTAAGTGGCTGTCTAGATGTCCAATAGCTGTGTTGAGCCCCTGATCCAAGTCAAGATATCCATCGTCACCCGGCCTTGACTTCTTGCTTTTTTTCTTCGTAGCTGCCTTGTACACCGACAGATCCTCGTTTTCACCGCGTTCTCGTTTCCTCTTCAAAAGCTGAGAAGGTGGTTGAAAGTCGAAACGGGTGGCGGCTAAGTTAGCATCAGAGCCCCTTCCTGGAGAGGGAGTCATCGGGCAAGGCATGATCACTTTGCCGAGCTCGAAGACATTGTGAAGGTAGGATCTACGGTGTTCTCCTTGATGATATGATGATAAAGTACGTCTAAGATGACCTCAAGTGGCCGCATTACCTCACAAATTAGCATTCCCGCTACCCGCTCTCGTTTAAATAGCCGACGAGATCCTATGAATCCCTGTTTATTCATTGTTTACACAGGAGTACCACTACCATGTCCCCTCAGGATTGACTTGGCAAGGCGCGAACCAACACGCCATGTCAGTTAAAGGTATAGGCACTCGTGGATACAATGGAAAAGACACAGGAGCGGACTCTGAGATTGAAGATGAGCTTTCTACTCCAACGCTACCACGTACAACACCTCGCCAATCCATCTCCGGGCGGGCTAAGGAAGCAGAGTCAATGCAGACGCCGTATGCTAATGTAAGTATAGCCCCCAATCTGTGGGGATTGGGCTTGGACTGAATTTCAGTTGTCGAAGCTACAGCAACTTGCTGGGATCATCGAGAAGCCCTTAACACCGTTCAGCCGCGATTCTGTTTCTGGGCCAGCTTCGGTACGAAGAGCTGCAATACGTTCGACGCAACCCCGGTCGCACATATCTGGGGCTCGCAAGATACCGCAACCTGTCTCTGCTAAGAGAGGTGCCCCAACAACCCCGCATGCAATCAAAGCTTTGCTGCGACGGGCCGCAAAGCTCACCCCTGCGCGCGATAGGCGAAGAAGTGGGCGCATGCAGCGCGAGACGCCCAGAGACGCGCTTAGAAATCTCAGCAGGAGTATGTACTGGAATTACCTGAAAGTTGCTGGATAGAGCGGCTGACAAGAAATCCGCCCCAAGTTCTTGCTCATACGACTCAACCCACAGAACCTTCGCCCCTGTCTCATCGAGAAGGTCAGGACCAAGAGGACGAGCTGGGAGATGATATAATTATGCATAAGCCGAGGTTTTCGCTGAATTTCGAGTCAAGAGGAGAGGATGATGAAGATGATAGCTTCCACATGCAGCCGCCTCGACTTTCCTTGCCCCTTGACGACAATGACCATACCGGAAGATCTCTTGAATTAGGCCGACGTCTGATTAGCGAAAACCCTAGTGGAAGACTGTCAACAGGGAGTCTTGGAGCTCTGAGAATGAGCGATCGCTTTGGTGATACGACCGAGCTACAGCTGGAAACTATCGCTGAGGCTCCTGCTGACGACGGTACACTGCGGTACCAAATGGACAACTCTGACGACGATCTCGGGGATCTAGATGGACAAGTAGAACCAGGGTTAGTGGTATTTCTCTAAATCTTGAGCCATAAAACTGACGCCACGAAGGGGTGACACTCAGGACTTACGGCGGGCGATCATTGAGCGTTCGGCTGTCGATCAGAATCGTCGGAGCGATTTGGGTCCATGGGATCTGCTTGAGCACACTGTCGATACAACATTCGGTCTTGTCCCACCATCTAACCGCATTCCACTACCACATGGTGAGACAATCGATGCGTACGATGACCTGGATCACTTGCAGACTGCAACTGTCTTGGCTAGATCGCTTAGCATTGCACCTAACCAGGAAAGCAGGCCCAGAGTACCCAAGCCCTTGAAAACGTCGCGCCGAGGTATACCATATCCGTCTCTTCCCATAGGGGTGATCAAGAGCCTCTCTTCGACTTTCGCTAGGTCGGCAGGACTCAAGAAAACAAACATGAGTAAGGAGATTTTAGAAGCTATCGTGGATGCGAGCGATTGGTTCTTTGAACAACTTGGCGAAGATCTAGGAACATACGCGGGGCATGCGGGCCGAAGAATAATCGATGAAAAAGATATTTCTACTGTCATGAAGCGGTAAGCAATTCTTTTGACTTGACTCTCATCTGTGCCGCTTTTTCTCTGATTGCTGGATGCTGTGAAAAGGCAACGTCAAGTGACGACTAGTACAACGCTATTTTCTCTGGCCCGTACAAATCTTCCGCGAGAATTACTCCAAGTTATCCGCATGACTCCTGAATAAGGGACTGAAATCGTGGAGGATATATTTTCAGATAGGGACGGGCAACAAGCAGGTTGGGACCTATCGAGTCATGGCTGCAGCATTACCAATTTGTGTCCCTACGAACCCTTCTCACAATATCCGAGGGTGGCCTTCGCACAACCATCCATAACATAATCGCAGTTGCAGTTGATAACGCATACCTGTTGAGTAACTGGTGAGCTTTCTCTTTGGTCTTTAGGGAAGAATTTCGGGAAAGCGGGCGATTTTGAGTCAAGATACCCTGGAGCGCTTACCATGTAAATATATATTGCGTATGATTGTTCCTGAGATTTACCTCGGCTGGACGACCAATAGGAATGCCCTTTGCTTCTCTATCGTAAGACTTCAAGAGGTCGGGTTCTATGGCTATGTTAGAAATCCTGTCTGGTCATCATGCTCCAAGTGATTTCTCAAATACCCATGGTTTCCTCAATCCAGACGGCATCGCTTCCCGTTAGCCTTGCCATTTGCTGAACATCCGGAAAATAAAATTCTCCCAGCTCTGGGTTGTTAGCCGGTGTGAAGAAATTCTTCTTCCATGGCTCTCTAAGCAAGCCCTCCACAGTGACTTGACCCATAGGTAAGCCGTCCTTTCTGTCAACCTGCCTAATGAATGTCTTAGGAATCCAACCCCTATTTACCAATACTGTAGAGCCCTCGTCATCTCGTTCTAAGGGTGTTACGACTAAGTACCCGTTGTTGCCATTGCGTATCCGCGGACCAATGAGCATCTCTTGATCATGTCTCAGATGGCCGGTGGTGTAGACTCTTCGGTAATCAAAATCTTTGATAGCGGATGGGTCTATTCGAGGTGGTAAAGGCAGAGGGTCCCTGACTAAACGATCTTCAAATTTGGCGATCATCTCTGTTTTCCAACCAAGCCGAAAAACCTGCCACGTTCCAAGGGCGAAGGCGGTAATGGGGATCAGGGCTTGGTCACGGTCAGCCATGACTTCAGATTTTCCGCAAAACTAGCCATTGGTACCTAGTATTATGAGACCGGGGCCATACTGCTTGCCACTCTTTACCAGAGTAGGAGGGTTGTCAACAATAGATAGAAAACTCGGGTCCTCCGCCGGGGTATGGGCAAACCGTCGAGGGAATGCTTGCCGTCCACATTGGAAACAAGGTAAGTTTCGTAGATGTTTTCGGGAACTCGGTGCATTCCATCTCATCTGCCGTATATATAACGACGACGATCTCATGTTGAAGACTGTAATGAATCCAAAGCCACAGGACAAGCAAACAGAGGGAAAGCGTGGGTGCGTGGGTAGGCGGGCCGAGCTGCCGGGCGGAACGATTTCCGAACACCCTGCCCGCTTCAACCAACTACCTACTTGCTCACAACAACTCTGATATTTCCGAGTATCCTAGCTCTAATACTAGCTAAGATGTTTTTTCACGGTGACCTACAATCTGGAATCGCCCTAGCTGTGCGAGAATCAAAATGCGTGGTCTGTTTTGTACGAGGTCTGTGCTAGAATCTTACTCTAACATGGGCTCCTTGTTAACGACCATTGCCGTCGCCAGGCACTGACTCTCAGAGCAAGCTATGGGAAGACGTTTTCCTTCAGGATCTCGAGGTAAGAAACGTCCAAACCAGCATCGGGTAAGAATGCTAAGCCGTAGCTGTCAGGTCTCTCAAGTATTGGCTACGGAAGCCATTACTCTCCGCATGGATGCTGAATCACAAGAGGCCGGATTTTTATCAGCATATCACCCCATTCCAGTCACACCATCGGTGGTGATCATCCGGTGAGCAGTTTTAGCTGGGATTTGGACGCAGCAACTACACAATTCTAATGACAAGGTTGTAGCGCGGGTCAGTTGATTCTCGATATTCGCGCTGGTGTGACAAAAGAGCGATTTGAGGAAGCCATTGTTCGAACCCTGAGCAACGATATCCATTCTCAGGAGCCTCCAGGCTCTTCACCTGCCGGAAATATCACTGTGAACGCTGGAACAACCGATGCGCAGCCAGCTTTTGGTACACAAGCTTCAGCCCCACGAGACCAGACTACCATACCGGTACCTTCCTCAACTGGGGCGACGACGCCGGGAACGACCTCTACAGTTCAGGATTTGCTAGCGGACCGTCGCCGAAGACTCGAAATTGACAAAATGGAGAAAGAAGCTGTTGAAAAGGCCGAGCGAAGGATGAAAGCAGAGGCCCGACGTGAAGTCATGAAGACTTCACCCGACTCCGCCCAAGCTAAACAAGCCAGCTATGCGCAGCAGCAGCGAAAACGGCAGCAAGAAGCGAGGCTAGAACGAGAAAGGATTATGGGAGAGATAGAAAGCAACAAGCGAGACCGCAGAGAGAAAGAGGAGCGGCGGAAGGCACTTGTGAAGGCAGTGTCTGAAGGTAATGATGGCGCCGGTGGGCTTGTTGATCGGCAAATATCTCGTGAAGTGGCAGAACCTAGACCAACAATGTCCAAGTACTGCGCTATACAAGTGCGTCTTCTGGATGGGAGTACCATTCGTTCCAAATTCCCTCCGCATCGAACTCTACGTACAGATGTCAGAGCCTGGGTTGATGAGCAGAGGCAAGACGAAGATACCCCTTACACGTTCAAGCAGATCCTCACGCCCCTACCTCATCGAACGATTACCATCTTTGAAGAAGAGGAAAGCCTGCGTTCACTAGGTCTCTCGCCGAGTGCAAATCTTGTCATGTTACCTGTGCAAAGCTATACGACAGCTTACAGAGGAGACTCGGGTATGATATCCCGGGGCTTGTCCGCGGGCTACACTGTGGTATCTGCAGGGGCCGGTATGGTCACTGGAGCCTTGGGGATGGTTCTTGGGCTGGGACAAACTCCACAAGAAACTGCCACGCCAGCGCCATCGACGCCAATCGCTTCTGATTCAAGGGTATCCGGGACGGCAAACGAGAACAACATTCGCACTCTAAATCATCAACGTGAAGGTGGTGATGATCGTCATCAGCTTTACAATGGTAACCAGGTGTGTCCATAATTATCCTTGTTGGCGAGGGAAGTCCATGTAAACTGACTAGTGCAGCTCAATTTCGAACCCCGAAGGAACCGGGAAACTGAGATTGAATAAATGACACAGCCGTGCATTGTATTTCCACATTATTGATGGAAAGCTAGGGCTTCGGACACTCAAATCACTGCATGCATAGCGATCCGGAGTAGATTTAATGACAAAACCATACCACTTAGGATTTCGACGGATCAAGTTGACTTTGTAATAGTGACATACAATATGCACATATTCAGTTCTCTGACCTATCCTACCATCCTCCACCTTCCTAGCCTTTGAAATAGACAATTCCACCTAATACTGGCTCGCAGCAGCCTGACAAGCTTTCAACTGGTCCAAATACCATCCGCAAACCTGCATGTTTCCTCCGTTCTCGTCCAAGCACTTCGTGAAGCTTTTGGCGTCGGTCTCACAGCTTCGAGCCCCCCAGCTGTTGTTCTGGTAAGCTCCGTCTTGAGCTTGCTGTGTTACCTCATTGCCTGCTTGCTGAGCTTCCACCGGGGCACTGCTAGAACCACCACCGAAGAAGCCGCCGATGGCGTGGCCTATACTGGAGCCGACTGCTACACCACTATCAAATGTAAGCGATTGTTCATCGCCTTCACGCTTGAAATGTGTTGAGGTCCACCTGGGCTGCCTCCACGGCGTAGACTTGGACCATAGGAATGTACTCACGCTGCAGTGGAAGCCATTTGTCCAAACATTCCAGGCTGCTTTCCTGGCTGGGCCGATACGCCAGCTTGTTGAGCAATAGCTGGGGGCCCCGCTGCAGTAGTTGCAGGGCGGTTCGGCTGGTGTGGTGGCGTGACATTTGGCCTGTTCGGGGCAACGGTTGGGCGCGCGGGGGCGCTGCGAGCTGGTGCTGCCGCACCACGGCGTTGACGAGGCATTTGAGGAGAAGTTTGGATCGTCAAGGAAAAAGTAGGTCGAGATGCAGAAGCTCAACGATGGTGATCAATGATTACAGAAAGATCGACAAGGTAACGTCGAAAAGCACTAGCGCTCGGCTTTGTTTAGATAATCTACCCCTGAATTTCATACTGTGTAAATGTTAAAACTAAGCTTCTTTTATCATGAGTACCACAGTACTACATTCACAGCCTTTATAAAAGCTAGTATTGTTATTTTGATCATTGAAGCTGCTGCTTCAGCACTACATCGTGGTCATGAACGATCTCGAAAGATCTAGAAGATGTTTTCATCGACGTTTTTTGCTTCTTTGCATGCAACGAGATTATCGCAGACTTTCTTTGGCTGCGAGAAGGTTGTTACGATACAGCTTTCGATAGAGCTTCCCTCGCTTGAACCACGTAGCTATATTTGCAATTCAGCTTTTGACACACTCATAAGCCTGACCATGCACCATTGCAGAGATATTGAGTACTGAGTTGAATTTAATCTAACAATGCTTGACAAACTTTCTATATCAGTCGTCTTCTTCTTTTAGATAGAAGGGCTTCTTAATGATTAGTCTATTCAGTATACTCACATATACTGTACCGGCGTTGAATACCACATTACCATATAACCCATCTAGACCTAGCCTACCCCCTGCATAGGCCTCGTCTAATGTAGTTGTGACATCCGATGTAAGCTTGTGACTCGGAAGCATCAACCAAGATGTATCTCAGAAAACATTTAAGTTGAGGTCAGCCCTCCTGTATAGAGACGTATGAAGACTCCTAAGTCATAGCATATCTCCGAGGTTTTCTAGGTAATACATTTCAAACATATTAATGCACCTATGAGACCCAAGTCGACGGATGTCAGGAGAGCATGTTTCACGTTATGTCACATAAATCAATTGTGTTTTTACTTTCTCGTTGATAGGGTTGCAACCGTGTCAATGGTGTCCGTCATTGCCGGACCTCTTCCGGGGACTCGTGAATAGCCCTTGCTTCCTCCCGACCGTCCCTTTTGAGAGACTGCCTTTCTTGAGCTGGGAGACTCTTCTGAACCAGGGCAAGCATAACAAGATTAGGTGTCGGAAGCTGATATTAGTGAGCCTGCAAATAATCAGTACTGCTGCTGCGGATTCAGGCCACAACCCATTGTTCTAGTTGGACCTGGGTTCAGCTTCGTCTTCCCACCTTTCCCTCTCAATCTTGTTCTATGGCTACTTGCTGTGTACGTTTTCGAGTCCTTCGTCCCCGTTGTGCGTCCTTTACATGCGCTGCTATCGGTGCAAGCTGTGCGGATGTATCTCGAATTGTGGTCTCTAATTTCTCGTCGGCATGTCACAAAAAACGGGCGACTAAAGACTCTAACCTTGAGTATCCGGCTCTTTTTTCTGTGGTTGACTCTGTTGCCTTTTTCCCTCCCTCTTTGAATCCTTCCCTCGCTTCTTTTTACCCTCTTTTACCATCAGCTGCGCACCAATTGTAGGAACGGTAGCATCAGCGGTCGACTCTTTAGACTCGAAGCTGCTGGTTGAGGAAACTTGAGAAGGTAATGTTTGAGTAGCACCCTGGTCATCTTCTATCTTCCGCTTCTTCGCGACTTGCACAAAGCTGATGTGAGCTGCAACTTTAGTCTTTTCGTTCTGCTGCGCCAGTTTAATATCATACGGTTCATTTCCAGCCAGTGCATGTTTGATAAATCTTCCCGCGGCGGCCTTGTCCAGAGCCATTGACCCCTTGTTCGTACCAACAGACTCGGCACGCTTGATCTTCTCAAAATACTGCTTCACCCTTGTTAGTTCTCGAAAGACAGGATGTTCTTTGGCATTGACGCCATTTAGCCGTAAGTATGCTGTCATAGTCAGCAAGTAAATGTAGTCAAGAAATGGACGGAGGCCTACAAAACAAAATGGATTCGATAGCATAAGTGATAAGAATGTATAGTTGTGCTCTGTCCAGTAGTGGGAGTTTGCCAGCTTTATCTGATAGGGCATTCTTTAGTAGCGGCAACAAGGCTTCCTCCAGGTCATCGATGTTGTCATCAAGCAGCTCTATAAGCGGCGCAAGATCGATTGTGCCCATACTTCGGGCCTTTGGATAGCACTCTCAAACTTGTAAATGTGAAACTCATCGGCTAAGGTATGTACCTAGTCACGTGGTGTTGTTTGCCTTGCCCTACGTGCCACCCACGCGGGGTGCCACCCTACCTTACTGTAAGGTTTCACTAGCCCGTAAAACTCAGGATGACTAAGCCGATCGCCTCAATTCAGGTTGGTGCATTGGTGATGTATTTGATGTGAGAGAGTTGTCTTGCTACTTTGAATAAATCCAATGAATTGGCTGTACACGGTGTCAGACACGGTGTATCGTACAACAGTTCTCTCAAGTCGTATCACTGCTCTCTGTACTCTGTCTTTGTGCAATCCGAGTAGCCGTTCACTGTTCCTTCTTGACATGTCACCAGAGTCATAAGTTTCTATTTCGCAGCACTGGGCCGTGCCCCTCATCCTGTCTTCTTGTAATTACGGGCGGCCGCTCTCGCGGGCTTGGGCCAAAGCAATCAATAGACCAAAGGTATGGTCCTGCGGTGACACGAGAGCGGACCGGGTGGTCATAAAGCAGCACTTGTCAACTTCAGCTGCCTATTATTGGTGGCCCCGGAGGAAAGGTGAAGATGGTAGCATAGAAACAGATCCCATGGATCTGTACAGAAACTCTGAGGGCTTTGAGTCACATCCAGACACAGCGCCATGGAAATATCGTCGCAAAGTACAAAGAAGAATCCACATATTGGGCGCTGGCGCTTTGGGAAAGTTTGTGGCGCACGCACTTGCCGGAATTCCTAATCCCCCACCCATGACTCTCTTGTTCCGTCGCCCTGGGTCGCTGGTTAGCTGGCAAGAGCGAGGTTGTTCCATTCAAGTCACTACCGGTGGCATGATGGAGACTCGACGAGGATACGAGGTGGAGCTAGTGCCAAGATTAGGAGCCCCTCAAAAGAACAAGCTAAACGAAGGCTCATACCATGAGTCCGAAACAGAGCCGGCTCCAGAGAATACACAAGAAGAAGCAGAGGTGGTCCCATTTCGAGGGAATGAGCAAGACGCAGATGCGAACGAACACACTATCCAAGAACCCAACTCTGAGCCAATATACAGCCTTATAGTGTCCGTTAAGGCCCCCGAGACAGCAAAGGCGGTACTATCAGTAGCTCATCGTCTTACTCGGGATTCTATAATTCTATTTCTACAGAATGGTATGGGCATGGTAGAAGAAGTGAACGAAAAGGTATTCCCAGATGAAGAAACACGTCCAAACTATGTGGTTGGAGTCATAAGCCATGGAGTATACCCGCGGGGGCCTTTCTCAGTCGTGCACGCAGGCATAGGTACTACTGCTATCAGCTTGCTTCCTCGAAAACCTGGGCAGCCACAAGCGCAGAGATACACTCCTTCAGCTGGCCACCTTCTCCGAACCTTGACCAGGACACCAGTGCTGGCCGCAGTAAGCTTTGCCCCGACGGATTTATTGCAAATGCAATTTGAGAAGCTTGCAATCAACGCCATCATCAATCCTTTAACAGTCATGTTCGATTGCAGGAACGGCGAAATCCTCTACAATGCCAGTATATCACGGGTAATGAGGCTCCTACTAGCCGAAATTTCATTGGTAATCAGGTCATTACCGGAGCTGCAGAATGTGCCGAACGTGAAGATGCGATTCGCACCTGACCGTCTCGAAGCACAAGTCGTCTCTGTCGCTGCCAAAACGGCCGACAATCTCAGCTCTATGCAGCAGGACGTCGAGGCGGGAAGACTGACTGAGATCGACTACATCAGTGGTTACATCATCAGGAGGGGCGAAGAGTTGGGGATTAAATGTGTGACGAATTACATGCTTCTGCACATGGTGAAGGGGAAATCTTTTAAGGTGAAGAAGAAGGATGACGAACTTCTGCCAATGCGGAGATGAAAGGGGTTGAGTCGAGCCTCTGTGACTTGTATCATAAATTGGTGGCATTTATGACCTTGGAAGGCTCTATGCATTAGCGAAGGAGTTATGATTCCCCGAATTCTTTCCTTTTCTTCCATAAGAACTAATGGGCTTTTCGTGAAGTAATCAACCCTTTCTTTCGTCAAAAAACTTGGCCCCAGTTACAGTGTTGATCTCATTCTTGACAGCCTTGATTATCAGCTTTCTAATCTGTGTCCACCTCTTCATCAGCACTTCCCAACGTTCCTGCCCTATCTCATGCCCAAGCTCGGTCAAGCAAGCTAGGGCGTGTTCAGCTTCAGTATGATACACCTCCAAAATCCGGGACAACATAAATGCGTCTGCCTTGACCTTATCGTTTGGATCGTCCACTTCAAGGCCGGCCACATATCTCTTCCAGTTCCGATAATTGAGGGTCTGAGTTCGGACGGCTACTTGGGTGCGATGACAGAGGCCTTCGGCACTGAGGGCGTAGTTTCTTAAGGGCAAAGTTAGATTCTTTGTTGGATGCGTACGGGGTTTGTGTTACCCAAGATAGCCTTCGGTCTCCAAGCGGTGCTTCAGGGGCGCTTTGATCGCGGGCAGAAGTAGATCGTCAATGGGCAGGGAGTCCCACTTGTTGGTCTCGAGGATAAATCCATCTTTCATTGGCGTGTATGTAAGTATTCGAAGATCCCTTAGTATTTTATTACGTACATTCAACTAACAGAAAATCATTGCTGTGGCTGCCATATGATGTGAATATCTCTTCGCCAACATCTGCAATTCGTCAGTTTCCGCCGCATCTATTCTACCACTGTGACAATGCACTACCGTAACTTCTACCGCTAGTGACAGTGAATCCGGTTTCATTAAAAGACACATCGCACCCTTGATCGGCATGATTGAAGTAATCTACAAAAGGGCAAAGAACCATTCGATCTTCTCGAGCTGGCTGAATCTTGGCATCTGGAAGCTCGTAATAAAAGGAACGTGTATTGACCAAAAGCCACATTGTGGCGTAAGCGGCGTACCTTTTGTGAGCCGATTCAGGCAAGATCTTGGACACGATGGCCCAATCTCTCTCCAACCTCTTATCCTGCTTCCATAGAAGACTAGGATTGGGTGGCTGCGCAGCGCCTGCGGCAGATGTAGCCCACCGGGACCCAATAGCGGGCGGCAGCGGGAAGAAATTTGCCGTGGAAGTTCCATCCCTTCGCCTGCAAAGAAGAGATTCTCTTAGTTCCAGGGGCCATAAGATAGGCATTGAGCCCTGAAAGTCTGCGAGAGAAGGCCACGTAGCTTTCCATGGTGCATAAGGCAGCATCTGATCGGCACCAAAAGCAAGGAAGGAGGCTAGCAGTCCATGAACCGTAAGGCCTTTGCAACTGTGTAGATCTCGAAATTCTGGCGAAATTGATTCTATGGTAAGAAGAGCAGAAGCTGGCACCCTTACGAGTTCTTCACCGGCCTGGTAGGCGATTCAGCCGGCTGCATATATCAGCATCGAGTCATAATAGGTACCTCAATTCTCGTAAGTGCAACCATGCCTAAGCCACGCCCTGTGATCTTGGCTGGTCCAACGCCAGATATCTGGACTCCGCGCTCTTTCGCCCACGATGTGAAGAGCTCATGCTCATGTCCAGCCGGTGTAATATTGATCATTGAATGAAGTAGGATTCCATACTAGAATGGTCTGTATTCTTCCCAACTATGATAATGCGCGGCTATTGGATACTCGTATGCACGGGGTTTCCGCGCACTCTAACTAGAAAGGTTAGTTACAGATAGTATCCCGGGGCACGCTAAACCCCGGGATACTATCTGGTGCCCCGGGATACTATCTGTAACTAACCTTTCTAGTTAGAGTGCGCGGAAACCCAGTGCGCGCGGAAACCCCGTGCATACGAGTAAGCGACAGATTCGCGGCTAAAATGGGTACTCCGAGTTCCTTCATGACGAAGAAAGCCATTATCTATGTCGCCGGGTTCAGTGCCCTTTAAAAGGGTTCTACAACTACCTTCTTCATTTAGAGCCAAAGCTACCAGCTCCAAAAGGCCATTCTCTGTCCTAAACCGGCCAGCGCCAAATTATGAAGGCCATGTCCCTCTCAACTTCGGCGAGCGAACCGCACTTGCGGCTGGATCCGCCGTTATGTCTTTGCTTAATCCACGAAGGGGAGGCAAGCTCCCACTACATAAGGAAGATTACTGTCCAAGGACTAAAGGTGAAGTGCAGACTTGATAGCAACCCTTGGAGAAACAACTGCTACACCTTATTTTATCTACCGGCTACGCGATGCAATACTATCTTCCCCAACTGGCCGGCGCATATTGCGTGATCGCCCAAGGATCACATCTCAAACAGTTTCAGTGGCTCATCTGCATGGCTTGCCACAGGAAAGTGTGGGCCGAGCGTACGTCGAGTGGCTGGATCGTGAAGGAGTAAGCCCTGATACCAGGGACAGCGTCAAATATATAGATAATGAGGAATGCGCATATGTCATGCAGCGGTATCGAGAGTGCCATGATTTCTATCATGCCATTACCGGTTTGCCAGTCATGGTGGAGGGTGAGGTTGCGTTAAAGGCGTTCGAATTCGCTAACACTCTATTGCCCATGACCGGATTGAGCACGTTCGCTGTAACTAGACTGAAGCCAGCAGAACGATCAAGATTCTGGAGTACGTATCTTCCATGGGCTCTAAAGAATGGACTCAAGAGCCAGGATATAATCAACATTTACTGGGAAGAGAATTTGGAAAGGAATGTGGATAGCTTGAGGAGGGAGCTAGGAATTGAGCGCCCACCGGACTTGAGAGGAGTAAGGAAGGACTTGAAGGAGCAAAGGATAGCAGCTAAAGAGAAAAGAGAGCGGATGAGTGGTTTGATGGCGGACTAGTGTCTGGCAGAAGTTCGCAGAGGCGGAGAATAACTAGACTACATTCTTCTCTGCAGTTTCCCTAGCCTTAAACCTTCATCGATGGACATCATAAGGAGAACCGGTAGCATGCCCAAGACGCCATGAACTGCGCTTGAGGAGACATCCGGGTCCGCCAACTCCTTTCGGATTTCATCAAGACTTGGCTCATTCTATTTCCTGCCCCTCACAAATCCAGCAAATCATCATCATCATCCCAGCCCCCCTTCCTCCTACTCACCGTTATCTTGCCCACCTCTTTCTCGTTGTTTTCCGCCACTGCCCCCAATAGTTCTTTCAGCTGTTCTTCCGTGACCTTGGATCTCAGCTGCCCCGATCTGGCTAACATGATCAACCGATTCTCTACATCTGTAGCGCGGGATTCTTTCACGAGCCGGATACGCCCGAGACGATCGGCTGCCTCGGGAAGCAAGATTTGTGAAAGGATGGAATTTCGTGCATCAGCTATGGGCGAAATGAGCGAGCTTGCAGTCAAGCCAGGGTTGGTAGAATGAAAAATGACCTACATTCTTGCTGCCTGCATGCAATCATTAGCAGAGATGCTTGCAACACGAAAAGACGGAGCAGCCATACTTACTTCCGCTGTTCTTCTTGTCCTCCTCCGCCCCCTCCAGCTGCCCCGCTTTGCTGCTGAAGCTGCGCTAAACGCCCTTTTCTGATCTTGACAAGGGTGAGTTAGGGTATGGTACATGGGGAGACGGTCTTGGAACCCTACTTCTTCTAAGTCTGCATCGGACATGGTTTGCTTGCTTTTCTGATGAGCTCGATAAACTAAGTATAATTTCCATAGCGTATTCAACGCTAAGGGCAGCCGGACTGTTCGCTTAAAGTTTCCCTTTGTTCCTCGACACTTTTACGAAGTCGATGTGTCGTCAAGAACGAGGCATTTTCTGCAAATCAAAGTAATTAATTATTGTTCACATTCATCTAATCCCAACCTGAAGGATTGGTGTCTATGAACGTACTGAGTTGAACCATCTCCGGTGTTCCAGCCTACGAGTCAGGGCAATACGCAGTACGTAGCAGGTTTTTACTTCGCGCTGTTGTGTGATTTGAGCGCATTTACAAGACAAATCTCCGCATAGACAGTCCAAGCTCTATGCTCTTATTACCATCTGATAACGAATACCGTGAGGCGTTATTCAAGGAGTGTTTGTGCAACAGCGATGCAGTGTAAAGCAGGCGGGAAAGAGGTACATGGCACATATATCGTGCATTGATGGCCTGTGTAATAATCGATTTCGTGCCGTCTATCTGCAGCGAGTCAGCCCTCTTAGCGAGGATAGGTACGGTACCATACTCCAACATTCTATGAGATAGCTATGGTGAGTTGGGTAAGTACTTAGGTAGCTGGGTACGGAGAGTACTACTAAACAAACAAAACTACGATCATACCTAGGTATTTGATGCCGGCTATAGCGGGCGTACGAAAAAGGAGTGCCAGATGCCATACGGAGTACTCCGTACGACTCTCTGTCCCTCTCTACATAGAACTATCCTTGCTCACTTCGGGCCCTTTGATTGGCTAAGTTCACGGGTGACTACGCAGGAAGGTACCGCTTTCTTAGCTTCATTACATAAGCGGAATCCTACGCGGATCCACAATGCCGGTCCTCCGTCGTGTCCGTACACTTTCTGCTTCTCGCAGACCGTTTCCTTCTTTCTCAGCTTGCCTCTACCTTGCTTTGCCAATTCACCCAGAATCAATCTGATACACCACGACACGGAGACTGTGCGCCTTGTACGGGGTTTCTGCGGTACCCCAATGAGTAACGATTTCCAGGAAAATCCCGCCATGTTTGTTTCTTTAGCCTGAGCGGCGAAGTAGCAGCTCTATCGCCGATCCCACCGTCATATGATTTGAGCTTGTGGACTGCATGTCACTCTATCTGCGCGAGGAGAACGCTCAACATTTTGACACTTCTGAGTGAATGCTTTCTTGTCAAAATCCTCATCACCCATGCCGGTTCCCATAATTCTTCCACGACTTCGCTAGCCGGACGCTCCTGCTTATAAAATCGAGCCTTCACACCCAGAGTTTCCAGAGTGGGAGCTGATATCTGTAGCTCATCTTTCGTCGGACAACATGGCAGCTGTGACAATGGCGCCGGGGCTCCCGGTTTCTCGAACGCGGTCAGCTACCTCAGACGAGCTTAGCACTTTGCCAGATCCTCGAAGTCCGCTTGCCTCCTCCGGACTGTCTAGAACTAATTCGAAGTCCCCACATCATCCGGACCTGGACAGCGAGGTAGCTACATTAAGTAATAAGCTCATCAGTGCGATAAACCACCAAACAAGCCTTGATGACACTCTTTCGGAAACGCGACATGAACTAGATTCGTCTCAAGAGCGTGTGCGGCAATTGGAAAGCGAAGTACACGACTATAGAACTATGGTCGCTAATGGCGTGCTCGTCAAGCAGCAGGACGTGGAAGATAAGACCTTAAAGCTCATGGCAAGTTTGGCCGATGAGAGGAAGCGGAGAGGCGTCGTGGAGAAGGATAAGAAAGGGATCGAGCAGGAGTTGGAGACCCTGACGACCGCATTATTCGAGGAAGCGAATGAGGTACGCCTGAGTTTGTTTGTAGCTGAAGGTTTTGCTGACCTTGACTAGATGGTTTCAGCTGCGCGAAAAGAACGTGAACTTGCAGAGAAGCGTAACGAGCAAGTTCGAGCTCAGCTAAACGATACCGAGTTACTTCTGGCGTCCCATCAAGAGCAACTTGCTGAACTCAAGAGCGTGATGCAGCAAATGTCCTCTGAGCGAGGCGAGCCCGAATCAAATATGAACGAGTCAACAGCTCCCTCGACCCCCGGCCTAGGAACACATGAGCACCTGAACAGGATATTTGATGCTTTGCATTTATCCCCCACCACGCCCGGCGGAGATGAGATACCACCCGCACCACCTACAAGCTTCACCCATCTGCTGCATCCGGTTTTGCGAAACGATCTTCCTGCGTACGATGACTTTTACTCACTTCTTCAAACATCACGCAAACCTTCAAGCCGTGTAACAAGTGGCACTTATGGTGGCCTTGGTGTAGTGGGCCTGGGAAACCTTTCCAACCGCGAGCAATCGCAGCCAACTAGCCAAATGCCATCGAACGGCTCGAATTCTTCACTGTCGACTTCTGGAACTTACCAATCAACCCCTATTACTCCTTCCTCCTCAAACTCGAGTGTTTCCTCACGCGATGTATCTTTCAATAGTGTGCTACTGAAAGAAACACGTTTCTACAAGCGAGTACTAACAGAGGATATCGAACCTACTCTACGTCTTGATGCCGCCCCTGGCCTATCGTGGCTTGCTCGAAGAACAGTAATCAACAGCATGTCCGAGGGAAGCCTGGTCATCGAGCCTACGCCAACTGTACCAAGGCTTTGCATTAGCTCTTGTTCTCTTTGCGGAGAGAATAGGAAAAGCGATGAATACGCTAGAAGCCATCGGTTCAAGACCAGTGACAACGAAAACGCCCAAAGATATCCTTTGTGCAACTATTGCCTCAATCGCATGCGAGCATCTTGTGATTTCCTTGGCTTCCTAAGAATGGTCAAGGATGGGCATTGGCGGGCAAACGGCGTCGAAGCCGAGGCGCTTGCTTGGGAGGAAAGTGTGCGTCTTCGGGAGCATATGTTCTGGGCCAGGGTAGGGGGAGGCGTGATCCCAGCATTTGTACGCGCTCGGGACTCCCCGCGGAGCTCGGTTGAAGGAGCGGAGGTCAGCTCGAGTGCTGCAGAACAGACTACTACCCCGAATAATGGAGGCCTTAACATGCAAAAGCTCGCACCCCGGGAAAGCGCAGATCCTTTTGTTTCGCATGCGAAACACGCCTTAGTAGGCAATACACCCTTTCCGCGACGTGAAGATGGGTCCAAACTCGACGACCCTCAAGAGACGCCCGTCGACCCCGTGGAATCTGGCGAGTCCAAAAAGGGTTTTTCCCTTGTGAATGACGAATTGATAGCGAAGCATATTCAAAGTAATTTGGAAGATTCGCTCAGTAATAAAGCTCCCCTGTCTGCTCACAATACTCCTTCCGCCAGCGACAAACTTCCACCACTGAACACCATACGCCCTGACCTGGCTAAACCCAATAGTGAGCAGAGACTATCTGTCACCATTCCCGGTGCTTTCGATTTCTAGAACATCTACTAGATTTTTCTTGCGACCACCGAAGGAAGACTTCAATCCATCTACGCGAACATCCTTTTCAGCACATATCTCATCTACCATTTTTGGATCAGGCAATGCCCCCTTAGCACCTGGCTACGATTGCTGAGTCGAGATTTCCTTCATCACGCGGCATTCTTACTGCCAGCATTAGGGGAGTGAGAACAGGGGAAGGAGAATGGATCATGAGGCACGGATCAGGCTCCACGTAGGGATGAGAGACGAGCATCGATTCTACCGTCGCTGCTAACGTAGTCATAATGGAATAGAGTAACATGTGAGTTGTGTATTATGACATGCAATACATGACTACTTCACTGCTTGACTTTTCGTTGATCTGATTACTTTGGCCTCTTCTCTACTCAGTTGATGTATATGACAACTCGGAATTTCTAGTCGTCTAATTGGGTATCTATGTGAAACTAGTATTCCGGCAGTCTTTCCAACTACCTACTTTCCAATATCGAGAGGGTGATTTATTCAAACATCCTATGGTCGACATGGATCAATCGCCTTCAAGGGAACGCTCATGGCTACCGAAGCACGGAGTCGTCGATGACTTATCTCGCCGAGGAGCCCTCTTCGCCTACACTTTGCTCAACCAAGTGTGAGAGGTGGATGATAGCGCATTGGCCTCGGGTATAACGTTTCTCATACTGATTACAAATTATCACAACAACAACAACAACAACAAGGGCCAGGACCAACCCCCTCCCACCACACCGTTACGACTTAAACTTCTGATGGATTTGCCGTATCTGCTCTTCGATATTCATTCCCTGCATCCTCTCCAAATCCTTGCCCTTTTCCAATTGCCCATCATAGCTCGTCGCCGCCTTCTTCCTCCGCGCCGCCTCCTCCTCGCTGATGACCGGCTGGCCCGTTACCCCGTCAAAGACGTCGCTGCGCTGGGACGCCAGGCGTTTGAGATTGGCGGCCACGTCCGAGGTGGAGAGGTTGGTGGTGGATTGGCGGAGGTCGGATTTGGCGCGTTGTTCTTTCCAGCGGGGATCAAGGAGTTCGACTGTAATAGTTAGTTGGTCGAAGATTTGGGATTGTGGATGGGGATGGGGAGGGGACAGACTTCTCATGTGTTGATCTAACTCTTCATAGGCAATCTGTTGTTTACAGTTTGGACACAATGCCGTTGCTACGTTCTGTCTTTTGGCCTGTGCGCGAGGCACGTAATCGTTTCTGATACGCATGGGTTGGCTCGCGCTGCCTTTAGCTGCGGCTTGGGCGGCTTGGGCACGTTCCCGAGCTTCGGTACGTTCGGCAATGGCGCGTTCTTCTTCATCTTCTTGAGCGGTTAAGGAGGGCTGTGAAGCCATTTGGTAGTCCATTGCTTGCGGTTGCGAATTGTAAGTGTTGTTGAAGGCCACTGGGGCGGGCGGTGGTGGCATGGGATAGGATTGTTGCTGGTTATAAAAGAGGGAGTAATCTTCGCCCGTGGGCATTGCTTCTTCAATTCGTCGGTCGTGGGGTTGTAAGGACATGGCTGCTTTTTGCTCTAATGAGGCGGACTGTAGATCATTTAATGAGGTTGGAGGAGGTAGATCCGCCTGGTCATCCGCTTCTTCAAAAAGGACTGTTTCCACAACGACGAAGTCGTGCCAGTCGATTTGCGCGTACTCTAGCTTCTCCTTCTCCGCCTCTTCCTCCTTCTTCTGTTTCTGCTCCTCTTGGAATTTTACCCACTCTGCCCTCTTCTTTGCTCTCTCTAAAACATTGAATCGGTCTTTCGCGTTTTTCTCTAAGTCCAGCATCCGAGCTCTTTGTGCTTTCTCCGCTTCAACACTAGCAGCCTGTAGTAACAGAGTGTATTGATCTACTAAACGACTAAAGAATTGATAGAGACTGTGCTGAGGTCGTAGAAAATCGAATTGATAATTCCTGGTTTCCTTCTGTGAAAGAGTAGTCATGAAAGATCTCCCATTCTTCGCAACAAACAATGCAGTTAACTTGACGACCTCTAAATCCTGAGCGCTGATATTTGGCATTCGAGCGGAGAAGTGGAACTCTGGCGGCGCCGCAGGACCTTGTGGTATTTCAGGCTCCGCAATTGGTGCAGCTTCTCCCACTCTTCCAGCAGAGACCGCAGTGCCTCGTCCCTCCTTTATCTCCAGCAGTCGCCATGTGTAAAAAGCGTTATACGCATCGTTGATGCTTAGGAATGAAAACTTCGGGTTATGCTTCTCTTTCTCTCTGATTCTGTCTTCGAACACAGCACCATTACGTGCTACGTAGCCGGCGGTCTTCTCAACGATGGCTCGGATATCCCTTGGAGGCAGTACGACTCCTGCGGGTGGCTTGCTAACTTCGTCAGGTAGTGTAGGAATAGCAGAACTATCAATGTTGGTTGCGGACGGTGCCATTTGGATAAACCCCAAGGTTCACGTTGGTAGTCGCCTATGCGTCTATGTCATGTAACGCAAATGTTACCGCCACAATCCTCGAGGGTGTTCGTGGTGATTGGCTTCTTTAGAGTAGTCAGCTAGATGCTTAGGGAAGCCTTGCCGCTTAACGACTGTTTTCGAATCGGGTAAACGAGTTGTAGGACGAGGGGCGGGGGGCGGGGGTGGTTGGTTCTATCTGCATGTTCAACTCCTCAGATATCAGATAGGTACGGAGTACGGAGTACTTGAAGGTAGACAACCCCGATGAAGGGATGCCACTAGTGTCTTGGCACGCTATTCCGTAGTTGCTCTACCTTACCTTACCCCGAGGCTGCGGCTGAAGTTTGGGGCTTCGTGTTATCAGGCGCCGCATGGGAAAGGAGAAATCATCTTCCTCCTCTACCACCATTGTCCAGCGCTGCACAAGTTGTTCAGCCTCCTTGTTTTGCAGCATGTCGTGATTTCCAAGACCATTCTCACAGTCCTTATCACAGTCCTTTTTATACTATTTTAATACTCAGACACAGGGGTGCGGGTAAGAGCTCACTCAACGCTACGGCATACTCCTATGCAACCAAATTCCTCCAGCTCCAAAACCCACAATATGGCTGCGAGACGGTCATCACCAGCATACCAAGCTGAAAAGCAGAAAGGGGTTGTGCGATCGCCCAACGGTGCGAATCAATTAACAAACGACAAGCCTACCGATTATACGTCCCACGGAGTTACTGACCATGACATCTTCCTATTGCCTGGGTCTGATTTTCAGCTTCTGGGCTTCCTGACCGCGGTTGCAGCTCTGGTGCGTCTGTTCAGAATATACCAACCTAACAGCGTCGTCTTCGATGAAGTCCAGTAAGCTTCAGATCGCGCCCTACAATCAATCCAAAAACCGAGACTGACTAACCTTTATAGCTTTGGCGGCTTTGCATCTAAGTATATCAAGGGCAAATTCTTCATGGACGTACATCCCCCGCTCGCCAAGCTCCTTCTCACACTTGCTGGGTGGCTTGCCGGATTCGATGGGGAGTTTGATTTCAAAGACATTGGGAAAGACTATGTCGAACCCGGTGTTCCTTACGTGGCTATGAGATTGCTCCCAGCTCTAATGGGGGTCATGACTGTACCTACAATATTCCTCACGCTCAAAGCTACCGGATGTAGGACCATGACCGCTGCAATGGGTGCTGGGCTTGTAATATTTGGTATGAAATTAATCAGAAACTTATTGCCTTATACTTATCAAATGTGTAGAGAACGGTCTGCTGACCCAATCCCGTCTGATACTTCTGGACTCACCCTTGATTATTTTCACCGCATTCACTGCCCTGGCTTGGACGTGCTTCACAAACCAGCATGAGCAAGGCCCTTCTAAGGCCTTTGATCCCAGCTGGTGGTTCTGGCTGGTTGCTACAGGTGTTGGTCTCGGGGCTACAGTCAGCGTGAAATGGGTCGGATTGTTCACTATTGCTTGGGTTGGAAGCTTGACAATCCTGCAACTGTGGGTTCTCCTAGGGGACAGTAAGACAGTAACGCCTGTAAGCCACCTCCTATACTGCTGTATTCAAAATTTCGTCTGACGAGATCTCTGTAGCGTTTATGGTTCAAGCACTTCTTGGCCCGTTTCTTCTGTCTTGTCATGATCCCTGTTACGTTCTACATGGCTTTATTCGCTATCCACTTTGTATGCCTTGTCAATCCAGGCGATGGAGATGGCTTCATGTCTTCTGAATTCCAGGCTACATTGAATTCGAAGGCGATGCAGGACGTGCCTGCGGACGTAATGTTAGGTAGTCGTGTCAGTTTTCGCCATCACAATACACACGGAGGATATCTGCATTCGCATAACCACATGTACCCTACCGGAAGTAAGCAGCAGCAAATTACTCTATACCCGCACAAGGATGAGAACAATGTCTGGCTGCTCGAGAATCAGACTCAACCCGAAGGCTTGGACGGACCCGTAATGGGTCTTAAAGCTTGGGATACTATGGAACCTGTACCAATCATGGATGGAACCGTCCTCCGATTGTACCATGTTGTCACGGATCGCCGCCTTCATTCTCACGATGTCCGCCCACCTGTCAGCGAGGCCGATTGGCAAAACGAAGTATCTGCCTATGGCTACGAGGGTTTTGAGGGTGACGCGAATGACTATTTCAGGGTGGAGATTGTCAAGTCGATGTCGGATGGAACCGCTGCGAAGACGCGTGTCCGCACTATCGAGTCGAAGTTCAGACTCGTCCACATCATGACCGGATGTGCTCTCTTCTCACATAAAGTTAAATTACCAGATTGGGGTTTCGACCAGCAAGAAGTCACCTGCGCTAAACAAGGTACTCTCCCTAACAGCATATGGTATGTGGAACAGAACGAGCATCCTATGCTCGGACCCGATGCGGAGAAAGTCAACTACAAGAATCCGGGTTTCCTGGGCAAGTTTTGGGAGTTGCAAAAGGTTATGTGGACTACGAACGCTGGTTTAGTAGAATCGCACGCCTGGGATTCAAGGCCGCCATCATGGCCTATGCTCCGCCGCGGGATTAACTTCTGGGGAAAAGATCATCGCCAGATCTACCTCATTGGTAATCCGGTGATTTGGTGGTCTTCCACATTTGCTATCATCACCCATATTATCTTCAAGAGCCTATCGGTCCTCCGCTGGCAACGAGGCTACCAGGACTATGATGATGTTAACTTCAAGCGTTTTGACTATGAAATTGGGACTTCAGTTCTGGGATGGGCCTTCCACTACTTCCCATTCTACCTTATGCAACGTCAATTGTTCCTGCATCATTACTTCCCTGCCCTGTATTTCGCAATCATTACCTTGTGTCAAATATACGACTTTGCTACGAACCGGATTTCGAGCCTAGGGCTGAGAGAGAGACCTGCGGTTGGGAGGAGTGGTATCGCAGTTTTCTTGGCTGTCAGCATTGTTGCGTTTACTCTCTACGCCCCGTTATCTTATGGCAACATGTGGACTCAGGATGCGTGTAACAAGGTTAAGCTCTTCGACACCTGGGATTTTGATTGCAGCACGTTCCATACTTCGGTGGGTCAACAAAATAACCCAGTCATGGTGAAGCCTCTATTAACAAATATCTCTAGTTCGATCAGTACTCGATCTCGGCTCCGAACGCAGGCGATGCTGCGCAGACAGAGGCCCCTGTAGCGGCAGTGGCAGCTGACGGACAAGCGCAAGAACGGAAGTCCCAGAATCTGAATGTTACACCACAGCCATCAGTCGACGAGGCATCGATAAGGCGTGAGGAAAAGGTCGAGTATCGAGATCAAGATGGGAACCTTCTCAACGAAGAGCAAGTATCTTCATTGGAGGGCAAGGTGTCGTTCCAGACTCGCTACGAGACGAGGACAAGGGTCATTGACGCCGCTGGGAACGAAATCGCGGATGGCCCGGCCGGTGCTGAAGGATTTGCGCCTCCTCATCCAGATGCAGATCGAATACCTGAAACGGCCGCGGACCTTCCAGAAAATGATGGGCGCGAATATCCTGCCACAGCAAGCGAGAACGACGACATTAGTAAGGAAAAGTTGGTGGAAAAGAATAAAGGAAAGCCAAAACCTGGAAGCGAGGGCAATGAGGCAACTAAGTGATTGTGTGTTTGATTTAACCTAATGTCATGTATTACTAGCGTGAATACATTATTGTGTGTGGAATTAACTCCGTGATCCCAACTCATCTGCATCTTTCCTTAAAATTTCTAATCATCACGTCGTATCGATATGCTATGAGGAACCTTGAAAGTCAAAGCTTTTGATCAAATTCGTAGAACGCCATGACCACAAATTCCGTTATCTTTATTTACATCCTGCTTATCGTAACCCTACAGCGACCAAGTGTCCCCAACTTCTCCTAGTGTGATGCATTCGTCTAGTATCCATCCTTACCCCACTTATTATATTTGTCATGTAGCCTCTACGCCGGCATCAGTTGATCTTAAGGTTACGTCGTAATTCTTGGGCTCTTGCGACGCTGGAAGAGGAACAAACCTTCGGTAATCTCACGTTGGGAACAATAACGCTGTGCAAAGCGCTTGGAGCATCCTTAGGGGCCTTGTTCTTATCTCCACCTGGGTGGTACTGATATTTGGAGTGCTCATCGGCATTCTTACCCTTTGCGCTCGAAGTTTGCCAAGGCATGGATCCTTCGGCTATGCTCACAGGGGCTTCGGAGGACGACGAGGTAGGTTTACGGCCTGGCAGTATATTAGTCTAGCGGCCAAGGGATACGTGATATGAGTCTTGGAGAAAGCCACCAAAATGGTACCCAGCGAGACCAAAAGCGCCGGACATGATCCCTAGTAGGATCTGGAGATAATTGTGAGGGCGTGATCCTGATTGATACATGATTGAACCAGGGGCATACATATAGCTCCGGATCCCTCTTCGCTCCCTTTGTTAAAACGCTCTCTTTGCCCTTTCCGTTGCCGGCTTCTGCGGCCTTTCCAGCAGCTTTTCCTGCGGCACTGCCAACCTTACCTGCCACACGTCCTGCTACTGCCGACATGTTGAATCCGATCAAAGGTTTTCAGAGTAGAGAAGTAGTTATAGATGTAATATTCTGGGTTTTTCCGGAGGCTTTAAGATGCAGTGCAGTACAGTACCATACCTGGCTTTAACGACGGAAGCGGTTGCGAAGCGCGAGATGGCCAAAGATACCGACGTTAAGCGCTGATTCCTAGTCCCGGGTAATTTGCTATGAACGCCTCATCCATCACTTGGAACTCTCCAATATTTGCGATGCACGACCCTTCATTTGTTGTATAACCGCTTGATCCGAGATATCCTCGTTATGCTCTATTCAAATCGTCGCCTTCTCTGGTCTCTTACCCCAATGTGCCTTTAGCACATCGGCACTTTCCGTCTAGCCTCGAGATGCACCTGGTTGACGCTTCCTGCACAACTGACAATTACTGGAGAGTGCTAAACTGGATTGAAAATCATAACGATGGCGTCCCTGAGCCATTCTCTCACCAGTAATTCTTTCTCCACACCGTTGCCTACGTCCGATTCGAACCAAGCCCCGAGCATCATATCCTCGCACATGGCCGATGTCGTCTCTGAAGATGGCGATGATTTTAGAACCGAAGGCGCAGCAAGTGGCAGACGGTCAGCGGCTGGAGCATATTCTCGAGGACATTCCAATGACATAGCGCGACCCCCCTCCGCCAGGTCTTCACAAACTAGGTCCTGGACTCAAACACCGCCATCAAGGCGAAATATTCCTTCACCGTTGATGGGAAGCTGGAGGTCTGGTGGTGCATTTGGGGGACCAGGTGGGATGATTACAAATAGTAGCAGACCTCAAAGCTCTACAAACTCGACAAGCAAGACACATGTACCTTCGTTGGCGTCCCACGCTTTCTTTCATCCGATGAGTTCTCAGCGTCTCCAAGCGCAAAGAGCAGGACGTCCCACTGCTAAGCAGCCGCCCATTTCTCGTCCAGATTACGGAAGCGAATTTGGCAGCAATACGAATAGACAGAGCTTAGAATCTAATGCAACAGTGCAGCAAGGTCCGGTCGTACACCAGGACACTGATTTTCCACCACCTTCGAGAGGCACGGAATTTACAGAACCCGAAGATCGAGGTACGGCTACTGCTAGTCCGACCGGCAACGCTACACTTCGAAGTATTGGAGATAGTGAAAGTCCACTTCACAATAGATACTCGAACCCGCGGCCAGGAAATCTAGACCTTGCCAGGAATTATAAACAAGTCGATGCTGGATCGTCCCCAACGCAGAAATCACCCAAGTCTTTTCGAACCAACTTCTTCCACCCCTCCAAAGGGGTTACCCCTATGCATGACGATAACCAGGGCCACGAGCGTTTATCTTCGTCAACATCTTCTCCCAACCCTGGACAATCGAAACAGCATCCAGACCTGAAGCCGCAATCTGGAGTCAATTATCAGTATTTTGCTGGCAATACGGTATTTTGCTGGGGAGGGAGATTGCAAAACACCCGAGACAGGCCTCTCAATGTCGCTACCGGAATCCTCGTCGTACTACCCTCAGTCTTGTTCCTTTCGTATTCGTAAGTGATAGCGTTTAGGTCTACAATGATTTCTACTGATCATTATCAGTGGACCATACCTATGGCACGACGTGTCACCTGCCTTGACAATCATTTTCGCGTACCTTTTCTTTATTTGTATATCATCCTTCATACATGCATCCGTCACAGATCCAGGGGTAAGTTCGTCCATGTTGTCCAATATACGGTTTCTCCAGCTAACATATCATCGAAGATATTACCTCGGAATCTGCACCCGCTGGAGCCGCCCAAGAACTCTGAGGATCCACTTACGTTGGGGCCGCCGACTACAAAATGGACCATGATCAAGTCATCTGGGACCGCGACTGCCGCGATGGATGTCCCAACCAAGTACTGTAAAACGTGCAACATCTGGCGGCCGCCACGCTGTCATCACTGCCGAGTCTGCGACAACTGCATAGAGACCCAAGATCACCATTGTGTTTGGATCAATAATTGTGTAGGCCGACGGAATTATAGATATTTTGTTGCTTTCGTAAGCTCGGGCTCGATCCTTGGCTTCTTCCTCACCTTTGCGAGTCTTGGGCACTGCCTACGTTACCAGGCTGCGAAAGGTACCTCTTTCCGTGATTCTATCGATTACTGCAGGGTACCTTTTGCTATGATGATATATGGACTTCTAGCTACGCCATATCCAACATCTCTCTGGGGATACCATCTGTACTTGATGGCACGTGGAGAAACGACCCGGGAGTATTTGAATTCTCACAAGTTCTTAAAGAAAGATCGGCACAGGCCATTCACCCAAGGGAATTTTCTCAAGAACTGGATTGTCGTGCTTCTCCGGCCAAGACCGCCAACCTTTCTTCACTTCAAGCACAAGTATGAGCCAGGTGATCAGCGATTTGGAATGCGCAGAAGCAAGAGGCAGTCTCCCAACCATGAGTACGGTGGGATAGAGATGCAGAACGTTGGTGGCTCGAAACCGTCTTTTCAAGGACCTACTGCTGTAAAGCAGGCCCGAATCGGCATGTGAAGATGTTGAACATGTTTATTTACCTTCACTTATTTTAATTGACCGTCACAAGTCCGTGATCTGGTATTGCTGTCTTTAGCGATTACGAGCGTCGGAGCGTTTGCCTAATAATTGCGTCGTTTTGATATACCCCATTAGTAGGTATGGGTTGGGCCGCGAGCGGCTTTCAGTTAAGGGGCTCGGATACCATATAATAATATCTAATTACTGGGATTTGGAACCAACACTCCCTGTATATAATGGAGCTATGTGTAGCAGCCGAGAGGAGCGACTGGACTCTACTGGAATGTTTGGTATGAGCAAGCTGGAGATTGATTGGCTGAGAAGCTTTGTTTTGAGAACAAACCCCCCGATGCACCTGCCTCTCACTCGCGAGCATAAATCTTACCAAACCCACAATTCCCATGTGAACCTCGAAATTGTCCACCAGACCACTTCCTTGACATAGCTTCTGTCAGCTGGGGAACCCTCTGATTTATCATTTCCATCCTCACACACCAGCATTTGCATTTCTTCCCCAATACTTTGGTTCATTCTGATTCCCCAAACCTAATGCTGTCCTTTTTACAACAATTAGGAAAGAGGTCATACTCTTCGCACACAACCATGACGCGTTCGCAGTCAATGGACTCTGCTTCTACCCCTAGTATCGCCCGCAATACTTCTACCAGCGATTCAACTCCTTCTCTGACACCTGCAACAAGCAACACAGACGCGGCCAGCGTTTCTACCGACGCGACACCAAAGGCAGCAACACGCGGGCGAAGTTCCAAGCGCCTCCAACACATTCGGTCCAGCATTGGCAGCTACAATGAGAACGTACTTTCTGGTACTGCCAAACACGGGTATCGGAAGAGGAAGGAAGATGGAGATGGGCCTGACATCTCCGATGAGACTCTAGTAGATATCAACAACGCTCAGGAGCGACTTGTGCAGGAGAGTGTGAAACTGCTTGATCGGGAGTGGACGTTAGGTGCTATGCCTGGGGAGAATCTGAGGAAATCCATGGAAGCAAATCGAGAGTCTAGGAGGCGGAAGTCTACCCGGTTGGAGATCCTTGAGAAAGCGTCAGAGGGGATTGATGGAACTAAAAGTGTGCTTGGGAAAAGAGGAAGAGAGACTTCTGAAGCTGGAATGGAAAAGCTACAAGCCCTGAAAGGGGGGAGGAGGGCAAGCCTAAGGCCAAGGGAAGCTGAAATCCCGAGGTTTGAAGAGGGACCCTCCAAGAAGCGAGCACGTTTCTCAGATGGGACAGACTTGAAAGCAAAGAATACCTCTCCTCCGCAAGAATTAGAGCGTAAAGTTGGAAAGACCCCAGCAACTAAACACTGGCTTTCACAGGGGCTCTACGTAGGACAAGATCCGGACTTCGATCCGAGGCTTACGGAGACTAAGAATAAACTGAAGATGGCAACAACCAGGCGATCCACTGGCCAACAGCGCAAGATCTTGCCTTTACCGATGTTTGCAGGGCAGAGGATGATCGAGATGGGAAGGGATTTCAAGTTGCCGTTTGATGTGTTCTCGCCACTCCCAGCATACCAGCCGAAACCGGAAGAGTGGAAGAAAACCCATAAGAGTATGTGTGTCTATAACCGTGGTTTTGGCCATACTAACCATAGCTTCAGATGTCTTTATTGGTGATGCCGCCGCGATTTGGAAGAAATCTAAACCTCTCGAGGCATCGACATGTATATGTACGCCTGAGAGCGGCTGTGACGAGGATTGTTTTAATCGTTTTATGTTTTACGAGTGTGATGACAGTAATTGTAATATTGGCGATCAACACTGCACGAACCGTTCCTTCGCTGGATTGAGAGAACGAACTAAAACAGGGGGCAAGTATAACATTGGCGTCGAGGTTATCAAGACTGTCGATCGTGGACACGGAGTGCGAAGCAATCGTACATTCGAACCTAACCAGATTATCGTGGAGTATACAGGCGAGATAATAACGCAGGATGAGTGTGATGATAGAATGAACAAACGATACAAGAATGCTGAGGTGAGTTATATTGGCAATTTTGCCATACACGCTAATCATATACAGTGCTACTATCTCATGGACTTCGACCAGCACATGATTCTGGACGCTACCCGAGGATCTATAGCTCGCTTCATCAATCATTCCTGCGAACCCAATTGCAAAATGATTAAATGGACTGTAGCCGGCAAACCACGCATGGCGCTTTTCGCCGGGGATAGGGGTATCATGACAGGAGAGGAACTCACGTACGACTATAATTTCAACCCCTACTCCATCAAAAATGTCCAAGAATGCCGCTGCGGCTCCGCCTCTTGCCGCGGAGTACTTGGTCCCAAACCGAAAGAGATTAAAGACGCTTTGAAGCCCATTACTACTGGCGGTAAGCGAAAGTTTCAACAGGTTATTGAAGATGTCGTCGAGACCGTCACCGAAACCGTAACTAAAAAGAGAAAACTGGCTATTCCAAAGAAGGTAAAGAAAGGATATGCTTATGTCAAGGTGTTGAGCGAGAAAGCAAGCGAGAGCTTGACAAAATCCAAAAACCTCGCGTCATCGACCATGCAGAATGAGGGGCTGGTTAAAAGGGTATCCGAGAGATCCTTGAGGGGAGTGCAGCGGATGACGACCTCTGAAGTCACTCCCAACAAATTCAAGAAGCACACTATCATAACCTACAGTCGACGACGCTCGTCTGCAGGTACATTCATGAAGAAAGGCGAGGAGAATATGAACGAGAACAAAGTCGAAGAGCCAGAAACGACAAAGAGTATCAAGGGAGAAAATACCACAGACAAGGGGAACAGCAGCAAAGCTGCCGCATTGAGTACGCAGAGGGATACATCGAATATACGGAAGGGTACAAACAGTATGAATAAGAACGCAGCCAGTGTGCGGAAGAATGTCGTCACTACTTTGAGGAGGTCGAGCCGTGGAAATGGGGAGAAGACGATTAGGGTTGTTAGGGATGAGGTCGAGTGAGGGGGTATTAGAAGCACTGTGGATATATCTCGGTTTTTTCTCTTTCTGCACGCACGGCATGTCCACGGCATTGTGATTTTGGCGTCTGACCTCGGTCATTCCAGGAGTAATCTATCTTCTTTCTCGAGTTTCTTTTGGGCCTGGCCGTTATGCATGTCGTGGATTGGCGTTGGGTCCTGATCCGTCCAACAGATCCTTTCGGTCTTACAATTGTATCTATTTCTTGAGTCATTTCCGCCCTCGTTCGTACTGCCTCTGGAATTTTGAAAGGCATTTCAAACCTCTTATCTCGTAGTTTCTGGGCTGATCTTAGGTTGGCCACGAATGCATCACTTTCTTGTCACCCATGACTCGAATACAAATCAGTTGGTTAAAATCGAGACGGCCTTGACTTGTGTGAGTTTAGACGATGAGTGGTGAATAGTCCAAATTGTTCGAGCCATTGTCTATCCAAGGGAACCCCATACCCTGGACGATTGGAATCGCCGGATGAAATCGGGATTGGATATATTTCTCCGAGTAGCAGTAGCGGGAAGGGGTGATTTTTTCGGATTTTTCGGACCGGATTCTTTGTGCAAATCTCGGATGGTTATGTTTCCAGATATGGAACACTATCCCAGTATATTTGCCTCCCATAAGGGGATACGAGGATGATGAAGCGCGAAGGTTCGGTGATTTAATATGAATTCTACCATCTCACCGTCCCCAGAATCGACTAATTCAGTTCTTCCTATTATCCCAGATATCGTAATCGTTCCTACCGGGCAATGATACAAGATTCGGAGTCTATCCGCAGCCATCTTCAGTACATCCACTCCAAACGAGACGCCGACATCTGCGCCTATGTTTGAAGTTCCTGGAATGGGGGTTGTTAGCTTGCGTGTTGCTACTTTGATATACTGGCGTCAGATGGAGACATGGTGGTCTCCAAGAGGGTCCAGTGGGGTGGGAGGGGATTATGAGGGTTGCGTAGAGGGGGGAGGGAGGTGAAGGGTGGCTATGGTTTGAAGGGCTTTTCCTTGCTGTGGGGTATTTTAAGCAGGGGATGTTTTAGGAAATAGGATGATGGATGGATGGTTTGCTAAGGAGACAGGCGATACGAAGAGAAGGGGTTTGTTTGCGTAAACGATTGCGGAATTATAGGCTTTAGGGCATGAAAGGCGGAGGTTTGATGATAGTGGAAGAAGGACAGAAAGGTAGAGATGAGAGCTGGTGGAGTTGTTGGATCCCAATAGCACCTAATATTTACATGAGTAACCGGATCTTTCGTCATACAGTGTTCCCTCCAAACCCTCGATGATGTCCCTAACACAGATTCGTGACAATGCTTCCAACGCCACAACACCAGAATTAAAGGTTACTCCGTCGTGACACGTACTATGCCGCCTTCATTGCCCGTTTGTTTGCCCTATGTAGCACCAAGTCAGCAGCTGTAATTGGGTATTTGCAACTGACAGTGAAGGGGAAAGCGGAGGGGGCCGCTTACAGTTCTCTGTCCCTCGACGACCAGCCTGTCTAGTTGATAGAATTGGCTTACGACGGTTTGCCTCTGTAGACCCCAAAAGCATAAGCATGGCTCCTTGCAACAATCGTTTTCCCACCAGCTGAAAAATAACCCCCCCAAATCCGCTTCACGCTCTTCGCCTAGGTCAAACTCTTGCATCCCTACGCCCCCAAAATCCTCCAAACATCCTGATCTTCACCTGCCCGCGGACCTCTTCCCGAATAATGTAGACGCACCTTCATCATCTGCAGCTCCTTCAAGCCCTTCTCTATCAGCTCCTGCGCTTTGCTCTCCTCCATCATTACGCCCCCAGCCGCAGCCTCCCGGAATGCATCTTTAGTCCTACGCTTAGCGTATTCGCGAAAATTGTAAGCGGCGAATTGGCTGGATTGGCGGAGGAGGGAACGGAACTGTGAGGTGCTTAGTGGTCGTAAAAGAAAAAGTGGATCGTTCAGTGAAGCTCTTCGATATAGAATGGGTAGCTGGAAGAAATGGTCTAGTCTAGGATAATTGCATAGAGAGGTGCTACAGACCAGTGATCGTGCTTGAAAGGCGGTGTCTCCCTTCAGTGCGGTCATTGACATGCTCCGCTGAAGCTTCGGTACGCTTGCGGGGCAAGAGTGCTGTTAAAGATCAAGCAACGAGGGTGTCCGGTTTTGGCAGGCTGTGGGCTTGATCTCCAGGTGACTCGTCAAATAGTAGTCATCCAAAGAGAGTATTGACTCTACGGATGGCTGAGAAAGTTCAGATGGTAGATCATCTCGGCGATTGCTTTTCTCCGCCGCCGCCACCGCTTTTGGAGCGGGATGGACGGCAGCAGCAGCAGCCGTGGAAAGCCTGCGCTTGACCCTTACGGCAATGAGAACATCTGGGAGTACAGGACCTTAATGGGAACAGGTACCAAAGAAGCATAGACAATTCAATAGAGCCCTTGTATTTATGCATGAAGGCTGTCATCTACCTCAACGCTCTAGCTGTCCTGAGTGCTTCTCGCCAGATTCTCTGTCTATCCCGTTTCAAAGCTCCATCCCTCACAGTATGTCCAACAACCCCTCACTTTCCAACAGCAACACAATCTGATGCACAATACTCCGCACACTGGTCGTCTCCACATCTACCGTAAGGTCGGGCTTCGTCGGCTCTTCATACGGATCATCCACCCCAGTAAACCCCTTGATTTCCCCTCTCCTTGCCTTCGCATACACGCCCTTCTTATCGGTGCGTTCGCTGTACTGCAGGCTTGTAGCTACATGCACGAGGTAGAAGCTGCCGTACTGTGCGATTGTCTCGCGTGCAGCTTTGCGCGAATTCTCAAACGGTGCAATTGGGGCTGCTATCACCGCAGCGCCCGCTTTGGTCAACTCGGCGGCTACGAAGGCGATGCGCTGAATATTCTTGTGGCGATCGGATCTTGAGAAGCCAAGTTCGGATGAGAGCTCACTACGGACAGTATCGCCAACGAGTAATGAGACTGGACGTCCTCCTTGCTGATTTAGTGTTACGTTCAAAGCGCGGGCTACGGCATCTTTGCCGCTATTTTGGTAGCCAGTAAGGAAGACTGTGAAGCCTTGCTTGTACCGTGGAGGGTGTGATTCTCGTAGTACACGCACGACTTCCGGATACGAAAACCATTCCGGGATATCGCGGCCGGAGCGTAGACGCGAGCGTAATTCTGTCCCACTAATATTCAGAGTGCGAATCCCGGATGCAACCTCATTATCAGGCTTGTATTCATCGCTATCTGGTAGGTAAATCATCTGTTGGAAAGGCACAACTTCGATACCGAGTTCTTGTCTATATTTCTCCACAGCATGTTGTGCATCGTAAGGCCCGTAGAAGTCTACACCAACAGAGTTCTTCCCTGGACCTGCGTGGTCACGGCCAACGATGAAGTGCGTAGCACCATGGTTCTTGCGGATGATTGCATGCCAGATTGCCTCTCGGGGGCCACCCATGCGCATCGCCAGGGGTAAAAGAGCGAGGACTGCCATGCCATTCGGGTACCGGGGAAGAAGTGCTTGATAAACGCGGACACGGGTGAAGTGGTCGATGTCTCCAGGTTTGGTGAGACCGACGACCGGGTGAATCAGCACATTTGCTTGCCGTGATCGAGCTGCTCGGACTGTTAATTCTCTGTGTGCTCGGTGCATGGGATTCCTTGTCTGGAAAGCAACCACTCGTGACCATCCAAGTTTATCAAAGTGGACACGTAATTCGGCAGGTGTGTAACGAAGAGCGACATAGTCGTAGTGGTTGAGTCTGCTAATGGCATCCACTTTTCCACCAATGTAGTACTGCTGAACAGTCTGAAGAAGGTATTTGACAGCTGGATGCTCGTCATCTCCGCCAAACACCTCTTTAGCTTCTTTTTCTCTATTTCCATGTTAGGGATCTTGCAATGTATGACTCTTCATATCGGAACTGACTTGTTGGGCTTGTAGACATCGTCGACTGTGATAATTGCTAGGTTGCGATCATCGCGAAAGTCTCTCAGAGTGATCCGAGCGCCGGGCTTTACTCCAGTCTCTTGAATGACTTGCTCTGAGACATCGAGACATATCGGCATGCTGAAGAGGTTGCCATCGGCAAGGCGCAGGTTTTCAACCACACTGGCGTCAGATAAGCATCAGCTCGACCAGACCATTATCAAGGAAAACGAACCCATTGTAATCTTTCTCGTTTAGAAATCCTACGGAACCCCCAAGGTCAGCACCTATCCATCACGAGATGGTTGGTTTCCAATTGCGTGATATTATCCCGTAGATGATCGTGCATGCATTAGGGTACAGTCGATCAGGTACATGAACAACAAACAAATAAGTACTATTACAGACCTTCTACCGGCGAAAAGCCGCCGCTCATAATAAGTTCCAGATCGCATAATTGTCTCTCCGTAAGCACAATGGCTGGTAGTTTCTCGGCTTCACTCTTGAGCTCCTGGCGCATGGGGTTGTCGCGGGCGAGAAGATCCTTGAGGACCCCGCCATGTGGGGGATTGGCCATGGCAGAGATAGCTAGAAGAGACGCTCACGATGCGCAACAAGAGTCACAAAGAATGGACAGTTCGATCTGATTTATGTAGAGAGGGAAGGCCAGAAGGCACGAAGCAGTCAGGTCGACTTTTGTAAAAGAAATCTTACGGGACTACAGGCTCGTACTCTATATAATAATATCTAAGTCACCAGTTGCCCGGGCTTCGGCGGATACAGTAGACGAATAAAGGAGAGACCCCCAAATCATTGATTTGGGGGCACATCGCTTATTGTGTGCGCAAAACCGTTGGAGAATCTCGGCAGTGGTACGTCAGTGCTGTACGAGTACTTGAAGATCTTTCGTACGATGACATTATCGCGCTTCCACCGAGTGCAAGGTCTTGCTCCAAGGTACATGAATACTTTAGGGTTTTTTTTTGGTTCCACGTGACCTATTCCGTCATTGCAAGCACAATTGCAACCACTTGAGAAGCCCGTAAAGAAAAGTCGTCTCAGTTAACGAGAAGCTGTTACTTGAACACAGTGAAGCTGTCTATCGGAGTATTCATTGTCATAGCGATATGGCCAAAGCCAGCAATCTTCGTGCACCATCTATCCATGCAATATCATCTCCCAAACACCGCGCTATGCCTCCAAGAAACCAAAACTCATCCCACATCACAGGTCATGATGAGATATCCAAGCGTGACTCCAGCGCTTGTCGCAATTCCTCTTCATGCTTCTTCAGCTCCTGCTCTCTTAGGTATTGGGCAAATTGCGAGCGGGGGTTGTGGATACCACACTCTGTTTTCTCTTGACCCTTCCATCGTCCAGCGCGTTCATCATCGCCCTCTTTGACTGGTTGCGTTGAATGCCAGTCACCCACACTCTTGTAACCGCGATCCAGTAGCTCGTTGTAAGGGACATTGTTTTCGTCAACGTACTGTTGTACCTCTTTCAGGCTCCAGTTTGCGAGAGGGTTGATCTTGATGAGACCGGCTTCGTCGATCTCAATGATGTCTATGTCTCCTCGTTTGCCCCCTTGGCTTCGCCGGCGGCCTGTCAGGACAGCATCGACCTGCAATTCTCTGTAGGCTCGCTGCGCGGGTTCAACCTTCGCAACCCAATCGTACAGCTCGTCATTAGTTTCCCAAAGCTTTTCACCATATTTCTGAGCAAAGTCTTCTGGAGCTGCCAATCCCTGCGGCTTGTAGATATGCAGATTGACAAGAGGGTATCGCTGGCGTACTCGGCCGACCAAATCTATGGTCTCAGGGAAATGGTGGAGCGTATCGAAGAAGATGAGATCGACAAGCTGTGGTCTTGGGATCTTCATCTTCGAGAGCATGTCAAGAGTGACCAGGCCGGTGAGTCCGAACGCGGTGGTTTGGAAGAGCGAAGGGAATGTAACTATACACCATTGTAATATCTCTACAGTATGTGTCAGTCTGATATACCAAGATCAGAAAAGAAGCATTCCGCACCTTGAGGCTCCAAATTTTGCAATTGGCGGTTTAGGAAGTTCAAATGTTTCTTTGTGAATAGAACATCAGGGGTACTCGATTCGCTTCCACTTCCACTAACATAGCCAGATTCGACATCTTGGTTTGATACACTGTCCGACTCGTAAATAGGAGAAGACCTGGAAGGCATATTGCACGCTATGGATGTCAATTAAGAGAGGAATGACATGAAATGACGTTTGCTTCTGGATGTGGCAGCTCGGGGGGTTGAGAAGCTTTGGTGCGGACAGGAAGACAGTTAGGAGAGCTCGATGAGGTGTGGAGATGATTGAAGAGAAGGAGACAGCAGAGAGCAATGATCACACTAGTTAATAGGAAGTACCTTACAACACTACCACTGCATTATTCATTGTGGGCCATTTTGGAAATTGCCAAAAAGGCGATGGAATTGCGTGCTTGCCGCTAAAGTCTTGATTAATGACAAAGCGACGAATTGTTCCGGAGTTGAAGCTTCTGTAGTCTGTAACGATGAGGTGATTTGAACCCTCGCTGAGAGCAGCAAGCCAACAGAGCAGTCTTATCATCATTGTCATCTTGAAGTCCCCAGTTTCTGCTTTGAAGAAATGGTGAGTGAGTGGTGGTTTGATGGAGGCGTCCCTGTTTTTGCGGGAATGGCGTGACATTGCACGATCGGAACTCGACGACCACTCTTCGTTGCATACGATGAGGTCGACCGAGGTCCATGCTGAGTACTCTAGACAATCGAACAGGTACGAAGACCAAAGCGCTTTGTCTTGCGAGAATAATAAAGCAGTCAGTACCTTGGTATAGGTAGTTACGGTGTCAGAAAAGAAAGTATCCGGAATGGCCTCCGTATAACGCAGCGGGCCAACGTAGAGCTAATGCTCCTTATCACATATAGGGCACGAACATGTTTAAAACATGTTTTAAACACAGGGGTAGTAGCAGGGGGGGTAGGAGGGGGGGGGGGGGGTCAAAGAGGGGGGGTATATATTTATAGTATCAACTAAATTGGCTGTTCCATGAGCACGTGACCATCGACGGAGCTATGTAGACTGCCATTGCTGCCGTTCGATTTAATGCTTTAACCACTGCGGTAGATAGTGGTTTAACTGCTGATGGTAGCATCGTTTGAACTAGTGCAGTTGGCCCATTGAAAGGCCGGTTGATGTAAGCAGTGCATTGATTCAGATGAGTCTGCTGACGACTGGTTCCGGAGGCCATTTGAAGGTGACAGTATAAGCACTCCACTGCAGGAACGATTCGGTTTGGTAGGATTATGCTCTGAAAGGCATCAGTAACAGCCTGATTGCGAGGTTTGCCACCGCGTTGAGGAGGCATAGCTGGTGGTAGCCTGGTAGGAAGATAGATCTACTCCATGGAGCAATGGTGACAGCGAGATCAAACCCCCCGAGCTAAACCAGATAGGTTTGGCTTGCTTACATAATATAAAACCAATAAACAAACATGAATAAACCGCTAGTGAGTTTTAAACACGTTTATTGTAGAATAAACGGTTTTATTCTAGCCCTAATCACATAAGCTTTTGTATCTACGACGTATCAGTACCTCACACTTGAATTGAGCTAAGCCCCTTCAGGTTAGCGCTTACTTCGCAGGCTTCGAGCAGCAAATCCATTTGTATTGAGGCAGAAGCGTCGAGTGAATCCAATCATTGAAAAAAAAGATGACAATCGCTTTCATGAATAGGTTTGTATAATATGTCAAATCATCTGACGTTTTTATATATATTTGACGTTGTTGTCCTTATATTTGAATATTTGCATCTTCATTGATGTTCGTGTATAGTGCAATTGCGGTACGGTGGCCATTCCGAATACTTTCTTTTCTAGGTGGGTAGATATGGACTGTCGGTTGATCCAATTCATCACGTGACTAGGGCCGGCTCTGCGATCCATATGTGCTGTGCAAGGCACAGTACTGTACTGTACCTACTCTAGGCGTGCTTAACCCCCCGCAATTGCCGCACAACATATGACAGTCCTTCTGTCCAGGGCCGCCAGTGTGGTGTTCTCTCTTGAAGGGCCAGAATCCCTTGATCCAACTGACGACTCTGCGATTACTGATGTGTGCCTTGCATAACCAGTCAATAGTTTCCCTCCTCATGGAGACCCTGGATCGGAACAGCCCCGCGTTCCTGAGGAATGTTTGGGTGAAGATGTCTCCCTCGTGGTTCACTGTGCATCCCTTTGTTCACGGTCCTAAAAGGATGGGAATGCCCTCCTCATATCTTGGAGGATGTCTCATAACGGTCTTCATTCGGGTCAAATATTAATTTCCAAATTTTCATTCCACTATGGCTCGGTCACATGTTGCCTGGAGCAACTCGACTCCTTCTCTTTCTCTACTCTCTTCATCTTTCGACCAGTCAAGCATTTGCGGAGGCATACCTATCCAGGTCGAAGGGCAATCCCAGAATGAAAACCTTTTCCTCTCGCGGGAACTTACCCATAAACGCAGCTATTCTCTGCTGATACGACCTGCATCTTCCTCTTGCCTTGACCAGTCGTACCAAAATGTACCTAAAAAATTTGTCCAGGATTGGAATTCCCCATCAGGCCCACCTTCTGCGTTTCGCTCGGACCAACGGTTGGAAGAACCAAATGCTTCACTTCAACTCAACCCTCATTTTCCCACCAGAGATCTAGCGTTAGAGGCCTCGCAACAGAAGGCCCCAATAGCACCTTTGAATCATGATTTCCCGTACAAGGTGCAAAATATTCCGAATCTTGTAGCAGCACTCAGCCCCGTACCGCAACAGAGCGGGCCGAGAGAATTGCTTCCTCCTATAGAGCTGAGTGATCGAGAAGATCATAAAGATTCTGAGGGGAGCGCAACCATTTTTTTCGACTATGCGTATCATAAATATCCCTGTCCATACGACGACGTCCAGAGATATGAATTTTCTCCAGCCCGGACAACTTGTGAGGGGCTTGGCATATTCTCGGACTCCAGCGAAAGGGGCTTTCCTTGTGAGGACGAAATGCAACCAATTGGACGACAAAGCAGTTTTGGTAGCAGCATTGGCTACCAAGGAGTGACTCTAGAGTCCGCAGTTGACAGGTGCCGGATAATTACCCCTAGACGAAGACTGTCTTATGGAGAACATTTGCAGACACCGGAGAGCAAATCTCTCCATAGAACAGCAGGATTTAGAGAACTCAGACATACAATCGGTTGCTCAACAACAGCCGATGATTATGCTCCCAGCTTTCGAGGAATATCGAGCACAGACCGCCCACAACACCTCGATGAATGTCCTGTGCCACCACGCTCTAAGCCGCGATTGAGGATAGACACCTTTGGAACATCAAAGCGTCGACAAACTCCAAAGAGAAAACCTGACAGCATGGAGGCATCCAGCAGCAAGCCCCGGTTGTGGATCGCCCCAGACCACGACGACCAGGTCAGTGACGCATACTGGAGCAAGCAAGCACAGACGAAAGTACACGTTGGAAATGCAGTAAGTTTTACTGAGGTCAACAGCGATTAGTACGTACCATTCTATTTGTACTTATTTTTGGGCAGCACTTAGAGACCATGAGCAGCCACGGCAGCCCATCAGTGATCTCAATTGCAGGCCAAAACTCCAAGTCTTCCTCGAAAATATCGACTCCGGATCAACCGCCAAAGCCTGTATCAGCCTTCAGCCCATACACGCCGCCAGAAACGCCGCATTCTCTACAAAAGCAGAAACATAATCTGGATGTCCCCAACGATCAACCCTCCTATCCGATCACACCACCGAGCTCATGCCTTGCAACCCCACAAAGCAAGGATACTTTGCAACGTATCCCAACAGCATCACCTAGTGAGGTATCCTTGACGGATGGGTCTTCTCCGAGCCCACCTGTCTTGATTACTGCCTCTCAGCGCCCAAGCCCCACGGGTACCTCCGTCCGTCCGCTCAATGAATCCATCGAACGAGTCCTTAACGACGTCGAACGATCCACCTCTGGCTTTTCAGCAGTGAGGCTCCAGCTAAGCTCTCCATGCATCCAAGCGATACGCCTATCGTCTTCCGAGAAACATCCACCAGTTTTCTCCCAACCTTCCGTCAATGGCCCCTACAGCGGCTACTCCAGCTTTAGTCCCCTAGGCAGCCACCCAGCAAACGCCCCACCTGGATCCCCACCGTGCAGCACCGGCTTTAACAATTCTACGCCGGCGAGGCCCGGCGACCCAACCCTCTCCGCTCTTCACGAAATTTTTCCCAATGCACCAACCCTCCGCCTCGACTCTCTCCAAGCCACCTACCTCGCCCTCCATTACCTTTCCACCATTTTCGTCCCCCTTCGAGACAACTCACCAACAATGCCGAAAATCGTGCCCAAGAAAGCCTGCAAGACACTGGGGCTCCCACTTCTCACACCCGTGCGGATTTCCGCACGCAAAACCTCAGAGTGGACCCGAGAGCGCGTTGAGAGATTGGCGGTGGGTCTGCGGATGTCGCTTGTGTGCTTGGTGAGTGAGATTGAGGGGAAACGCGGGGGGAAGAACCATGGGTTATTGATGAAGGCTTTGGGTGAGGTTGTGAGGATGGGTGAGGGGACGTGGGCTGAGAGGGGAAGTGATGACTTGGGAGGCATTGAGATGTGGAACGGGGAGGTGACTGAAAAGGAGAGCGGGAAGGTGAGCGAGGAGGCGAGCGGGAAGAGCCCTGCGGCGTATTCAATGAGGAAAAAGAGGAGCATGAGGAACATCTTTGAAGAGCTGTGAGACATGTGAGCTGTGAAGGGCCTCGGAAGAGACATGTCCGAATGTGGGTGTTGCCTTTACTGAAGCATCCCATTTCGGGCTCTTCACAATTTTCGGTAGTCGATAGTTAATCCATTACCTCGATTCTACAGTATCAAGTGGATGATTGTGAAAGCTACCAAAACATTATGCAAGGTCGCAGAGTGAAGGCTACGGAATTTGGCAGAGTGGTGATGGTGAGGAAGAGCATAAAGGAGTGAGGGTCCTGGAGCAATAAAAACGAAGGCTTTGCAGGCGAAATATGTAGGATCACCCGGACTATCAGCTAATATCACCCTGTGATAGATAGCCTTGCGGATATCGACAAGACAATGACCAGGCGAATTGAGACTGGGAACACCAACCTGTCACCACATGGATATCCCAGATAAAGTATCAGACACGAGATTCCTAGAAAAAGTATAAAGGGTTTAACGGCACGTTCTGTACTATAAGGAGCTTTGGGCAACGAGGAACATATGACACCGATCAAGTCATCCATCATACGGGCTTCTTGTCTAGCTTGCCTATCCGGCTTGAGTGAGTCTGATGTCCACTGACTATCGGTTGTTGTTTACTGGAGCACTGTTTACAGTAGTCGATACCTACCTTAGTTGAGGGTATCAAGGTGCAAATCGCTGAGAACGTTATGCGAGGAACTGGCGTGTTATATCACAAACTACGTATTCTAACTGGATATCTCCTTGACATGCCTAAAGTCCCAATATAGTAACGAGCAGTCATTATTTCTACAGTACCTATACATATATACTATCATATAAGCCCCCAAAAACTCAAACGTTAACAGAAATCTATCATTAGCCACGCGCCTAATTCACCCGCTTCCCAAACCAGACAAAGCACGCAAACATACCATGCCATTTGTCATTCCCAAGAATGCGTTATAAACGAACGATTCTATCTAAAACACCCTCAAGATCGCCTCATCAACGCCAAAGGACATGAAACCAACAACGTTGCAGTCAGGGAAAGTATATTAAGAGAGCAGTCGTTAGGGTGAAGGTGTGTAGCTACCGCAGAACGATTGAGTACGTTGTATCTAGTCGCTGTCGAGCAAATCGTAATAGGGTGTTTCTCACCGTTTCGATCCCACTGGGCCCTTTGGTAGGTGGAAAGCTTTCCGATCAACACCGAAAATCCGGCCTCTGTGGGTTCAACGCTCCAGCAAAGCGCTCCATTGGATGCTGCAGCAACTCCAAGAGTGGTAGCTATAGGACGTTTGGCGTTGCCTGAGACGAGTTCTTTTCTGGGGTGCCATAGCCCTTGGCAAAATCCCTTTTTCACACCACATTCGTATACTTCATCCTCCTCCTGCTAAACGTACTCTTCAACCGATGCCTGAAAGCCCCCATTACCACGACGAGTACAATAAGGAAAGCGGCAGTCCCACAAATCTTCCAAAACCAGCCTTCGTCCTTGTTGGTAGTAGCGATGCCTGCGAGGTTCATGCCGTAGTAAGAAGTGAAGAAAGAGAGGGGCAGAAACACGATGGTGACGCCAGTGAAGATGAGGATAGCTTTGTTCTGGGAGTCGGAGACGATGGCGAGTTCGTTTTGCTCAATGGAGCGCAGTTGGAACAGCTGGAGGGTGGGTCAGTGAGATTACGCTGGAGGGAAGAAGGCAACTGAAAGCATACAGCGTCCATTGATTGCTTGCAGTCAATCAACAGCCTCTCGAAACAGTCATGCTGCTCTTTGACCATATTCAGAGCAAATGCCACACGGTCCTCACAGCTTTCACCCAGGGGGTTGTCCGGCTGCTTCTGTGCTAGGATATCGTCCGTCTCGAACCTGTTGACATCCTCCTGCAGACCCTTGAACAGCCCGAGCTTCTTCTGTAACGAAAGCTTGATAGTGGTAAGCTCGTCAATACAGGCGAGGTAATCACGAACTAGCTTGACGGTCTCGTCCTTTCTCCATGGTTCGTATCGTCTTCGTTTAAGGTCCTGGATGACGGAAGAATACGCTTCCTCGACCGCCGGCGCACTGCAACCTGCACGCAGGTGATGAGGGGTGACACCCACTTCCGTTATGAGGTATGTTACGAACCACTCTATGGTCCGTCTGTGCCAGGTACTCGAGCCTTGGTCGGCAAAAGCGCGGAATACGTGGCCTATAGCTGAGGCGTTCTCATTATCCCACATGGCGTCGATAGGCTCAGCGATGTGCTTGGAAAAGTTCTTATCTAAATAGTTTACTCCGGCCATGGGCGAGAGTGTCAATAAGAACCCATCGCTTCTGTGGAAGCACCGGAGAGGGTTCCTGACTAGTTGAGACGTTCTGTAGAAAGGGTGTTGCGAGATCGCTTGCTTGTCAATGTGGCGGACAACTGGCTTAAGTCCTGACGTGGGTCCCATCCCCCCCATGCAAAGACCCTCGCTGAGTTGCCAGGGCATGTCGGAGTCCACCATATTCCAATAATTCACCTTGGTCCCAAGATGGTCAGCTCTCCAGTCAATGTCAGACTGAAGACTTGCATTCTTATCGCCGTTCCAGATGCTTTCATCGAGGCTTTCTCGCAGACCATCCAGGTTCTTGAGCAGTACGTAGACATCTCGCATCTCTTGGAAGTTGCCCTCACTTCGGAAATTCAGGATCTCGGTCTCTAGGTACGGCCAACCGCTCCTGCCCGCTTTCTCAAATGCTCTACCAGAAGAACCGTCGTGGAGGAATATGTCTTCAATAGAGGAATGGGTGAGTCCAAGTCCAAGTGGAGCATGTATCCAGCGGACGTCGGCCCACTCCGGCTTTTGCTGCCAACACTCCTCGACCTCTCCGAGCGTAATCTCCTTGTGCTCGGCACGACCTTCGCCAAAATCACATACTTGTACCTTCAGCTGGCCTCGCGGCGGGTAATAATGATGAGCAAGTTTGACGAGCTCCTCCATCCTTGGAAGGGGCTCTCTTTTATAGCTGTCTAAAGCCAATGATAGCATGACGTGCTTGATGTCTCTGAACTCCGTGTCGGCCCATCTCTTCAGGCGCTCGTAGACACTTTGTTGCCGATTGTTTTCGGTGTTGTATCTTTGCAGCTGTTTCTGCCTTAATACTTCTCCCTCATGATTCCGTGCAGCCACCCTTTCGAAATTCGTCAAGACGTGATTAGAGCTTACTACAGTCTCGTCCGAGGCCAGTCGCGGTGGGCCTTCTTGGCTAGGTCCGACGTCCAAGGACAGGGCTCTCTGCTGGTCCCGCTGTTCGCGTACAGTGGGGAGCTTTGACTGGGCTGACGACACCGAAGGTCGTGTTCTTCGGCCGCGCGATCCATTTGAATTTGGGGTGCCCGGTGGGTTCTCTGTCGACGCTGAGGAAGTACTGGCAGACGATGAATGCTTTCTATCCGCGGGCAGGGGTGATTCAGTCCTTGAGGCTATCGGACCGAGCTCCCATATTGAGTCGTCCCTGAAATGTGGACCCATGTCGAGTGTTTATTTTCTGCATAGAAGGATTGAAAAACAGATGGACATTCAGGCCGAGCAGAGCGGGGGTGGCATAAGATGGGAGAAACAAGGGCGAGGACAGGCAGACATAAGGATGGAAGGAGGACAAGGCTGTAGACGCCGATGATGATAAGGCAGAGGTGACGCACGTGACACAGAAAAACATGGAAATCAGCCACAGTAGAGTAGACGACAGCCTCCTCGCACCTTTAGGACACTTGCAGTGCGAGGCGTCATTCAAGCGTCCAGACCACCCGAGAGAGGGGGGGGAGAGGGAGCGGCCCAGCTTTTCTGCAGGTTGTAGATCACCTTCGAAGCGATGGAAGGCAGTGAACGGCGGCCATTACACTCTGCAGGTGCAATTTCATCTGCCAGGGGACCATTAATCCGTACTTGATATTGGTTTGTAGGATACCGATACCTTATTCTCTCTCGTGTTCAATTTGTCAACGGGGGACATTATGGGAGTCACGTGACTAACAAGCGCCGAGGACTGCTCGCCCGGCAAAACCTTCAACCTTTCTCCGACCCCCGCCCTACGGCCCACGCGACGATCGAGCATTGTATTTGTACAGTACTTCCGTACGGTACGGAGTAAGTGTCGCCTTCCTCGACAACCTTTTATCTTTTTTCGCTCGAATTGAGACTCTCGATGTCGCTCCTTCCACGTTGAACCTAGGTCGTGGTCGATGGCTCCAGTAAGTCAGATTCTCGCTTTCCATGTCAGCCCTCGAGCCAAAGGCCGCTTTTCTATCTTTGTCAATCCCGTGAATTACAATGTATCCTTCGTTAAGGACTCCTTATCACGAGGCATATCACTTCAACCCTCTACTTTCTGTATTGTCAAAGTCGCAATTTGAAAGACTGATGCTGACCGCGAATAGTACCGGAATAATCGCGTCGGTGCCCGCTCCACTCGGACTCAAATCGATCATGATGTCTTTGATGGTCTGCCTGTGCGCCATTGGCGTAAAGCGCCAGTCACCGTCAGCGCAGCACCTCAACGCGATACCGTAAGTGTCAACAATAGAGGTAAAGTGGGATGGCCCGAGCTGCCCATGCCGAGAGACGCGAATTTGTACTCTCCCATGAGTCAAGCCCTGCTTAGAGCGGCGAGAATGGGCCAAGTCAACAAGGCCGCTCCTCCGCCGCTAGAGGACGAGAAAGAGCCGGGAGAAGAAGAGGATGCTGAAGGAGACATTGATACAGGCTTCGTCGCAAAGCGGTGGGCGGTCGTGCCAAAACATCTCGAGGGACCGGAACCCGAATTTCTGGCTAAGAGGAGGAAAGGCCTCCCCTCGGTTTATAGCGGGGCTACCGGGGTGGTTGGCAGCACCGGCCAGATGAGGAAGACAAAGGTCAGAAAAATTGATGCTTCCGGAAATGTCACAGTGCTGGATGTCCTAGTGCCTGAGGGCCAGACCGTTGAGGGAGAAATAGTGGAGGAAGAGACTGCTTCGACCGAGGCGCTAGCACCAGGCACCGTCGTGGACGGTGTTGGAGTAGCAAATGCCGAAGGTGTTGTGATTGCTGGAGATCAAGTATTGCCGACACCTCCAAGGAGGAGACCACCACCTCCGAAGAGGAAGCCCAAAGGCCCCGGCCGGGGCAGGAAGAAGAAGGTTGGCTTCGTACCCGTGACCGCAATGCAGGGCGTTAACAGGAAGCCCGATAGTGTGACGCTGGGCGTTGGTGAAGACAAAATCGCGAATGGGCAAGGAAACGCCAAAGAAGACGTGGAGATGAGAGAAGACTCTGTACTACAGGATGGCGACGATGGCGGCGAAGACGCTAGTGAGGATGATGAGGAAGGCGAAGAGGGAGACGATGGTGATAGAGAGGAAGGAGAACTCTCACCTTCGCCAAGCTCTCTGTCCATTTCACCATCTAAGCGGCCGCAGCCTACACCAAGTGCTGAGCCAGACGGAGGTGCCGAAGCACTAGAACTTGATCTTACAGCATCCGCAGCGCCACTTCAAAGAGAGCCCTCCAGCTCGCCAGATCTTCCGTTAGCTGCTGCCGGCCAAGGCTCTATAGCTCCGACGATTCAAGTCGAACCAGCAGAAGATACAGTCATATCCTCAGCGCCAGCACTAGATCAGATACCTGCTTCTAGTGCCATCGCCGTCGAAGATCTATCGAGTACAGACGAGCCATTGGTGAACACTGAGCTTCCCCCAGACCACAATTCGTTGGAAGGTCTTACTGAACCTGATGTACCGAAGGAAGTACCTAGCGGTGAATCTATGGATGAAGACGTACGTTTCCCAAGTGGCGAAGAAGATCTTCTGGGCAGTTTGGAGAGGTCTTTGGACAAGCGTAATTCCTAAACAACAAGTTCGATGATCCACCTCAGCTATCCTCTTACCGTGAAGGAGTGCGAAGACGGTTTAGAATCGCACCATTGCCATTGGAACCATTTGGCCATATCCGCGAGGAAGAGTGCTATTGCTGAGGTAAATATCACCATGACCAAAGAACTACAACTGAGGAGGACTTTGTTATCGAGGAGTCACTTCAACCTAGGAGGACAACTTCATTGGGATTTTCAGCCATACATGAAGCCTCGACCGTCAATTCTCGTCGCAAGTCGTTAAGTGGGAGAGCTCTTATGAGAAGTGCATCGCCGCTACAAAAAGGGAACATCATTAATAAGGACTTCACGATCGATCAGGGCTTTACCGTCAATCGCTTCACCGTTGAGGAAGGCTTCAACAACTCCTTTCAGGCACAACTAAGATTGCCATTGCCACTCAATGAGCTTCCAAAAGGGCTTTAGGTCAGACGTTCATCCTGCATCACCATCTTCTTGGTAAGGCTCCTGCCCTTGGTTTGAAGCCAATACTCCATGCTCATACAATTAAAACGGAAGCTGCAACCCCTGCCCAAAACTGCGATTATCTACCGTCTACCTCTCGGATTCCTTCATAATGCGAGGTCGATGTAACATCCTTGACGTTCGCGGTTCGCTAGGCGTTGTCGAAAGACAGTAAACAAGAGCACGTTTTTGTAGCAAGCATGGCCCAGGCTGTCAAGCTGGACAAGTCAAAGTCTTGCTATATTGTTGCAAGTATCCATGTTTGTCCACTTGAACAACTTCAATTCGATGATCAGTATTGTAGGATTTTCACAAGATTGTCGCTGTTGTGTTGGGCTCAATTGTCATACGAGGTGATGCAATAAAGTATTCGGAATGGCCACCGTACCGCAATTGCACTATACGCGAACATCAACAAAGATGCAAATATTTACATATAAGGGCAATAACGTCAGATACTGTACATATAGAAACGTTAAGTGATTGAAATTAAAATATACATCTAACCATGAAAGTGACTGTCGTCAATTTTTTTAAGATTTGATCCACTCGACGCTTCTGCAGTTAACGTGTTCGTTGAGTGACATGTTTTGATTGACCGTAGAACCCCTGCGTAAATTTAATCATCAAAACTTTGCAATCACACATAATAATCAATAATTGAGTTAAATCTGATTATTAGCGACTTCAGTTATAGTCCTGAATTAAATCTTTTTAATGAATCAATAAAAATCGAATACGATCGAGCGCGCATAAAGATAGATATAAAGGCCTATGTGATAAGCTACGTTGATTCTACGTTGGCCCCTTACGTTGTACGGTGGCCATTCCGAATACTTTATTGCATCACCTCGTATATGTGCAACTGGGAGAAATGGAAAAAGGGACTTGGAAAGGGTCTTCCTTGACAGAATTGCCCATTTTTCTGTAGTCGGCCTAGCTATTGGGGTTTTGATACTGCTTTCGCCTCCACCTGCTGGTGAACTCAACCGAGATAGCTTTTCGAAGAGTTTGGTAACATTGCCAATGCTCAGGGCGCTATAGAACATATACGGAACATCCCCTCCCACAACCACTAATATCCCCTTTCCTTCACTGCCCTCCAACTTTACAATATCCTCCTAGTCAAGAACGTCATCGCCCCCACACACAACGCCCTTACCCCCGTCCGCAACGTCGGCTGCACCACCGGCGCAAAAAAGGGCGAGTGGTTCACCGGTATATCCTCCACCAACCTGCCCTCCTTCTCCTTTTCATCCCACTTCTCCGGATCCACGCCGCCAAAGAACCAGAAACTCGTCGGGCGGTCGACGGCGGTTCCAAGAATGGAAAAGTCTTCCGAGGCGTTGACGCGCGGGGCGTCCGCGTCGAAGGAGGGAAAGACGTCGGCGAAGGAGGCGGCGAGCTGGTCGGTTATCTCTTTATTGTTGACTGTCATGGGGAAAGTTGAGGTGTTTTCGATGAGTGGCTCTTTCGGGCTGTTGCTGGCTTCGCATTCGCCTTTAACGATTCTTTTGATGGCTTTTAGGACTCGCTCTCGCGTTTCGGTGTTTATGGTCCGTACGTTCACTTTCATCTCTGCTTTGTCGTTGATGATGTTTTCCGTCTGTCCTGCTTGCAGCGCCCCTACCGTCACGACGGCCATATCGCTTGGATTGACTTCCCTGCTTACGATTGTCTGTAGCCGGATCACTATATTTGCGGCCATGACGACTGGATCGATCGTTCTATGTGGCATGGAGCCATGTCCACCACGGCCGTATATTGTGATCTTGAAACTGTCTGCTGCGGCCATGATAGTGCCGACTTTAGACCCCACGTGCCCAGCGCGATCGGCCATAACGTGTTGCCCGAGGACGATGTCAGGGATGGGTATTTTAGAGTAGAGGCCATCGTCAATCATTGCCTGTGCGCCACCGGCACGCTCTTCGTTGGGTTGAAAGACCACGATTAGGGTGCCGCTCCAGGCGAACTTGATACGAGACAGTTGCTCTGCTGCTGCTAGCAGACAAGTGACGTGCATGTCGTGCCCGCAGGCATGCATCACCGGCTTCACTACACCGTCCGAGTCGCGCATTGTGGCCTTGCTGGCATACGAGAGTCCAGTATCCTCCTCTACAGGCAGCGCATCCATATCTGCGCGCAAGAGGACGGTCTTGCCTTCCCCATTTCTGAGGACGCCAGCAAGTCCATGACCGCCAATATCGGTGTGGATCTCAAAGCCAGCATTGAGTTTGCGGAGGTGGGAGGCAGCGGTTGCGGCGGTTTCGCGCTCTTGGAGGGAGAGTTCTGGGTGAGAGTGGAAGTGCTTGTAGAGCTCTTCATAGGGCACAAGATCAATGTCGGTGATTTCCATGACTTTGAGGAGGGACTGCTGCGTCATTGCGAGATCGGGATGAGCCTTGCTCGTCTTGAAGTGTTGTTTCCTTCAAGTGAGTTTGCGTGGCCCATGGTAGACGTTATATAAGTACGAGTACAGTACTTATTTTGCTTTGGACCCCGCAATGGATTCGTAAGATCACTCGGTGCGGGGCGATTGATTGACCTAGCGATCTTGGGATTTCGCTGGCATTTCCAGCACTCTTTGTTATCTCCTACCCAAGACAATTCTTAATAATATTGGAGCTGCAACGAGGTCTCCGTCATACTTGTTGGCATATGGTTCTCAGGGAGACCATTCTGAGATCCAGTTCATCCCGCTCTACGGAGTCTCTTCCGCGTTCTGCGCACCTCTAATTCGATATCTTTCATTTCTTTGACAGTGCTTGCTAATGAGGGTATGGTGCCAGTAGCTGCGCTCTTAAATGCCGCTTGAGACTGCCTCAGCGCTGGCGGCAACAGAATCCCGAACCAATTCAGAGGATCACGTGGAGACGGCTCGGAATCAAGAATAGATGCTTTCTTTGGCGTTTCCGTGCAGTCGTCCCTATCATCCAGTGTTTCATTGGGCTTTAATTGCAGGTTTTTTGCACTGATGTCTTCCGATGGTTGAGTTGATGAGATGTTCGGAGGTAGGATAATAGAAAAGGTTGGGCTTATAACACCTACGGATCTGGGAAACAGAGTTAGCCCATATTACAAATCTAGGACGATGTGCACATAGGCGGTGGTCTCGTACACATGAGTTTTGGCCTGCATTCTCTCGTCGTAGAAGTCCTGGCCGTAGCGGATGCGATTTGAGTTCGAGAAATTCGCTTGGGCAAGAGATATGTATCCCTTAGGTCAGAGTAAGCAAGGAATGTCATTGATGCTTTGCCAGTAATTGCCACGTTAAAGAAATACATACTGCTGAAAGGTCACGGCATAGATCTTGGTGTAGGGCCTGGTATCGATGTAGGAGATGTAGATAGCGTTCTAGGAGGTCATCGAGAGTACGTGCAAGACATTCTTTGCCCTCTGGAATATGGCTTAGTTGCAGTGGGGAGGGCTGAGCTGATTGTGCCATATCCGGTGCAAATATGTTATCGTTAAGGATCTTTTACTAGGAGCTCGGATTTAGGGCTTGGATCTGAGAAACCGCCGAATCTTTGCCGAGAAGGATCGTCACTCGAACCTCTTGCCTCCCCCACGCCTTCAACAGAACTGTCAACCATGTTCACCCAACGACTCATGCTTTCGCGGATAATATCCTCCAGTCGCCCTCTACGGTCCCCTAATCCTACGAAACAAATAACAGGCTTACGTCTGTTTACGCAGAATTCGCAACTTCTCATCATCTCTCGTGCAACTCTACGCCCTCAATTACCCTTCCTCCATGGCCCATGTAGTATCCGGGCCCCTACATCTCTTGCTCGAGGCCAGTTCCAGTATCAGGTATCACGTCTCCTGACAACGGAGCGAAAGCTATACATTAAGGACCAATTATGGAAAGCCGCGAAGTACACTGTATATGGATGGACCATGGTCATTCTCCTCTTTATTAGTATGTGGGGGCTTCTGCAAGAACGCCTTGAACGTCACCATCAGTCTCCACCGATGTGGAATTTCTGGTCTCAGGTGATCTACCGTGATGCATGGAGCGAAGAAGATATACAGAGAAATGGAACTGGTGTAGTGAATTGGCTGCTTGCAGGAAACGGTTTTCGCAAGCTGCTCTCACGTCTTGAAGATCCCTCCATAGACGGGTTTGATCTTCATCCCATTCTTGAGGACGAAGGCGATATATATGTTCCTGGGGTAGGCAAAACAGGATTCGATATCTCTTCCAAACCCGAACCATGGCGCCGGGGGTACCACGCCACCATCATGGGATGTGCACGCGCAGCTGAACATCTTGAAGGCTGGGTCCGTGATACCACAAGAAACATGGCCTTTCCACCGGAAGTCGTCATTGGGCCCTCGAATCCACGCCCCAAACCCGTAAAAGTCGGTACGGCAGCCGCTCCGCTTGAAGAGAACTGTGAGCCAGCTTTCGAGAAGCCTGAGACTTATTATATGAAAATTTTAACGACTCGTGGCTTTACCACACGTCAACGTCTTGATGCGGCGCTGGCTTGTGCAGACTATCTTGATTTCAAAGGCCTGCACTCAAGTGCCGAAGAGATGTATGATTGGGGTCTGGATATTGCAATGGGTGCACTACCTACTGGGGTCGATGGTGTTGCAGACACAAAGTCTGGCATCATCAACGCTGACGCTAGTTACATCTCCTCCAACCTTTTGCTCGCTACAACATCTTTGGCTATGCATCATGCTCGGAACAATAACCTCGCGACAGCCCTTCCAGTGTTTCTATCTGTTTTACGAGCCCGCCGAAAGCTTTCTTCTACCCCTACCCCCAGCCTATCTAAGTCCGAATATCCAGCTTGGGAAAATGATACCTCTGTGCTTCGAAATCTTGTCTCTTCAGTTGCGTCCTTACTTGTATCTCCAGCCTATCCTACTCCGCCACCAACAGGCGACGAGATCCTTGTTCGTACACCTGTAGAGATGTGCGAAGAGGCGGCCTTGATGGCCTATATTGGGGAGATAATCTTTGCTTCTGCTTCCCTAGGGTCGGCCCCAAATACCGTATCCGGAAGTTCAAAAAGATCGTTAAATTTTTCATCCGACAACGGAAACAAATCGCAGAACCAACAATCGGGCTTGAGCTGGACACGCGATGCCGTGGACCTAGCTGAAGCTATTCTCTTATCCGGAGCGAGAGACGACCCAGATGCGAGGACAAAGTGCTTGGAGTGCCTGGAGGTTGGAATGGGCAATTGGTCTAAGATGGTGAACAAGCTGTTGAGAGAAGAGCGTGAGAAGGAATCACCCACGCAGCAGAATAGTAGCAGTGGTGGGAATTGGTTTTGGGGCGGTAGTAGCATTACGGTTGAGGAGGGAAAGGATGTCCAGTGGCAGCAAGAAGCTAGGTTGGTTGAGGAGAAGTTAAAGAGTGTGAATCGTTTACTTAGGGAAGAGCAGCGCAAGAAGGAAGCGGCTGTTACTAAATCAGGATTGTTCTTTTTCTAAGTTGTGCCTACGCTTCATTGGAATTCCGTCAGAATTCTAGCAACGGTTTCTGGCGTCGCATACTCTGGGATCCGGGATATGGGTTTGTAGTCCGACGGGTAGCACATCTTGATGCTAGTATAAAGGTTGGAGACGTGTTGGCTTCAATTGCCACCACATACAACACCCCGACACCGCCTTACCGGTCTCAACCCGCTTTAATGGGGAGCTTCTTTCGCCTTGCTAATCACTATGCTCGGACCTAGACCAGCAGCTTCATCATCTCCTTCAACCCACTGTACCTCCCGTGCTTCGTTGTTGTCCACACCGAGTCCTAGTTGTTCATGTTCCTGGTACCCTGGCACGTCAGCTACGAGCTGGAAAAATGAAAGCATGCTCTTGTGAGCACGTGGCATGATAATCTCTTCATGGACATCTGAGCCGGATGAATAGCAGCTGCAGCCAAAATCTTCACGTCCAGTCAAAGGCGTATCGACAGGCTCACTGGAGATGAGATATGCACGAGCTCGCTATGACCAAATCAGTGGATGTGACACAGGGCTGGGCTGGAGGAGGGACTTACCTTTCCCCAGAATTCAGCGAAGTTCTCGTGCCAAAGTTCGTATCCTGGATAAACTGAGGAGGTGCCAATCGCAATTGCGTCGACCCTGCTCTTCCAGGTTTCCCAGTTTGCTTGCAAATACGCCACCACTTTCCAAGCACCGTCACTGAGCCCGATGACATCAATGTCCGCGTCCTTTCTTGCTAGCCGACCGACAGCTTCGAACACAGACTGAACATGTGCCGCCATATCCTCATTTCCCGGTACGCGGTTCTTCTTATCATCGATCCGCATCGGCCCACTGACCGCTGTCTTCCTCGGGAGAGCATTCCATGTCTGCTGTGTGACGGCTCTCTCACCACGGCGATACCAGATAAGTTGACCCATGTTCGCAATTACGATACCTGGGGAGTCTTTGGAAGCCTGGATAGAATGCACGAAGTTAAGTGCACTGCCAGCTGCATTGTTCTCCTGGCCCGTGGTTCGATAGGCGAATATGCCAAGGTCTTGAACCGCTTCGCCAAAGTAAAGGATTATGCGTTTGGCGGCGGAGAGATTGCTGGACGTAAGAATCGGTACATGTGGATCGCTAGGACTGGCGTTGATTGGAAGGCGGGTGATTGTGAGGGATGATGAGAGGAAACGGTCATGGAGCATACGTCGGATGTAGGCTGAGACATGAAGTTAGCTGGTTTTGGAAAAGCAGAGGGGAGACTGATTTACTGTTCATTGCCTCGCGTTGAACATCGCAGAGATGCTCATTCTTCGAGATGAAGTAGTTGAATTCCTGATCTGGGCGTGCGATTGAGCGGATCTGGTCATTTTTGTTGAGGTAGTATCTGAGTACATAGTCAGAAAGTGCTTAAAATAAGTCTTCGAAGGTGGAGAGAACAACCCTAGCTTCTCGAGATCCGCAGGATACTCGAACTCTTTGGGAAGGCTACTGCTCAGGCGACGAAACATTGTCGGCGGTATGGCAGTTGTTGTGGTTACGTTTGGAGTCTTGATAGGGCAAAGTAGATTCGTGGAAGGTAGGAAAGAAGTGGACGCAGCTATACCGGTGAGAAGTGGTGAAGTAAGTATCATATGAAGACAGACGGAACAGATGAATGACAAGTGATATCGATGAATCTAGAAAAAGTGTTGGCTTTGCAGATTCCAAGGTAACATAACGGTAAAGGGAGCCAACCGGTTTTAGGTGAAATTGGTCTGCGAGTAACCGAAGATCAGATGAATAAGAAGTCTGTATCCAATGAAAAGTACATCGACATTGGTGCTCCAGCATTGACAGGTTGAGATGATCTTCAATAATGCCATTCGGCAGTATTGTGCATTACTACTGGGCCCTTAACGCCCTCAATGCAACGCCATGCCATGTGAACAGAAACCCTATTCACGATGCCATCCTTCCTCCAGCATCCATCCCTTTCCCGTCACCAACTCGCCTTCTTCACCCCCGGCAAACTCCCCTCCAGTGCATTCATCCTAAATTGGAACTGCCACCCCAACATCAGCATCGTTCCTTCCGAAGAATGTCCTCTCAAGATTCAACTTACCCTAGCCAATCTAAAATCACTAAACACTCCCCTCGATTTCCCGCCTGCTATACACCTGTTGTTTATCTGTGTTGAGCGGGTGTAGCAGTGCATTTGTGAGAGCTGGAGCTGGGCTTGGGCGCGGGTGCGCTGGGGGAGGGTGGTATTGCGGATTATGTAGCGGAGAGCTTGTCTGTGGGGAATGGTCGGGTTAGCGCGCTGGTAAGAAGCTGGTGGACGGTAACTGATTGCCGTTTCTGGCGGTTCCATGTAGTTCGTGGGGAGGGTAGAGGGTGGTTTACCTGTCGGTCTCATACTGCTCGAATACTTTCCTGGAAGCTGTCAGTGGGGTTTCTGGGGGGTTAGGGTGGGGATTCAACCGCTTTGTGTGATCTCTGATGACCCTGGCGTTGATGAAGCAGCTGAGATCAAGCGTTTTGGATCGGAACTGGGCCATGCTTACTGAACGATAGAATTGAGATAGAGAACAAAATGAGTGGGAGACGGCGGCCGGCGGTCCACTCGCCGTATTCCAGATCGAGCCAAGCGTCTGACTATATAAAACTGGACGCGGATTTACTTTGTGTGCAGGTGAGAACGAATATGGTCTGCACACCGTTTTACGCGGTCTTCTCACATATTATTATTATCAGCATCCGAAATGCAAGAGTCGAGCTAACAGTTTCAAACAGTAAACTTCAATGAAGCGACTGTCTGGAATCTGATACCTGAGCCCTGCCCTGCCTTGATGATCGTCAATGAAGCAATTATTGCAGCTTTCAACATAATCCAGGGGGTGAGAGGGAAGATGAAGGAGGCGGCGATGTCGATAATGGGGCAGAGAAGATCAAGTTGAACCCGGCGAGTGTATGGCATATTTACTGCGTGCTGTACGCCCTTGCCAGACATAGGGAGGCGTACTTCTGGTGCCGTCGATTCAGTTGAAGAAAGTGCTCTGCTGACCATAACCTTTTGTATTTCTTAATAATCGATAATCAAAACTTAGACTCGATTAAGTGTTTTGTCTTTCACAGTATATTTTCAATCTATGACTTGAATCTTGATTTCGATGACAATGAATCCAATTTTTCTGCTCTTTGTAAAACAGTACTTTTTCCTGCTTTCAACAGAGCTTCTTTCGAATTCACCCGGGTCAGTCCCGTAGATGACCTGGTCGAATTGCCGTTATCATGCATATCTTCACGCCAACTGGTGTCACTCAAATAAGAAACTTTGCTAGTCCGTTTGTTGCTCAAACTAGACAGCATAACAATCATGATAGAATATATCGTATTCACCGCCACTTCACTTGTATGCAAAAGATTTCAAAGCGCCTGATCAGAAAGACTGCCTGGACTACGTCGCGAGGATGTCTGTACGCTCGTCTCCAGCTACAGTACGCTTCCCAGTCCCCTGCAAATGCGGCACTTGGGCAGAGTTTCGCGACTCGGGCCTCTATAGTGCTCACAAGAGCTCTCTGCTGTATGCCAATCAGAGTCTTGGGACAGCTTCTGAATACTGCGACAGTCTTCTCTGGTGGCTGGAGCGTGGCATCCTGTACCAGCACTTTCAGGACCTGCAGCACAGGAGGCGGACGATGAAGATATGATGATATCACGATTGGGGGGTTGGAGAAAGTGAAGGATGAAAAGATACCCTGGCGTGTTCCACTGCATGTGAGGTGTACAAGATAGTTACAAAAGTGATGTATGGCTACCTCAAGGCACTGCTGCAATGTTCACGCTACCTTGTCGTTGAAAGGAAGACGGTTTGATCGATGTAAGCTTCTACTATGATTGAACCATACGTGAGTTTGCCTACTTTGCGACCACGTTGCTGTCTCGGTCCGTAATAACCTTGAGCTTAATGAACCCCAAATTCCATCCACCTCGAATCCCATCCACCTGGAATCCTAGTCTCCTCGGTTCCTAGTAAACAGTGGCATCGGCGCCGCCACTCACCACAAAACGTTCCAGGTGCGTTGCCGTTCGGACAGCCCCAACCTCGATTCCATCCAAGTCTCCGTGAACAGTGATTAGGTCGGCCTCCTGTAACGTGTACAAGGCGCGTCTCATTCTCATGGAACCCGGCACTAAGCTTGGATATGTTGGGCCATCGGATTCGGATTGAGCAATCATAGGAAGCGTAGAAGTGAAGCCTTTGATGCTCGGATTATTCCCTTGCGTGAGAGTGAATGCGTGCCATCCGCTTCAAGCTCAAGCAATTTGTCCTCACATGCACCTAGGTTGCTCCGATTGAGCCGGCCAACCTCGTAGAGAAGGACTAGGTTCTTACGCAGAAGCACATCGTCAAAGGAACATACTTCAGCCTCCCAACCCCCGGCAGCATTATTCGTGTCCCACCCTTTTCCTTCCATCCTCTGCTTGTCGACACAGATTAGTAAGGTCGGGTGAAAGCTTCCTCGTTCGCACCGTGCGCTTAAAGCGATGTAGACTTTGCGGTCTTTAATTTGGTCGAGTTGGGTAGTATTGCGTAGCCGTGAGATGCGCATTTTTTGTGCTCCGGTTTCGATTTCGTATGGTGAATCAGCAGATTGGGTGTTGGAAATCACAGACCCGGTTGTCGGAAACCCACTATAGGAGGCCGTGACTGTAGCTCCATCGCAGAAATGACTGCCACGGTTCGTGTAATTATGCTTGGATTTGCCCACGTTGGATGAAGCCGAATTACCAGAAAGAGTTGTTCGTGACTGAAGGTGATATTAACAGTACACATTCTCGCCGTTTGAACAAAGACTCATCAAAACAAGACATTTCGAAAGAGGAACGTGGTGCCATGGAAACAACGACGACTTTCTCCCTTGCTTCCACCTTCTCGCTGCAGGCTTCAAACCCTTGCTTCCTAGCGCGACCAGTGGAGGTTGCTGGATTGGCCTGTGGTTCGAAAGGAATACGGGCCGTACAATCACGGCAGATAAATGCGTCTTCAGGCCCTTCTCAGCGAAGACAGAGTTGCTGGCCACTACCGAATAGAAGAGAGCCTCGACATTTCGAGAAGGGAAGAAGAGAGACAAACAACGGAGTCAAGACTTGCGTGCCAGCAAGACACACCGACGGTGGTGGGCTGATAGCCCTCATTCAGAGTAGAGAGTAACGAGAGAAGCTGAAATATGCGTCAATGTAAGGGATATGGCGAGGTCGGTCCTTGCTCTGTCCCATCTGCCTTTTCACTGTACTCAGAAATCTCCTCTAGAGCTTCTGGGACGAGGAAGAAAAGTAATTGTGTAGCAGTGGGTTATTCAGGACCGTTACATGGTCGAGATGAAGAAGCAGTCATCCAATGCGACTTATCCCGAGCCCATTGCCAACTTCCAGGATATATGGGGGAACACTGTCGATCACGTCGTGCGCTCACTCAAACGCTCTGCCCGCAGAGTGACACTTCGTGCTACCAGGTTTGAGAACATCGCTATAGATAATTTTGGTGATTCAGTTGAATGACTATCGCTTATTTGAAAGTGTCATAGCTGCATATCGTTTGCTAGTTCACCTTCATCGTATTATCTCATGATGATAGACCTTGAGTGTATTTCTTCGTCTAGCTATCGAGAATCTCTTCCGCATGACGAGATCAAGGCTAGCTCGAATGCAACACGCTCACGAGTCACGACGCTTTATCGAATGAAGTAAAATCATCTACACAGACTATGTATCATTTCAAACATTATTTTAAACAATCTTCTTACTTGTTATCTTTAACTTCTGAACTGTATCTTATAATGCACATCGTGAATATTTACCTACGAAGTGATTGTGATTGTAATTCATACACTCTTGTGACATTGATTTAGACTTGACTCATGAGAAACTCTATGCTATTTATATCGAGTGAACAAAACTCTCTGAGAAAGAAAATCACTCGTCATCTATACGACTGCTTCACGCAGTTGAAACAATGAGATTGACACTGTGTTATCAAGTAATGAATCTATAGCTTCTATTCAGCGTGTGATGCTTGAGTAAACTCTTGATGAGAGTGTCTGTGCTGTTTGATTATGACACATTGTCTTTGCTCTGCTCTTCATTGATGATATTCTATATAATGATGTTTTGATTCAATTCTTGATTCAAAGATGAAAGATGTTTTCTTTGCACTCATGATGCTTGTGATTATAACGTATGTAAAGCTGTGTTTTTTTACTCAATGATTATCATTCATTGAGCAAAGAAATATGTGATGAAAGAGAGATGTACATGATGAGAAGATAAAGTGTGATTGTACTGAGTAACTCTTTTCTTCTTTTGATTTGATTTATATCATGTAAATGTTGAATGAATTGTTAGTATAAATGTGCAATTGCAATCATTTGATGTTTGACTCTGATCAATGAAAGAGAATGCATTTTGATCATTCTTTTGAACTCTTGATTTTTCATGTGAATAAATGAATGACTTGATGTCAAGTAAAGAAGATGAGTTCAAGTTCTTTCAATATATCAGCATGATCAACGAGTCACTACTTCTTCAAGCATTGTAATCACATCTTTTAATACTTGAAACAATTATTTTATCTGATATCTTTTCATCAATTACTTGATGATACTGTTAATGTGATGAAGATGTTTCAATATCGATGCAGTTGACAAGTTACAAATTCTTCAATCACTTGTAATCACAATTTGCAGACTCTTCATCTGAGTTGTTTTTTTCACTAGTAGTATCTTCTCATTTCTTACTGACATTGACATGTCATTAATTTTCTTCATAGATTAATTGTGACTATTAAAGAAGAATGTTGTCACATAAGTGAAAACTTTGCATGATGACTTTTCTGATCACACAATGTTTTAACATCATTCAAACTGCATTGAATTAAAATCTCTTGACTTTTCTGACTTCTATTTGAACGCAGAATAAAATCAAAAGATTCATAGTCAACATCATGTACAGATGAATCTCGTTATCAATCTTATCTATGAAGTACATTGATCATTATATTCACAAAGATAAATTGATTTCGTGATATATATTTCTTTAAATAGTAATATTCTGTCTTGTGATTACAATTGAGTCAAATGAGAGATTTACTGTTGAACTAATCATTCTGAAATTTGAATAATCAACAGTTTTCAACAGAGTGTATTCATCATTTATTCTGAGAAAATCAATGATGTCACAAAAATACTATAGCAGTCTATGCTCATTTGTTTATCAACTGACTTTCATGATCTTTGCTGATTTCTTTTGAACATCTTTGTACATTCAAGTTTTGAAGAAACATAAGTTTCTTTAAAAAGAATTGTAAGATGATGTCAGAGTTAACTAGTAGAATGAACGACAGCAAGATGATGACAGCAAAGTAATTCTTCAATCAATGATTCTTGTATACTTAAATAATAAGATATCAAAAAAGCAAAGCAAAAAAGTCATTACATCTGCAATTTGTAAAGAGTGACAGAGATAAATTTTAGCACTTTTAATGATCAATATCTCAAATATTCATTTAATCTTATGTTTCAGATTTGCATCACTTTTAGCTGATGCATATTCATAAAAGCATCAACATCTTTAGAACTTTTAAAAGCATCAATCATTTGGCGAAATCAGCTAAAACTGACTACAAGCTCATCAAGCTAGCATCAGTCAAAAATATCTGTTTAGTCGAGCTTCTAGCTCACAAGCTCTAATAGTCACTCATCAACAACTAATAGCTAGCTACAAGCGCTTGTATCTTTTGATGACAGTCATTTGCTCAAAAGACATCAATTGCTCAAAAGATATAATGCGCAATACATGTTCGCTTTTCGTATGTTTCTACATTCAAGGTTCGTATGTAATCAAATAAATCATTTGATGAATTGATTATTTAAGTAGCTATTTAACCATCTATTTAAACATGAAGGATGCTTGGTAGGGAACCATGTAGAAAGCCATGAAGGGTGCTTGATAGGGAAACATGAAGGGTGCTTGGTAGGGAAACATGGAGGGCGCTTGGTAGGGTGCTTGGTAGGGAAACATGGAGGGCGCTTGGTAGGGAAACATGGAGGGCGCTTGGTAGGGAAACATGGAGGGTGCTTGGTAGGGAGCTATGTAGAGAGTCATGTAGGGAGCCATGTAGAAAGCATTGTTTGACCCGTGTTATGCGCTCGATCGACGCGTATTTTGAAGCATGTAGAATGTTTGGTAGAGCGTTTGATAGAAAGCTCAGTCGATAGCTCAATAGGTAGCTCAGTAGGAAGGTCGATAGAAAGGTTGATAGAAAGGTTGATAGAAAGGTTGATAGAAAGATCAGTAGAAAGGTCGGTCGGAAGGTCAGTAGAAAGCTCACTAGATGACTCGATCGAAAGGTCAGTAGAAAGATCGGTCGAAAGATCAGTAGAAAGCTCAGTGAAAAGCTCAGTAGAAAGTATTGTTTGAAGCACTGTTTGACTCGTGTTATGCGCTTGATCGACGCGTCTTTTGAAGCATGTTTTGAAGCGAGTAGACTGACTAGTAGACGAACGAGTAGATAGCTGAGTTGATAGCTGAGTTGATAGCTGAACATGTTGATATTTTGATTGTTGTTGTTCTAGAAAGTAGAAACTATGAAGGGAAAAAGAAGGTGAAAACTTCGAACTTTCTAGCGTCAGCTCTATAGAGCTCGAAGCGAAGATTATCGAGTAAATAGCTGAGCATGTAGAATGACGAGTAGATAGAAAGTCATGTAGAAAGCATTGTTTGAAGCACTGTTTGACGTGTTTTATGCGCTCGATCGACGCGTTTGATAGAGAGTAGAATGAAGAGTAGATAGACGAGTAGAATAAAGAGTAAGTGAGCGAGTAGATAGACGAGTAGAGTGAAGAGTAGGTGAGCGAGTAGATAGGCGAGTAGAATGAAGAGTAGGTGAGCGAGTAGATAGGCGAGTAGAATGAAGAGTAGATGAGCGAGTAGATAGGCGAGTAGAATGAAGAGTAGATGAGCGAGTAAATAGGCAAGTAGAGTGAAGAGTAAATGAGCGAGTAGAGTGAAGAGTAGATGAGCGAGTAGATAAATGAGTAGAATGAAGAGTAGATGAGCGAGTAGATAGGCGAGTAGAATGAAGAGTAGATAAGCGAGTAGATAGACGAGTAGAATGAAGAGTAGATGAGCGAGTAGATAGACGAGTAGAGTGAAGAGTAGTGCTAAATCAGCTAAATCAGCTTGTAGCTGATCTATGTAGCATGTAAGCTAATCAACGATGCAAACTCAGCTGACAGCTAGCTTGTAGCAAACGTCTCATCTAGTAGCTAGCATATGCGCCTCGAGCGCATTAGTATTGAATGAACTCTGCTCACTAGCTCACAAGCTATCTAAGCTCTTTGTCGAAACATCGATGAGCGCAGTATGTTTATTTATTATTTGATTCAACAAATACAATTTTGACATTTGTAACAATTAAAGTCACAATGTTGAATAATATCATTGAAGTATGTAATTCACTGTTATCTCTGCATGATCTTTCTTTGTTAGAATCATCATCAACAATCAAGCTGTTAACTGCGTAATTATCATACATTGCAAACATAGTTCTAATGTCATACAAACTGCTCAAAGTGTTCAGTATATCTTTTGTTCTTTAATAATCAATGTCATCATAAACATCTTGATCGTTTTTCTCAATATTGTCACTCTTTTCTTATTGTGCATTCATATCACTTCTAGCACTATGTTCTTTCATGACAGCATCTGCAACATAAGCGCTTGCGCATTCTTGAGTAAGATGTTTGAAGTGTTTGATCAGTGCGCTCACATCACTATCAGTATCATGTTTTCTCATGTAAGCATATGTGACAAAAGTGCTTTCGCAGTATAAAGCAAAATATTTGCTTTGTTTGAATCATTTGATTATAGTGATTACTGTGCTTAAGTTCTATTCTTCTCTAATTTCTTTCTTTTCATGAGTTACATTCATAATGCTTTTCTTTCTCATCTTGCACATGAAGCTTTCATATTTCTTCTCGTCGCTTAGAATCTTGTCTGTCTTGTCTGCTTTATATTACAAACGTTTGTTCTTCTTCATGTTTAAAGCATTTCACAAGTTATTAAACTTTCATTCTCAACTGATCTTAATCATTGTTGATTTGACATCATTCTGTTGTATTATCATAAACTCATATTCATCACTTTGTAATATGATATGTGATTGATCTTTAGTTTGTGATGTAGAGTGAAATCTCTTGCTAAGAATTTGCTTCTTGCTGACTTAAACATCATCAATTGATGATTCATTCTCTGTGTTCAATTCAATCAATCTCTTCTACACAGCATCAGTGATTGAAAATTTAGTTACAAGTTGCAATATTTACAGCTTCATTCAATAATATTACGTCAAAGACAAGCAATGTTAGTTTCAAAAATTGAAAGACAAAAATGCTTTTTGAACTTAAGAATGTTTTCTTATGACTTGCGTTTAAATTGAGTTGCACGTCATTTTCTAACTTGTATAATGAGAGATCATTGAAACAATCAATATATACATTAAGTACAGCTTAAGTGTTCATAATTGCTTTGATATTATCATTATTAATTTGTTGCTTAATATAACATAGCAGAATCTTCAATATTAATTGTTAATGCTTACGAGCTTGTTGATTTCATGTCACATTGACGTGCATTCATGTCGCTGCGTATTATCAAGTTCAGCTTCGCTTCAATCACTTTAGTCATTGATATATGCAAATGTTCACTTATTCTTCACATTCAATTTCTCAAACTTGTTTAATCTGTGCTCTTCTGATTCATATTCTCATATACAATGAGTGATCATTGTCACTGTGATGAGAACAACATTAGTAGAAAGCAAATCAAAGAATATCTTCAAGTATTCTTGATATAATATTTCATTTCTGACTTTGCAGTAAATCTTTTGAATCAGTACATTCACTATGATTCTTGCGCAGAATCTGTCTCGAAGAGTTTTTTCACATTAAACGATGTTGCAATCTTTGATTAATACATATCTTTTTACATGCAAAGTCATCATTATCTAGCAGACTTTTTATTAAATTCTTTTGCTCTTTTCTTATGAATTACTTCTGTCAATCATATTCACTTTCAACTATGATTTATACTTGACTCAGTACACTAGATCATCACGCTTCAAAGATGTTGTACATCTATTTATTATGAGTTTTATTTGCAACGAAAGATCTGAGCATATTATCTTTCAAGTCTCTTTCGTCGTTGAAATGTTTTCTACTTCAGAACATTTGTGATCTGACTTTTTGTCTAAATGATTTGCGATATTCTTTCATGCTTCTTTCATTTTCTTATTAAGTCATTTCTTTTTAAAGTCTGATCATGAACTGCTATTGTTATCAACATGATCACTCAATATTCACATAAGTAAATAATGAATGCAAACTTTGACAATTAACTCATAATCAATGATGAAGTTGCATTTAGTTCAACGTGACATCTTTTCTCATAAATATGATGTTATTGATTCTCAGTCTGCATCGTTGACATCATCATCATCAAAATCAATTCTAGTATATCTGTTATTAATTGATTGAAAAGAATTGAGCTGTTTAATGTTGCATACATCAAGTTTTTGAAATGTTGTGATGACTTCATGAGAGTACTTTCACTGAATGCTCTGACAGCATTCGATTCTGTCTTTTTTCAAATTAGTCATTTATTCTTTTAAATTCTTAAGTGAATTATTACTTCAAGAGTGACACGTCTGTCTTTGTTGAAGACTTCTCTTACAGAATCGCTGTCGCTTGAGTCTGTTGTGATCTCGTTGTCATTGTGAGTCTCTGTGTATTCAACTGCGCTGCGCTGCGCTTTGATGATGATGATGTCTTGAAGTTGCTTATGTGATGACGTTTTTTCTGTAATGTCACTTAGTATCTTGATAAACTCATCATCATAAAGATTGATGTATTCTCATGTTGCATTCAAGATGAGAATCATTTAATGTGACTCAACAATGTATGATCATCAAGAAAATTTATGTAACAAACGATTGAGAAGAAGAATAAAAAAGAATGTCAGATTGCAAATGATTTTTTCTTATGATAAGAAAAGAATTTATCTTATTTTAAACACTAAGAATAGTTCATTTAATCTTGATAAAAATTCATTGAATCTTTGTCAATGTTGAATAAACTATAAGTCTTGTCATCAATTCTTGAGATTTCTCAATTATGACATGATTTCACTATGTCATCTTATACTGAAAGTCTTGAACATGAACATGTTTTCTACGAGCATTCTACATAATTTCTTCAATGATCAGCTGCTTGAATCAAGTATCACAAGAGATCTGAAATCTACAATCATTGTTTGCAGCAGATTGAATTGTAAAAAGAAAGTGAATAAACTCTTCAGCATGCATTTCTTTCAATGCTGTTTTTCATTCGCGCTCATTGCTGATATATATTTTCGCGAATTCAGCTCGATTATATATCATCATATCTGTGACACAGTCGTAATTCAACTCATTCTCAATCAGCTTTATAAATTTGTCATATTTCATGTCATCAATGCAAATCGAGTTCTTCACTGATTCATGTTTAAGAAGATCTTGTGATTTGCAGCATATGCTATGATTGAGATTGCAACTGATCTGTATTATGAGAATTTTGACTAATCTGACTGATATTGACTGAGATCTCTTGAGATCTCGTTCATCACAGATGACATAACTCAAAAGATGTGAGTGTGTCTTCAGTTGAAAAAATGATGAAGAATTGTACTTGAAATTGTCTCATTATGTCTTTCTGACTCTGAATTATCTTCTTACATTGTAATTTGATTGCTGTGTCATGAACATTAACATAGAATCACTTCTTGATCTTGCAACATCGTTGAATATAATATGAAACTCATGATATATGACTTCAAATGTCGATCTGAGAATCTCTTTCAACTTGTTTATATTTAGCTTTCATTTTATAAGCTGTAAAGATTTCATCTAATTTCATATTTGCATTTTCAATTATGTATATTCAGACTCATTAATGTTGAGTTCTTCTTTCACTCTGTTTATTGATCATTTGTAATGTACATACTTTTTACATAATATCTTCAACAATGCATTCATTATACTAAACAGAAGACTTGATGTTTGTTGAATCTTTTTGCATCTGTGACTAATGACTGCGCTTATCACAAAAAACTTTAGCATCAGCGATTCATAACTTCAGAATTTGATTGATGTTACATTCATTACATCTTGTTCATGTGATAATTGACAACAGCTCTTAATGATCTACTTATTGCTTAAGCTCTTAACTAAATTTATGAAATATATATTGATTATCTAGAATCTACTACTGAGTCACTCACATCTCTTTATAACACAATTGCTTGCAATCATTAAGTTAATTCGATTTTTCAGATCAATTCATTGATACAATTGACTTTGACTGACTGACATCATGATATTAAATTTGTAGCTGATGATACTCTTGTAATGAGCAAAGCTTTGTTTGTTACATATATTTCATAAGAACATAGTTCTTGTAAGATTAGACTCTGATTTTAGTTTTCATCAGTTCATAGCTGAGACTTCTGTTCATCAAGAAAAATTTGATTGAGCAAAGTTAAAAGATGATTATAATTCTTAATTAATTAATCATGTAGCATCGTTGACTTTGATGATTCTGTATATGCTCTGAGACATAAACATAATACATATACATTGTTTGATTTTTGTCTGCGATGAGATTAAATCAGTTTCAAATATCTTCAGCTTTCACATTTGAAGTAGTATTCTGCTACTCTTATTTTTTTATGCAAGAAATTCTTCTCATAGATCGAATTGTATGAATTTTAATTGTTGAAGTTGTTAATGTAGAAGAACTTGTTTTTGTTTGACTCGCTACGACTATCGTTTGCTGATACAACATGCACACTTTTCAGAATTGTATGCAAATGAAAAAATCAACTAACTTCGAGTGAACGAGAATTTTTGATGTTATCTTTAAATCAGTGCTTTATCTCAATCATTTCATGCATAGCATGTTAAGTTTTCTCATTGCAAGATTTGAGTAGTTCGATGAGAACATCATTGTGTCGTAACTCATTATTTTTATTGTCTTGACGCAACAAATCTATAATGAAAAGAATAAGTCGTAGCTGATTAAACAGTTGATCATTTAGCAAAGTTGATGCTTCAGTCATCTCTTTTGATTTCTTTTGAATCAGAACATAATCACGTCTTCAAACTTTCTTCTTTCTCTGTCAGTTCAATGAGCAGTATACTTTATCATTGACAAGATTCTCTAAGTTGTTAATGTCTTTTTCGTCTTGTTTTCAGCATTGAAGTGACTTATGAACGCTTACGTAGTATGATTCAACTCAGATCAAGTCTTTTTTCTTTTTATTCAACTTTTTATCTGATACAACTTTCTTATCAACTATGTTGTGACACTTATGCATGAAGACTGTCAACGTGTCAAAAAGCTTCTTCATGTTCAGAATTCTGACTAAGATTGATGCATGACATCATAACTTTGAATTGAGTTCTGTCTCTTGTATTTGATTGCATTGTTTGCAAATGAATGCATCTTGAATTTTATGAAGACTAAAGATACAACTGAATCATGTTATCATAATAGTCTATGCATGCTTGTTAATCTTGCTCTGTCTTGTATCTTTGTAAAGAAGAATATCTTTCATCATGAGAAGATTCAGATGTTGAGTATTGTGATGTAATAACTGTGTTTGAAACGTGTTTTGTTTATTGATGTGATCGAAAAAGATCTTTATTAAATACTTGTGTGCAATCTCACTGTGCTCTGTATTGAAATTATCAGCACTATTGTATCTTCGAATCTGACTTGCATAATGTGTCATCATGTATAGTTTTGAAATGTTGAAATGATCAACATCTGTATCTGAATGCTCAGATTGCAAATAATGAAAAACATTCTTTAGTTTATTCAATTGAAAAAGCGCATGTTCAAGATATCAAAGAGTTTCTTCATCATATGAATGATACTGAGCAAGTATCATAAAGTCTATCACTGCTTAAGCGAAGTGAACTGCTGCAAATGCTCTCATGATTAGAAGTGATGTGTCATGATGTCAGATCATCAATTCGATTTAGAACATAGATCGTTGATGTCTTAGATAATCTCGATTCATTGAATCTGTTTCACAGTTCAATGAATCAAGTCATCAATCTAGTCATCGTCATCTTAATCTAGTCTCAGCAATTCTGTTTCGATCATCTCAGTCGTGTGCGCAAATCTCTGCAATCTTAAGTCATAGAACTACTGTCTAGTCTTGATTCTGCTCGATTCATGTATATAGAAGTTGAGCTCTCGTTCTTTTCTTTCGCTCTTTGTCTTTCGTCTTGTACATTATCTGATGTATTGTCTTGTATCTAGATTCTATCAAAGTAATAATAATAATATCAGTCTTTTATATTGATAGTATCTCTAGTCTAGCTCAGTCTCTGACATTATGAAAGATTTACACTTTCTGCAACGTTTTCATACGTTGAAATCTCGTCTAGTTATTCTTTCGCTCAAATGAAGTCGCTTCACAATCTCTCGATCGACGATGAGCGTGCTGTCGAACAGTTTGCTCAAAGTGTGATCGAAAATTCAGTCGAGATCTTTCGCGCAATGCAAGAGCTTCAAAATCAAGTTCGGCAACATGATGTTATCATCTTGTTCTCGTTCATCGTTTTCAGTTCTTCAGCCTATATATAATTTGAATTCTCAGTCTCTCGCGACGATAGCTCAGATCATTGCACAAATCTTGAACAATCAATCTCTCTTCATCGTTCACTTCTCTGCGAATTCTGTCGCTGTCTTCATCGCTTCTAGATTCGAGAAGCTTTTCGACATATCTGAGTATGAGAGAAACAAAGATCGATTGAATGCATGAGAGCAGAGTCTGATACAGCGCATGAACGTGAACGATGATCGTTACTTCTTTCATCGAGTCAAGATCGTCTATGCCGAGTCACGACTCATCATAGATAGAAAGATTCACAATCTAATGAATCAATATCGAGTCAATGATCTCTGTATCATTTTCATCTTTGCAGATTGACGACACAAGTTACGTCATTGCTGCGACAACTCTTTCGAGACAGAAGATGCTTGTCTATATCTTCGCGAAACTCTGAAGCAAGGCACGAATAGCTTTGTCGACTACTACAATCTCTTCTATCAAAAGAAAGAATGTTCTTTGATGAAAGATTTCTCGTTGATTGACTGTCTGAAGCGCAATGTCAATTATTTCACTCAAGTCGTCGTCTTCTTCTGACGAAATTTCGATGAAACTCGATCATTCATCTTTCATCAATGAGTTCAAGCATTCTCTGACATCGACGAAGAGCTTCAGCAGCTTAAGCATCGTCAATCTCGCTTCGTCTTCGTCATTGTCTCGTTCATCAAAGTCAAGAGCATCTCTGCATCGACTAGTAATTCTTTGAGTTCAAAGATCATCACTTCTGTGACTGTTGTTTCAACAGTATCTTTGTCTCTTTCTCTTTCATTTCTCGATGAGTCAATGAATTTAAGCTTCGTCATTGTCATCGTTCAAGATAAGATTCTGATCGTTTCTGAGATCAAGAAAATCTGCAACAAGTGAAAGCTGTGCTACTACTGCAAGTTGCAACATTCGAGCAAAATCACTAAAGAATGCTCAAATAAGAAGTTCTTCACTCTGCATATCATGAACGTCTACGACAGTGATGTCATCAGTATAAATGAAGAAGTCTCGCTGTTCGCAAGAAAAGTTTAGTCTCTGAGCTAAGTCGCGCTCAGAAATCTGTATACATATCATCTTGTCTACTAGTCTCAATCTTTTCACTCTCACTTCAATCATATAGAAAGTTTTCTGCTAAATCTGTCTTGAAACTCTTTGAATTCGATTCGACATTCAAAGATAGTCACATGATAGTATTCTGTATTCTACGTCAAGCTCAATCTAGAGTTCTCGCTCTCGCTCTGATTGATAGTGAAGTCTCTGCTTATGTCTTTATGAATAAATTCTTCGCGCAACAACATCATCTTTTCTTGCATCAATTAACTCATTCTTGCAGACTTTGAGAATTTGATGATCAAGTCGCTCTAATCGATGACATGACTCATGTCGTCGAAATCACAATGATTCTCGATGAACACATCGAGAGACTATTCTTCTATGTCATTGAATTAAGTCAATATCTCATCGCCATGAGTCTGTCATAACTTCGTCGTCACGTCATTGATGTCAATTTTGAACACAATATTCTCATCTTGTCTTTCTTCTTCTGTCTTAATCATTGTTGCTCATTTCTCGTCAAGATCTATGATCTTAATCAACAAGAAGAAAATTTCTCGTTCGAAGTTAACAAAGTAGCTTTCTTTCAGTCTCGCTCTCAATTCACTCACAAGAAGCAACTCAGTTCACGAATCGCTCACAAGAAGCAATTCAGTCTACAGATCGCTCACAAGAAGCAATTCAGTCTACAGATCGCTCACAAGAAGCAATTCAGCACTCAGTTCGCTTGCAAGAAGCAATCTAGTTTCTCATTCACTCGAAAGAAGCAACTCAGTTTTCAGTTCGCTCGCAAGAAGCAATCTAGTTTCTCATTTGCTTGAAAGAAGTAATTCAGTTTTCAGTTCGCTCACAAGAAGCAATTCAGTTCTCAATTCGCTCGCAAGAAGCAACTCAGTTTTTCGTCTGCTCACAAGAAGCAATATAATTCTTCGTTCGCTCACGAGAAGTCAACTAATACTCAGCTCGTTCACAAGAAACAAATCTCGTTCAGTCTTGTCTCTCATCTGAAACAAGAAGCTTCTAATCGTATTCTTCAAGTCATTCAAAAAGAATACTCATCAAAAATCAAGTGTCAAAATTCTTTTTCCTCTAGAACTTCTGTTGTTTCTTGAGCAGATCAATTCGATCGATCTTTTATACAACTTGACATAGTCGAGTTGAAAGTTCGAAGCTTTGATCATGCTGCTTATGTCAAAGACATTGAAGTGTTTAGCGTCACTTTAAAGAAAATCGATGTCTTCTTGAATCTTGAGTCAATCTCGTCTTCTAGTCTAGATTCTGACGAGTCAAAATCGCGTCATGCGACTTTGACTGTTCATTCAAAGAACAGTTCAACTCTTGCTCAGTTCTCGTCTCGTTCTCAAGACAGTACATATGATAAGAATCATCGTTTGAATCTTCGTCAAATGAAAAAGAAATTTCATTTGACTGCATTCACGACACAAGAAGATCTTGAAGTCTATCAACAAAGTAAGAACGTTGATTCAGTCACAACTTTATCGTTCAGATATTTCAAGTTTCTAAATGTCTTCTTCAAGAAGAACGTCGATATCTTGCCTTCGCATCGAGCTCATGATCATGTCATACATCTTAAAGAAGATGCTCAATTCTCAGTCTTCGCTTTGTACGACATGAGTTGTGACGAAATTCTAGAACTTCGTTGTTATCTGAATGAAAATCTGAGCAAAGATTTTATTCGAATCAGTCGCTTTCAGACGATCGTCTCTGTTCTCTTCGTCAAGAAACTCGAAGAAGAACTTCGCTTCTGCGTGAACTATTGAGATCTGAACGCTATCACAGTCAAGAATCGATATTCTCTGCTTTTGATCTCAGAAACACTGAATCGTCTAAGTCGAGCTAAAATCTTTATCAAGCTGAATATCATCTCTGCGTTCAATCGACTTCGAATCAAAGAAGAAGATGAAGCTTTCATCGTCTTTCGCACTCGATTTGAATTATTCGAGTATCTAGTCATGTTCTTCGATCTATGTAATGAGTCTGCCTCGTTTCAGAAGTATATCAACAATACTCTTCGTGAACATCTAGATAAGTTCTGTACAGCTTATCTGAATGACATCTTGATCTATTTCGACAATGAACTCGAGCACGAGATTCATGTCAAGCTCATTTTGCGAAAGCTGCGAGAAGCAGATCTTCAGATGAATATAATCAAATACAAGTTTCACGTCACTCAAGTCTCGTATCTAGAATTGATAATCATCATCGAAGAGATCAAGATGAATTCTTCTAAGATAGACATCATTGTCAACTGACTCATCTTGATCAACGTTAAAGACGTTCAAAGTTTTCTAGATTTCGCGAACTTCTATAGAAGATTCATCTATGACTATAGTAGAATAGCTATCTCGCTCACTCGTCTCATCAGAAAAGATGTATTCTTTGTCTGATCTCAGAAATGTCAGATTGCATTCAACACTCTTAAGAAAGTCTTCACTTTCAAGATTATTCTTTGTCACTATAATTCAGATCACAAGATTGTGATAGAAATCGATGCTTCGAACTATGTGTTCAAAGACATTCTCTTTCAGTACGATGAGAACGAGATTCTTCATTCAGTCGCTTACTTTTCGAAGAAGCATAACTCAGTCGAGTGTAACTACGAGATCTACGATAAAGAACTCATGATCATTGTTTGCGCTTTCGAGAAATGATGATCAGAGCTCGAAGACTCTATCTATTCTGTCGAGATGATCACAGATCACAAAAATCTTGAGTATTTCATGTTAACTAAGCAGTTGAGTCGTCGTCAAGCTCGTTGAAGCGAGTTTCTGTCTAGATTCAACTATCACATCGCTTATCATTTCGACAAGATCGACGATAAGTTGAATGCTCTGACACGTCGCTCAGAAGATCTTTCTAAAGAGAAGAATACATTCGATTCTCGACATCAATATCAACATCAGACAATTCTGAAAACTCATGTTTTAGATCTCGATATTGTTGAGAATCTCGCTTTCGATGTCTTCAACATCAAAGTCATGAAGCTTCAGTCACAAATCATCGCTCTAAATTCAGTTCAGTTACATCTGTTCTCAGTTATCTCAGCATTCTTGCAAATTCTAGTTCTCATGAATCTAGAAATCGAAGAATTCGACGTTGAAGACGTCAAGCTTCAGCTAGATCAAGACATTCTGAATCTTGATGAAGATTCTGCTGACATTCTCACTCAGACATTGTGAAAGCAAGTCGAAATCAATGACAAATTCGCAGCTCAGATAATTGAAGTGCTTCGCAATGAAGCATGACATCACAACAAGATCTTTCTAGTCGAGTGTGAAGAACACGAGAATCATCTGTACTTCTGAGAAAGAAAGTACGTGCTCAACTCAGATAAACTACGTCTTCGTATCATTCAGCTCGCTCATGATAGTGTCGTCAATGATCATTCAGAAAGAGCAAAAAGCTATGAACTGATCAGTTGAGTCTACTGATGATCAAACATTTATAAGTATGTTCAACGCTTCGTACGAAACTGTCACGTGTGCACACGTTTCAAGCTCTCTAGACAACGAACTCAAGAATGATTGTGTTTTCTTTCAGTTCTCGAACGTTGTTGATGTGATGTCTTCATGAACTATATAGATTCTTTATCGCTCAGTATCTTCATGAGTATCACATATAGATATGTTCTAGTCTTTGTCGATTGTCTTATCAAAATGAGACATCTAGTTCTCATCACTTCTATGAAAGTTGAAGAAGCTATCAACTGCTTCTATGCTCATGTTTGAAAACATCATGATTTACTCGAGTTCTTCATGTCTGATCGAGACACACAATTCATCTTCGATGTCTGAAAGCATATGTGTAAAATGCTGAAGATAGATGCTAAGTTATCAACGACGTATCATTCTGAGATCGATGATCAAATCGAGAGAATCAATGCTGTCATGAAGCATTATCTTCGAGTCTTCGTCAACTACATGCAGAATGACTGAGCTAAGTGACTTTCTGAAGTCGAATTCGTCGTCAATAACGCATCATCATCAATCACGTTAGCATCATTCTTCTTGATCAATTCGAGTCAGAACTCACGTCTAGACTTCAAGTCTTCTGAGTCTCTGCTCGAGAATCTTACGTTTCAAGCTCGAGACAAGTTAATCAATGTCAAAGAGTTCATCAAGAAGATGAAGAAACTAACTGAGCATCTACATGATGAGATGCTTATAGCTCAGATCATCTACGAATTCAATGTCAATCTCTTTCGTCGTTCTTGTTCTAGATACTTCGTCGAAGATGAAGTCTGACTGAATGCTTGCAATCTCAGCATCGCTCGTCTCGCTGTCAAGTTAGATGATCGTAACGTTGACTTCTTCAAGATCAAGCGTGTCTTCGAGAACAATTCTCTGATCATCGAGTTAGATCTTTTAGCATTCATGAAGATTCATTCAATCTTTCATGTCACTCTTCTGAGTCATATCGCAAGTGATTCTCTCTCGAATCAACGTCAGAAACCTCGAGAACTCGTTGTCATTGAGAATGACGAAAGATTCTGATATGTAAACAGCATATTAAACTTCAAGCGTGATAGATGCTATAATTCATCTCTGCTCAAGTATTACGTCGATTGAGAAGATCACTTCTCTACTTGAGAGTCTTTTCATCTTCTGAATAATTGTGAGCAAGCGCTCGATGAATATCATCTCGTTAACTCTGTCGCTGAAGAATCACATGTACTGTCGTGTGTGATGTTTCAATGTCAATGTCAAGAACTCTAAGTTCAATCTTCATCATCTTAAATCAGTCTTGATCTGACTCAGATCTTGTCTAGATCTGACTCAGACATCTTGTTTAAATCTGATTCAGATGTGATTCAGATGTATTCTAGTTTCATCTGTGCATCATCACATTAAACTGCATTTCGTCTTTCTCTTGCTCAGATCTGACTCAGATCTTATCTAGATCTGACTCAGACATCTCGTCTAAATCTGATTCAGATGTGATTCAGATGTGTTTCAATTTCTCGTGCATCATTTCGTTAAAATGCGTCTCGTCTCGTCTTGCTCTTCAGACATCTTGTTCAGATCTGACTCAAATGTGACTCAGATCTATTCTAGTTTCGTCTGTGCTTCATCACATTAAAATGCGTTCACATCAATTCTCGTCTCGTTTCAATCTTCGTCTTCGATTCTTTCTTGTCTCATCTTGTTTCTTCTCGTTGTCTTGCAGAAGCTCAGTCTTGAAGAGAAAAGCTACTGTCATGATGTCAGATCATCAATTCGATTTAGAACATAAATCTTTGATGTCTTAGATAATCTCGATTCATTGAATCTGTTTCGCAGTTCAATGAATCAAGTCATCAATCTAGTCATCATCATCTTAATCTAGTTTCAGCAATTCTGTTTCGATCATCTCAGTTGTGTGCGCGAATCTCTGCAATCTTAAGTCATAGAACTATTGTCTAGTCTTGATTCTGCTCGATTCATGTATATAGAAGTTGAGCTCTCGTTCTTTTCTTTCGCTCTTTGTCTTTCGTCTTGTACATTATCTGATGTATTGTCTTGTACCTAGATTCTATCAAAGTAATAATAATAATATCAGTCTTCTATATTGATAGTATCTCTAGTCTAGCTCAGTTTCTGACATGATGCAATGACTGATATAAACTGACATACAATCGACTTTCAATCTGCATCAATTCATTGCTTAATCGTACTATACTTGACAAATCTCTTCATGTCTTTAAATGATAAAATGACGTGAAATCTTTAATTCAGCTGAGCTGTTTCTGATGCATCATTTAGAACTAATCTGATTTCTTTTCTTCTTCGACTTGTACAAACATTCTCATTGATGATCTGACTGAGTCATAACATCAGATACAAGATGATTCTCTTAAGTAATTGATGTAACACATTTATCATCATTGTTTCATGAATATTGATAAACATATGTGATCATGCAAAGTTTTTCATTGAATGTATTCAAGCAGAATCATTCTTAATCATATTGTTTTTTCTTTGTTGTCTTTGTTGATTTCTAGTGAATGCATGTATTTGAATTGATCATGTCTTGTCTAGATTTTCACGCTCATAAGATGATATTTAACAGATAAAACATTGTTGATTCATCTTGATATTTGTGATTAATACTTGTTTCTTGTAGTTTATCATGAACTTGATGATTATCAAATAACATTGTCTTATCTTATTGTTTGCACAAAGAACAGAAATGTCGTTTCTGATCATAGCTTCAATGACTGTTACGTGTGAGATTATGTATTAATGCATAATGATACATGTTTAACGTACGCTTGAGTATAATTGATAACATAATGTGTCAAATATTTGACTTGATATCATCATTGTTGTTGTCAATTATAAAAAGAAATCTCAGAAGAATCAATCTTGATCATTTTTGAACATGTCTTGTGCATCAATTTAGATTCTCTATCGTTAGATATATAAATCATGCAGATAGATTACTTTGATGCTCAATTAAGACTGTCTTATAGATAAAAATTAACAGTGATATCATGATAACATCATCAGAAAGCTTTTTCTGCGTTTTTCATCATCAATCAGCAGTATGCATCTCATTGTAGACTTAAAAGTTGTTGACATTATAATGTTGAACGAGTGCGTAGATCAGCTTGTCTTGAAATGATGAATGATTCAACAAGAATCGAAGTGTCTCGATGATGTTGCAATACAAAATGCAGTGCTGCTTTTCTTGAACTTCTTCATAACTGAATTCAACTGTGAATGTTTGAAAATGTCACTCATTGTTTTCAACATCATACAAAATCTGATGTAGAAGTGTCAATCACTTGTTTATGTCGTGAAAGCTGACATGTTGATGTAAAACTCGCAAGCGCAAGTCTTAAAAAAATCAATTAATACTGTCTTTGATAATCTTTATTTGATGAAGTTAGTGAGCAAACGCGTAATTCACTTTGCATTGAAATGAATAGTATTGATTGTTGTTTGTGTTCTTGATCATTTGAGAATTTAAGCTTAATGACTTTGATATTTTCTTTGACACGTCGACTGTTGTTTTGACATCATGATTAATTGTCTCAACGAAGATTTCAACTTGCAACGCTGATGATGTGAAGAGAAGTTCAGTTTGAAGTTGTATTGTTTTAATTCTTGATGATATATGTTTCATATTCTGATTCAAATCAGCGTTATTCATTTCAGTGTTCATGTGCTCTTTTGCAAAATTATCTATTAACATATATTCTTGATTCTCGTCTTCAATGTTCATCTGAACATTCTCATCATGAAAATCATTTGAGTTTAAATCTCATTTTGCAGTCTCATGATTGCATCAAATGAGTTGCATTGAATCGCATGATGATGATTCTGATGATGATAATAACTTTTGTCAGAAAATCTTTTGCAATCGATCATGCAAGCGAACATGACAGTGATGAAGATGATGTTCAAGCTCGCTGATGTTGTTTATCTTCATCTCACATGAAAAGCATACGCGTTGCATTATCTGTAAGTCTTCGATTAGTGTTTTTATATAACTTGTACAAAGCAATGATGAATTATAATGATTTTTTACGCTTGACTGTTTATCTGTGCATGAAATGTCAGTAACGAGATGAATCGAAAAATGTCAATTGCAAAGTCAATGAATCATGTTTGTTCAGAAGTTATCAACTTCAATTTGAACTCAATAGTTAAAATATGTAAATCATATAAACTATATCTAGTTAAATTGTAAAGAGAACGAAATCAATCACTTGAATAAATATCATCATTATTCTCATGATTTAGCTATTGTCGCTTACGATGTGATCATTTAAACCTCTTATGAGATGAGAGTAATGATTGTTAAAGTGCTATATATCTCAAGTTGAAGCAATCTTTAAAGTTTACAAACTTTATCTTATCATCATCATTTATCTCGCTTTTGTCATAACTTGATGAGCAATTTAAGAAATATATGACTATGCATTTATCTTCTTCATCTTCATTTGAAACTTTCTGATAGCATGTCAATTACACTTAAACTCATCATTGCTTCTTCTGAGCTTATCATAAGTGTGAGACTGCTTAAATTTTATAGTCATCGCTATTTGATGTACAATGAAGATTGAAAAGATTCAAGTATCAAAAAGTAAAAACTTGAACTTAGATGAAGAAGTTAGCTGATTAACAAATGTAAAGATGAACTCATCAATTAAATAAGCAACAGTAATGAGCGAAGATAATTGTTAATGATAAGATGACATTAAAGATGATGTAGTTTTGTTTTGAAAAGTCTTTCATCTGATGATTTTTTGTGTGATGTTGACTGCTTGTTTAAGTGATGACAAGAATTTTGATGCATTTGATGACACATCTTGATTGAACTCATCTATTGCTACTGTCAATAGTTAAATCATGAGTTCAATTACAATGCACATGTTGACGAATCAGATGTTGCTGCATACATCAACTTCAATGAGAGCATACTTAATGATATCACATTATAGACAGTGTCTGCAATGAACTGACTGCTTAATGAAGATTTCGATTTCATCAATGAATCTTCATTTCTTGAGAATGAATGAAGTCATTTGATGACTAGATTGAATGAAGAGTTGTTGCAGTTAATCTGTCAGAATCATGTCTAGATGATACAATCAATGAAGATCAGAGTTGATAGTGCTTGATCTTTAGAGATAGCTATAACTGAATATTGAGAATACAGAAGAAGATTGATACAAAAGCTTCTATTTATGTAATGTTCAGAGACTGCGCTAGACCTGAAAGAAATGTGTTTGTGACACGGAAAGAATGTGATGTAGATGAACAAGATGTTGATGAAAGAAAAGAATGTTGAGGAAGAAAAAGAGTGTTGAGTCATATCTGAGCCAAATCTGATGCGAATTGATTAGAGCTTCAGCCTTGTTCAGTCTTGATACGCTCGTAACATTACCCCCCTCTTCGAAAATTCATGTTCGCATGAATGTAGTTCATCTGCTCGCTTTTGTTGATAGTTATTCCGATATTTAGCGCGGTTTGTTTGAATATAGCTTATGAAATTCGTTCAAAACTTTCTCTGAGTCATCGAATTTCTCTTTATCGACATAGTATCATTCGTCGTTTCTATCTAGATCTGTTCATTTGACTTTGTACTGTATTCGGTCTCGATAGCGTCTGAAGTTCAATATATCGTCTATCTCTCAGTGTTCATTGTCTTCGATAGTGATTGACCTGAGTGATTCTGAATGCTGTTCTGATAGAGAGTCTTCTGAATACGATCGCAGTAGCTTCGAGCTGAACATCGAATGCAGATGCTTCATGCTGACTGATAGACGAAGATGATAGAAGATACTCACTTTGACAGTGATTTGATAGAGATCTAGCTGTTTGTCTTTCAAATCTTTGCAGAG
>JAABUO010000430.1_pt1 | contig 84876 bp, 80 predicted proteins | sample 5559291 | NCBI WGS metagenome assembly JAABUO01 (sample SAMN10711878, study PRJNA513372) | rock metagenome | isolation source: Antarctica rocks | place: Antarctica: Victoria Land, Finger Mt sud
AGGTCGCCGACGCGGTCGGGGGCGCCTTCGTCCCCGCCGACGTCGCCGACGCCGATGAGGTGCAGGGGGCCGTCGACCGGGCGGCCGAGCTCGGCCCGCTGCGCGTCGCGGTCAGCTGCGCCGGCATCGGGACGGCGGGTCGGGTCCTCGGGCGCACCGGGCCCTTCCCGCTGGAGACCTTCGAGCGCACCCTTCGGGTCAACCTGCTCGGCACCTTCAACGTCGTACGCCTCGCCGCCGCCGCGATGGCTGGCGCCGAGCCGGTCGACGGCGAGCGTGGTGTCATCATCAACACCGCCTCGATCGCCGCCTTCGACGGTCAGATCGGCCAAGCCGCCTACGCGGCCTCCAAGGGCGGCGTCGTGGGCATGACGCTGCCGATCGCCCGCGACCTCGCCCAGCACCTCATCCGGGTCATGACCATCGCGCCCGGCACCTTCCTGACGCCGATGCTCGCGGCGCTGCCCGCGCCTGCGGTCGAGGCCCTGGGCGCGGCCATCCCGCACCCGTCCCGGCTGGGTCAGCCGAGCGAGTTCGCGTTCCTCGTCCGCCACATCGTCGAGAACCCCATGCTCAACGGCGAGGTCATCCGGCTGGACGGTGCGCTGCGGATGGCGCCTCGCTGAGCGTGTCGGCCGCGCCGGGCATCTCCTGGGTGCCCAGCACGGCCAGCAGCTCGAGGCGCGCGGCGTCTGCCGTCCCCGGCGCCGCGGTGTAGGCGACCACGTGCAGGTCGCTGCCGGCCACGGTGAGGACGTCGCAGTCGAGCTCCACCCGCCCGACCGCCGGGTGGACGAGCACCTTGCGGCTCGAGGTGTGCGCGCCGTGCGCGCCTGCTTCCCACAGCGAGCGGAAGTGGGCGCTGCTCGCGCGCAGCGCCGCCACCAGCTGCTGCAGCTCGGCGTCGTCGGGGTGCAGCCCGGTGACCACCCTGAGGTCTGCCACGAGCGCTGCGGAGAAGGCAGTCGCCTGCTCCGGCGTCTGCTCCACGCGCGTCGGCGCACCTGTGAAGTGCCGCCAGATGACGTTGCGGCCACGGCCCTCCCACCCTGTCGGGTCCCCGAAGGCCGCGGCCCAGACCTGGTTCGCCGCGAGCAGGTGCCAGCCCGCGTCGAAGACGGCGACCGGCGTGTCGGCCAGCCGGTCGAGGAGGCGCTGCACCCCTGGAGTCAGGTGCCGGCTGATGCCACCGACCGGGGGAGCCAGTCCGGCGAGCAGGTGCAGGTGGTCGGCCTCCTCGGTGCTCAGCCGCAACGCCCGGGCGAGTGCGCCGACCACCTGCCGCGAGGGCGCCGCAGCGCGGCCCTGCTCCAGCCGGGTGAGGTAGTCGGCGCTCACCCCGGCGAGCAGTGCCAGCTCCTCGCGCCGCAGCCCGGGGGAGCGGCGCCGCAGACCGCCGGGCAGCCCGACCTCGGCAGGGGTGAGGCGGTCGCGCCACCCGCGCAACGTCCCCGCCAGGGCCCCCTCGTCCATGTCCGCCACCCTCCTCCTTCGGGCAAGCCGATCGTGGCCCTCGCAGACCCAGGACGAGCGGCCCTGCCCACCGGCCGCGCCGGCCGGGGAGGGTGGGCAGATGACCACCACACTGATCACCGGAGCCACCAAGGGCCTCGGGTACGAGGCCGCCCGCCGGCTCCTCGCACTCGGCCACACCGTCCACCTCGGTGTCCGCGACGCCGCCCGCGGCGAGCAGGCTGCCGCTGCGCTGGGCGTCGGCGCGCACGTGCTGCTGCTCGACGTCAGCGACGAGGAGTCCGTCCGCGCGGCCGCGGCGCGCCTGGCCGAGCAGGTCGACCACCTCGATGTGCTCGTCAACAACGCGGCCATCGTCGGGACCAGGAGCGCCGTCGCCGACACGACGGCCGACGATCTCCTGGAGGTGTACGAGACCAATGTCCTCGGGGCGGTGCGCACGGTGCACGCCTTCCTCCCGCTGCTGCGCGCGAGCGAGGCGCCGGTCATCGTCAACGTCGGCAGCGGGCTCGGCTCGCTCGCTCGCACCACCGACCCGGAGCGGATGGAGTCGCAGCTGCACAACCTCGCTTACACGTCGTCGAAGGCCGCGCTGACCATGCTGACGGTGCAGTACGCCAAGGCCTTCCCCGAGCTGCGCATCAACATCGTCGACCCTGGCTACACCGCGACCGACCTCAACGGGCACCAGGGGACGCAGACCGTCGAGGAAGGCACCGACGCCATCGTGGCGATGGCCTGCATCAGCCCTGACGGGCCCTCCGGGACCTTCACCGACCGGTCGGGCCCCGTCGCCTGGTGAGCACCGGCTTCCCCAGGCCCTCCTCCCACCGGGAGGCACCGGTGCACAGCCGGCGCACCCCCTGCGCCGGTCCGGCCGGCTCGCGACGAGGGTCTCCGACGTCGGGCGACGGGCCCGGCCAGGAGACAGGAGCCCCTCATGGACAGCCGCAGCACCCTCGTCGGCAACCTCGTCGACAATCCCCGCTTCACCACCACCGCGGAGGGCACCGCGGTCGCGACGCTGCGCCTCGCGTCGACGCACCGCCGCTGGGACAAGGACAAGGGCGAGCACGTCGACGGCGACACGCTCTACCTCGACGTCACGCTCTGGAGCGTGTCGGCGGAGCGGGCGCAGCAGGCGCTGCGCAAGGGCGACCGGGTCGTCGCGACCGGCCGGCTGCGCACCCGGGAGTACGTGGACAAGAACGAGGTCAAGCGCTCCGTCACCGAGATGGTGGCCGACGCGGTCGGGGTCGACCTCGGGCGGCACGTCGTGACCATCGACCGCGTCGAGCGCGTCACCGACCGGCTGCCGGTCGGGGCGGGGCTCGAGGTCGACCTGAGCACCGGGGTGCTCGAGCCCGCCGGTGAGCTCGTCTCTGCCTGAAGCCACTGGCGGTCGGTGATGAGGGCCGGGGCGGTGCTCCACCGCGCGGTGGGGCTCCGCCCTAGGCTCAGGGACAGGAGGGGACATGGGCAGCTCGGGGTCGACCGGCGTGGCGTACAGCCTCGTGGGGCTGGTCGGTGTGCTGATGAGCGTGATCGGGGCGCTGGTCATCGCGCAGATCCGCTCCTTGCGCGGGCTCATCGACGCCCGCTTCGAGGGCGTCGGCTACCGCTTCGACAGCGTGGACGCGCGCTTCGACAGCGTGGACGCGCGGTTCGTCGCCGCGGATGCGCGGATCGACGGCCTCACTTCTGTCGTGGACGCTCGGTTCGCCGGGGTCGAGCGGCGCCTGGACCACCTCGACCGGGACGTCCAGGCGCTCACCGAGCGGTCCTGGCGCCGGGAAGGCGGCGACGGCGGGTGAGCCGCGGCGCCCGGAGCGGTGCGGCTCAGGTGATGTTGTCGCGCACCTAGGATCAGGGTGTGGCCCAGTACGTCTACTCGATGCGCAACGTCCGCAAGGCCCACGGCGACAAGGTCGTGCTGGACGACGTCACCCTCGCCTTCATCCCCGGCGCCAAGATCGGTGTCGTCGGCCCCAACGGTGCGGGCAAGTCGAGCGTGCTCAAGATCATGGCCGGCATCGACCATGCCAACAACGGGGACGCCCTGCTGTCGCCGGGCTTCAGCGTGGGGATGCTCGCCCAGGAGCCGCCCCTCAACGACGACAAGGACGTGCGCGGCAACGTCGAGGAGGGCGTGGCTGAGCTGCGGGGCGTGCTGGCCCGCTACGAGGAGATCGGTGTGGCGATGGGGGAGGCCGACGCCGACTACGAGGTGCTCGGCGCCGAGATGGGCGACCTGCAGGACCGCATCGACCACGCCGACGGCTGGGAGCTCGACAGCCGCCTCGAGCAGGCGATGGACGCACTGCAGCTGCCGCCCGGGGACGCTGACGTGACGATGCTCTCCGGTGGCGAGCGCCGCCGCGTCGCCCTGTGCAAGCTGCTGCTGGAGGCACCTGACCTGCTCCTGCTCGACGAGCCCACCAACCACCTCGACGCGGAGAGCGTGCAGTGGCTCGAGGGGCACCTCGCGTCGTACAAGGGGGCGGTGCTGGCCGTGACCCACGACCGGTACTTCCTGGACAACGTCGCCGAGTGGATCCTCGAGCTCGACCGGGGCCGCGCCTACCCGTACGAGGGCAACTACACGACCTACCTCGAGACGAAGGCCGCGCGCATCAAGATGGAGGGTCAGAAGGACGTCAAGCGCAAGAAGGAGCTGGAGCGCGAGCTGGCCTGGGTGCGCAGCAACCCCAAGGCGCGCCAGGCCAAGAGCAAGGCGCGGCTGTCCCGGTACGAAGAGCTCGCGGCCGAGGCGGAGCAGCACCGCGCCAGCGACAACGAGGGCATCCAGATCCCGCCGGGTCCGCGCCTGGGCGGCACGGTCATCGATGCCGCGCAGCTGCGCAAGGGCTTCGGCGACCGCATCCTCATCGACGGCCTGTCCTTCTCCCTGCCCCGGGGCGGCATCGTCGGCATCATCGGCCCCAACGGCGTGGGCAAGACCACGCTCTTCAAGACGATCGTGGGTCAGGAGGAGCCCGACGCCGGCTCCGTCAGGGTCGGCGAGACCGTGCAGCTGAGCTACGTCGACCAGGGCCGCAGCAACCTCGACCCCAGCAAGAACGTCTGGCAGGTGGTGTCGGACGGTCTCGACTTCATCCACGTCGGCAACCGCGAGCTGCCGAGCCGGGCCTACGTCGCGTCCTTCGGCTTCAAGGGGCCGGACCAGCAGAAGCCGGTCGGCGTGCTCTCCGGTGGCGAGCGCAACCGCATCAACCTGGCGATGACGTTGAAGTCCGGCGGCAACGTGCTGCTGCTCGACGAGCCCACCAACGACCTCGATGTGGAGACGCTGCGCTCGCTGGAGGACGCCCTCGAGGAGTTCCCCGGCTGCGCGGTGGTCATCAGCCACGACCGGTGGTTCCTCGACCGCGTCGCCACCCACATCCTCGCCTGGGAGGGCACAGAGCAGGACCCCGCCCAGTGGTTCTGGTTCGAGGGCAACTTCGCGGACTACGAGACCAACAAGCTGCAGCGCCTCGGCGCGGAGGCAGCCCGACCGCACCGGGTCACGCACCGCCGCCTCGCCCGCGACTGAGCGCCGCGGTGAGGCCCGCGGTGGGTCCCGCGGCGGACATCCGCACCCGGTACGACCGCTTCGCCCGCGTCGAGGCGGCCGGCTCCTCGCCGAGCTACCAGCGCCTCGCGCTGGCCGTCGCCGCCGACGAGGTCGCGGTCGACCTGATCGGGCGGGCGGAGCCCGCGCAGCGCCAGCCCAACCTGGTGTTCGGCGTCCTGCGCTGGCACGGCGTCGACGTCACTGACGCGACCGCCGCGGTGCGCTGGTTGGTCGCGCACGGCGAGGCGCTCCTGCGGGAGCTCCCCACCCGGCGCACCCAGACCAACGAGGTCGCCCGGTGCGCGCTGCTGCTGCCGGCGCTGGCGGGGCTGCCCGGGCCGCTGGCTCTGGTCGAGGTCGGCGCCAGCGCCGGGCTGTGCCTGCGCCCGGACCGGTGGTCCTACGACTACGGGACGGGCCGGGTCGAGGTGGCGCAGCCGATCGGGGCGCTCACCTGCGCGGCGTCGGGTGCCGTACCCGTGCCGGCGCAGATGCCCGATGTCCGGTGGCGCATGGGCCTCGACCTGGCACCGCTCGACCCACGCGACGCCGACGCCGTCCGTTGGCTGGAGTGCCTCGTCTGGCCCGAGCACGCCCAGCGGCTCGAGCGGTTGCGTCGCGCCGTCGCCGCGGCGGTCGAGGACCCGGTGGAGGTTCGGCGAGGGGACCTGGTCACCGACCTTCCCGCACTGCTGGCGGCGGTGCCCGCCCGCCACACCGTCGTCGTCGTGCACACCGCGGTGCTGACCTACGTGCCGCCCGAGCAGCGCGCGGCCTTCCGCGCCGTCGTGCGGTCCGCGGGCGCGGTCCGCCTGGGGGCCGAGGGCCCGCGTGTGCTGCCCGATGTGCAGCCGTCGTCGCCGCCGGCGGGAGCGGCGCTGGCGATCACCATGGACGAGCGGGCGCTGGGCTGGGGGCGACCCGCACGGGGCGTGGGTGACCTGGGCCGGCGACCCCTGACCGCAGCCGCAGGCCCAGCGGCCCTGTGAGCCCGGAGCGAGACCGCGCCGCGGGGCGGGGGGTCGGTGAGACTGGGACGGTGAGCGCCACCGCGCCGGCGCTCGGAGCCGACCTGCCCGCCCGGGTTGCGCCCGAGGCTGCCGAGGTCCGGGTCCGCGGGCTGGTCCACCGTTACCCCCGCCGGGACGGTGCTGCGCCCCTGCAGGTCCTCGATGGGCTCGACCTCGACGTGCCCGCAGGCGGGTACGTCGCGCTCACCGGCCCCAGCGGCAGCGGCAAGTCCACGTTGCTCAGCCTCCTCGGCGGCCTCGAGGTGCCGCAAGGCGGGTCGGTCGTCGTGCACGGCACCGAGCTCGGCGGCGCGCACGCGCGTGACCTGGCGACCTACCGCCGACAGACCGTGGGCTTCGTCTTCCAGCACTTCGGGCTGCTGGACACCCTGACCGCCCAGGAGAACGTGGAGCTCGCGACGATGCTCGCCGGCGTGCCGCGCCGCCGCCGGCAGGCCAGGGCCGCCGAGCTGCTCGCCGACGTGGGCCTCGCCCCGCGCGCCGGGCACACGCCGCTCGAGCTCTCCGGCGGGGAGCGCCAGCGGGTCGCGGTGGCGCGGGCCCTGGCCAACGACCCAGCGCTGCTGCTCGCCGACGAGCCCACCGGCAACCTCGACGGTGCCTCGGGGGAGCGGGTGGTCGAGCTGCTCGAGGGGCTCAACCGCGACCGCGGACTGACGCTCATCGTCGTCACCCATGACCCCGCCCTCGCGGCCAGGGCGCACCGTCGGCTCGACCTCGTCGCCGGCCGCGTCGTCGAGGCGCGCCGGGCCGAGGACACCCGTGGCTGACCGCGCGGTCCTCGGCTGGCGCGACGTCTTCACCCTCGCCGGCCGTGGCGTGAGCCGGCGCGCCGGCCGGGCCGTCCTCACCGTCCTCGCGGTGGCCCTCGCGGCGACCCTGCTGGTGGGCCTGCTGACCGTGGCGGGTACGGCCCAGACTCGGGTGCTCAGCCAGCTCGCGAAGGGGGGCCCGCTGACCGGCATCCGGGTCGCTGCGGCGGCACCGGACATCACCCAGGTCGATGAGGACAACGCCAAGCCAGGGGCCGCCAGGGACCTTGATGATGCTGCGCTGCAGCGTATCCGAGCGCTCCCGCTGGCGCGGACGGTCGTACCGCTCCGGGGGTCGTCGGTCTTCGTGTCCTCGACGCGGCCGGCTGCCGCGGTGCTCCCGAGCGACATCAAGACGGTGCCCGCGGAGCTGCAGCGCGGGGGCGCGACGGACTTCAGCGACACCGAGCTCGGGGTCGACCCGGCGGAGATGGGCCAGCTGCCGATCACCCTGCTCGCCGGGCGGCTGCCCGCGCGGCGCAGCAGCGGCGAGGTGGCGGTCACGCCGGGCTTCCTGCACCGCATCGCCGTCGACCGGACCTCCTCCGCCTCGGTCGTCGGCATGGAGATCACCGTGGCGGCCCCTCAGGCGACCTTCCTCGACGGCCGGCTGCAGCCGCGCGGGCGCTGGCGACGGCTGCTCGTCGTGGGCGTGGTCGCTCAGGAGGCCGGCACCGGTGAGCTGCTCTCGCCGGCCGACGAGGTGGAGTCCGACCGGGAGTGGACCCTCGGCGGGGCCCCCCTGCGCGGGATCCCGCAGCCGACGTCGGACTACACCGGCCTCGTCGTTGTGGCGAAGTCGCTCGACGACGTGGGGGTGCTGCGCGCGCAGATCACCGAGGTCGGGTACAGCACACAGGCTCCCGAGAACCTCGTGGCCACGGTCCAGCGGTACCTGCACGTCGTCGAGATCGTGCTCTCGGGCATCGGCGTCATCGCCCTCGTCATCGCCAGCCTCGGCATCGCCAACGCGCTGCTCGCGGCGGTCCGCGAGCGGCGGCGGGAGATCGGCGTGCTCAAGGCGATCGGCGCCCGTGACGTCGACATCCTGCGCATCTTCCTGGTCGAGGCAGCGGTGCTCGGGCTGCTCGGGGGGATCGCCGGCACGTTGGCCGGCTGGGGCGTCGCGGTCGCCGTCGCACGGGTCGTCAGCGGGTACCTCACCAGCCAGGGGCTCGTCGGCGTGGCGGCCGACCTGTCCGGCGTCGTGGCCGTCGGAGGGGTGCTCGGGTCCGTGCTGCTCGCCCTGGTCGCCGGCGTGGCCCCGGCCCTGCGTGCGGCGCGGCTCCCGGCCCGCGAGGCGGTGGGCTCCGCATGAGCGGGCCATGGTCGCGGATCGCCTGCGCTGCAGCCTTCTTTGCGGTGGCCGGGTGCGCGGCGCAGAAGCCGGTGCACAGCGGTCCGCCGGTCCGCACGGCCGGCCCGCGGAGCACCTACGTCTCCGTCGGTGGCGCCGACACGACCGGGCGCGGCAGCGCCGACCCGCTCACCGACGCCTACCCGCAGGTCATCTTCCACCACGCGCTGCCCTCGGACACCACCTTCGTCAACCTGGGGTCCGAGAGCCTGCGCGTGGGCGCGACGGCCTCCGTCCTCGCCGCCGCCCGCGCGGTCCGCCCGACGGTCGCGACGGTGTGGCTCGGCCGCGATGACGAGCTCGCGCAGACGCCGGCCGCCGACTACGGTCGCGACCTCGGCGCGCTCGTGATCGGCCTGCGCTCGGCGGGGGCGACGCGCATCCTGCTGGCCACCCCGCCGGACCTCGCGAGCTTCCCCGCGTACGCGACCTGCCGGTCGGGGGACGAGAGGTGCGCGCTCGCGCCCGACCCCGGGAAGCTGCCGGCCCCCGCGGCCATCGCGGCCAGCGTCGTTGCGTATGCCGAAGCGACGCGCACCGTCGCGCAGCGGGACGGCGCGACGCTGGTGGTCTTGCCCTCCTTGGCCGGGGGCGACTTCACCGGTGACGGGGCGCGGCTGAGCACGCAGGGTCAAGCCGCGGTGGCCGCTGCCTTCGGCCGAGCGCTGAAAGCCTGAGCGACAGGCGCTCTACCGGTTGACCATGGCATGGGCGGCGCCGACCAGGTAGGACCAGAGCTCGGCGTCGAGCCGCAGGTCGAGGTGCAGGTCGTCGAGGGAGGCGCGCATGTGCGTCAGCCATGCGTCGCGGGCCGCGTCGTCGACGGCGAAGGGCGCGTGCCGCATCCTCAGCCGCGGGTGGCCGCGCGTCTCGCCGTAGGTCTTGGGACCGCCCCAGTACTGCTCGAGGAAGAGCCGCAGCCGCTCCTCGGCGGGCCCGAGGTCCTCCTCGGGGTAGAGCGGCCGCAGCACGGGGTCGCCCGCGACGCGACGGTAGAAGCCGGCGACGAGCGCGGTGAAGGTGGTCGACCCACCCGCCGCGTCGTAGAAGGTCTGCCCCGGCTGTCGGGCACGGGCGTCGTCGGGAGTGGCCATGACCACCCCAGTCTCCCCCCGGTGCGAAGGGCCATCCCGAGCCGCTCCTAAGGTCGCCCCCGTGAGCCTGCAGACCGCGACCGTGCTGGAGCTGACCGAGCAGGTGTGGTCGCGGGACGCCCTCCCCGCCCTGTCGGACTACATCCGCATCCCCAACGTCAGCCCCGCGTACGACCCCGGGTGGGTGGAGGCGGGGCACATGGAGCGCGCGGTCGAGCTGGTCCGCGCCTGGTGCGCGAGCCGGCCACTGCCGGGTGCGACCGTCGAGGTGGTCCGGCTCGAGGGTCGTACCCCGGTCGTGCTCGTCGACGTGCCGGCGACCGACCCGGCGCTCGGCACCGAGGACACCGTCGTGCTCTACGGCCACCTGGACAAGCAACCGGGCATGGAGGGTTGGCGCGCCGGGCTGAGCCCGTGGGAGCCGGTCGTGCGCGACGGCCGCCTCTACGGCCGGGGCAGCGCCGACGACGGGTACGCGGCCTTCGCCGCCCTCACCGCGCTCGAGGCCGTGCGGGCCGGCGGCGGGGCGCACCGGCGGGCGCTGGTGCTCATCGAGGCGGGGGAGGAGAGCGGCAGCCCTGACCTGCCGGCCTACCTCGAGGCACTGCTCCCTCGCATGGGCACGCCCTCGCTCGTCGTGTGCCTCGACAGCGGGCTCGCCGACTGGGACCACCTGTGGGTCACCACCTCGCTGCGCGGGCTCGTCGGCGCCGACGTCACCGTGCGCATCCTCACCGAGGGGGTGCACAGCGGCAGCGCCGGCGGCGTGGTGCCCTCGAGCTTCCGGCTGCTGCGGCGGCTGCTCTCCCGCGTCGAGGACGAGGCGACCGGTCGCATCGTGCTCCCCGAGCTGCACGTCGAGCTGCCGGCGCTGCGTGAGCGTGAGATCGCCGACGCCGCCGGCGTGCTCGGGGACCTGGTGGCGGCGGAGTTCCCGTGGGTCGACGGGCCGCCGCCGGGCAGCGCGGCAGCAAGGCTGCGGGCGAAGACCTGGGAGCCGAGCCTTGCCGTCGTCGGACTGGACGGGGCGCCACCGGTCGCCAACGCTGGGAACGTATTGCGGGCCAGCACTTCCGCGCGGCTGTCCGTACGCATACCGCCCGGCGCCGACCCGGTCCGAGCCCAGCAGGCGCTGGTCCGCGCGCTCGAGAGCGACCCGCCCGAGGGCGCGGAGGTCACGGTCGTCTCGGACCAGATCGCCGCCGGCTGGGAGGCGCCGGCCCTTGCACCGTGGCTGACCTCGGCGGTGGACGCGGCAGCGCAGGACGCCTGGGGTCGCCCACCACGCTTCGTGGGTGAGGGCGGCACGATCCCCTTCATGCACATGCTGGGCGAGCAGCTGCCGGCGGCGCAGCTCCTCGTCATGGGCGTGCTCGGGCCCGAGTCCAACGCGCACGGGCCCAACGAGTTCCTCGATCTCGCCAGCGCGGAGCGGGTGACCCGTGTGGTGGCGCAGGTCCTCGATGCGCACGCCAGGCGGTGAACCGCCACGACGCGGTGCTGGGGGCTGCGGCCGACGCCCCGTACGTCTGGGAGATCACCACGCGCTTCAGCGACCTGGACCCACTCGGCCACGTCAACAACGCCGTCTACCTGAGCTTCACCGAGGAGGCTCGTACCCGGATGTTCCGTGAGGCGCTCGGTGGGGTGGTGGGGCCGTTGTTGCTGGCGCGCAGTGAGATCGACCACCTCGGGCAGGCCTACTACGGCAGTGTGACGGTCGGCTCGGCCGTCGTCGAGGTCGGCCGGTCGAGCTTCACGGTGGTGTCGGTCATCGACCAGGACGGTGTGCGGGTCGCCCAGACCCGCTCGGTGCTCGTGCACGTCGACGACGACCGGCGACCGACGCCCATCGGCGCCGAGGCCCGCGCCGCCCTCGAGACGCTGCAGGCCCCCGCCGGCTGAGCCGGACCGCTCAGCCCGGCTTGCCACTCGCCCGGGTCAGCTCGGCGGCGATGATGCCGCTGCTCGACGCGAGCGGGACTCCTGCTGCGGCGCAGGCCACGAGCAGCTGCTCGCGCAACGCGCGGGCCATGTCGTCCTTGCGGCCGGGGTGCGAGCGCACCGCGAGGCGCAACGTGATGCCGTCCAGCGAGACCTGGTCGACGCCCCACACCGCAGGCGGCTCCAGGACCTCCTCGCGCCACTCCTCCGACTCCGCCAGCGCGGTTGCCACGTCGAGCATCACCCGCCGTGCCAGTGCCACGTCGGCCTCGAAGTCGAACACCACGTCGAGCAACGTCCGCGACCACCCCTGGCTGATGTTGCCGATGGTCACGATCTCGCCGTTGCGGATGTGCCAGAGGGTCCCGCGGACGTCGCGCACCCGCGTGCTGCGCAGCCCGACGTTCTCCACCGTCCCGGTGACGTCGCCGACGGTGATCACGTCACCCACGCCGTACTGGTCCTCGAGCACGAGGAAGAGACCTGACAGGAAGTCCTTGACGATGCTCTGCGCGCCGAAGCCGACGGCGACCCCGACGATGCCCGCGCTTGCCAGGATGGGTGCCAGGTCGATGCCGATCTCACCGAGCACGAGGATCAGCGCCAGCGCCGCGATGCTGATGTTGGAGATGCTGCGCAGCACCGACCCGACGGTCTGCGCTCTCGCTGCCCGGCGCTGCGCTGCCTCCGGCGCGGTCTCGATCAGCGCGGCGGCGCGGCCCAGGTGCGAGCGCACCCTCCCGCTCTGGATGGTCCGGACCGTACGGCCGATGAGCTTGCCGACGAAGTAGCGGAGCAGCAGCGCCACGACCACGATGACGAGCAGGTGGTACCCCGTGAGGATGATGTCGCTGAGCCCGGCCAGTGCGCTCGAGTGCGTCACATTGAAGACGTGCAGGCAGAAGCTCTGCGGGGTGTCGCCGCAGGCCGAGAGCTGCGGCTTGGTCAGCCCGTTGGTCGACACGATCGTGCTGCCCGGCAGGCTGTCCACGATCGGGGGCCCGGTCGGGCTCGGGCTCGGCGACGGGCTGGGGGACGGGCTGGGTGCTGGTGTCGCGGCCGAGGGCAGTGCGGCGACGCGGGCGAGGACCCAGGAGGCGACGGCGGCAGCAGGCATCGCCGGTGAGCCTAGGCAGATGACCGCCTCGCCCGATCCCACCTCCCGAACCGCCGTGACCATCGTGGGCGGGTCGTGTTCACTGTCGAGCGAGGAGGGATCGTGCCGGAGGCCCTGGTGCTGAACGCGACGTACGAGCCGTTGTGCGTCGTCTCCCAGCGGCGCGCGGTCGTGCTGGTCCTGTCGGCCAAGGCGATCCCGCTGGCGGACGGCGACTCCGTGCTGCATGCCGAGCGGGTCGTGGTCGTCGCACCGACCGTGGTCCGGCTCACCCGCTTCGTCCGTGTCCCCTACCGCGCGACCGTGCCCATCACCCGCAAGGGCGTGCTCGCCCGGGACTGTCACCGCTGCGTCTACTGCGGCGCGACCGCCACCTCCCTCGACCACGTGGTGCCGCGCAGCAGGGGCGGTCCGCACACCTGGGAGAACGTCGTGGCGGCCTGCGGGCGGTGCAACCACGTCAAGGCCGACCGCTCGGTGCACGAGCTCGGCTGGCGCCTGCGCACCCCACCGCACGCCCCGACCGGTACGGCCTGGCGCATCCTCGGCAGCCGTCGGGTCGACCCGCGCTGGCGTCCGTACCTGCCGGGTGAGCAGGAGGACGAGGCCCGGATCGCGTGAGCGCGCCCGACGTCTTCCGCGACCTCGCCACCCTCGTCGGCCCGACCGTGCGGCTCCAGCCGCTGACCGAGCAGTGGCTGGAGCAGACGTGGGAGTCGCTGCAGGACAGCGAGCTGCTGCGCCTGACGGGGACGCATGCCACCTCCACCCGCGAGCAGGTCGAGGCCTGGTTGCGGACGCGGCGGGACCAGCACGACCGTGCCGACTGGGCCGTGCTGGTCGACGGGGACTACGTGGGTGAGGTCGTCCTCAACGAGCTGGACCCGGCCAACGACTGCGTCTCCCTGCGGATCGCCCTGGTGCGGACCGGGCAGGGTCACGGCACGGAGGCCGTCCGCCTCGCCGTCGCGCACGCCTTCGCGCTCGGCCTGCACCGCGTGCTGCTGGAGGTCTACGCGCACAACCCGCGGGCCCGACGCTGCTACGTGAAGCCGGCTGCAGCGTCGAGGGTGTGCTGCGCGATGCGCTGCGCTGGGCGGGCGAGCGCACCGACGCGGCGCTCATGGCGGTGCTGGCGACAGCCCGCAGCTAGGACCCAACCCGTCGGCGGGCTGGTACGTCTCCCTGCCGTGGACCCGGCCTTCGTGCGCTTCGCCGAGGAGCGGCTGCCGGCGCTGACGGGCTTCGCGGCGCGGCTGACCGGCGAGCGGTCGACGGCTGACGACCTCGTCCAGGAGGCGCTGGTGCGCACGGGGCTCGCGGGGCGTCGCGTGCGCCTGCGCGCCGCGCTCAGCGAGGAGGACGCGTGAACCCGTACGAGCTGCTCCGCGGCGGCTGGGATGACGCACCCGGCCGCGACGTCGTCCGCCCTGCCCTCGCTCAGCTCCGGCAGCGCCACCGCCGCCGGCTGGGGGCGCTCGGTGCCTCGGTGCTGCTCGCGGCTGGCTGCCTCGGTGCTGCAGCGGTCACCGGGGACGGAGGCGGTCGGGTCGGTCTGGCACCGGCCGGCCCCACGCAGGCAGCGACGCTCGCGCCCGCGCCGCCGAGTGCACCCGCGCCGACGGGTCCTCCGGCCGCCACGTCGTACGACGCGCGGGCCCACCTCGTGGCGATCTCTCAGCCGGGTCGCCTGCTGCTCGTGGAACCCGGGTCGGGCGCGTCCCGGCAAGTCCTCACACCGGGTCAGACACCGCTGGACCCGCTGTGGTCGGTGGACGGCAGCCGCGTCGCCTTCCGGCTCGGGGTCGTCGAGCACGTTGCCGACCGGGACGGCACGGGTGACCACGTGGTCGGCTCCACCCGGAGCGTCGGGGACGCCAACGTCGCCGAGTGGGACCCGGCCGGCAGCCACCGACTGGTCATCCTGGGCTCGCGCTCGCTCACGGTGATCGACGTCGACACCGGCTCGCAGCACCTGCTCGTGGCGGGGACGGGGTATGCGCTGCGCTGGTCCCCGGACGGCCGGCACCTCGCAGCGGTCCTGGACGAGCGGCTGGTCGTGGTCGACCCGACGACCGGGGCCGCGACCGCCCTGACCCCAGACCCCTGCGCGAGCCCCACGGCGTGGACCGCCGACTCGAGCCGGCTCCTCTACTGGTCCGGGCAGGGGTGCTCCGCGAGCCTCGGCACCGACGGGGTCGAGCTGTTCTCGGTGCAGGCCGACGGGGGCGGGACGCGCGACCTGGGCGTGGTGACCTTGCGCTACCCGGAGTGGGTGCAGGCGACCACCGGCACCCGCGTCCTGGTGGTGGTGGGCGGCGATCGGTCCGCCTACGTCGGCAAGCATCTGGCGCTCGTCGACGCCGCGACGGGTGCGATCAGCGCGCTGCCCCAGCCGGCCAAGGCACGGTGACCGTCGACCCGGCGGTGCGGGGAGGTGTGGTGCGGGTGGCAGTCCGGGCGCCCCAGCACACCGGCCCGGACCTCGTCGTCCCGAGGACGCTCGTCTACCCGCTGGGCGGTCAGCGGGAGCTGTCACCGGAGCCCTCGTACGCGCCAGACGGCCGACTGCCGACGGACGTCGCCGACCCGCAGGTCTCCGACCCCGCCGACGACCTCGAGATGGTCTTCCTCGCGGCCGGCGAGGTCTGGTCGTCGGGGCACTACGAGGGGGCGGCGGGCTCCCGACCGCTGGCTGCCTACGACCAGGGCGCTGCCGTGCCGGTCTACGGGCACGTCGACGCGGCGGGCGTGCTGGCCTGGTGGCGCTCGTGACGGTGGACCATGGACCGGTGACCACGACCGAGCGCCCGAGCGAGCAGGTGGCGGCCCGCACCCGATCGCTGGCCGCGGGTGTCGCCGCTCCGTTGCAGCGCCTCGCCCCCCGGCGCCGGCGCGACCGCACTCCCGACCCGGCGCGCGAGCGGGTCGGCGGCTCGGGCATCGTCGACTGCGCGGTCTACGAGCACGGTCACCGGCGACCCGGGAGCGTCACGCCGCAGGAGGCGTGGGAGGCGGTGCAGGGGCGGCCTGAGCGCTTCCTCTGGGTCGGCCTCCGCCACCCGCGCATGCAGGAGATCGACGACCTGGCCGCCCTGCTCGCCCTGCCCTCGCTCGCGGTCGAGGACGCGCAGGAGCAGCACCAGCGCCCCAAGGTCGACCGGTACGGCGAGCAGCTCTTCGCCGTGCTCAAGACCGCGCGTTACGTCGCGCACGCCGAGCTGACCGCGACGAGCGAGGTCATCGAGACGGGCGAGGTGATGGTCTTCGTCGGGCCGCAGTTCGTCGTGTCGGTGCGCAACGGCATGGCCTGTTCGGTGGGGGAGGTGCGCCGGCAGCTACAGGAGCAGACCGAGCGGCTCGCGATGGGGCCGATGGTGGTGCTGCACGCGCTGGCCGACCGCATCGTCGACGACTACGAGGGCGTCACCGGGCAGTTCGAGGCCGACCTGGACGAGGTGGAGTCCAGCGTCTTCGCCTCCGCGCAGCGCCAGGACAACGTCACCCGCGTCTACCAGCTCAAGCGTGAGCTGCTCGAGCTGCGGCGGGCCGTCGTACCGCTGGAGCGCCCGCTCTCCCAGCTGGCCAGCGGCGGCATCGACCTGGTGCCGGAGCCGATGCGGGCCTACTTCGCCGACGTCGAGGACCACCTGCTGCGGGTGCGCGGCGACGTCTACGGCGCGGACGAGCTGCTCTCCACCATCCTCAACGCGACGCTGACGCAGGTGCAGACCCAGCAGAACGAGGACATGCGCAAGATCACCGCGTACGCCGCCATCGTCGCCGTCCCGACCGCCATCACCGGCTTCTTCGGCCAGAACGTGCACTTCCCCGGCTTCGGCTCCGTGGCCACCTTCGTCGTCTCGTCACTCATCATCATCATCAGTGGTCTGGGGCTCTACCGCGGGTTCAGCCGCCGGGGCTGGCTGTAGTCGTAGCGTCGCCGTCATGGCCGACCTGCACGAGCTCTCCGCCCTCGACCTGGCCGCCGCGATCCGGTCGGGGGAGGTCTCCGCGGTCGACGCCGTCGACGCCGCGCTGGCCCGGGCCGAGCGGCTCGGGCAGCAGCTCGGGGCCTTCGTGACCATGACCGGTGATGTCGCGCGCGACCAGGCAACGGCGGCCGACGCGCAGCGCGGGCAGGGCGTCGACCTGCCGCCGCTGCTCGGCGTACCCACCGCGATCAAAGACCTGAACATGACAGCGGGCATCGCGACCAAGCTCGGCAGCGCCGCCTTCGCCGACTTCGTCCCCGACCACGACGATGCCATCGTCACGCTGCTGCGGGCGGTGGGGACGATCAGCCTGGGCAAGACCAACACGCCCGAGCTCGGGCTGCCCTGCTACACCGAGCCCGACGTCGCGCCGCCGGCCCGCTCGCCGTGGGACCCGGAGCGCAGTGCGGGTGGTTCGAGCGGCGGTGCGGCCGCCGCCGTGGCCGCCGGCATCGTGCCCCTCGCGCAGGCCAGCGACGGCGGTGGTTCGATCCGCATCCCCGCCAGCGTCTGCGGCCTGGTGGGCCTCAAGCCCAGCCGCGGTCGGGTCTCCGGCGGTCCCGTCGACAACGGCGCCTGGTCGGGCCTGTCCACCGACGGCATGCTCACCAGAACCGTCCGTGACAGCGCTGCCGCCCTCGACGCGGTCGCGCACAGCCAGCCCGGCGACCGGTACGTCAGCCCCCGCCCCGAGATGACCTTCCTCGACGCGGCGCAGCGGGAGCCGGGGCGGCTGCGCATCGGCCGGCTGACCGGCAACCTGCTCGGCGCGCCCGTCGACCCGGTCTGCCAGGAGGCCGCGGACGCAACCTGCCGGCTGCTGGAGTCACTCGGGCACGACGTGGAGGACCTTACGCTCGAGGCGTCGGCGGACGCGCTGCTCGGCTTCACCATCCTGTGGGTGGCGGGCGCGGCCGCCGTACCCGTCCCCGAGGGCCGGGAGGGCCTGCTCCGGCCGCTGACCCGCGAGCTGCGGGCGCGGGGTCGCGATGTGTCTGCCGCTCAGCTGGTCCAAGCCATGACCAAGCTGGATGGCCTCACCCGGTCCCTGCTCGCGCAGAGCGCCCACGTCGACGTCGTCGTGTCCCCGACGTTGGCGCAGCTGCCGGCGCTGGTCGGCCAGCTGCGGGACGACGCGCAGCCGCTCGCCGATTTCGGCGGGCAGGCGCTCTACACGCCGTACACGTCCGTGCTCAACGTCACGGGGCAGCCCTCGATGTCGCTACCGCTGCAGTGGCACAGCCGGGCCGACGGCCCTGACCTGCCGGTAGGCGTGATGCTCACGGGCAAGCCGTACGACGAGGCGCTGCTGCTGTCGGTCGGGGTGCAGCTGGAGCAGGCGCAGCCGTGGGCCGGACGGCGACCGGTCGTCTGGTGAGGGTGACGCTGCGCCCGCACCGGGCCGAGGACCTGCCGCTGCTGGCGGCGTGCCAGAGCGAGTTCGACGACTGGGGTCCCAAGCGGGTCGGTGACGCGCTGCCACCCTGTGCGCTCGAGCTCGACGGCGCGCTCGTGGTGGAGGCGGACCGGCGGGTGGCCGGTGATGTCGGCTGGCACTGGGTCCAGGGGGGGCCGACCCGGGCCAGTCGAGCGGTCATGATCGGGATCGTGCTGCTGGCCGCCGAGCGGGGGCGGGGGGTAGGGGCGGCCGCCCAGCGTGAGCTCGCCGACCTCCTCTTCCGCCACACCACCGTGCACCGGGTCGAGGCATCGACCGACATCGACAACACCGCGGAGCCGCGCGCGCTGGCGGCTGCCGGCTTTCACGCGCGAGGGGGTGCTGCGGGGGTCTCAGTGGCGGCAGGGGGGGTACCACGACGCCGTGATCTACAGCCGTCTGCGCTCCGACGCGTGAGCCCCGACCTGGTCGCCGTGGCCGAGGACCGCGGTGTCGCCACCTCCTACGAGGACTGGGCGCACCGCACCGTCGATGTCGGCGAGGAGGCCGTCCGCTGGGCGCTCGACCTGCTCGGCCCGGTCGACCACGGGGCCCCGCACACCCTGACGGCCCGCCCCGGCTCGCCCGTCGACGGCACCGTGCGGCTCGAGGACGGCGGGACCCTCGAGGTGCGTACGGGTGACCCGGTCCCCACCGGCTACCACCAGGTGCGGCACGGCGGCCGCACCGACCACCTGATCGCCGCCCCGGCGGTGCTGCCCGACCCGCTGGCCGGTGGCCGGGGGTGGGGGTGGATGGTGCAGCTCTACAGCCTGCGGAGCGCGACCTCTTGGGGGGCAGGCGATTACGGCGACCTGGCCGCGCTGGTCACCTGGGCCGCCGGCGAGGGCGCCGACCTCGTGCTCGTCAACCCCCTGCACGCGCGCGCCCCCGGTCTCCCGCCCGAGCGCTCGCCGTACTTCCCCGCCTCGCGGCGCTTCGCCGACCAGCTGAGCCTGTCGGTCGAGCTGCTCCTCGACGCCGTGCCCGACGACGCCGCGGCCCGCGTCCGCGCGCTGCGGCCCCCGACCGGTGACCTCGTCGACTGGGACGCACTGGCTTGCGCGAAGTGGGCTGCGCTGCAAATCATCTGGGAGTCGACCTCAGCAGGGGAGCGCGCGACCGAGGTCGTCGAGCCGCTGCTCGGCTTCGCCATCTGGTCGGCTCTCGCCGAGGAGCACGGCCGGGACTCGCGGCAGTGGCCCGCCGAGCTGCGTGGCCCCGGCGCGGTGGCCAGCACGTCCGCGGACACCGACCGGGTGGCCTTCCACGCCTGGGTGCAGCGGCGGTGCGACGCCCAGCTCGAGGCGGCGCAGCACGCGGCTCGCGCCGCCGGTATGCGGATCGGGCTGGTCCACGACCTTGCCGTCGGCGTCGACCCCGGCGGCGCGGACGCCTGGGCGCTGCCCGACGTGCTGGTCCAGGGCGCGGCCGTGGGCGCACCGCCCGACGGCTTCAACCAGCTCGGGCAGGACTGGTCGCTGCCGCCCAACCACCCCGACCGGCTCGACGCGAGCGCCCACCTGGCGCTGCGGGAGGTCGTCCGGCCGGTCCTGCACCGCGGTGGCGGCCTGCGGGTCGACCACGCCCTGGGCCTGTGGCGCTTCTGGTGGGTGCCGGCCGGCCGCTCCGCCGCCGAGGGCACATACGTCCGCAGCGACGCCGACGCAGCCCTTGCGGTGCTGGCCGTCGAGGCCACGCGGACGGGCGCGCTGATCGTGGGGGAGGACCTCGGCACGGTCCCCGGCGCCGTGGTGCAGCGCCTGGACGCCGAGCGGGTGCTCGGCTGCGACGTCCTGTGGTTCGCGGTCGACGACGAGGAGCGGCCGCTGCCGCCGGAGCGGTGGCGTGCGGATGCCGCGGCCAGCATCAGCACCCACGACCTGCCCACCGCGGCGGGGTGGTGGGCCAGCGAGCCGGTCCGCGTCCGCGCCGGGCTGGGGTTGCTCGGCGTCCCCGAGGCGGAGGAGGAGGAGCGGCTCGCCGGTGAGCGCGACCGCTGGCTGGGTCTGCTCCGCGAGCGCGGGCTGGTGGTGGGCGCCCACCCCACCGGCCGAGAGGTGGTCCGCGGTCTGCACGGGCTGCTGGCCGCGACCCCGTGCCGGGTGGTCTTGGCCTCGCTGGGGGACGCCGTCGGCGACCTCCGCCAGCCCAACCTCCCCGGCACCACCGACGAGTACCCGAGCTGGCGCCTGCCGGTCAGCGACGCCGCCGGACACCCGCTGTCGCTCGAGCAGCTGGCCGTCTCGGCCGACGTCGCGGAGGTCGCCGAGCTGCTGCGCCCGGTCCGCCAGGACGCCGCGCCGTGACGACCCGACGGGGCGGCCAGGGCAGCTGGAGGGCTCCGCTAGCCTCGTCGCCCGTGACGCCCCGATCCAGCACCCGCGGGCGGATCGCCCAGGTCAGCGCCGCCTTCTGCTCCGCCGTGCTGCTCCTCGGCGCCACCGCGGCGGCCGCCGCCGCGGCGCCCAACGAGCCGGGCGACCCCAACAACGGGTACCCGGGGGTCACCGGCGGCCACGATGCCCTGACGACCATCCAGCTGGTCCTCCTCTTCGTCATCGCGCCGCTGGTCGCCATCGTGATCGCCGCAGCGTTCGTGCTGCCGCGGCGCAAGGTCGGGGCGCTCGGGTACCGTCCCGGGCGTCCGTGGGGTTTCGAGCCGGAGGCCTTCGGTGCGCCGACGCTGCCAGCGTCCGGCGAGACGCGGGTCTCCGTCCCCGGCCATGGGGGCTCCAGTGCCCGCTGGTGACAGCGCGTTCTCCCCGGCGCAGCAGGGTCGCCTGCAGCGTGCCGTCCAGCAGGCCGAGACGCAGACGGGGCTCTGCTTCACCCTCGTCGTCGGGCCGATCGCCGGCGACCCACGGGAGCAGGTGGAGCGCGCCCTCGCCCGCGTCGCCGACGGTCGTCCGGTGGGCGCCGTGGTCGTCCTCGTCGACCCGGGCGGCCGTCAGCTCGAGATCGCCACGACGCCGGTCGCCCGCCGCCGCGTCGACGACCAGGCCTGCGCGCTGGTGGCCCTGTCGATGACGTCGAGCTTCAGCGTCGGCGACCTCGTCGGGGGCCTCATCAACGGCCTGCGGATGCTCGCCGACGCCGCCGGCCAGGGCTCACCGGATCGCCAGCTCGCCGGCTGACACGCTTCCGCGGCCCCACCGGACGAGGCCAGCGGATGGCTCCCTCAGCCGGCGTCGCGGGTGCGGGCGCGGAGGGCTCGGGCCAGCCCGTCGCGGGCCTCGACCATGATGCGCCGCAGCGGCGGGGGCAGGTCGTCCCGCGCGAGGTAGGCGTCGGTGCGCTCGACGGTCGAGCCATCGACGGCCCAGGAGGGGAAGAGCCCCTCGCTCGCGCGCATCGCGTCCATCCCGGCGCCCTTGCCCCACAGCGGCCCGACGGCGGTGAAGTAGCGCTCGACGTAGGGGGAGAGGAGCTCCTCCTGCTCGGGCTGGGCAAAGCCGCCGATCGTCGCAAGGCGCAGGTGGTTGGACAGGTCATCCCGCTCGAGCACCGCCGCCCAGGCGTCCTGCTTGGCGGTCGGGTCGGGCCGGGCGGCGCGGGCGGTGGCGGCGCGCTTCTCCCCGGCAGCCGTGCTGTCGCGAGCCAGCTCGCCCGCGATGTCCTCCTCGCCGACTGCGCCGAGCGTCGCGAGCCGCACGAGCAGCGACCAGCGCAGGTCGGTGTCGACCTGCAGGCCGGCCGGCACGGAGGACCCGTCCAGCAAGCCGCGCAGCACCCTCACGTGCTCGGGGCTCGCCGCGCCCGAGGCGAAGGCCTGGGTGAAGGCGAGCTGGTGGTCCGACCCCGGCTGGGCCGCCAGGGCCAGCTCGAGGCAGCGGTCCGCGTACTCACGCAACGAGGTGCTGCGCCGTGCCGGGGCGCCGTAGAGGAGCACCGCGCTGCGCGCCTGCGCGAGCAGCGAGCCCACGACACCGATGTCGCTCTCGGCCCCCACCCCGCGCAGCACCAGGCGCAGGTAGTCGCGCGCCGGGATCTCCGCGTCACGGACCATGTCCCATGCCGAGGTCCAGCACAGCGTGCGCGGCAGCGACTCGGCGATGCGGTCCACCGAGGAGACGAGCGTCTCCAGCGACGCCGGGTCGAGGCGGACCTTGGCGTAGGTCAGGTCGTCGTCGTTGATGAGCACCAGCGCGGGTCGCCGGAGACCCACCAGCTTCGGCACCTCGGTACGAGGCCCCGTGACGTCGAGCTCGACCCGCTCGACCCGCTCGAGCGCACCGTCGGCGTCGCGGTCGTAGAGACCGACGGCGACGCGGTGGGCGCGCAGCGTGGGGTGCTCCGGGACCGCGGTCTGCTCGATCGCGAAGGAGGTGAAGGCGCCGTGGGCGTCGACCGCGAAGACGGGCCGCAGGGTGTTGACGCCGGTCGTCTCCAGCCACTGCGCCGACCAGTCCGACAGGTCACGCCCGCTGCTCGCCTCGAGCGCGCTGAGCAGGTCGGCCAGCGCCGCGTTGCCCCAGGCGTGCTCGGTGAAGTAGACCCGCAGCCCGGCGAGGAACTCTTCCTGCCCCACCCACGCGACGAGCTGCTTGAGCACGGAGGCACCCTTCGCGTACGTGATGCCGTCGAAGTTGGTCTTGACCGCCTCCATGTCGCTGGCGTCGGCGGCGATGGGGTGGGTGGAGGGCAGCTGGTCCTGGCGGTAGGCCCACGTCTTCTCCGCGTTGGCGAAGGTGGTCCAGGCATCGACGTACTCCGTCGCGCTGGTCTGGCACAGCACGGAGGCGTAGGTGGCGAAGCTCTCGTTGAGCCACAGGTCGTCCCACCAGCGCATCGTCACGAGGTCGCCGAACCACATGTGCGCCATCTCGTGCAGGACGGTCTCGGCGCGGCGCTCGAAGCGCGCCCGGGTCACCTTGGAGCGGAAGAGGTAGTCCTCGAGGAAGGTGACGGCGCCTGGGTTCTCCATCGCTCCGGCGTTGAACTCCGGTACGAAGAGCTGGTCGTACTTGCCGAAGGGGTAGCGGTGCTCGAAGGCCCGGTGGTAGAAGTCGAAACCCTGCCGGGTGATCGTGAAGAGCTCCTCGGCGTCCATGTGCTCGGCGAGCGAGCGGCGGCAGAAGAGGCCGAGGTCGATGCCGTCGTGGGTGCTCCTCACCTCGTAGTAAGGCCCCCCGACGATGGCGGTCAGGTAGGTCGACATGAGCGGCGCCGGGTTGAAGCGCCAGCTCCGGCCGCCCGGGACCTCCTGCACTGCAGCCAGGGTTGCGTTGGAGATGACGGTCCAGTCGGCTGGGGTCAGTGCGTCGAGGGTGAAGACGGCCTTGAGGTCTGGCTGGTCGAAGCAGGCGTAGACGCGGTGGGCGTCGTACGTCTCGAACTGGGTGTAGAGGTAGACCCCGCCGTCGACCTGGTCCACGAAGCGGTGCAGCCCCTCCCCGCTGCGGGAGTAGGCGCAGTCGGCGACCACCACGAGCACGTTGTCCGCGGCCAGCCCGGTCAAGGTGATCCGGTCCCCGTCGAAGGCGCTCGCCGGGTCCACCTCGGCACCGTTGAGCATGATCTGCCGCACGGCCGGCGCGGTGAGCTCGATGAAGGTCCCGGCTCCTGGCTGCTGCGCGGTGAAGGCGACCCGGGTGGTCGAGCCGAAGGTCTTCTCGCCGACGGTCAGGTCCAGGGACACGTCGTAGGTGGACACCGTCAGCAGGGCCGCACGGGTACGGGCCTCATCGCGGGTGAGGTTGTTCGTCACCCGCCGATCCTCGCACCGGCAACCGGCGGGCGGCTCAGCCGGTTGCGAGGGCAACGACAGTGGCAGGCTGAGGCCATGGCTGAGCGCGTGGACTTCTGGTTCGACCCGATGTGCCCCTGGGCGTGGATGAGCTCGCGCTGGTTGCTGGAGGCGGCGACGGTCCGCGACCTCGACCCGCGCTTCCACGTGATGAGCCTGGCGGTGCTCAACGACGGGCGAGACCTGCCCGAGGAGTACGTCGAGGCGATGCGGTACGCGTGGGGCCCCGTCCGCGTGGTCACCGCCGCCCGCCTCGCCCACGGTGACGAGGTCGTGCTGCCTCTCTACACCGCGCTGGGCGAGCGGTTCCACCCCGGCAAGGCCGCCCACGACCGACAGACGATCGTCGACGCGTTGACCGAGGTCGGGCTCCCGGTCGAGCTCGCCGACGCCGCTGACTCGACGGAGTACGACGACGAGGTCCGCCGTACCCACCACGAGGGGATGGACAAGGTCGGCATGGACGTGGGTACGCCGGTCATCCACGTCGGCGAGACCGCCTTCTTCGGCCCGGTCGTGACACCGGCGCCCACGGGCGAGATGGCCGGGAAGCTGTGGGACGGCTGCGTGCTCGTGTCCTCGGTCCCTGGCTTCTACGAGCTCAAGCGCACCCGCGACGAGGGCCCGATCTTCGCCTGACCCCGGACCTCTGTCTGCCGGTCACCACCCGGTCGGGTGCTCCGGGCGCCATCCGGCGGCGCCGACGTCCCCATGGTGCCTGCCCCCTCGACACCCGTGACCGGGAGCCGACCGGACCGCACCTCTGACCACCCCTCGGACGGGGGGGAGCGCTGGGCCCCGCGCCCGGTCCTCGCTGCGGCCCTGCGGGCGACCGTGGTGGCGCTGCCGGTCGGCGTCGCGGTCCTGGCGAGCCTGGGCGTCGAGCACGTCCTGCCGCTGCCGGCCGGCGCGGGGCACCGGGTCCTCTGGTGGCTCGGCACGCTGGCCGTCGCGACCGTGGCCGCCACCACGGTCGAGCGCTTCGCCCGACGGCTGCTGCCGCTGGCCGTCCTCTTGCGGATGACGTTGCTCTTCCCCGATCGTGCGCCGTCGCGGTTCAAGCTCGCCCGGGCGTCGGCGAGCCCCGCGCGCCTGGCCGAGCTGGCTGCCGAGGGTGCGGACGAGCGCTCGGTGGCTGCCGGCCAGGTGCTCGCGCTGCTGAGCCGCCTGTCTCGGCACGACCGCCACACGAGGGGGCACTCCGAGCGGGTACGGGTCTTCAGCGACCTGGTGGCCGAGCAGCTGGGGGTCGAGGGCCTGGACCGCGACAAGCTGCGCTGGGGCGCGCTGCTGCACGACATCGGCAAGATCTCGGTGCCGGCCGCGGTGCTCAACAAGCGCGGGCGGCCGACGCCGGAGGAGTGGTCGGTCCTGCAGGCGCACCCGGCCGCGGGTGAGGAGCTCGCCGGCCCCCTCACCGGCTGGCTCGGCCCGTGGGCGGGGGCCATCACCGAGCACCACGAGCGGTGGGACGGGCAGGGTTACCCCACCGGCCGCCGGGCCGAGGAGCTCACGCTGGGCGGTCGCATCGTGGCGGTCGCCGACGCGTACGAGACGATGACGGCGACGCGGTCGTACAAGAAGCCGATGGCCACCGCTGCCGCGCGACGCGAGCTCTCCGCCTGCGCCGGCGGGCAGTTCGACCCGGAGGTCGTCCGTGCCTTCCTGCTGATCAGCCTGCCCAAGGTGGCGCGCGCGTTGGGGCCGCTGTCCTGGCTCGTGCACCTGCCCTTCGCGGCCCGGTTGCAGGCGGTGGGGCTGCAGGCCGCGGCGGGCGCCGGCAGCCTCGGCGCACCGGTCGCAGCGCTGGGTGTGAGCACGATGACCGCCGCAGCGGTGACCATGTCGGGAGCGACGGCGACCGTCGCCGTCACCGACAGCCCCGCCGTGGCCGCCGCGACGGGTGGGTCACACCCCGCCCCGGGGCTCGGCCACGCCGCGTCGCGGGGCGGCTCGCTCCCGGCGCCGGGCGGCCCCGCGCGGTCCGCCGGGGCATCGACCGTGCCGCTCCCCACGACGTCGCCGAGCACCCTGGCGGCGCAGGTGCGCGTCCGGGGGCTCGCGCACGACGCGGCGGCGGTCGCGTCGGCCTCCTCCACGCCTGCGGGTCCGCATCCCACGCCGGCCTCGCTCGCGCCGCCGGGCACGCCGTCCCTAGCCGGGCCTGGCACCGACGTGGCGCGGCCGACCGCGGCCACGCCGGCCAGGGACGCGAAGCCCGGCAAGGGCCTCTGGCCGAGCAAGGACGCGAAGCCGAGCAGGGACCCGAGCCCGACCCAGGACGCCAAGCGGAGCCAGGACGCCAAGCCGAGCCAGGACGCCGAGCCGAGCCAGGGCGCGAAGCCGAGCACGACCGCCAAGAACGGTCCACCGCGCGCTGCCCCGACCGCCGTCGCGAGCCCGGCCGCCCCGGTGAGCCAGCCAGCTCCCTCGGTCGGACCAACGCAGGCCGCCCCGCAGCCGACGCCCGCCCCCAGTGAGACGGCACCGGGCACAGTGCTCCCGGCACCCACCCCGCTCGTCTCGGCCCTCCTGACGTCGATCCGGCCCCACCACTAGACGATGATGCGCTGGGGTGTGCCGTACCCGTCCAGGTCGGCGCCGCCCAGCACCTCGGCATCGCCGCGCGACCACCGCTCGGCGGTCCAGGCGCAGGCGAGCGCGTCGAGCAGGTCGTCGACCCGGGCCGGTCGCAGCGTGGGTAGGCCCACCGGAGCACCGAGCCAGCCGGCCAGCGCGGCGTGCCTCGCACTGCGGCCGGCTGGCGTCTTCTTGGACGGCAGCACACGCCCGGTCATCGCCGCGTAGGACACCTCGGGGTGCACCTCGACGAGGGGGGCGCCGGAGCGGACGGCCAGGTCCACCTCGGCGATCTTGGTCGTGATGTTCCAGGTCTGACGTGACACGGCCCGGCCGGTGGCGGCTCGCGACAGGGCGCAGGCCTCGGCGTAGCTGGTCGCGGCGAGCACTGCCCGCACGGGCGTCGGGAAGACCCGGGAGGTCGCGCCGGGCAGCCGCTGGCGGGCGGCGCGGTCGGCGAGACGGCGCTCAGGACCATCGGGCAGCCCGATCGGGATGTCGATGCCGACCACCGCGGCCAGGGCGGCGAGATCAGCTGTCGCGCACAGGCTCCAGCTGAGCCGGGTGCCGTCGAGCACGACCGCCACCCAACCGCCGGGGCACCCGTCGACGCCCGCGACCCGCACCGACCCATCCTGCCGGCGGGCAGGATGGCGCCCATGCGCGTCCACCTCGGCAGTGACCACGCGGGATACGAGCTCAAGGCGGTGCTCGTCGGCTGGCTCGGCGAGCAGGGGCACGAGGCCGTCGACCACGGGGCGCACTCCTACCAGCCCGACGACGACTACCCCGGCTTCTGCATCGCTGCGGCCGAGGCGGTCCTCGCCGACCCCGGCAGCCTGGGCATCGTCATCGGTGGCTCCGGCAACGGCGAGGCGATCGCGGCCAACAAGGTCATCGGGGCGCGTTGCGCACTCGCCTTCAGCGTCGAGACCGCGACGCTCGCCCGCCAGCACAACGACGCCAACCTGCTCTCCCTCGGCGCCCGCATGTACGACGAGAACGCCGCCACCGCCTACGTCGCAGCCTTCCTCGGCACTCCGTTCTCCACCGAGCCGCGGCACGCGCGCCGCATCGCCGAGCTGACGTCCTACGAGGAGCGGCGCGGCGGCTGAGGCCCGTCGACCGGCCGCCCGTGCCGGAGGACCAGCGTGCGCTCCGCCTCGGCGAGCTCCGCAGCGCCAGGGGCGCTCACCTCGCGCACCCGCACCGCCCGCCACCCGGGCAGCGCCGTCGGGGCGGGCGCGGCGAGCCCGCGCATGTTGTGCTCGTGGGGGTTCGCACCACGCCGGCCAGCCACGAGAGGACAGCATGCCCGAGGGGCACACGATCCGGCGGCTGGCGACCGCGTTGGAGCGCACCTTCGGCGGCCGGGTCGTCACCGCCAGCAGCCCCCAGGGCCGGTTCGCCGACGGCGCCGCGCTCCTCGACGGCCGTCCGCTGACCCGGGCGGACACCTGGGGCAAGCACCTGTTCGCCCGCTTCGACGGCACGCGTCTGCACGTCCACCTCGGCCTGTACGGCAAGGTCAGCTTCGGGACCGGGGAGCCGCCCGAGGCCCGCGGCGCCCTGCGCCTGCGGCTCACCGTGCCCGACGCCTGGGCCGACCTGCGGGGCCCTACGGCGTGCGAGATCGTCACGCCCGCGGAGGTGACCGCGATCGAGGCGCGCCTCGGTCCGGACCCGCTGCGGCCGCGTACCGACCCGATGGCGGCTTTCCCCCGCGTCGCCCGGTCGAAGGTCGCGCTGGGAGCGTTGCTGATGGACCAGTCGGTCGTCGCCGGCGTCGGCAACGTCTACCGCGCCGAGGTGCTCTTCCGCGCGGGCATCTCGCCCTTCCGCCCCGGGCGCGAGGTGCGCGCCGACGAGTGGCTCTCCCTCTGGCAGGACCTCGTCGCGCTGATGCGGGCCGGCGTGCGGAGCGGGCGCATCGTCACCACGCTGCCCGAGGACCGCACCAGGCGCAGCGGCCGGCCGACCCGCGACGACGCGTCCTACGTCTACCGCCGCGCGGGGCTGCCCTGCCGCCGCTGCGGTGCCGAGGTGCAGACCCAGCTCATGGTCGGGCGCAACCTCTACTGGTGCCCGCAGGACCAACCCCGCTGACCCTGCGCCGCCCCGCCGATCCGTTGTGCGTGATCGCCGCATCCGCGCAGGTCAGGTGGGGATCACGCACAACGGGGTGGCGGGGCCGTGGCTCAGAAGATCTCGGGGCAGAAGGCCGGCACGTCCCAGGAGAGGGCGCGGGAGGCGGCGCGCAGGGTGCCGGGCACCAGCTCGGCCACCCGGCCGGCGCGGGCCAGCTGGGTCAGTGTCGTCGAGCCGAGGTACGACGCCCCCAGCTCGCTCGCGCCGAGGACGAGGTCGGCGTCGGCGTCCGTGCGGGTCACCTCTGCTGGGCCGTCGGTGTCGGCCACCACACGCCAGCGCCCCTCGTTCCACGGGCAGACCGGGTCGGCGACCTGCAGGACCACGTCGACGGCAGCGGCATAATGTCTCCCCTGCAGTGCCTTCGGCAGGTCGACGACGCGGACGAGCAGGCCCTCCTTGACCACGCTTCTGGTGCGCCGGGGGTCGGCCAGGAGCAGCAGCAACGGGTGCGCGAGCGGCTGCAACCGCGCGACGAGCGATGTGCAGAGGTCGGTGTCGAGCAGGTGGCGCCACAGCAGCGCGGCGGTCGGCGCGTCGACGGCCTGCACCTCGGTCGCCTGCACGACGCCGTCCGGTGAGCCGACCGCCGTGCCCTTGTTGAGGATGCGGTAGAGCGCGTACCCGAGCGGGGTGCCGTCGGGGGCTTCGGCGAGCAGGTGGTACTGCGGTGTCGCACCGCCCCGGTCGTCCGGCGTGTCCCGCAGCGTGCGGGCGAGCCACACCGCGCGAGGCCGCGCGAGGGTGCCGGGCACCTGCTCGGCGACCTGACGGAGCACCGCATCGAAGGGCGCCACCGCGCCCTCGGCGTCGGGCAGCTGGCGCAGCCGGGCCTCGCTGCGGGCGAGCACCGCGGCACCCTCGGCGGTGTATGAAGAACGGTGCGTCTCCACGTCCAGGCCGCAGTGCCAGGAGGCGATGCCGTACCCGTACCGCGTGTAGATCGGGACCTCGCTCGCCCACAGCGCCGCGGTGCCCTCGCCGCGGTCGCGCACGTCGGCGAGCTGGCTCGTCATCATCGAGCGCAGCACTCCGCGACGTCGGTGCGTCTGCGTCACCGACACGACCGTCACGCCGGCGGAGCGCACCTGCGCCCCCGGGACGGCCATGGTGTGGGAGAAGGCGCCGGCCGTCCCCACGATCTGCGTGCCGTCGCGCGCGGCGATGGAGCGATCGCGCTCGTGGATGGAGCGCCAGCCGGCGAGCTGCTCCTGGTCGAGGGGAGGCCAGCCGAAGGCCCCGAACAGGCTCGCGGTGAAGGCCTCGTGCTCGGCGTCGTCGGCGATGGGGGCGAGGGGGAGGGTCACCTGGCCCTGCCTACCGGGTGAGCACACGCGATGCGAGCCACTTGTGGCCACCCCGCAGCCGCGCCTGAGACGATCGGCACCATGACTGCGGCCGCCTTCGTCGCGGGTGGCCCTCGGCTGCTCGTGCCGGTCCCGCTGGTGCGCCGGAGCCGCACCGCCGAGCGTCACCGCGTCCGTCGGCTGCGTCGGCTCACCGGCGGCCCGGTCGCGGCGTACCGGCTCGCCGTGTCGCTCGTCGCCCCACCGCTGCTCGTTTGGCTGACCGTCGCGCTGCGACTGCCCTCCCTGCGTGCGCCCTTCATGCTCTCCCGGGACGACGGCGTCTACGGCGCCTCGATCGAGGCGGTGAAGGCGGGCGGCGTCCCGTACCGCGACGTCTTCAGCTCCCAAGGCCCGCTCTTCCTGCCGATGGCCCGGGCCGCGGCGCGTTTGGGAGGCTTCATCGGGCCTGGCCCGCAGGCAGATCGCATGATCAGCCTGATCGCGGCGGTCGTCACGGTGCTCGCCGTCTTCGCCCTGCTACGCGCCCGCGGCCCACTTGGCGCGGCGCTCGTGGCGGTGGTCGTCGCGGCCAGCCCGGCCTTCGTGACGGGTACGGGGGAGCTGCTCTCCGAGGGCCCCACCATCGCGCTGTCGGTCGCCGCGCTGGCGGTGCTGCTCACCGGTCGCCGCGACCGCGCACCGTGGTGGCGCGTGCTCAGCGCCGGCCTGCTGGTCGGTGCCGCGGTCGCCACCAAGGTGAGCTTCGCGGTGCCGGTGGCCGCGGTCGTCGGGGTGGAGCTGCTCGGCATGCGCGGCCGGAGCTGGCGAGCGCCGCTGGGCGCGCTCGCGGCCGCGGCCGTGGTCGTGCTCAGCACGCTGCCGTACGGCTGGCACCGCGTGGTGGCGCAGAGCGTGCGCTTCCACCTCGATGCTGCGCAGACCGCCGCGGGGGAGACGCCCACGGACGCGCTCGGGCTGCTGCACGAGCTCGGGACCAAGGAGCGCCCCCTGCTGGCCCTGCTGGTGGCCGGTGTCGCGGCCGGCGTGCTCCGGCTGCTGTCGGGCCGGCTCGGTCGCACCGACCGCGCCGAGCTGCGCCTGCCGGTGCTGGCCCTGCTCTGGAGCACGACCAGCGTGCTGCTGCTGCTGCAGACGAAGCCGCTCTTCGACCACCACGCGCTCGTGCTCGTCGTCCCGCTCGCGGTCCTCGGCGGGTCGCTGCGGCCGGCGCCGGTCGCGGGGGCCGCCGGAGTCTTGACCATGCTCGCGATCGCCCGGCCGGTCCAGCCGCCGGCGCCGGTGCAGCCCCAGGGGTGGGCCGCCGGCGTCGCCGCGGTCCGCGCCCACGTACCCGCCGGCACGGTCCTGCTGAGCGACGAGACCGGGGTGGCGTGGTTCGCCGGCCGGCCGACACCGCCGCTGCTGCAGGACGCCAGCCGGGTGCGGCTGACCGATGACCCGACCGCGCTGCCCGAAGTGCGGGCGGCGTTACGGGCCCCGCGGACCTGCGCCGTGCTCCGCTGGTCGGGCCTGTTCCGCACCAAGCACCTGCAGCTGCCGCCGACCTACGTCTCGGTCTGGCAAGGCCCGTCCGGCAAGCAGCTGCTCGTGCGCAGCGACTGCCTCGGCCTGCCCGCGGTGACGCCTGACCGCTGAGCGCCGCGGACGTCCGCCGCCCGTGCGGCCGATCTCGGCAGTCGCTCTGCGTGTCCCGTGTCGAGAGGTGACCTCTCGACACCGGCGGCGGAGGTGACCTCTCGACCACGGCGGCGAGTCAGACCGAGACGACGCGGCGGATGAAGGTGATGGCCCAGCCGAGCCCGGCCACCCCGGCCTGCTTGCGCGGGACGCCGGGAGCCGACAGCAAGATGATGGTCGAGAGCACCTGCAGGTCGGACACGACGCGGAACTCACCCCACCCGGTCCAGACCAGCGCGGTGAAGCACAGCGCGTACGGGATCCACAGCGCCCACGCGACCCGCTCGTGCACCGGGGCGGTGGTGGGCCGGCGCAGCGACGGCACGACGCTCGCCGTCAGCACCAGCAGCAGCACGAGCTGGATGCCGATGTTGGCGGCCATCCCGAGGTCGCTGGCCCACCGGCCGACGGCCGTGGCGAGGCCGACGACCGGCGCCCCGAGGTTGCTCGCGCCACCGCTACTGAGCGGCCAGGCGCCGTAGGCGTGGTGGCAGACCACCTGCCACGCGGCGAAGGTCCCGACCGGGACCAGCCAGGAGGCATCGACCAGCGCCAGGCGGGTCCGGCGGCGGACGAGAGGGACGACGCGAGTGAGCGCCACCGCGGCGACGGTGATGAGCACGCTCTCCCGGGTGAGCGCGCCGAGGGAGAAGGAGAGCGCAGCGAGCAGCGGGCGGTGCGTGCGCAGGGCGATGAGGCCCCACACCAGGAAGGCGGCGGCGACCAGCTCGGTGACGTCGAAGCCGATGGTGAACAGGAAGCACCAGGGGCTGGCGACGAAGAGCCCCCACCACGGCGAGCGCCCGGAGGCCCGCGCGATGATGGCGCCGCCGCCGGCGAGGACACCTAGCGCGACGATGTTGACGAGCACCAGCGCCCACGGCAGCAGCGCCGGTCGGCCTCCCGCGGAGACGAGCCAGGCGAGGACGGGGTAGCCGATGCGCTGCGCGCGCAGCGGGGTGTCGATGTGCGCGCCGTACGCGTCGATCGAGAGGTCCCACGGCGCCCGGGCGAGGCGGTAGGCGAACTGGCCGTCGAAGCCCGTACCGGTCACCCGCCGGACCGGGCCGTCGTCCGCGAACCGGTACCCGGCCTGGACGAAGAGCGTGATGTGGCCGTGCAGCGCGACGAGCAGTCGCAGCACCGCGAAGGTCGTGCCGGCTGCTGCGGCCGCCGCCGCCGCCCGCAGCGGGGTGCCGAGCGGGAGCCGGTCGCGCCACGTCGGGAGGCCCACCGCGGTGTCCGGAGCGGTGAGCACCGACCCCTGTTGCACCGCCGGCACGTTAGCGGGCGGGGGTGGGAGATCCGGCGCGCAGCGCGAGCAGCCGGGTGACGTCTGCGGTCGTCCGCCGCTCGGCGACGAAACCGAGGAAGGGGATGGTCCCGGCCAGGCAGGTCAGCACGAGCCGGACGAGCGGCCAGCGCAGCCGGAAGGCGAGGTCCAGCGTCAGCAGCAGGTACGCGATGTAGAGGAACCCGTGCAGCGTGCCCACGACCGCCACCACCCCGGGGGAGCCGGCGGCGTACTTCAGCGGCAGGCCCACGATCGTCAGCACGAGCAGCCCCGTGCTGGTGACCACGGCGATGACGCGGTACCGCGCGAGCGCTCCCGGCACTCCGCCGGCGAGGACGGGCAGGCTCACCGGCGCGGGTGGGCGGAGAGCTGGCGCAGGTAGGCGTTGTACGCCTCGACCTCGGGGTCGGTCTCCGCCGGCCCGCTCGGGGCGGGGCCCTCCACAGCCCCTTCCCGGCGCCAGGCCACCTGCGCCTCGAGCGGAGCCGGCGGGGGCGGTGGGGCGGGCGCCGGTCGCTCCTCACCGCTCGTCTCGGCCCGCGCGAAGCGCGTGTAGGCCACCACGATCACCGCGGCGAAGAAGATCCACTGCAGCGCGTAGAAGCCGTTGCGCAGAGTGCCGGAGGAGGACTCCGAGCGGTGGTACTGCCACCGGCCGAGGAAGACGCACCCGGCGATGCCGACACCGGTGACGAGGTGCCGCCCGAGCCAGCGGGGGGTGAAGAGCTGGCGCACGCGTCCACGGTATCCGCGGCGGGCAGGAGCGACCTGTGCAACCGAGCCCGCAGACCGCACCACAGGCCGCGTTCGAGTACGGCAAGGACGGTGCCCGCACCATCGTCGTCGGCTTCGACGGCAGCGAGACCGCGACCAACGCGGCGGCGTACGCGGCGGGTCTCGCCCGGCGCAGTGACGCCCGGCTGATCGTGGTGCTCGTCACGGGCGTCGGGGGCCTGGCAGCGCTCGCGCCCGGCGGCGTGGTCGCCCTCGCGCAGAGCGCGGAGGAGGTGACCGCGTCGCTCACCGCCACGGTGGCCGACAACGCCCGTCGCTTGGGGATCGCGGCCGACGTCGTCCACCGCAGCGGCGAGGCGACGCACGAGATCGCCGCCGTGGCCGACGCCGAGCACGCCGACCTCGTGGTCGTGGGCGCGTCGACGAAGACCGGTCACCGGCTGGTGGGGAGCACGGCCACCCGGCTGGTGCGCGCGGGTCGCTGGCCGGTCACGGTCGTCCCATGACCGGCCGGGTCACATCTGCTGCTCGGTCGGGCGGACCAGCATCTCGTTGACCGCCACGCGGCGCGAGCGAGTCACGATGTAGGTCACCGCGTCGGCGATGTCCTCGCGCTCGAGCCGCTCCATGTCGGCGAAGCGCGCGGCGAGGCCCTGCAGCACCTCCGGCCGGTTGTGCCCGGCCAGCTCGGTGCTCACCGCACCTGGCTCCACGATGCTGACCCGTACGTGGCGCTGGGTGAGCTCCTGGCGCAGCGACTCGCTGAGCGCCCCGACGCCGAGCTTCGTCGCGTTGTAGACGCCGCTGCCGTTGCGGGCCACCCGCCCGGCGACAGAGCTGATGTTGACGAGGTCGGCGACCCGGCGCGGCTTCTGCTCCGCCGCGGCGAGCAGGTGGGGCAGAGACGCTCTGGCGACGTACCCCTTGCGGCGGGCCACCACCGCGACGGCCGCCCCGTCAGCGGCGAGGGCGCGCGCCGTCGCCTCCCCGATGCCTGAGCTGGCGCCCGTGACGAGCGCGACCGTGCCTGACAACCGACCGTCGACCATGCCATCACGGCCACCCGGCTGGGTCACGACGCACCCCCACCTCGTGTCCGGCGCGCCGGGCGCCGACACTGGTCCGGTGACGACGCTCGCCGCCGCTCCCTCTCCTGGGTCGGACGCCTCCGACCCGATCACCGCGTCAGCCGGACGCGCCGCAGCGACCGCCACCGCTCGAGCCCTGGTGGACTCGGCCGCGCACGTGCTGCTCGGCAAGGACTCCGCGGTCCGGCTCGCCGTCACCACGCTCGTCGGTGGCGGTCACCTCCTGCTCGAGGACCTGCCCGGTACAGGGAAGACCCTGCTGGCCAAGGCGATCGCCGCCTCGATCGCGGGCACCTACCGGCGGGTGCAGGCCACCCCCGACCTCAGCCCGGGGGAGATCACCGGCAGCAGCCTCTGGGACCCGGAGGAGCGGCGGTTCACCTTCGTACCGGGCCCCGTCTTCGCCAACGTCGTGCTGGTCGACGAGCTCAACCGCACGTCGCCGCGCACGCAGGCCGCGCTGATGGAGGCGATGGCAGAGGCGACCGTCACCGTCGACGGGGAGCAGCACCGGCTGCCCGACCCGCTCTTCGTGGTGGCCACGCAGAACCCGGTCGAGCACCACGGCACCTTCCCGCTGCCGGAGGGACAGCTGGACCGCTTCGCCCTCGCCTTGTCCCTCGGGTACGCCGACGCGGACGCCGAGCGGGCGCTCGTGCGCGACCACCTCGCCGGGGACGCGGTCGACCGGGTGCGCCCGGTCGCCGACGTCGCGGCGCTCCGGGCCGCGCGGGCGCACGCCCGCGCGACCTTCCTCGCGGAGCCCGTCCTCGACTACGCCGTGCGGCTGGTCAGGGCGACCCGTGAGCTGCCGGTGCTCGAGGTCGGTGCGAGCTCCCGGGCGACCGTCGCGCTGGTGCGCCTGGCGCAGGCGAGGGCGCTGCTCGACGGGCGTGACTTCGTGGCGCCCGAGGACATCAAGGCGCTGGCCGTGCCGGTCCTCGCACACCGGCTGTCCTTGCGCGGTGCCGGCGCTGACCGGGTCCGCGGTGGTCAGGTCGTCGAGGAGCTCGTCCGCGGGCTCCCGGTGCCCACGCCGACCCGGTGAGCGCGCTGACCACCGCGCGGCGCCGGTGGGAGGCGCGCTTCGGACCCGCTGCAGCGCAGGATGACCCAGCGGATGAGCCGGCCCGTGAGCAGCTGCGCCTGACGCCCGTTGCGGTGCTGCTCCTCGGCGCGGCGGGTGCGCTCGTGCCCGCCGGTCTGCACGGCGGCCAGCGCTCCCTGATCGTCGTCGCGGGGCTGGTGGCGGCCGCGGTGCTCGCCTCGCTGCTCGACCGCGCGCCGCTGCGCTCGCTGCTCGTCGAGGTCGCCGGCGGGACGACCCGGCTGACCGTCGGCGAGCGGCGCAGCCTGCACCTCGTGCTCACCAACACGGGTCGGCGCCCGCTGCCCCGCCTCGGGATCCTGCTCGCCGAGCCGCCGCTCGGCTCCGGTGAGGGTGTGCTGGAGCCGCTGCCGGCGGGTGGCCGCGCGGAGCTGCTGCTGCCGTGGACCGCGGGGCAGCGCGGGCGCACGGACCACGCCCACCTCACCGTCGTCGACCCCGGTGCCTTCGGGCTGGTGCTCCGTACCCGCACCGTCTCCGTCGCGCTGCCCTTGCTGGTCCAGCCGACGCCGGTGGACGCGCCGCCGGTGCTGCTGCACGCGCGTTCGCTCGGTGACGACGACGCCACGGCCGGCCTGGCGACCGCGGCCGGGTCGGCGCCGCGGCCACCACGACCGTGGCAGTCGGGAGACGCCGCACGCCGGGTGCACTGGAGGGCGAGCGCACGGGCCGGCGAGCTCCTCGTCCGCGAGTGGGATCCACCCCGGCCGGTCCGCGCGGTGCTCGTGGTCCAGGTGGGCGCGGCGCCGGCGATCGCGGACCCGCTCCTCGCCGCGGTGGCGGGGGTGGGCAGTGGGCTCCTCGCCGCGGGCGCCGAGGTCACCGTGATCACGACAGGTCGGGCGTGGCACGGCCTCGGCGACGTGGCGACGCACGGCCCGCTCATGCTGCGGCGCAGCCGATGCCGCGGACGCTCCGATCTGCTCGACGAGCTGACCGTGCCCGGCGTGGCGCGGCTGCACCTGCCGGCGCTGGCGCGCGAGGCGGCCCGCGCGGTCGGCCCGGGTGACGCGCTGCTGCTCGCGCTCGCTCCTGCGGCGGCGGGAGAGCCGGAGCTCGCCGACGGCATCGCCGTGCTGCGCGCGACGGGCGCCAGGATCGAGGTCCTCCTCGCCGGGCCCGACACTCTGCCCGAGCTGGCCGGGCTGCGCACCACCCGGGTCGATGCATGAGCACCCCATCGGCTCCGGGCGTGCCCGCCTCGCTGGTGACGCGCGCCGCCGCGGCCGTCGCCGTCGCCGTACCGGGGCTGACCGCTGCGGCGGGGGCGGTGGTACCGACGGGTCTCGGGGTGCTCGACGCGGTCGTGTCGGTCGGGCTGCTGCTCGCCGCGCTCGCGCCGGGCCTCGACCCCGCTCGCCGGCGCGTCGTCCGCGGTGCCGGTGCTCTCGCCCTGGTGGTGGCGCTGCCGGGCCTGGTCGCGGGGCCGCCGACCGGGTCGGTGCTCCTGCTGCTCGGGCTCGCCGCCGCGGGGTGTGCCTTGCCGCTGTGGCGGGGGGTGCCCCCGGCCGTCAGCGCGGGTGCGGCGGCGCTGGCGGTCACGGCGCGGCTCGCCGACGGGCACCCGGCGGCAGCGTGGCTCGGGCCGCTCCTCTGGGCGGTCGCCGTGCTGGCCACGCTCGCGGGGTCGACCCGCGACTCCCTCACCGGCATCGCCGCGGCGCGCAGCACGGGGCCGTCCGGAGGGCGGCCCCGGTGGGCGCGGACGGCGGCGATCGCGGCCGTGCTCGCCGGGCTGCTGGCGTTGGTGCTGCCGCAGCTCCACCCGCCGGGCGGGGGTGGCGCGGGCGGCGGCTCGGGCACCGGGCTGGAGGGCGCTCAGTCCTCGGCCGCCGCGCGGGTGCGCCTCACCGGTGGCCCGCTCGACCTGCGTGCCCGCGGCGCTCTCGACCCGACCCCCCAGCTGCTCCTCGTCGACCGCGACGGTGGCTCCGGGCCCTGGCGGGCCGTCACCTTCGACGCGTACGACGGGACGACGTGGGAGCCGCTGCCGAGCACACGGCGGCTGGGCAGCGCCACCGGCGGTCTCGGGCTCGCCGACGCCTCCGCCGGGTCGCTCGTCGACACGGTGCAGGCCAACGTCCTCGCGCCGACCTCGCTGCTCGTGTCGGCGGAGCGACCGACCTCGGTGCGGGCCCCGGCCGACCTGGTCGGCGACGGCGAGGGCGGCCTGAGCTCCTTCGGCGAGCTGCCGAGGGGGACCGACTACGTCGTGCAGAGCGTGCTCACGCCGGTGGCGCCGGTGGCCGGTGGCCCGACGTCGCTCGCCGATCGCCCGCGCTGGCTGCAGCTGCCGGCCGAGCTGCCGCAGCGGGTCCGTGACCTGGCCGCGAGCTGGACCACCGGTGCCGCAGATGACGCAGCGCGGGTGGCGACGATCGAAGCTCGGTTGCGCGCCGGTTACACCTACACGCTGCGCTCACCGGTGCCGCGGGGTGACGCGGTTGACGACCTGCTCTTCACGTCGAGGCGTGGCTTCTGCGAGCAGTTCGCCTCTGCCGCAGCGGTGATGCTGCGCTCGCTCGGCGTACCGGCCCGGGTGGTGGGCGGGTATGCGGCTGGTCAGCCGACCGGCGACGGTGGGTACCTCATCACCGGCAGCGACGCGCACGCCTGGGTCGAGTGGTGGGCGCCGGGGAGGGGGTGGGTCACGACCGACCCGACCGCGGGTGTGCCCCTCGCCCCCGACCCGCCGGCGCGCAGCCCGCTGTCCTCGCTGCTGCACTGGTTGCGGGCACACCTCCTGGCGCTCGTCGCCGGCGCGTTGGGGGTACTGCCGCTCGTCGGGGTGGTGCTCGTCCTGCGCCGTCGTCGCCGCCGGCCCCCGCCGGTGAGCGTCACCGAGAGCGGGCTCGTCGGGGCGGCCTACCGGGAGGTCGAGCTCGCGGCCGCCCGCGCCGGGCTGCCGCCGCGTGGGCCTGGTGAGACGGCGACCGAGCTGCTCGCGCGGCTGCCCGTACCCGTCGGCCCAGGGTCGGTCGGGGCTCTGCAGGCGGAGGCCTTCGGCCGCGGCGTACCCGTCGAGGACCGCGAGCAGGCCGCCCGTGAGCTCGTCGCGGCGGCGGCTGCGCTGGCGCCGCCGACCTAGGTTGGCTGCATGGCGCACGAGGGCAGCCGGCGGGCGATCGTGGCCGCGGCCTCGGCCAACCTCGGCATCGCGGTCGCCAAGATCGTCGCCTTTGCCATCACGGGGGCCACCTCACTGCTCGCTGAGGCCATCCACTCGGTGGCCGACACCGGCAACCAGGGACTGCTCCTGCTGGGCGGCAGGCGGTCCCGACAGGCACCCGACGAACGGCACCCCTTCGGTCATGGCCGGGAGCGCTACTTCGCCGCCTTCGTCGTGGCGCTCGTGCTCTTCAGCGTCGGCGGCCTCTTCGCGGTGTACGAGGGCATCCAGAAGGTGCTGCACCCGCACGAGCTGGGGTCGCCGGTGGTTGCCTTCGTCGTGCTCGGGGTGGCGATCGTGCTGGAGTCGCTGAGCCTGCGGACGGCGGTGCAGGAGACCGCGCATGTCCGGCGGCCGGGTCAGTCGTACCCCACCTTCATCCGCTCGACGACGGTCCCCGAGCTCCCGGTCGTGCTGCTCGAGGACGCCGGCGCGCTCGTCGGGTTGGCGCTGGCGCTGCTCGGCACGGCACTCGCGGAGGTGACGAGGCAGCCGCGCTTCGACGCGGTCGGCAGCATCGCGATCGGGCTGCTGCTGATCGGCATCGCCCTCGTGCTCGGCCGCGAGATGAAGAGCCTGCTCATCGGTGAGGCGGCCGAGCCAGAGGTCGTCGCCGCTGCCCAGGCCGCTCTCGCCGGTGCGCCGGGCGTGGCGAGCGTGATCCACCTGCGCACGCTGCAGCTCGGCCCCGACGATCTCCTCGTCGCGGCCAAGCTCGAGCTCGCCGGTGCGCCGTCCTACGTCGAGACCGCCCGCACCATCGACGCCGTCGAGGTGGTTCTGCGCGCCGCCGTGCCCTCCGCCCGACTCGTCTTCCTCGAGCCCGACGTCCGCCGGCCCTGAGGCCGCGCCGCGCCGGCCGCGGCGTCCCGTGCCCCGCACCCGTCCATACCCCACCGGGCGCCCTGCCGGGTGATCCACACAATGGCGGCCGTCTGACGCCGACACGCCGGCGTGTCCGCCCCCGTACCCCGCTGCTGTGTGGATCACGCAGGACTCAGCCGCCGTCGGCCGCCCACCCCGCCAGCAGCCGGCGCTGCTCCTCGGTGTCCGGGACCGGGAGCCCGCGAGCCTCGCCGACGGCCGCCCACGCCTCCTCGGGGCGGCGGCCCAGGCGGACGAGCACGGCCGCGGCGAGCAGGGACGACCGGCCGATGCCGGCCCAGCAGTGGATGTGCACGTGCTCCCCGGCCTGCACCAGCGCGGTGAGCTCGTCGGCCGCGCGGCTCAGGGTGGCTGCGGAAGGCACGCCCCGGTCGACGATGGGTAGGGCCAGGAAGCGCAGTCCGAGTTCCTGCGCCGCAGCACCTTCCGAGCTAAGCCCCGCTTCGGCCACCTCATCGTCGGGGAGCGCGCTGACGAGCACGGTCACGCCCTGCTCGGCCAGCGAGGCGAGCTCGACCACCAGCGCCGCCCCGTCGGGCTTCCCGCCCGTCGACAGCCGACCTAGCTCGACGGGTACGCGGAACAGCTGCACCTCAACCGATGCGCTCGAGCAGCGCCCCGCCACCCGGCAGCCGACCGGCCCGGTCCATCGTCTCGACGTACCCCCGCCAGAGCTGCCGCTCGGCCAGCCCCGCCCACAGCCGGTCGGCCTCGGTGCCCCGCCCGTCGAGGGCCGCGGCGACCGCGCGGTGGACCACCGCGAGGCGTGCGGGTGACACCTCCGCGACCGCCTCGTGCGCACCGACGAGCGCCGCGACCGGTGCTGTCGGCGTCAGTCCGGCGAGGGTGTCGAGCGCGATCTGCACCCGCACCAAGCGCGCCAGCTCGCCGTGCGGGTCGGCCGAGTCGTCCACGCGCAGGTTGACCGTGACCGCCTGCTCCGGATCGTCGGTACGTGGGCCGGCGGCGATGAGGAGGGCGGCGGACTGCCTGCCGCGCAGGTCACCTCCCGCCGGCTCGGCCGCGGCGAGGGTGGCCACGAGCCGCTCGGCGAGCGGGCCGGTCGCGGCCTCGTACGCCGCCGCCATCGCCTCCACCACCCGCTCGCTCGCGAGCATGTTGCCCTGCACCCGCCAGCCGTCACCGCTGCGCATCCCGACCGCGCGGACGCACCCGTCGCCGGTCCACCCCGCGGTCGCGCCGTCGAGCGACACGATGCCGACCTGCCGGGTCGCCCGATCGTCGTCCTCGGCGAGCAGCGCCTCGAGCGCCTGCTCCGGTGTCGCACCGGCCTGCAGCCGGTCGAGCCCGCGCGGGCCGTACCGCCGCCAGGTGAAGGACTGCGTCGCCACGGCACCCACGCCGGCACGCACCCACGGCACCCCGCGCCCGATGGACAGCACGCTGGACGCGACCGCCGAACCGAGCTCCCCGGTCGCGCGGTCGACGGCGATGATGGAGTAGGTCATGCGCTGGACCGTACGGCGGCCGTCCGCAGCTCAGCGCGGGTCGACCAGGCGCAGCCCGCAGTGCGCGCTCGCTGCTCGGGCCAGGCGCGCGTCCGCGGTGACGAGCATGACCTGCATCTCCGCGGCCAAGGCGACGTAGCCCGCGTCGTAGACGGTGATGGTCTGGCGCAGCTCCCAGGCGGCGCTGGCCAGCCGGCCGATCACCGGGTGCCGTACCGCGATCAGCGCCGCACCGACGTGCAGCAGCCGGTGGCCGGTCGTGGGCGCGAGCGCCTGGGCGGCCGTCAACCGGCGCAGCACGCTCCCCAGCTCGGCGTCGACCAGGTGCGGTGCATGGCACGTGTCGCCGGCCAGCTCGGCGAGCAGCGAACGCGCTCCAGCGGATCTGCCGACGACCGCGGCCACGAGTGCGGAGGCGTCGACGACGATCGTCAGCGGCGGTCCGCCTGGTCGGCGCGTACAGCCGCCCGTACGACCGCCCGGCTCGGCGGCCGTCCGCCGTCTTCTGCCCACACCTGGTCCACGGCCTCGACGAGCTCTTCGGGGCTGGGTCGTCGCGCCAGCGCGATGACCTGCTCCCGCATGTAGGCCTGGATCGACTGCCCGGAGCGCCTGGCCCGGCGACGCAGCACGTCGTAGGAGTCCTCGGGGACCTCCCGGACCTGGATCGTCGCCACAGCGCTAGAGTAGCGCTGCTGCGCGGCAACCGTAACCGCTTCCTCAGACACCAGGATCGGCGCGTGGACGAGGTCGGCTTCGCTCGGTGACGGAACGTGATCGTGTCGGCCATGCCCGAGCGGAAACAGCGTCGAGCGGGTGACCGGGATCGAACCGGCATGGCCAGCTTGGAAGGCTGGGGCTCTGCCATTGAGCTACACCCGCGAGGGGGCCAGCGTAGGGCGGGAGGCGCCCGGGCACGACTGACATCGTGACCACGGTGCGCCCATGACCCAGCCGGCCGGACCCGTCGGCGGCGACACCGCAGGCGACGCCGTCGACACGGGTACGAAGGGCGGGCCGACCACCGTGCGCCCGGCTTACGTGCTGGCCGACGTCCCCGGCCCGCTGTCGCGCGAGGAGCTGCGGCTGCTCGACCAGTGGTGGCGGGCGGCCAACTACGTCTCCGTCGGCCAGATCTATCTGCTCGCCAACCCGCTGCTGCGCGAGCCGCTGCGCCCGGAGCACACCAAGCCCCGGCTCCTCGGCCACTGGGGTACGACGCCCGGGCTCAACCTGCTGCAGGCGCACCTCAACCGCTCCATCATCGCCCGCGACCTCAACGCCGTCATGGTGACCGGCCCCGGTCACGGCGGCCCGTCGCCCAACGCCAACGCCTGGCTCGACGGCCGGTGGTCCGAGCTCTACAGCGACGAGCCGCAGGACGCTGGCGGCCTCGCGACCTTCTTCCGCCAGTTCAGCTTCCCCGGCGGTGTGCCCAGCCACGCGGCCCCCACGACGCCGGGCAGCTTCCACGAGGGCGGCGAGCTGGGGTACTCCCTGGTGCACGCCGCCGGCGCCGCCTTCGACAACCACGACCTGATCATCCTCTGTGCCATCGGTGACGGTGAGGCCGAGACCGGGCCGCTCGCCACCAGCTGGCACGTCAACAAGCTGCTCAACCCGGTGACCGACGGCGCGGTGCTGCCGGTGCTGCACCTCAACGGCTACAAGATCGCCAACCCGACGTTGCTCGCCCGCATCCCCGAGGCAGAGCTCCTCGAGCTGCTCCGCGGGTACGGCTGGGACCCCGTCGTCGTGAGCGGTGACGAGCCGGCCGCGGTGCACCAGCAGCTGGCCGCGGCGATGGATGGCGCGCTCGACCGGATCGCGGCCCTGCAGCGGGCGGCGCGGGTCGAGGGCAGCACGCAGCGCCCACGGTGGCCCGTGCTGGTGCTCCGTACCCCGAAGGGCTGGACCGGGCCGGTGCTCGTCGACGGGGTGCAGGTCGAGGGCACCTTCCGCGCGCACCAGGTGCCGCTGCCGAGCGTGCGCGACACCCCGGAGCACCTGCGCGCGCTCGAGGAGTGGCTGCGGGCCTACCGCCCGGATGAGCTCTTCGATGATGAGGGCCGCCCTGTCGCCGAGCTCATGAGCGTGGTGCCACGAGGGGCACGTCGTACCAGTGCGAACCCGCATGCCAACGGCGGTGAGGTCTTGCGCGACCTGGTCCTACCGGACTTCCGCCCCTACGCAGTGGATGTCGAGGCACCGGGTACGACAGAGCACAGCGCCACCCAGGTGTTGGGGACCTGGCTGCGCGATGTGGTCGACGCCAACCGCACCTCCTTCCGGCTGCTGGGGCCGGACGAGGTGGTCAGCAACCGGCTGCAGGACGTGCTGGCCGTCACCGGCCGCGACTGGCAGGAGGCGATGACCGGGGCTGACGACCACCTCGCGCGCGACGGCCGGGTCGTGGAGGTGCTCTCGGAGCACCTGTGCCAAGGGCTGCTCGAGGGCTACCTGCTCACCGGGCGGCACGGGCTCTTCACCTGCTACGAGGCCTTCACCCACATCGTCGACTCGATGTTCAACCAGCATGCCAAGTGGCTGGAGAGCTCGGCGGCGATCGACTGGCGGCGGCCGATCGCGAGCCTCACCTACCTGCTGTCCAGCCACGTCTGGCGCCAGGACCACAACGGCTTCAGCCACCAGGACCCCGGCTTCCTCGACGTCGTGGTCAACAAGAAGCCGGCGGTCGTGCGTGCCTACCTCCCGCCGGACGCGAACACGCTCCTGTCGGTCATGGACCACTGCCTGCGCTCGCGGCACTACGTCAACGTCGTGGTCGCCGGCAAGCAGCCGCAGCTGGACCTGCTGACGATGGAGGAGGCGGTGCTGCACTGCACGCGCGGCATCGGCATCTGGGAGTGGGCCAGCAGCGACGCCGGTGTGGACCCCGACGTGGTGATGGCCTGCGCGGGCGACGTGCCCACCCTGGAGACGCTCGCCGCCGTCGACATCCTGCGGCGCGCGCTCCCTGCGCTGAGGGTGCGCGTCGTCAACGTCGTCGACCTGATGCGCCTGCGCCCCGACACCGAGCACCCACATGGTCTGTCCGACAAGGACTTCGATGCGCTCTTCACCACCGACCGGCCGGTGGTCTTCGCCTTCCACGGTTACCCGTGGCTCGTGCACCGGCTGACCTACAACCGCACCAACCACGACGGGCTGCACGTCCACGGTTACCACGAGGAGGGCACCACCACCACACCCTTCGACATGGTGATGCTCAACGACCTCGACCGCTTCCGGCTGGTCATGCAGGTCATCGACCGGGTGCCTGGGCTGGCGGTGCGGGCCGCGCACCTGCGCCAGGAGATGACCGACGCGCGGCTGAGCGCCCGGCGCTACACCCGGGAGCACGGCGAGGACGACCCGGTGATCAGCGGGTGGCGCTGGACCGCCGCGTGAGGGTGCTGGCAGTCAACGCGGGCAGCTCCTCGTTGAAGCTCTCGCTGGTCGACGACGACGGCACCACGACGGGGTACGACGACCTCGGCGCCGCGCTGGCCGCCCCCGCGCCCGACGCGGTCGGCCACCGGGTGGTGCACGGCGGCACCCGTACCGCCCCCGTGCTGCTCGACGACGCCGTCGTCCGCGACCTGACGGCCCTCACCGACCTCGCGCCGCTGCACCAACCAGCTGCGCTGCAGGCGATCCAGTGCACCAGGGCGGCGCTGCCCGACGTGCCGCAGGTGGCCTGCTTCGACACGGCCTTCCACCGCACCATCCCGCCGGCGGCGCACACCTACGCGCTGCCCGCCCGGCTGCGGGCGACGGTGCGGGTCTACGGCTTCCACGGCCTGTCCGTCGCCTGGTCGGTGGGGCAGGTCGCCCGGCTCGCGCCCGCCGCCCGCCGTGTCGTCGTCGCGCACCTCGGCTCGGGCGCATCCCTGACGGCGGTGCTCGACGGGAGGAGCGTCGACACGACGATGGGGTTCACGCCGACCGACGGGCTGGTGATGGGCAGCCGCAGCGGGCACCTCGACCCCGGGGCCGTGGCCTGGCTCGGCAGCCACGGCGAGACCGACCTGACCGCGCTGCTCGAGCAGCACAGCGGGTTGGTCGGGCTCGCCGGCACGACTGACCTGCGGACCGTGCTGGAGCGAGAGGCGGCCGGGGATGCCGACGCGCGGCTCGCGGTCCAGGTATGGCTGCACCGCTTCACCCGCGAGCTGGGCGGCCTGGTGGCGGTCCTCGGCGGGCTCGACGCGCTCGTCTTCACCGGCGGCGTCGGTGAGCACGCGGCCGGTCTGAGGGCCCGCGCCTGCGCTCGCCTCGGCTGGCTCGGCGTCGAGCTCGGCGCCGGCGTCGGGCCGGTCCTGTCCGCCGCGGCATCGTCGATCGCGGTCCTCGTCGTACCAGCCCGGGAGGACCTGCAGGTGGCCGCCGAGGTGCGCGATCTGCTGGCCGGACGCGGCCACTAGGCTCGCGGTCACGTCGCCGCGGGGCGTAGCGCAGTGGCTAGCGCGCCTGCTTTGGGTGCAGGAGATCGGGAGTTCGAGTCTCCCCGCCCCGACCGCACCGAGCACCCGCCACCTACCGACCAGGAGCAGCGCAGCCCGTGGACGTCACCACCGAGACCCTCAGCCCCACCAGGGTGAAGCTGACCATCAGCGTCCCCTTCGCGGAGCTGGAGCCGAGCATCGCGGCTGCCTACAAGAAGGTGGCGCAGTCGGTACGGGTGCCCGGTTTCCGCCCCGGCAAGGTGCCCGCCCGCATCATCGACCAGCGGGTCGGCCGCGCTTCCGTGCTGTCCGAGGCCCTCGACGCCGCCCTGCCCGAGCTCTACGGCCAGGCCGTGCGCGACAAGGAGCTCACCGTCCTGTCGCGCCCCGAGGTCGACGTCACCGGCTTCGGCGACGGCATCCCGCTGGAGTTCACCGCCGAGGTTGACGTCCGGCCGGAGATCACGCTGCCCGCGTACGACTCCATCGCGGTCGAGGTCGAGGACGCCGAGGTGACCGAGGCCGACGTCACCGACAACCTCACCAACCTGCGCGAGCGGGTGGCCGAGATGGCGGTCGTCGAGCGGGCCGCGGCCGAGGGTGACGTCGTCGTGCTCTCGCTCGTCACCACGCTCGCCGGTGAGCCGGTCGAGGGCGCGCAGGCCGAGGACATCAGCCACGAGGTCGGCGGCGGTGGCCTCGTCCCCGGCCTCGACGAGGTGCTCGTCGGGATGGCCGCCGGCGAGGAGCGCACCTTCACCACCGAGCTGCAGGCCGGCGACGCCGCCGGTCAGACCGCCGACGTTGGCGTCACGGTGAGCAAGGTCAGCGCCCGCGAGCTGCCCGAGCTGGACGACGCACTCGCCCAGCAGGTGTCGCAGTTCGCCACGCTCGCCGATCTGACCGCGGACGTCCGCACCCGGCTGGAGCGGGTCAAGCGCATGCAGCAGGGGATCAGCGCGCGGGACAAGATCCTCGAGGCGCTGGTCACCGGGACCGAGGTGCCGCTGCCCGCCGCGGTCGTGCAGTCCGAGGTCGATGGGCGCAAGCACGAGGTGGTGCACCAGCTCAACCACGACGACGCACTGGTCACGGAGTATCTGCAGCAGACCGGCAAGACCGACGATGAGTGGACCGAGCAGCTGCGCGGAGACGCCGAGCAGGCGGTGCGCGCGCAGCTGGTGCTCGACGCCGTGGCCGACGCCGAGGAGATCGGCGTCAGCCAGGAGGAGCTCACCCAGCAGCTGGTCCAGCGGGCGATGCGCTCCGGGATGGCGCCCGACCAGTACGCCCAGCAGCTCGTCGAGCAGGGCGCCGTGCCGGCGCTGGCCACCGAGGTGCGCCGCGGCAAGGCCCTCGCGACCGTCCTCGAGGCGGCGACCATCACCGACGCCAGCGGCCGCACGGTCGACCTGTCGCTGCTCGACGAGGGCAACGTCCCGGCGCCCACCGACGACCCCGAGCTCGCCGAGGACGAGGCCGAGGGCCGGCCCGACATCACCGACGAGCTCTAGGAAAGCGCTCGCGCGCCTCGCGTGGGTGCGCTTCGGTGGCGTACGGGGGCGGAGGGGCCGGGTCGGTTTACGGGCCCGCTCGCGTGGGTGCGCTTCGGTGGCGTACGGGGGCGAGGGGCCGGGTCGGCGTACGGGCCCGCTCGCGTGGGTGCGCTTCGGTGGCGTACGGGGGCGAGCTACGGCCTGATGTTGGCACGGAAGCGGGCGAGGAAGCCTGGGATGCCGTGCGGCAGCGTGTCCCGCCAGATGTAGTGCAGGATCTGCGGCCAGCCGAGCGCCCCGAGCTCGCCCATCCGGTCGAGGTCGGCGTAGACGGCTGGCGCCGGATCGTGGTGCTCGGCCCCGTCGGCCTCGCCGCCCCACCGCGGAGGGCCCGACCAGCTCATGTCCAGGCGCAGTGGCTCACGACCGGCTCCGCGCTCGACCGGGGTCTGCAGGTCGTCAGGAGGCAGGCCGGCGTCGGTCAGGATGATGCGCCCCCGCGACTCGAGCGGTGACTCGGCGCGGCCGTCGCACCGATCGAGCCAGCACCCCCTGGCGCGGGTGCTCGCTCGGGCCGCCAGCCGGTCCCGGACCTCGGCGAGCTCGTGCACCGTGAGCAGCTGGCGGTGCAGCGCCGAGTCACCGACGGAGACGGCGCCGAGCTGGTCAGAGGTGCGCACCAGGTCGAAGACCGTCCGCTCGATCGTGGTGACCGCCATCCCGTCGACCGTCGTGAGCTCCTCCTCCGCGATGCCGTACCAGTGCAGTCGCACCCCGCCGGCCTGCGCACGCGTCGCCGACGGCGGGCAGAGCAGGTGGACGGGTGGTGGCCGGCGCGACCCCTGCAGCCCGTGCACGATGGCCGCGGCGGAGAGGCACGCGGCTGATCCCGGCACGGCGAGCAGCGCCCCCCGCACGAGCTGACGAGGGGTCGGAGGCTCCGGGCTGCACCGTCGGTAGGTCGAGTGGCCGAGGGGCACCAGGCTGTGCCCGAGCATCCGGCGGACGGCGTTCCAGTCGTGGCCCGCCTCGCGCAGCTGGTCGAGCCGTACGACGCCGTCCTGCCGGCTCAGCAACATGCGCAGGGCGTCACTCGGCGTGGGGCAGCCGACGAGTCGAGGCACCCGGGCAGCGTGCTGGCCCCAGCCCCTGCGCGCCTCGGCCGTCCCCAGGCGCTGCTCGGCGTCTCCTCGGCGTCCACAGCCACCCGGGCCTCCGCTCGCCCTCGTGCGCCACCGAGCCGCACGGACGCGAGCTGAGCGACCAAGAGGCAGCCAGGCTCGCCCTCGTGCGCCACCGAGCCGCACGGACGCGAGCGGAGCGACCAAGAGGCGGCCAGGCTCGCCCTCGTGCGCCACCGAGCCGCACGGACGCGAGCCGGCAGCCCAACGCTCAGTGCGCCTACAGGTGGATGCCGCGCATGAGCATGCCGAGCGCGTACGCCTCCGGACCGACCTCGGCCTTGGCCTTGGTGCCGTCCTCGTTGCGCTCGGCCGAGTGGGGGAGCACGTGGTAGACCGCGCTCATCACCGTGCGGTGCAGGCCGGGAGCCACCGCGTCGGTGAGCTGGCCGAGCTTGCCCAGCCGGGTGCTCACCTCGGGCTGACGGGTGAGCAGCGCGCCCAGCACCATCTCCGCCGCCTCCTCGGGGGAGATGGTGGGGAAGCTCTTGTAGAGCCCGGTCGGCGCGATCATCGGGGTGCGGACGAGCGGCATCTGCACCGCGGTGACGGCGATCCCGTCGGCGGCCACCTCGGGAGCCAGGCAGGTGGAGAAGGCGTCGAGCGCGGCCTTGCTCGCGACGTAGGCGGCGAAGCGCGGGGGGTGCGTCTGCACGCCGATGCTGCTGATGTTGACGATGTGGCCGGCGCCGCGGGCCTGCATGCCGGGCAGCGCCTCGAGCACCAGCGCCACCGGCCCGAAGTAGTTGAGCTGCATGGTGCGCTCGAAGTCGTGGAAGCGGTCGGTGGAGCGGGTCACCGCGCGGCGGATCGACCGGCCGGCGTTGTTGATGAGCAGGTCGACGCTGCCGTGCTCGGCCTCCACGGTGCGCACGAGCGCCCGGCACGCCTCGGGGTCCGACAGGTCGGTCGGGTAGACGGCAGCCGTACCGCCCAAGGCCTCGACCTCGGCCTTGAGCTCCGCCAGCGGCCCCTCGCTGCGCGCGACGCCGACGATGGTCGCTCCTGCGCCGGCGAGCGCGGAGGCGATCGCCCGGCCGATGCCGCTCGAGGCGCCGGTGATGAGCACCACCTTGCCGGCGAGCTGGCGCCGCAGGTTGGCCTCGGTCACCAGGTGCGGGTCGAGGTGGCGCTCCCAGTAGTCCCAGACACGCCAGGCGTAGGAGCGCAGCGGCGCGACGGCGATGCCGCTGCCGGCCAGGGCCGCCTGGGCCACCGGGCAGGGAAAGGTCGCACTGGTGGTCGCGTACGCCATCGCTGCCGGTGGCACCCCGAGCGACTCGAGCACCTGGGTCCACACCTGCTGGACCGCGGGGAGAGCGCCGATCGCCGTGGTCGCGCCCTTGGGCACCATGGCCGCCACCCGGCTGTCGATGCGGATCGCGACCTCGGGCGCGTGCGCGGCCTTGCAGAAGGCGGCCATGGTGTCCCCGAGCGAGAGCGGGTCCGGGTCGGTGAGGTGGAAGGTCTCCCCGTCGCGCCCCTCGAGCGCGCCGATGTGGTCGAGCGCCGCGGCGACGAAGTCGACCGGCACCAGAGGCATGTCGCCGCCCTCCGGGACCACCAGCGGCACCCAGGAGGGCAGCGCGTCTCGTACCTTCTGGATCAGGGGGAAGGCGTAGTAAGGCCCGTCGGTGCGGTCGGCCTCGCCGGTCAGCGAGGAGCCGATGACGATGCCGGGGCGGTAGACGCGGAAGGGGGTCCGGCCGTCCGCGCGGACCAGCGCCTCGGCGTCGAACTTGGTGCGGTAGTAGGGGTGGTCCAGCGGCTGCCCCTCGTCGAACATCGTCTCGTCGAAGGGGCCCTGCCAGCGGCCGGCCACGGCGATCGAGCTCACGTGCTGCAGGCGCGGGGACCCCAGAGCCGCGCACAGGTCGAGCACGTGCTGGGTGCCGTCGACGTTGGCCAGCGCGGTCTCCGTCTCGCCCGCGGCCATGTCGTAGACAGCGGCGAGGTGGAAGACCTGCGCGCCGGCGAGCCACGCCATGTCCTGTTCCACTACCCCACACGCGGGCGCGCCGACGTCACCGACGACCGCGCGCAGACCCGGCGCCCCGAGCCGGGCCCGCAGGTCGTCGAGCTTGCCCACCGAGGAGGCCCGGACGAGCACTGCCACGTCGTCGCCGCCATGGCGGGACACGAGCAGGGGCAGGAGCTGCTTGCCGAGGAAGCCGGTGCCGCCGGTCACGAGGGTGCGCACGTCGCGCACCGTAGGACGGGGGTCCGACACCTGGGGTCCGACGCGGGTACGGGCGGCCGCGCGCGCCGCTCGCGCCGGTGCGCCGACGGCGAACACGGGCGGTGTGGCCGCCGTCCTGTCGGACCCCGCGGCTAGCCTTCGGACCATGGTCGACAAGAGCCACCCGGACACCCCGCCGCAGGCCCCGCAGATGCGCGCCGCCGCAGCCATGAGCTTCGACGACAACGTCTACAGCCGGCTGCTCCAGGACCGCATCATCTTTCTCGGCACCCAGGTCGACGATGACATCGCCAACAAGATCTCGGCCCAGCTGCTGCTGCTGTCCGCGGAGGACCCCACCCGCGACATCAACCTCTACATCAACTCACCGGGCGGCAGCGTCAGCGCTGGCCTGGCCATCTACGACACGATGCAGTTCATCGAGTGCGACGTGGCCACGGTGGCCATGGGGCTCGCGGCGAGCATGGGCCAGTTCCTGCTCTGCGCCGGCACCAAGGGCAAGCGCTACGCGCTGCCGCACGCGCGGATCATGATGCACCAGCCCTCAGGCGGGATCGGGGGTTCCGCGGCCGACATCGCGATCCAGGCCGAGAACATGCTGTGGACCAAGAAGGTCCTGCAGGAGCGCATCGCCGACCACACCGGCCAGGACTTCGCCACCATCGAGCGCGACTCCGACCGAGACCGGTGGTTCACCGCCAACGAGGCGAAGGACTACGGCTTCGTCGACCACGTGGTGGCCTCGGCCGCCCAGGTGCCCGCGACCGTCGCCGGCGTGCAGGCGTGAGCGGCGGGAGCGCTCCGCAGGGGCGCTACATCCTGCCGCGCTTCATCGAGCGGACGAGCTACGGCATCAAGGAGTCCGACCCGTACAACAAGCTCTTCGAGGAGCGCATCATCTTCCTCGGGGTGCAGATCGACGACGCCTCGGCCAACGATGTGATGGCCCAGCTGCTGACGCTGGAGAGCGCCGACCCCGACCGCGACATCGTGATGTACATCAACTCCCCGGGCGGCTCCTTCACCAGCCTCACCGCGATCTACGACACGATGCGCTTCGTCAAGCCCGACGTGCAGACGGTCTGCCTCGGCCAGGCAGCGAGCGCCGCCGCCGTGCTGCTCGCCGCCGGCGCCCCCGGCAAGCGCTTCGCGCTGAAGAACAGCCGCATCCTGCTGCACCAGCCGGCGACCGAGGGTGGGTACGGCCAGAGCTCCGACATCGAGATCCAGGCGCGCGAGATCCTGCGCATGCGCAGCCTGCTCGAGCAGATGCTGGCCGAGGCCAGCGGCAAGGACGCCACCGTGGTGAGCCGCGACATCGAGCGCGACAAGATCCTCACCGCAGACGAGGCCAAGGCCTACGGCCTCATCGACGAGGTCCTGGCCAACCGCAACGTGGCGGCCGTCAGCACCCGCTGAGCCCCCGCCGGGTCGGCTCCGCAGCCCCCGCGGAGCCGGCCCGCACGGCGGGCTCCGGGCGTACTGTCGGCCCCCAGGTCGCACCGCCCCCGCCAAGACGCCCCTCGACAGCGAGACCTCACGACAGGACGGAGCAGCTGTGGCGCGCATCGGTGACGGCGGTGACCTGCTCAAGTGCTCTTTCTGCGGGAAGAGCCAGAAGCAGGTCAAGAAGCTCATCGCGGGCCCGGGGGTCTACATCTGCGACGAGTGCATCGACCTCTGCAACGAGATCATCGAGGAGGAGCTCAGCGAGAGCTCCGAGCTGACCTTCGACGAGCTGCCGAAGCCGAAGGAGATCTTCGAGTTCCTCGACCAGTACGTCGTCGGGCAGGAGTCCGCCAAGAAGACCCTCTCGGTCGCGGTCTACAACCACTACAAGCGCGTGCAGGCCGGCGGTGGTCTCCCCGGCGGTGCGGCGGGCAAGGGCGAGGGCGGCGTCGAGCTCGCCAAGAGCAACATCCTGCTGCTCGGGCCGACCGGCAGTGGCAAGACCCTGCTCGCGCAGACCCTCGCCCGGATGCTCAACGTCCCCTTCGCCATCGCCGACGCGACCGCGCTGACCGAGGCGGGCTACGTCGGCGAGGACGTCGAGAACATCCTGCTCAAGCTCATCCAGGCCGCGGACTACGACGTCAAGAAGGCCGAGACGGGCATCATCTACATCGACGAGGTCGACAAGATCGCCCGCAAGAGCGAGAACCCGTCGATCACCCGGGACGTCTCCGGCGAGGGTGTGCAGCAGGCGCTGCTCAAGATCCTCGAGGGGACGACGGCATCGGTCCCGCCGCAGGGTGGCCGCAAGCACCCGCACCAGGAGTTCATCCAGATCGACACCACCAACGTGCTCTTCATCGTCGGAGGGGCCTTCGCCGGTCTCGACAAGATCATCGAGGCGCGGTCGGGGCGCAAGGGCATCGGCTTCCACGCCGTGCTGCGCAGCAAGGTCGAGATGGACGAGATCGACGTCTTCAAGGACGTCATGCCGGAGGACCTCCTCAAGTACGGCATGATCCCCGAGTTCGTCGGCCGCCTCCCGATGATCACCAGCGTGCACAACCTCGACCGGGCGGCCTTGATCCAGATCATCACCGAGCCCAAGAACGCGCTGATCAAGCAGTACAAGCGGCTCTTCGAGCTCGACGGCGTCGACCTGGAGTTCAGCGACGACGCCCTCGCCGCGATCGCCGACCAAGCCATCCTCCGGGGTACGGGGGCCCGCGGCCTCCGCGCCATCATGGAGGAGGTGCTCTTGTCGATCATGTACGACGTACCGTCCCGCAAGGACGTGGCCAAGGTGCTGATCTCCCGCGAGACCGTGCTGGAGCACGTCAACCCGACGATCGTGCCGCGCGACACAGCTCCGGCCAAGAGCCGCCCCACGCGCGTGGAGAAGTCCGCCTGACCGGAGCGTGACCGCAGGTCAGCGGTCCGGGTGCGCCACCACCGGCTCGCGGAAGCGGATCCCCGCCAGCTGGTGCGCCTGACCCACCAGCGCGCCCGTGCTGTCCCAGACGTCGCACGTCTCGTCGACCGTCCCGCCGACGAGCACCCCGGCCCGTTGGCGCACCAGGAGCGGCCCGGGTGCGGGGGCCCGCCGGACGTAGGCGGTCAGCTCGAGGGTCGGCACCCAGCCGCTGCGCACGATGTCGAAGGTCGCCGGCGGGAGCGCGTCGAGCGCCTGTAGCAGCGCCAGGGGGTCGATCTCCCGGCCGTCGGCGTGGCGCAGCCAGGCGAGGATCTCGCCCCGGCCGGTCGGCTGGCCGATGCCCCAGCTGGCGGTCGCCGGGTCGATCCACTGCTCCACCACCGCCATGATCGGCACCTCGGCGCCGCCCGGGGAGACCGGCGGGACGGCCACGCACTCGGCCAGCGGGCGCAGTCGCGGCCGGGCGACGGCACCGGGCGCGGCCCAGTCGTCCACCGGCCCGGCCGGCAGGGTGCCGAGCGTGACCGTCGACTCCACGCACGGGCGGCTGCCCTGGTGCAGCGTCGCGCGGACCGCGGTCGTCGAGCGCCCTTCGCGCAGCACGACGGTCTCCACCTCGGCCGCCGCGGCCAGCGGCGCGCGGAGGAAGTGACCGGTGACCGCGACCGGCGCGAGGCCGGGGGAGCCGGCGGCCAGCAGCGCGGCGCGGGCGAGCAGGGCGAGGAGGTAACCGCCGTTGGGCCGCCCGGCGATGCCCCAGACCGGTGACAGCTCGGCCGTCCAGCGCCCGGGGCCGGCCGGCGCGAGCGCGGTCGCCTCGTCGAAACCAGGTGCAGCCACGGCCCGCGATCCTCGCACGCAGCCGTCCGCGCACCGTCAGACCTGTCGGAGGGCGTCCCTAGGATCGGCCCGTGGAGCTGGACACGCAGTACCGCCCGGCAGAGGTCGAGGGACCGCTGTACGAGCGCTGGGTCGCCGAGGGCCTGTTCTCGCCCGACCGGGCGTCCGCCGACGCCCCCGCCTTCACCGTCGTCATCCCGCCGCCCAACGTCAACGGCTCGCTGCACCTCGGGCACGCGCTGGAGCACACGCTCATCGACGCGGTCACCCGGCGCAAGCGCATGCAGGGCTTCGCGACGCTGTGGCTGCCGGGCACCGACCACGCGAGCATCGCCGTCGAGACGCTGGTCGAGCGGCTGCTCGCGGCGGAGGGGACGAGCAAGGCGGCGGTCGGCCGCGAGGCATTCCTGCAGCGGGCCTGGGCCTTCCGCGCGCAGCACGGCGGCCGGATCCTCGACCAGATGCGGCGCCTGGGCGACGGCGTCGACTGGTCCCGCCTGACCTTCACGATGGACCCAGGGCCGGCCAGGGCCGTCCACGTGATCTTCAAGGAGCTCTTCGACGCCGGCCTGATCTACCGCGCGGAGCGCCTCGTCAACTGGTCACCGGTGCTGCAGACCGCGATCAGCGACATCGAGGTGGAGCACAGCGAGGTCGAGGGCGAGCTGGTCACCCTCGACTACGGCACGTACGACGGGGTCGTCGTGCACGTGGCGACCACCCGGGCGGAGACGATGCTGGGTGACACCGCCGTCGCTGTGCACCCGGAGGACGAGCGCTACGCCCGGCTCGTGGGCACGCACATCACCCTGCCGATCACCGGCCGCGCGGTCCCGGTGGTCGCTGACGCCCACGTCGACCCGGCCTTCGGCACTGGTGTCGTCAAGGTGACCCCGGCGCACGACCCCAACGACTTTGCCATCGGCCAGCGGCACGGGCTGCCCGCGATCACCGTGCTCGACGAGCACGCGCGGATCACGGGCACCGGCACCCGCTACGACGGCATGGACCGCTACGACGCCCGGCGCGAGCTGGTCGACGACCTCCGGGCGCAGGGCCTCGTGGTGGCGGAGCGCAGGCCGTACCTGCACTCGGTGGGGCACTCCTCGCGCTCCGGGGAGGCGGTCGAGCCGCGGCTGTCCCTGCAGTGGTACGTCGCCGTCGAGGGCCTCGCGTGCTCCGCTGGCGATGCGGTGCGTGCCGGCCGCACGCGCTTCTCACCGCCCGAGATGGCGCAGCGCTTCTTCGGCTGGGTCGACGACATGCACGACTGGTGCATCAGCCGCCAGCTGTGGTGGGGGCTGCGGCTACCGATCTACTACGGCCCCGGCGGCGAGGTCGTCTGCCCGGCGCCGGGGGAGGAGCCGACCGGCGAGGGGTGGGTGCAGGACCCGGACGTCCTCGACACCTGGTTCTCCAGCGCGATCTGGCCCTTCTCGACGCTCGGCTGGCCCGAGGACACCGCGGACCTGCGTCGGCACTACCCCACCTCCGTGCTCGTCACGGGGTACGACATCATCTTCTTCTGGGTGGCCCGGATGATGATGATGGGGACCTTCCTCGCGGAGCGCCTGCCTGGGCCGGTGCCCTTCGACACGGTGGCGATCCACGGCCTGGTCCGCGACGCGCACGGCAAGAAGATGAGCAAGTCCAGGGGCAACGTCGTCGACCCGCTGGAGTGGGTCGACCGGTACGGCGCAGACGCGCTCCGCTTCGCCTTGGCGCGGGGCGCCAACCCGGGCACCGACTTCCCGCTCGCCGAGGAGAGCGCCGTCGGTGCGCGCAACTTCTGCAACAAGGTCTGGAACGCCGTGCGCTTCGCGCTGCTCGCCGGTGCCACCCCGCCGAGCCCGACCGCTCCGCTGCCGCCGCCGGAGGTGCTCACCACGGCGGACCGCTGGGTGCTCTCCCGGCTGACCCGCGTGCAGCTCGAGGTCGACCCGCTCTACGACGCGTACGAGCTGGCCAAGCTCTCCGACCTGCTGTACGGCTTCGCCTGGAACGAGGTCTTCGACTGGTACCTCGAGATCGCCAAGGTGCAGCTGCTCGGCGGTGCGGAGCGGGCGGCAGCGACCCGGCTCGTGCTCGGCCACGTGATGCGGGTCCTTCTCGAGCTCCTGCACCCCCTGGTCCCCTTCCTCACCGAGGTGCTGTGGACCGCGCTCACCGGCGAGCCCACCGTCGTGATCGCCCCATGGCCGAGCGTGGTGACCGAGCCCGACGCCGCGGCGGAGGCGGAGGTCACCTCGCTCGTCGAGGTGGTGACCGCGGTGCGCCGGCTGCGGGCGCAGCAGGGCCTCGCGCCCCGCCGGGCGCTCCCTGCGGTGGTGTTCTCGCGGGCACCGCTCGACCGGCCGCTGCTCGCGTCCCTTGCCGCCCTCGACCTCGAGGCCGCTCCGCGCGCCGAGGTGCAGGCCCTCCTCGACGCCGCCGGCGCGGACACGGCGCTGGAGGGCTGGGCGGTCGTCACTGGCGGGGGGCACACCGTGGCGCTCGACCTGTCCGGGACGGTCGACACGGCGGCCCAGCGGGCCGGGTGGGAGCGCGATCTCGCGGTCGCGCAGACCGAGCTAGCCCGCCAGCGTGGGCGGCTCGCGGGACCCGCCGCGGCCAAGGCGCCGGACACGGTGGTGGCGGACTGGCGCCGCCGGGAGGGCGAGGCGGCCGGCGACGTCAGCCGCCTCGAGCAGCTGCTGGGCGCGGGAGCTTGAGCACCTTCCCGGAGGTGCTCGAGGCGCTGCGCGGGCGGTGGAAGCATGACATCACCCCCGACCTCGACCGCATCCGCGCGCTGCTCGATGTGCTCGGCGACCCCCAGCGGGCCTACCCCGCGATCCACCTCACCGGTACGAACGGCAAGACCTCGACCGCACGCATGGTCGACGCCCTGCTCCGTGCGCACGCGTTGCGCACCGGGCGCACGACCAGCCCCGACCTGGAGTCGATCACCGAGCGGATCGCGTTGGACGGGCAGCCCCTGTCCCAGGACGCCTTCGCCGCCGTCTACGACGAGGTGGTGCCGCTCGCCGAGCTCGTCGACGCGCGGGTGGGGCGGGTCACCTACTTCGAGCTGCTGACCGCGATGGCCTTCGCGAGCTTCGCCGATGCACCGGTCGACGTCGCCGTCATCGAGGTCGGGCTCGGCGGCCGCTGGGACGCCACCAACGTCATCGATGCGATGGTCACCGTGGTCACCCCCATCTCGCTGGACCACACCCGCCTGCTGGGCGACACCGTCGCCGACATCGCCGCGGAGAAGGCCGGCATCATCCACCCGCTGTCGGTGGCGGTGCTCGGGCAGCAGGTCGAGGCCGCGGCGGAGGTGCTCACCGCGCGCGCCGCCGAGGTCGGCGCGGGGGTGCTGCGCGAGGGCATCGACTTCGGCGTCCTCGACCGCAGGCTGGCGGTGGGTGGCCAACAGCTGGTCCTCCGCACACCCGGCGCCACCTACGGCGACGTCTTCCTCCCCCTTCTCGGCGCGCACCAGGCGCACAACGCCGCCTGCGCCCTGGCCGCGGTGCAGGCATTCCTGGGCTCCCCGCTCGAGCCGGACCTGGTGCGTGAGGGGTTCGCGATGGCGGACTCCCCTGGGCGTCTCGAGATCGTCCGCCGCGGGCCGACCGTGCTGCTCGACGGAGCCCACAACCCCGCCAGCGCGCGCGCCCTCGCGGCGACCCTGGACACCGAGCTCGCCTTCCGCCATGTCGTCGCGGTCCTGAGCGTGCTCGACGACAAGGACGCCGCGGGCATCATCGAGGCGCTCGAGCCGGTGATCGACGTCATGGTCTGCACGGAGAGCGGGTCGAGCCGGGCGCTGCCCGCCGACGACCTCGCCGCCGTCGCCGCCGACGTGCTCGGGGGGGACCGGGTCATCGCCGCCCCCCGCCTCGCTGACGCCATCGACGAGGCGATGCGCGCCCTCGACGACCTCGCCCTGGCCGGCGAGGGGCCCGACCAGTCCGCCGCCGTCGTCATCACCGGCTCACTGACCACCGTCGGCGCGGCCCGCACGCTGCTGCTGCGGCGCGGCTGAGCGACTGCGGAGGGCGGCTGGCGGGTCTGGCGTACCCGATCCGGCTACGATGCCCCGCTTGTGAGCGAGCGCACCCTGGTCCTGATCAAGCCCGACGGGGTCCGCCGGGGTCTGGTGGGAGAGGTGCTCGCGCGCCTCGAGCGCAAGGGGCTCACGCTCGTGGCGCTGGAGCTGCGCACCCTCGCACCGCAGGCCGCGCAGGAGCACTACGGCGAGCACGAGGGCAAGCCCTTCTTCGCGGGCCTGGTGGACTTCATCAGCGGTGGCCCGCTGGTCGCACTCGTGGCCGAGGGTCCCTCCGCCATCGCCGCCACCCGCGGGCTGATGGGTGCGACCAACCCGGTCGACGCCACGCCGGGGTCGATCCGCGGCGACCTGGCCCTGGAGATCGGCGAGAACATCGTCCACGGCTCGGACTCCCCGACCTCCGCCGCCCGCGAGATCGCGCTCTTCTTCCCCGACCTCCGCTGAGCCGGCTCGCGTTGGTGCGCCACGGTGCCGCACGGGCGCGAGCCGCGGGGAGTCGGTCGGGCCCGGCTCGCGTTGGTGCGCCACGGTGCCGCACGGGCGCGAGCCGGCGGGTACGGCGCTCGCCCGGCTGGCGCTGGCCGGCGGGCAGGTGGGCGGCGGAACAGCGGCGCGCTGGTTTGGCGGCTCTGCGACCCTCGCCTACGCTCGACCGTGCGCACCGGCCCACCCCGGCGCGCGCCCTCCGACCCCCCCCGATCCTCCCGTTAGGTGACGCATGGCCAGCACCTCCTGGCTCGGCCGCGACATGGCCGTGGACCTCGGCACCGCCAACACCCTCGTCTACGTCCGTGGGCGCGGCATCGTGCTCAACGAGCCGAGCGTGGTGGCGATCAACACCAACACCGGCGGCATCCTCGCCGTGGGCACCGAGGCCAAGCGCATGATCGGCCGTACCCCCGGCAACATCGTCGCGATCAGGCCGCTCAAGGACGGCGTCATCGCCGACTTCGAGACCACCGAGCGGATGCTGCGCTACTTCATCCAGAAGGTGCACCGCCGCAGGCACTTCGCCAAACCGCGCGTCGTCATCTGCGTGCCCAGCGGCATCACGGGCGTCGAGCAGCGGGCGGTCAAGGACGCCGCCTTCACCGCCGGCGCGCGCAAGGTCTTCATCATCGAGGAGCCGATGGCGGCGGCGATCGGCAGCGGCCTACCGGTGCACGAGCCGACCGGCAACATGGTCGTCGACATCGGCGGCGGCACCACGGAGGTCGCTGTCATCTCCCTCGGCGGCATCGTGACCAGCCAGAGCATCCGCGTCGGCGGCGACGAGCTCGACAACTCGATCATCGCGTACGTGAAGAAGGAGTACTCGTTGATGCTCGGCGAGCGCACCGCCGAGGAGATCAAGATGGCGATCGGGTCCGCCTTCCCGGCGCCCGAGGAGCCGCACGCCGAGATCCGCGGCCGGGACCTCGTCTCCGGCCTGCCCAAGACGATCGTCGTGAGCGCGGAGGAGATCCGCAAGGCCATCGAGGAGCCGGTCAACGCGATCGTCGACGCGGTCACCGCCACGCTCGACCGCTGCCCCCCCGAGCTCTCCGGCGACGTCATGGACCGCGGCATCGTCCTCACCGGCGGTGGCGCACTGCTGCACGGGCTGGACGAGCGGCTGCGGCACGAGACGGGCATGCCGATCCACATCAGCGACAACCCCCTGCACAGCGTCGCCATGGGGTCGGGCAAGTGCATCGAGGAGTTCGAGGCCCTGCAGCAGGTCCTCATCTCCGAGCCGCGCCACTAGCCCGGCCGCCGCACCCGACCGCCCGCCGAGCACCCGAGCGCCGCCGTGGACGGCTGGCCCCGTGGGGCGTGACCGTCGCCGGGCGCGGGTCATCCTCGCGCTGCTCCTGCTCACCGCCTTCACCCTGCTGACCCTCGACCGGCGCACCAGCGGCCCGATCGGTGCCGTCCGCGGCGCCTTCGGCGCGGTCTTCGGCCCGGTCGAGTCGGGCCTGCGGGCGGTCACCCGGCCGATCGGCGACGGGATCTCCGCTGCCTTCCACTCCGGGCGGGACGGCGCACGCATCCGTCGGCTCGAGGCCGACAACCTCGGCCTGCGACGCCAGGTCGACGAGGACGCCAACGCCAAGAGCGCCGTCGCCCAGCTGCGCGACCTCGGTTACCTCTCCAGCGTCGGCCGCTACACGATCGCCGGTGTGCGGGTGGTCGGCGAAGGGCCGCCGGTGGGCGACTTCAGCGACACCCGGATGCTCGACGGTGGCACCGACCGCGGCTTCCGCACCCAGATGTACGTCGTGAGCCCCGACGACGGGCTCGTCGGCAAGATCATCCGCGTGGACCGTACGACCAGCGTGGTGGCGCTGATCACCGACCCGACCGTCGTGGTGACCGTCAACCTCGAGCAGCCGATCGACGCCCTGCTCAGCGTCCGCGGCCAAGGCGCCGGCCGGCCGCTCCTGCTCACCCTCGCCGCCCCGACCCAGCAGGTCACCCTGAAGCAGGGGCAGCGCATCGTCACCGCCGCGGAGAGCACCGTCGGCTCGCAGGGCGTGGGCGTCGGCGCCGTCGGCGCGGTCAGCGGTCAGCCCGGAGCCGTCCAGCAGACGGCGGTGGTCACCCCGATCGCCGCGCTGGACCGGCTCGACTACGTCGGGGTGCTCGTCGCCCCGCAGGACGCCGGGGGCCCGACCAGCTCGCTGCCCCGCCTGCCCAGCCCCACCCCGACGGGTACGACACCCGCCCCGCCCCCGGCCACCCGCACAGCCGCGACCAGCCCGTCCGCCACCCAGCGGGCGCCGAGGACGACCGGGCCCCCAGCCGGCGCAGGCCCCACGCCGAGCCCGCCCTTCCCCGGCCTGGTCAGCCGCACGCCGTGACCGGACCCGCGTGACCACCGCCCGCCGCGGGGTGGCCGTCCTGCTGCTGCTCACCGCCGCCGTCGCGCAACCCGTGCTCATCGGTGTGCTGCCGCTGCCGCTGGGCGGGCCGTCGCTGCCGCTGCTCGTGCTCGCGGTGGTGGCGCTCGTCGGCGGCCCGACCGCGGGGGTGGGCGCCGGCTTCGGCCTCGGGCTCGTCTCCGACCTGGCGAGCACCCACCCGCTCGGCCAGACCGCGCTGGCGCTGACCGTGGTCGGCTACCTGGCCGGGCTGGCGCACGGCACGCTGGAGCGCTCGCTGGTCGTACCCCTCGCGGTCGTGGCCGGGGTCTCCGCAGCCGGTCCGCTGCTGGTCGCCGCGGTCGCCCAGATCACCGGCGGCGGGGAGGCCACCGCGCGCTCGCTGGCCCGCGGGGTCACAGGTCCGGTTGTCTACGATGTGCTCCTCGCCCCCCTGCTCGTCCCCCTGCTGGCGCGCCTGCTCGTCGACGTCGACGCGGGAGACCCGCCGCCACGCGCATGAAGGCAGCGAGGCACCGGTACGACCCGACAGGAGCAGCGGTTGACAGGGGCCAGGGCGTGACCGGGCGCAGCCCCCAGCGCCTCTTCGTGCTCAAGGCGCTGGTCGCCTCGCTGGTCGTCGCGCTCTTCGGCCGGCTGTGGTTCCTGCAGGTGGCGAGCGGGTCGCAGTACGCCGCGGCCGCCACCGCCAACCGCACCCGCGACGTCGTCACCTCGGCCGTCCGCGGGCTGGTGCTCGACGACCAGGGGCGCCAGGTCATCGCCAACATCACCGCCGAGGTCGTCACCGTCGACACGACGCAGCTCAACCACCAGAAGGACCACGGGCGCGCGGTGCTGGCCCGGCTGGCCCCGCTGCTGAGCACGCCCCAGCGGCCGATCACCGCGCAGGACCTCGCCGACAAGCTCAAGGCCTGCGACTACAAGGCCCTCGTACCCGGGTGCAACAACGGGTCGCCCTACCAGCCGGTCCCCGTCTCGACCTTCTCCCTCGGGGTCAGCGGCGACGCCTCCACCGACCCGGCGACCGTCGCGGCCCGGGTGGCGCAGATCCAGGAGCGCTCCGACCTCTTCCCGGGGGTCGCGGTGCAGCCGCAGGCGGTGCGCAGCTTCCCGCAGGGCCAGCTCGCCAGCCAGATCGTCGGCTACACCGACAAGGTCACTGCCGACGTGCTCAAGGACCCGCGCTACACCGACGTCCGCGACACCGACCAGGTCGGGCGGGCCGGGCTCGAGCAGCAGTACGACGACCAGCTCCGCGGCATCGACGGCATCCAGACCCTCGACGTCAACCGCCTCGGCGAGGTGACCGGCACCGCCAAGGTGGTGCCCCCCACGCCCGGCTCCGACGTCGTGCTCAACCTCGACAGCAAGGTCCAGGCCGCGTCCGAGCGGGCGCTCGACGACGCCATCACCCGCATCGCGCCGACCTTCGGCAAGCACCCCACCGACGGCGCGGCGGTGGTGCTCACCACCGACGGCCGCGTCGTCGCCCTCGCCAGCCACCCCGGCTTCGACCCGTCGCTGTTCACCGGCGGCATCACCAGCAGCGAGTACGCGCAGCTCAACAGCAAGGCCGCCGGCCAGCCGCTGCTCAACCGGGCGTCCGGCCAGGTCTACCCGCCGGGCTCGACCTGGAAGGCGATCACCGGCTCGGCGCTGCTGGGCAACGGCGTCGTCACGCCCGGCAGCACGCAGAGCTGCCCCCCCAGCTTCACGATCGGACAGGCCGTCTTCGGCAACTTCGAGGGAGAGTCCTTCGGGTCGATGGACCTGCACAGGGCCATCGCGGTGTCCTGCGACACCTTCTTCTACCGGTACGCCTACCAGCAGTGGCTGGCCGACGGCGGGTACGGCCAGCACCTCACGGGCAAGGCGCCGGGCCAGAAGCAGATCCAGGTGACGGAGGCCAAGGCCTTCGGCTTCGGGTCGCGGACCGGGCTCGACCTGCCGACCGAAGCACCCGGCGCCATCGTCGACCGGGCCACCCGGGCGGCGTCCTACCCGTTGCGCAAGGCCGACTACTGCAAGGGCGCCAAGACCTACGCCGGCACCTACCGTGGGCGCCTCGACGCCGACAACTGCACCGACGGCTGGCGTTACAACGCCGGTGACCTCGTCCTCTTCGCCATCGGGCAGGGCGCCGACATCAACGTCACGCCGCTGCAGATGGCCAGGGCCTACGGCGCCATCGCCGACGGCGGCACGCTCTACCAGCCGACGCTGGCCAAGGCCGTCGTCACCCCCGCTGGCCGGGTCGAGCAGACGATCACGCCGAAGGCGGTGGGCAAGGTGCCGCTGTCGACCGCCGACATCGCCTACCTGCAGGACGCGTTCTACGGCGTCACCCACGACAGCGACGGCACCGCCCGCGGCGTCTTCGCCGACTACCCCGTCCCCGTCTACGGCAAGACGGGCACGGCGGAGGTGGACAAGGTCGACGCGGCCGGCAACAGGATCGGCAGCACGGACCAGTCGTGGTTCGCCTCCTTCACCAAGCCCAGCGGCGGCAAGCCCGGGTACGTCGTCCTCGTCACCGTCCCGGACAGCCAGCAGGGTGCCAACGTCGCGGCCCCTGCGGTGAAGGAGATCTACGACGCCATCTACGGCGTCGACCCCACCACCAACATGCGTACGCCGAGCAAGGGCGCCTTCGGCAACGCGAGCGGCACGCCACCGTCGTACCTCCCCTGCTTCGGGACCAAGGTCAACCGCCCGGCCAAGGCGTGCTCAGCGACCTATGCCGCGACCAACGCACCGAGCCAGGCGCAGCCGACGCTCACGCCGTCCGCCGGGGCGAGCGGCGCCGCCGGTGCGCTGCCCGACCTGAGCGCGGCGCTGCCGCCGTCGCGGCGTGAGGACGGCACGCCGTGAGCGACCGCGCGATCGGCACGTGGGGCACCCCGCGCAGCAGCCCGGTCCGGCTCGGGCGCCCCCGGCCCGGCGTCCGCGAGCGGGCGCTGGCCGACAGCTCGCCGCTGCGCCGCCTCGACTGGGTCCTGCTGCTGGCCGTCGCCGCCATGACGACGATGGGCGGCCTGCTCGTCTGGTCGGCGACCAGGGCCCGCCAGCTCGAGGTGGGCGCCGACCCGGCCGCCTACCTCAAGCGCCACATCCTCAACGCCGCGATCGGCCTGTGCGTCGCGGCCGCGGCGGCGCTGGTCGACTACCGCGCGCTGCGGGCCTACGCGCCGGTCGTCTACGTGGCCTCCATCCTCGGTCTGCTGGCCGTGCTCGTCATCGGCTCGACGATCAACGGGGCGCACTCGTGGATCGTGCTGCCGGGCTCCTTCCAGCTGCAGCCGAGCGAGTTCGCCAAGGTGGCGCTGGTCGTCGGCGTGGCGATGATCCTGGCCGAGCGGCGCGACGGGGAGGCCGCCCCCCGCGACGTCGATGTGGCCGTGGTGCTGCTCTTCACCGCCGTACCCCTCGGCTTGATCATGCTGCAGCCCGACTTCGGTACGACGATGGTCTTCGTCTTCTGCCTGCTCGGGATGATCGCGGTGAGCGGGGCGTCCGGGCGCTGGGTCGCCGGCCTGGCGCTCGCGGGCGTCCTCGCCGGGACGCTCATCCTCACCACCGGGGTGCTGAAGCCCTACCAGCGGGACCGCTTCACGTCCTTCACCCAGCCGGGCAAGGCGCTGTCGACGACGGCCTACAACGTCGACCAGGCCAAGACCGCGATCGGGTCGGGCGGCATCTTCGGCAAGGGCCTCTTCCACGGCACCCAGACCAACGGGCAGTTCGTCCCCGAGCAGCAGACCGACTTCGTCTTCACGGTGGCCGGTGAGGAGCTCGGCTTCGTCGGCGCCGGGGCGCTGGTCGCCCTGCTCGGCGTCGTGCTGTGGCGCGGGCTGCGGATCGCGCAGAAGGCGCACGACCTCTTCGGCACCATCCTCGCTGCCGGCGTCGTGACGTGGTTCGCCTTCCAGAGCTTCGTCAACATCGGGATGACGCTGGGCATCATGCCGGTGACCGGGCTGCCGCTGCCCTTCGTCTCCTACGGCGGCTCGAGCATGTTCGCCAACCTGGCCGCGATCGGTCTGCTGGAGAACGTCCACATGCGCACCCGCTCCCGCGAGCCCTAGGCCCGACCGCCCGGGCCGCCGAGCACGACTGGGGCCGCGCCTACGCTGGGCGCATGGTGGAGAGCATGTGGCACCGGCTCGAGCCGCTGCTGCCCAGTGTCTCCAAGCCGGTGCAGTACGTCGGCGGTGAGCTCAACGCGCGCGTCAAGGACTGGGAGTGCGGCGGGCCCGACACCGTGCGATGGTGCCTGCTCTACCCCGACGCCTACGAGGTCGGCCTGCCCAACCAGGGCGTGCAGATCCTCTACGAGGTGCTCAACGAGCGCGCCGACGCCCTGGCCGAGCGCGCCTACAGCGTCTGGCCAGACCTCGAGGCGCTGCTGCGCGAGCACGGCGTGCCGCAGCTGACCGTCGACGCGCACCGCCCCGTCGGCGCCTTCGACGTGCTCGGCGTCAGCCTGTCCACCGAGCTCGGCTACACCAACATGCTGACGGTGCTCGACCTCTCGGGCATCCCGCTGCACGCTGCCGACCGGGGTCTCGACGACCCGGTGGTCCTCGTCGGTGGGCACGCGGCCTTCAACCCCGAGCCGCTGGCCGACTTCATCGACGCGGCGGTGCTCGGCGACGGTGAGCAGGCGGTCGGGCGGGTCACCGAGGTCGTGCACGGCTGGAAGCGCGCCGGGCGACCCGGTGGTCGTACCGGGCTGCTGGTCGAGCTCGCCCGCAGCGGTGCGGCCTACATCCCCTCGCTCTACGACGTCGCCTACGCCGCCGACGGCCGGATCGCCGCGGTCACGCCGGCCCAGCCGGCCATCCCGGCGCGGGTGCCCAAGCACACGCTGATGGACCTCGACGCCTGGCCCTACCCCAAGACCCCGCTGGTGCCGCTCGCCGAGACGGTGCACGAGCGGATGAGCGTGGAGATCTTCCGCGGCTGCACCCGCGGCTGCCGCTTCTGCCAGGCCGGCATGATCACCCGACCGGTGCGCGAGCGGAGCATCACCGGCATCGGCGACATGGTCGAGGCGGGCCTGCGCGCCACGGGCTTCGACGAGGTCGGCCTGCTCAGCCTGTCCAGCGCCGACCACAGCGAGATCGGCGCCATCGCCAAGGGCCTCGCCGACCGGTACGACGGGACCTCCACGTCGCTGTCACTGCCCAGCACCCGTGTCGACGCCTTCAACGTCGACCTGGCGAAGGAGCTGCAGCGCAACGGTCGTCGCAGCGGGCTGACCTTCGCGCCCGAGGGCGGCAGCGCCCGGCTGCGCGCCGTCATCAACAAGATGGTGACGCACGACGACCTGATCCGCACCGTGGAGACCGCCTACACCAACGGCTGGCGCCAGGTGAAGCTCTACTTCATGTGCGGCCTGCCGACGGAGACCGACGAAGACGTGCTCGAGATCGCGGCGATGGCGCGCGAGGCCACCGCGGCCGGTCGGCGGGCGACGGGCGGCTCCCCGTGCAAGGCGACGGTGAGCGTGGGGGGCTTCGTCCCCAAACCGCACACCCCCTTCCAGTGGGCGGGGCAGGCCAGCTGGCAGACCACCGACCACCGGCTGCAGCTGCTGCGCGACGCGCTGCGCGGCGACAAGAGCGTCGGCCTGCGCTACCACGAGGGCAAGCCCGGCATCATCGAGGGACTCCTCTCCCGCGGTGACCGCCGGGTCGGGCGGGTCGTGGAGCGCGTGTGGCGCGAGGGCGGCCGCTTCGACGGCTGGTCCGAGCACTTCAGCTTCGCCCGCTGGGAGACCGCAGCCGCCGCCGAGCTCGAGCCGCTCGGCGTCAGCCTGGACTGGTTCACCACCCGGGAGCGCGCGCGGGACGAGGTGCTGCCCTGGGACCACCTCGACAGCGGCCTGGACAAGCAGTGGCTGTGGCTGGAGTGGCAGGACGCGCTGGCCGAGGTCGAGCTCGACGATTGCCGGTGGAGCCCCTGCTCCGACTGCGGCGTCTGCCCGACGCAGGGCACCGACATCCAGGTCGGCCCGACCGGCCGGGTGCTGCTGCCGCTGTCGGTCTCGTGAGCAGCCTGGCGTGAGCGGAACCGCGCGGGTCCGCCTCGCCGGTCCCGGCGACGTGCCTGCGCTGGCCGGGCTGCGCCGCGCCGACGGAGCCAGCCCGACGGCCGAGCCCGACGTCGAGCCCGACTTCGAGCGCCGGCTCGCCGCGTGGGCCGCCGAGACCGCTGAGCGCCGACAGACCTGGGTCGCCGAAGTGGCGCGCGAGCCGGTCGGGATGCTCAGCGTGCTGCGCTTCGACCGGATGCCCGCGCCGGGGGCGCCCGAGCAGACCTGGGGCTACGTCAGCTCGGTCTTCGTGCGCCCCGAGCACCGGGGCAGCGGGATCGGGGCCGCCCTCGTGGCGGCCGCCGTGCAGCACGCCCAGCAGGCCGGCTGGGTGCGCCTGCTGCTGTCGCCGAGCCCCCGCTCGGTCGCCGTCTACGCCCGGGCTGGCTTCGGCCGCGCCGACGGCCACCTCGTGCTCGCGCTCGGTGACGACGAGCGCACCCGCGCCGCGCCGCGGATCGAGGCGATCGCCCGTGCCCGCACGCCCTAGCGGCCCGCCGCCGCCGCCGACCGTGCAGCGGCTGCGCGTGCGGTACGCCAAGCGCGGCCCCCTGCGCTTCACCTCCCACCGCGACCTCGCCCGCGTGCTGGAGCGTGGGCTGCGGCGGGCCCGCGTACCCATGGCCTTCTCGGCTGGCTTCAGCCCCCATCCCAAGATCAGCTACATCGGCGCCTGCCCGACCGGGGTCGCCAGCGAGGCGGAGTACGCCGAGATCGGGCTGTCGGCCGCCCGCGAGCCGGCTGAGGTCCGGCGCGAGCTCGACGCCGCGCTGCCGCCTGGGGTGGACGTGCTCGAGGTGGTCGCGGTCGTGCCGGGGGAGCCATCCCTGGCGGACCGCATCGACACCAGTCGATGGGTGGTCGAGCTGCCGGGGATGGGTACGGAGGAGGTGGCGTCCGCGGTCAGTGCCTTCCTGGCCGCTCCCGAGGTCACCGTCAGCCGCAAGACCAAGGACGGCAGCCGGCTGCTCGACGCCCGCGCGGCGGTCGTGCACCTCGCCCTCGTAGCGTCGGCCGACGCCGACACGCCTGCGGTCCTGGCGTCCGAGCAGGGCCGGTGTGCAACACTCGAACTCGTCGTACGGCACTCGACGCCGGCCGTGCGACCCGACGACGTCCTTGCTGGCCTCCGGCTGGTGGCGGGCCTCGCGCCCGCGTCGCCCCCCCGGGTGACGCGGTCGGCGCAGGGTCGGCTCCGAGCAGACGGCTCGCTCGACGACCCGCTCGCGCCGCCCGCCCTCGCCAGGGTCGGGCAGCAGCCGGGCGATGTCGACCCCGGGGCACCGCACGGCTGACCGACGTCGACACGCTTCCCGGCGGGCAGCCCCGTCGGGCCGGACATGCAGGTGCCGGGAGCGCAGATGCGCCCGCACCGGCTGAGAGGCACTGCGTCGTGACACCCCACGACCCGGACGCCGAGAGCACGATCCCTGATGCTCTCGACGTCATCTCCGACACCACCCCCCTCGACGAGCTCGTGACCGAGGTCCCCGGCATCGTCGAGGCCCAGCCGCTGCGCCGAGCCGCGGCCGCCCCCGAGGACGAGGCGACCCCCGACGAGCCGGTCGATGAGCCGGTCGAGGAGGTGCCGGCCGGTCGCCGGCGCCGCGGCGCACGTCGACCCGCCGGCGCCGCGCCCGTCTTCCAGCCCCCCGTCGCCGAGCCCGTCACGGCTGCCGCGCCACCACCGCTGGCGGCCCCCGTCGGGGCGGTGGCCTTCGCCTTCACACCGCCTGCCGCTGCAGCACCTACAGCTGCGGATGACCCTCTGCCACAGGTGGAGACGGAGGAACGTCTCGATGACCAGGCGCAGAGTGCTCCGGACGAACCCGACGAGCTGACCGACGACCCCGCGGGCACGCAGCCCGGAGCGACCGCGGCCGCCGATGACCGGCAGGACGGCGGCAACCAGGACGACGACGAGGGCGACGGTTCCTCCGCCCGCCGGCGTCGTCGCGGCCGCCGCGGTCGTGGCCGGAGCCGGGACGATGCCGCCGACGGAGCGGAGGGCACCGGCGTGACCCCGACCGGCACCGGCGCAGACCGCGCCGGCGAGGACAGCGCGGGCGCAGACCGCGCGGGCGAGGACAGCCCCGTCGAGGACGGCGCCGGGCTGCTCACGGCGCTCGCTGCCCCGGCCGGCGAGCCGGGCGCGGCGCCGGACGACGATGCTGCCCCGCGCTCCCCGCGCGGCGGCCGACGCCGCTCCGGTCGCGGCGCCCAGACCCCGACCTCCGACGACGCCGCAGGAGCGTCCGTCGACGCGGGCAGTGACGTGACGGACGACGAGGACGACGAGGACGACGAGGGTGGCGCCAGCGGCTCGAGCTCACGCCGTCGTCGTCGTCGCCGTCGGCGCGGCGGTGGTGGGGAGGGCGCCGAGGAGGTCGCGGCGGACGACCCCCCCAACACGGTCGTGCACGTGCGCAGCACCCGGTCCCGCTCCGGCGGTGGCGGTGGCGGCTCTGCCGCGGATGCCGACGGGGTCCGCGGGGTGGCCGGGTCCACCCGGCTCGAGGCCAAGCGCCAACGGCGCCGTGACGGGCGCGGCGACGGCACCAAGCGCCGCACGGTCATCACCGAGGCGGAGTACCTCGCGCGCCGCGAGTCGGTCGACCGCACGATGGTCGTCCGCCGGACCGGCGACCGTACCCAGATCGCGATGTTGGAGGACAGCGTCCTCGTCGAGCACTACGTCACCAGGGGCAGCGCGACCAGCTACGCCGGCAACATCTACCTCGGGCGGGTGCAGAACGTGCTGCCGAGCATGGAGGCCGCCTTCGTCGACATCGGCAAGGGCCGCAACGCCGTCCTCTACGCCGGCGAGGTCAGCTACGACGCCTCCTCGGCCGGTGGCCGCGGGGCACCCCGCATCGAGCAGGCGCTCAAGAGCGGCCAGTCCGTCCTCGTGCAGGTGACCAAGGACCCGGTCGGGCACAAGGGCGCCCGCCTCACCGCGCAGATCAGCCTGCCCGGGCGGTTCCTCGTCTACATCCCGCAGGGCCCGATGACCGGGATCAGCCGCAAGCTGCCCGACAACGAGCGCTCCCGCCTCAAGGCGATCCTCAAGAAGGTCGTCCCCGAGGACGCCGGGGTCATCATCCGCACCGCGGCCGAGGGGGCGTCGGAGGAGGAGATCACCCGCGACGTCGAGCGCCTCCAGGCGCTGTGGCAGGAGATCACCGCCAAGGCGGCGAAGGCCAGCCCGCCGAGCCTGGTGCACGGCGAGCCCGACCTGGTCGTGCGGGTGGTCCGCGACATCTTCAACGAGGACATCACCTCGTTGGTGGTGCAGGGCGACCGCTCCACCGGTGACGACGGCGTCGCCGCGGAGATCGAGGAGTACGTCGGCGGCGTCGCCCCCGACCTCCTGCCGCGGGTGACCCGGTGGGCGGAGAGCCGGGACGTCTTCGCCGCCCACCGCGTCGACGAGCAGCTGCGCAAGGCGCTCGAGCGCAAAGTCGGGCTCCCGAGCGGCGGCTCGCTGGTCATCGACCGGACCGAGGCGCTCACCGCCATCGACGTCAACACCGGTCGCTTCACCGGCGCCGGCGGCAACCTCGAGGAGACCGTCACCCGCAACAACCTCGAGGCCGCCGAGGAGGTCGCCCGGCAGCTGCGCCTGCGCGACATCGGCGGCATGGTCATCATCGACTTCATCGACATGGTGCTGGAGAGCAACCGCGAGCTGGTGCTGCGGCGCCTGGTCGAGTGCCTGTCCCGGGACCGTACGAAGCACCAGGTCAGCGAGGTCACCTCGCTCGGCCTGGTGCAGCTGACCCGGAAGCGGGTGGGTCAGGGGCTGCTCGAGGCCTTCAGCGACCCGTGCCCTGAGTGCGGTGGCCGCGGGGTGCTGCTTCACCTCGACGAGCACATGAGCGGGCTGAGCGTCGGTACGGCCGCCGCGCCGCCGGCGCCCCGTGCCCCGAGCCCCGCCGCGGTCGCCGCGGCCATCGCCAGCGCGAGCCGGGCCTCTGTCGGCGGGGACGCCGACGGCGTCGTCGAGGACGTCGACGCCCCGGTCGAGCCGCCGGTCGTCGAGGCGGTCGAGCCGTCCGCCGTGGAGGCGGCCGCCCCCAAGCGCGGCCGCCGCGGGAGCCGCCGTCCGGCTGCCGAGCCGGGCGCGGCTGCCCCCGAGCCCGCAGCGGTCGCCGCGGTGGCCGGGCTGACCGCCCGCGTGGAACCGACCGAGGCCCCGGAGGCGCTCGAGGCGCTCGAGGCGGCCGCGCCGGACGGCGGCCCCCGCGATGCCGCCGAGCCGGTGACCGTCGAGGACCCCCTCAGCGAACCCGCCGCGGAGGAGCAGGCACCCGTACCGTCGGTCGAGGACCGGGATGCGGCGGCACCGGCCGAGCCGCCGCCGGTCGTCGCCGCCCGGCCGCGCCGACGCCGGGTGACGCTGCCCGCGGCGACCGCAGTCGAGTAGCCGGTCCGCGCCGAGGGGAGAGGGAGGCCGGGGGCGGTGCGCTAACCTCTGAGACCCCCCCCATCAGCACCCTGGTGCGCCGCACGGCGCCCACCCCGATCGAGGAGCTCCCAGCGTGTACGCGATCGTCCGCAGCGGCGGCAAGCAGCACAAGGTGGCTGTCGGTGACGTCTTCAGCACGGAGAAGGTGCTCGGCGAGGCCGGCACCAGCGTCACGCTGCCCGTGCTGCTGATCGTCGACGGCGCCGGTGCCTCGACCGAGACCACGACCGGCGCTGACGTCTCCGGTGCCTCGGTGACCGCCGAGGTGGTCGAGCAGACCAAGGGGCCCAAGATCCGCATGATCCACTACAAGAACAAGACCGGCTACAAGCGCCGGCAGGGCCACCGCCAGCCGCTCACGCTGCTGCGGGTCACCGACATCGCCGCGGCCGGCAGCGCCACCAGCGCCCCGTCGGGCGGGGCGACCACGAGCACGGAGGTCTGAGCCATGGCTCACAAGAAGGGTGCTTCCTCGAGCCGCAACGGTCGGGACAGCCACGCCCAGCGCCTCGGCGTGAAGCGCTTCGGCGGTCAGGTCGTCAAGGCCGGCGAGATCATCGTGCGCCAGCGCGGTACGCACTTCCACCCCGGCGACCTCGTCGGCCGCGGCGGCGACGACACCCTCTTCGCGCTCGCGCCCGGCGCCGTCACCTTCGGCCACCGCCGCGGGCGCAAGATCATCAGCATCACCCCCGTACCCGTCGCCGCCTGACCCAGGCAGCGCCCGAGCGCCGCCCAGCGGTCGAGGAGGCAGCCCATGACCGCCTTCATCGACCGCACCGTCCTGCACCTCGCGGCCGGCTCCGGGGGCAACGGCTGCGCCAGCGTCCACCGCGAGAAGTTCAAGCCGCTCGGGGGCCCCGACGGCGGTGACGGCGGTGACGGCGGTGACATCGTGCTGGTCGTCGACCCGCAGATCTCCACGCTCCTGGACTTCCACCACCGGCCGCACGCCAAGGCCGACAACGGCAAGCCGGGCGCCGGGGACGACCGTGACGGCGCCGCCGGCAAGGATCTCGTGCTGCGCGTCCCCGACGGCACCGTGGTCCTGGACGCCGACGGTGAGGTGATCGCCGACCTGATCGGCGCCGGCACCAGGGCCGTGGTGGCGCACGGCGGCATCGGCGGGCGCGGCAACGCCGGGCTGGCCGGCCCGCGGCGCAAGGCACCGGGGTTCGCGTTGCTCGGCGTACCCGGTGAGGCGCTCGACGTGACGCTCGAGCTCAAGAGCGTTGCCGACGTCGCGCTCGTGGGCTTCCCGAGCGCCGGCAAGTCCAGCCTCATCAGCGTCGTCTCGGCGGCGCGGCCCAAGGTCGCCGACTACCCCTTCACCACGCTGCGCCCGCACCTCGGCGTGGTCGACAGCGTCGCCGGGGCCTTCACGATGGCCGACGTGCCCGGGCTCATCCCCGGTGCCAGCAGCGGTCGTGGGCTGGGCCTGGAGTTCCTGCGTCACATCGAGCGCTGCTCGGTCCTCGTGCACGTCCTCGACTGCGCCACGCTCGAGCCCGGTCGGGACCCGCTGAGCGACCTGGACACGCTGGAGCGCGAGCTCGAGCAGTACGGCGGGCTCGAGGACAAGCCCCGTCTGGTCGTGCTCAACAAGGTCGACGTCGCCGACGCCCGTGAGCTGGCAGACCTGGTCACGCCCGACCTCGAGGCCCGCGGCCTGCGCGTCTTCGCCGTCTCGACCTTGACCCGCGAGGGGCTCCGCCCGCTGGTCACGGCGCTGGGTGTCGAGGTCGAGCAGCTGCGCCTGGCCAGGCCGCCGCTGGACCGGGAGCGGATCGTGCTGCGCCCGCGTGAGGTCGGCCGGCAGGAGTTCGCGGTGCGCCAGATCACCGACGGTGACTACTCCGGCGCGTACGAGGTGACCGGCACCAAGCCCGAGCGCTGGGTCGCGCAGACCGACTTCTCCAACGACGAGGCCGTGGGGTTCCTCGCCGACCGGCTCGCCAAGCTCGGCGTCGAGGCGGCGCTCGGCAAGCGCGGCGCGCTGGAGGGGGCGACCGTGGTCATCGGCGACCGCGTCTTCGACTGGGCGCCGACGCTCGGCGAGGCCGCCGGCATCCCGGGCCCGCGCGGCAGCGACGACCGCATCGGCGACCGGGTCCGGCTCTCCCGCGAGGAGCGGATGGCCAGGGACGCCGAGCGCGTGTCGGGGTCGAGCCTCACCGCGGCGGAGCTGACGGCCTACGAGGCCGCGATCGCCGGCGGCGCCACGGCGCCGGCCGGGCTGGATGAGCACGAGCTCGACGAGATCGAGGGGTGAGCGCGCGGCCCGAGGTCGCCGCCGCCCGGCGGGTGGTGCTCAAGGTCGGCAGCTCCTCGCTCACGGGCGGCGGCGCCGGCCTGGACCTCTCGGTCGTCGAGCGCATCAGCGCGGCGGCGCTGGAGCAGCGGGCGGCCGGCCGCGAGGTGGTGCTCGTCAGCTCGGGCGCGATCGCCGCCGGTCTGGCACCGCTGGGGCTCACCGTGCGCCCGCGCGACCTGGCGACGCTGCAGGCCGCCGCCAGCGTGGGGCAGCTGCTGCTGGTGCAGGCGTGGGCGGCCGCCTTCGGGGCCGAGGGGGTCACCGTCGCGCAGGTGCTGCTGAGCGCGGAGGACGTGGCGCGCCGGGTGTCCTACCGCAACGCGCGGACCACCCTCGCCCGCCTGCTCGAGCTCGGTGCGGTGCCCGTCGTCAACGAGAACGACGCGGTCGCCACCGCCGAGATCAGGCTGGGTGACAACGACCGGCTGGCCGCGCTCGTCGCGCACCTCGTCGACGCGGATCTGCTGGTGCTGCTCTCCGACGTCGACGCGCTCTACGACGGGGACCCCCGGCGCGGGCCGGCGCGGCGCATCGACGCGGTCCGTGGCCCGGCCGACCTCGACGGCGCGCGCGTCGGCGGCTCGGGCAGCGTCGTCGGCTCGGGCGGGATGGCCACGAAGGTCGAGGCGGCCCGCGTCGCCGCCGGCGCCGGCCTCGCCGTCGTGGTGGGTGCCGCGACCGACGTGGCCGGCGCGCTCCGGGGTGAGCCGGTCGGGACGCTCTTCCACCCGACCGGGCCCCGCATCACCTCCCGCCGGCTCTGGTTGGCGCACGCGAGCGAGCCGCGGGGGCGGGTGCTGCTCGACGCCGGCGCGGTCACGGCGCTGCGCGAGCGGGGGTCCTCGTTGCTCGCGGTCGGGGTGACGGGCGTCGAGGGCGCCTTCGCCGCGGGGGACCCGGTCGAGCTGGTCGACGCGGGCTCGGGCCGGCCGGTCGCCCGTGGCCTCGCCGGGTACGCCGCCCACGACCTGCCCCCGCTGCTGGGCCGCCCCGGCGCGACCCGTGAGGTCGTGCACCGCGACGACCTGGTCCTGCTGTGAGCCGTCGGGCGGGTGCCCTGGGGTGATGGCCTGGAGCGGGGGTCGCGCTGCGTACCCGTCCCGGATGCCGCACTCGTCCCGGTGACGCACACTGGTGATGCCGGTCACAGGACCGGGACCACGATCTGGAGGTGTTCTGTGAGCCCGCTGCGCCGTGCGCTCGCGGTCGTCGTCGCGGCGGCCGGGGTCGGCCTGGTGACCGTGCCGGCCGCGCTGGCCGCCGGTCCCGCTGCCCATGTCGCCGCCCGCCCCGCCGTCGCCGGCCCGGTCAAGGGCATCACGGTCAGCGACCTGCACCTGGCGCCCTGGGTCGGCTCCAAGAAGCAGGTCTACGGCTACCTCACCAACACCGGTCCCGAGGTCGAGAGCCCCGTGGTGCACGTCGCCTACCTGGACGCCAACGGCAACAAGATCGGCTCGCTGGACGCCTTCCCCGCGACGGCCTGGCTCAAGACCGGCGAGTCGGTCGGCCTGAGCGAGATCATCTTCCCGCCGGCGGGGCTGGCCTCGGTCAAGCTCGAGGAGGTCGACGGCCTGACCCCGCAGGCCGACGCGAGCCACCACCTGCCCCTCGCGGTGGACATGCCCTTCCCGGCGTCGGGGCCGACGATCGTGAGCGGCACCGTCACGCTCGACGAGCCTGCCCGGCCCCTGCTCATCAAGATCGTGGTGTCGGCCTTCCGCGCCGACGGCTCGCTCGCCTGGGTCGCCCCGACGGACGCCACGGGCAACGGCGACATCATCCCGCAGGGAACGACGGTCCCCTGGCTGGTCAACCGCTACCCCTACTACCCGGCCTTCGACCACGTCACGACCATCGCCGAGATCAACGAGACGACGCGCCCGGACGGGCGGGCCGAGGCGGTCTTCCCCTCCTACGGGCCTGGCCGCACGGTCGGCTCGCCGCGTCCGCAGCCGGCCATCATCAGCCATGCCCCCGCGGCTCCGGGCAAGGAGGACGTCACACCGGTGCCGATCCCCACGATGTCGCACCCGTCCGTGCCGGGCGCGGGCACCGCTGGTGACGCACCGGCGGTGGGAGTGTCCACGCCCGCTCCGTACGTGCGCCCGTCGCTCGCGGCCGCGGCCGAGCACAGCGCCAGCTCCCCGATCAGCGTCCCCTGGCGCAACATCGGCGTCGGACTGCTGGTCGGGCTCGGCGGTCTCGCCCTCCTGCTCTACGTCGGCCGGTCACTGCGCCGCCGCTCCAGCTCGGTCTGAGCCGCCCCCCTTCGCTGGCGGGCACCGGCGGCGGGCGGTACGACGCGCATAGGGTTGACGCCCACGAGCGGGCGCCTCCACCGGGCAGCACACCGAGGCGGTCCTCGCGCGTGACCTGGCCGCGGCGCGGCGCTTCGTCGCCGAGGTCGATGCGGCGGCGGTCGTCGTCAAGGCCGCGACCCGTTCCACCGACGGCGGCCAGATGGGGTTCGGCGCGGAGATCGGCATCAGCACGCAGACGCTGCACGCCCGCGGCCCGATGAGGCTGCCCGGGCTGACCACGTACGTCCTGACCGGGGGCGGGCACGCCCGCGGCGGACCGATCCCGATCGGCTCGCGTTGGTGCGCTTCGGTGGCGTACGGCCGCGAGCGGGCGGCAGGTGCAGCGGGTGCGACGGGGGCGCTCGCGTTGGTGCGCCTCGGTGGCGTACGGACGCGAGGTGGCGTACGGACGCGAGCGGGGTCAGGGAGCGGGGTCAGGGAGCGGGGGTCAGGGAACGGGGGTCAGGCGGCGGGGGTGCGGCGGGCGCGGTCGATGATGGCGGCGTAGTCCTCGTCGCCCAGGCCGGCCGCGCGGGCCTGCTCGGCGGTGGCCCGGGTTGCGGCCAGGACGCCCGAGACGCCGCCCAGCAGCTCGAGGTCCTTGGTGAGCGCGCCGGTGGTGAAGGTCGGCGGCGCGAAGGACCGGGACGTCAGCGCTGCGCGCTTCTGCCCGAGCGTCCACCCCAGTGCGCTGCCCGCCAGCGCGTCCATGGTCATCGCCTCGTCCAGGCCGTACGCGTCGGCGAGCCCGAGCGCCTCACCCAGCGCGACGCCCGCTGCGGCCATCGCGGCATTGACCACCGACTTCATGGCCTGCCCCGCGCCGACCGGCCCGCAGCGGAAGACCTTGGCCGGGTCGGCCCAGGTGAGCAGCAGCGGCATCACCTCGGCCAGGTCGCCGTCGGAGCCGCCGGCGGTGACGCCGAGCGTCCCGGCCTCGGCCAGCGGAGTCGAGCCGAGGACGGGCACGTCGACGAAGCGCAGGCCGCGACTCGCGAGCTCGGCGCCGATCGAGCGCGCCGCCTCGGCCCCCGTGCTCGACACGTCGGCGAAGAGCGTGCCGCCCCGAGCGCCGGCAGCCGCCGGGTCCGGCCCGTCGAGCAGCACCGAGCGCACCGCCGGCCCGTCGAAGAGCATCGTCACGACGAGGCCCGCCCGCGCGGCCGCCGCCGCGGGCGTCTCGGCCCGGTGCGCCCCCCGCGCGACGAGGTCGTCCGCGGCGGCGGCGGTGCGGTTCCAGACGGTGGTCTCGTGGCCGGCGTCGAGGACGTGCCCGGCGAGCAGGCGGCCCATCTTGCCCAGGCCGAGGATCGCGGTGCGCATGCCCGACCGATGCCCGGCCCGTCGGCGGCGGAAGCCTTCAGGCGGGCGGCAGGCAAAGGTTCGCCGGCCCGTCGATGGCGATGAGCAGCTCGGCGAGCAGCCCGAAGGAGACGGCGAGCCCGGCCACCGCGGACCAGGCCGGGCTGCGGCGGCGGTCGGCCAGCACCGTCGGTGGCACGCACAGCAGCAGCAGGCCCGGCAGCACCACTGCCATCGCCGTCACCCGGGAGACCAGCCCCATGTCCGCCGGGCAGTCGACGGTGTCGGCGAAGAGCCCCATCACGGCGCAGAAGAGACCGAGCGGCGCGGTCAGCACGGCGAGCAGCACCGTCACCAGGCGGGCAGCGGGACGCAGGTGGCTGCGGCGTGGCCGCGGTGGCGGCGCGACACCCGGCGCGGGGGCCCGGTAGGCCGACGGGGTGCTGACGCGGGCCACCCGCGGAGTCTGCAGCTCCCTCGGTCGCGCGGCGGCGCCGGCCTGGGAGCATGGGTCAGTGCCGATGCCGCAGCTGTCCTCTGTCGACGCCGTCCGCAGCGGGCTGAGCACGGCTGGTTACCTCACCGACGACGCGATCGCCACGACCGTCTTCCTCGCCGACCGGCTCGGCAAGCCGCTGCTCGTCGAGGGGCCGGCCGGCGTGGGGAAGACCGAGCTGGCCAAGGCGGTCCAGGCCGCCACCGGCAGCCGGCTGGTCCGCCTGCAGTGCTACGAGGGTCTGGACGAGGCGCGCGCCCTCTACGAGTGGGACTACAAGAAGCAGCTGCTGCGCATCCAGGCCGGGGCGGGGGAGGCGTGGGAGGACACCAGCGAGGACATCTTCGGCGAGGCATTCCTGCTCACCCGGCCGCTGCTGGAGGCGATCCGCCGCGACACCCCCACGGTGCTGCTCATCGACGAGATCGACAAGGCCGACGTCGAGGTGGAGGGGCTGCTGCTCGAGGTGCTCAGCGATTACCAGGTGACCATCCCCGAGCTCGGCACCATCACCGCCACCCGCAAGCCCTTCGTCGTGCTCACCTCCAACGCCACCCGGGAGCTGTCGGAGGCGCTCAAGCGGCGCTGCCTGTACCTCCACCTCGACTACCCCGACGCGGAGCGCGAGATGGCGATCGTGGCGGCCCGGGTGCCGGAGCTGGGGGAGCGCCTGACCAACTCCCTCGTCCGTACCGTCCGGGCGCTGCGCGCGCTCGAGCTGAAGAAGGCGCCGTCGATCGCCGAGACGCTGGACTGGGCGCAGACCCTCGTCGCGCTGGGCATCGACACCCTCGACGAGGCGGCCGTGCGCAGCACGCTGGGCGTCGTCCTCAAGCACGCGAGCGACCAGGCCCGTGCCGCGACCAGCCTCAAGCTCAACTAGGGGCGAGGGGTGCGTACGGAGGGCCAGCTGCCCGGTCTGCCCGGTCGCCTGGTGGAGCTGGTGCAGGCGATGCGCCGCGCCGAGGTGCCGGTCAGCACCGCCGAGACGGTCGACGCGGCCACCGCCTTCGGCACGATCGACCTGCTCGACCGCGAGGGCCTGCGCGCGGCGCTGGCCGCGACGCTGTGCAAGCGCCCGGCCTACCGCGCGACCTTCGACGGGCTCTTCGACCTGTGGTTCCCGGCGCGGACCGGGGACGGCGTGGCCGGGCTCGGGGGGCCGGCGGGGGAGGACGCGCCCGTCGACGGTGTGGCCAGCGACCTGCCCGTGGACCTGCCGGAGGGCGAGGCCCGCGACGCGCTGCGCCGGCTGCTGGAGCAGCTGCTGCTCGAGGGTGACCTCGACGGCGTGCGCCGGCTCGCCCGCGAGGCCGTGGACCGGCTCGGGCGGGTGCAGAGCGCCCCAGGTCGGCAGTCGTACTTCGCCTACCGGGTGCTGCGCGCGATGAGCGCGGACACCATGGTGGCCGCGCTGCTGGAGCAGATGCTGGCCGGGCAGGACCGCGGCGGGCTGGCCGAGCAGGTGGCGCGTACGACGGTCACCGAGCGCATCCGCGCCTTCGAGCAGGCGGTGGAGGCTGAGGTGCGCCGCCGCGTCGCCGAGGAGCGGGGCGCCCGTACCGTCGAGCGGTCGGCGATCAAGCCGCTGGTCGACCAGGTGGACTTCCTGCGGGCCAGCCGGGCCGACCTCATCGCGCTGCGCCGCGAGGTGCAGCCGCTGGCCCGTCGCCTGGCCACCCGGCTCACCGCGCGCCAACGCACCGGCAAGCGGGGCCGGCTGGACTTCCGCCGCACGGTCCGCGCGTCGCTCGGCACCGGCGGGGTGCCGTTGACCACGATCCACAAGCCGCGCCGCCCGCACAAGCCCGACCTCGTCGTCCTGTGCGACGTGAGCGGCTCGGTGGCGAGCTTCGCGCACTTCACCCTGCTGCTGACCTCGGCGCTGCGCGACCAGCTGGGCAAGGTGCGGGCCTTCGCCTTCATCGACACGCTGGACGAGGTGACCCGCTTCTTCACCCCCGACACCGACCTCGCCGACGTGATGAGCACGGTGCTGCGCCAGGCCGACCTGGTCTGGCTCGACGGGCACAGCGACTACGGGCACGCCTTCGAGGTCTTCGAGGAGCGCTACCCGGACGCGATCACCCCGCGGACGTCGCTGCTCGTGCTCGGCGACGGGCGCACCAACCACCGGCGGCCGGGCGCGGAGACGCTGCGGCGGCTGTCCACCCAGGCGCGGCACACCTACTGGCTCAACCCCGAGCCGCGCTCGGCCTGGGCGACGGGGGACAGCGCCACCTCGGCGTACGCCCCGCTGTGCGACGAGATGGTCGAGTGCCGCAACGCCGCGCAGCTGGCCGACTTCGTCGAGCGGTTGCTGCCCGCCTGATCCGTGCCCGGGTGGGGCCGCCCTAGCCTGCTCGGGTGGCGCGCCGGGGGATCATGGGGGGCACCTTCGACCCGATCCACCTCGGCCACCTCGCCGCCGCCAACGAGGCGCAGCACCGGCTCGGCCTCGACGAGGTGGTCTTCGTACCCAGCGGTGAGCCGTGGCAGAAGGCGCACCGCAGCGTCAGCCCGGCGGACGACCGCTGGGACATGGTCGCCGCGGCCATCGCCGGCAACCCGCGCTTCGGGGCCAGCCGGGTCGAGGTGGACCGGCCCGGGCCGACCTACACCGTCGACACGCTGCGCGAGCTCAGGGCGCAGCACCCCGTCGACGACCTCTTCTTCATCACCGGGGCGGACGCGCTCGCGCAGATCCTGGGTTGGCACCGCGCCGACGAGCTCTTCGCGCTGGCGCACTTCCTCGGTGTCACCCGCCCGGGCTACTCCCTGGAGCTGGTCGAGGGGCTGCCCGCCGACGGGGTGACCCTGCTCGAGGTGCCAGCGCTGGCCATCAGCAGCAGTGACCTGCGGGCCCGGGTCGCCCGTGGGGCGCCGGTGCGGTACCTCGTGCCCGACCGGGTCGAGACGCTGATCGCCGAGCGGGGGCTCTACCGCACGGGCGCGTGAGCCGCGGCCGGGTGGCGCTCAGGCTCGCGGCCCGACCTGCCGAGGAGGGGGCCGTGAGCGACCACGCGACCGAGGACCGAGGGACCGCGCTCCTGCCGAGCGCGCGACCCGCTCAGGACGACCTCCCGGCTGTCACCGGTACGGCTGCGCCGCTCCCCGACCCCGGCGAGGAGACCGCTGTCGACGCGGCGCCACTGCTGTCGGCGGGGCTGCGCCTGCCCTCCTCCTCCGGCCCGGCGTCGTCGCCGTCCTCGTCAGCGACCGGGCCGCTGCCGACCCCGCTGTCGATCCTGCCCGGGGCCGGTGCCCCGCCGATCGAGGGGGACCTGGCACCGGGCGCGGCCTCGGAGTGGGCCCCGGCCAGCCGCTGGGCCCGTCGCGGGCGGTCCGCCGCCCTGGTCGCCGCAGGGCTCGCCTCGCTCACGGCTGGCCTCGCCGTGGGCGGTGCGCTGGGCCGCGGCTTCGCCGGCTCCTCCCCCACCACATCCGCGTCCGCCCCCGCGGTGCGCGCCGTCGTCGCTGCCTCGCGTACCCAGCGCACGCTGCTGCTCTCGGTCGACCTCGGGCGGGGCCGGGCGCTCGGAGCCCTGATCGCCACCGACCCGAGAGGACGGCGGACGTCGGTCACCCTGCTCCCCTCGCGTACGGTCGCCGAGGTCCCCGGCGCGGGGACCCTCCCCCTGGGACGGGCGCTGCTGCTGCCCGACGCGGCGACCAGCCGGGCGACGGTCAGCGACCTGCTGGGCGTGACCGTCGACGCCTCCTGGCGGCTGGACCAGGCCACGCTCGCGCGTCTCATCGACGCGGGCGGCGGCGTGACGGTCGACGTGGACACCGACGTGCTGGCCGCCGACGGCACGCCGCTCGCCAACCCGGGCCCCGGGCAGCACCTCGCGGGCACGGCCGCGGCCGCCTTCGCGGCGACCCTGACCGAGGGCGACGACGAGAGCGTGCGGCTCGTGCGCCTGCAGCAGGTGCTCGCGGGCCTGGTCGCGGCGCTCCCGACCCAGCAGAGCGCCGTAGCCGCGCGGCTGGCCTCGCTCGGCCCGGGCAGCACGTCGACGGAGCCGCCCCTGGCGCTGGCCGGCCAGCTGGGGCTGCTCACCGCGGCGGCTGGCACCACCGGGGCGACCGGCGCCCCGCCGGCCACCAGCTACGCCGTCCTGCCCGTCCTGCCGGTCGACAGCGGGGCCTCCGCCGTGGCCTACCGGACCGATCCGGCGGCGCTGGCCTCCTACCGCGCCCAGCAGCTCGCGGGCAGCGAGCCGCACACCGGTGCGGTCGGTGTGACCCGCGTCTTCGTCATCAACGGCACCGGGGCGGCGCAGCTCGGCGCGCTCGTGCGTCCCCGACTCGTCGCCGCTGGCCTGTCCTACGTCGGCAGCCGCAACGCGACCACCTTCGGGCGGGCGACCAGTGCCGTCCTCGTCGGTGGGGACTCCGCCGCCGACCGGGCCCGCGGCCGGGCCGTGGCCACCGCGCTCGGGCTGCCCCCCAGCGTCATCGCCGTCGGCAGCCAGGAGCAGGACGTCGCCGACGTGGTCGTCCTGGTGGGCGCCGACCTGCACCTCTGAGGACGGCACCCCGCGCCCGGCGGCCGTGACGCGGCCGCCCCGGGGGCTGTGCCACCCTGGACGCCGATGACCGCCACCGACCGCGCCGTGCACCTGGCCCGCACCGCCGCCCAGGCCGCCGCCGACCGCATGGCCAGCGACATCGTCCTGCTCGACGTCAGCGAGCGCCTCGTGATCACCGACGCCTTCGTGCTCGCGACCGGCAGCAACGAGCGCGCGGTCGACGCCATCGTCGATGCCGTCGAGGAGGCGCTGCTCGGTCAGGGGGCCAAGCCGGTCCGCCGCGAGGGCATCCGCAGCGGTCGCTGGGTGCTCCTGGACTTCCTTGACGTCGTGGTGCACGTGCAGCACGCCGAGGAGCGGACCTTCTACGCCCTCGAGCGGCTGTGGCGCGACTGCCCGGTCATCCCGTGGGTCGACGCCGACGCTGAGCGCGCGAAGGCCCGGGCCGCCGTCGCGGCAGCGGCGTCGAGCGGGTCGCCGCTGCCGGCCCGGCTGGGCGCGGCAGCCTCGGAGGGGTGAGCGCGACCGAGCTGTTGCTGCTGCGCCACGGGAGGACGGAGTGGAACGCGTCGCGGCGCTTCCAAGGGCAGGAGGACGTCCCGCTGGACCCGGTCGGTATGGCGCAGGCGGTGGCCGTCGCGCCCCTCCTGGCGGCCCGCGAGCCGGTGCTGCTCGCCACCAGCGACCTGCAGCGCGCCACGGCCACCGCCGGCCCCACGGCCGCCCGGACCGGGTTGCCGCTCGCGGTCGACCCGCGCTGGCGGGAGATCGCGCTGGGTGCCTGGCAGGGGCTGACCGGCGCGCAGGCAGCAGTGCGCTTCCCCGCCGAGCACGCGGCATGGGCGCGGGGCGAGGACGTACGTCGCGGCGGCGGGGAGACCTACGCCGAGGTCGGCGTGCGCGCGGCGGCGGCCGCGCAGGCGCTGGTGGCCGCCGTCGAGGCCAGGGGCGGTGGTCTGGTCGTGGTCGTCACCCACGGCGGCACCATCCGGGCCACTCTGGGCAGCCTGCTCGGTCTGGACCCCGCCCGCTGGTCGCTGCTGGGGCCGGTGGCCAACGTCCACTGCTCGGTCCTGCGCGGCGCGGGGTCGAGGGGCTGCCGCCTGGTCGCTCACAACGCGCCACTGCTCGCGGGTGCGTCGCCCGGCGCGTCAGCGGCCGACGACGGTGCGGCCACGGGCACCGGGTAGTCTGGCGCGGCTCACCGGTGCTCCCGGGGAGCCACGCACGGGGCTATAGCTCAGCTGGTAGAGCGCCTGACTGGCAGTCAGGAGGTCTGGGGTTCGAGTCCCCATAGCTCCACCAAACGATCGAAGTTCACACACCGCACCGTCTGCAACGCGAGGAGCCTGCTCCTGGTGTTGCTGTTGCTTGATGGCTCTGTCAACGGCGGCGGAGAGGCTGCCTTCCTCTGGTCTGGCTGTGACTGCCGAGCCTGGTCGTGCAGCGCAGCCAGGAGCGGCGTCAGCCGAGCGCCGTCGAGCCGCGGACCATCCTCGCCACTGTCGAGGTCCCACCCGGCGTAGAACGCCTGGTTGTACTCCCGGCGCTCCAGGTCGGCGGCTCGGGCGTAGGCAGCGTCAGCGTGCTGCAGCAGCTGTAGTGCCTGATCAAGAATGACCTGCTGCTGTAGGTCGCTGCCAGCTACTTCAGCCAGCGCGGCCTGGATGCCTGCGAGCTGACCCTGTAGCTCGCGCTGCTTGGCGCGCGCGCTGTCGTCCGGGACGGTGCCCTTCATGGCTAGGTCAGCCCACTTGTAGCGCTCGCGCTTGAGGCTCTCGAGCCGCTGCTGCAGCCGGTCGCGCTCGGCTTGGCGCTCAGCCTGGAAGTGCTCAAGTTCGGCACTGACGTGCTGGCGCACCTGCTCGAGGATCTCTTGCGACACGCCTTGCGTACGCCAGTGCTGCGTCACGGCACGCTCAACTTGAGCCAGCGGCAGCCATGGCAGCTTGCACTCAGTCCGACCGCTGTGCCGGCCACTGCAGAAGAAGTAGGGGTACTGCGTCCCGGACTTGCCCCGCTGGTAGCCGAAAAGCAGCCGAGCACCGCAGCGGGCGCAGAACAGACTGCCCGCGAGGTAGTGCTCGTGCTTGGAAGTGCGCTCGTTGGCAACGCGGCGGCCGGTCAAGGCGCGCTGCACCTGCTCGAAGAGCTGCTCGCTGACCAGCGGCTCGTGCTTCCCGGGGTACTCCACGCCACGCCAGGTGAACCGCCCTGGCTCTGATGGAGGCTCCGCTTATTGGATTCCAACCCCGGCGGGGTCGGACTCGTGGGCAGCGTAGAACGCTGCTTCGTACTCGGCCGGCGGGGTGTCGCCGCAGTGCCCGTGCAG
>JAABUO010000431.1_pt1 | contig 84675 bp, 64 predicted proteins | sample 5559291 | NCBI WGS metagenome assembly JAABUO01 (sample SAMN10711878, study PRJNA513372) | rock metagenome | isolation source: Antarctica rocks | place: Antarctica: Victoria Land, Finger Mt sud
ATGGAGTGTATAATCGCTACCGTGCCTTCTTCAAGTCGCTGGAGGGCAAGCTCGACGGCGGTCCTGCATCGTTTACCTTTGATGAAACAGATGCGGCCTATGTCAAGCTAGATACGGTAGCTTTTGCTAACGAGTGCAGCAGCATTGGAAGATACCTCATGGAAGACATCGCTCACTATATGACCTGCCGTAAGCCAAAGGACCAAAAGGTGCTCATTATCGTTGATGAAGTATCAGCACTCGCGATAGCAAATATTGCGAATCTGTCCGAACGCTTACGCTCATTTGGAGGTGCGATGATGCTGACGAGTCAGTCAGAGGAAGGACTGGCGAAGACGCTAGACGAGCGAAACCGTATTCTCAAGACCTCACATATGCTCATCTTACATACGTGTAACACACCAGAAAAGCTCGTGGCGCGAGCCGGAAAATACAAAAAGGTTCAGACAGGATGGAGTGTGCGTGATCGCGAGGGAACGGGGTACGGTACGGTCCATCTATCAGACGAGTACCTTGTTCCTCCTGATGAGGCACGACGGTTAGATGTGGGAGAGTGTTTCGTAATTGTGAAAGGTTCTGGTTACAAGGTGCGTGTCGCGCCTCTTCAAATAGATAAGGCAAGCGTAGAAAACGCTGAAGCGTTCATTGAACAAGAAGCTATGTATAGTACAGTAACCCAGCCACTCACGCCGAGGAAGGTGGAAGAGACGCGAACTCCTCTTTCCATAGTCAATCAGTATCAGGACATCAATCATCCTCAGCAAAGCGGACAAGGAGAGCCAGATACATTATAAGAAGCCATAACCGTCATAAATGAGCTACTGTCCTTGTCATCGAATGAGAGGCATGTTCCCTCATTCTGTACCTTAACAACTAAATATTCTCTTTGACTTACAAAGCCTGATTGATTCTAACCACGATATTAGCAAAAGTTTCGTCAATCGCTTGCTATTTGCGCTCTATTCCCAGCCCACTTTTTACGTTGGATACAGAATATAGACCACCTTGCTGCTCATAGCCTCCAGTAAAAGGATCTGTGGCTAGTAACATAGGAGTATCAAGGTCAATAAAGGAGAATCCGCCTAAGCCAGCGGCGAGATGAGCGGCAGCGGCGATAGAAAGGCGTGACTCAATCATAGCACCAATCATTAATCTTATGTGGTTGACACGACAAAGGGCAGCAATATCTAGGGCCTCCAAAATACCTGCTTTCATTAGCTTAATGTTTACCACGTTAACCGCTCTCATTGTAAGTAAACGTTCAACAGCAGAAGCGTTCGAGGCACTTTCATCAGCAGCGATAGGAACAGTAGTATGCTGTGTCACGTAGCGCAACCCTTCGTAGTCGTCTTTGTGTACTGGCTGCTCCATCATTAAGGGACGAATGTCACGATCATCCAGTGCCTCTAAACAAAGCATGGCTTCGTTAGGTGTATATCCTTGATTAGCATCAAGTGTTAGTCCCAGACCAGGAGCACCTGCACGAATAGCTTCAACCCGGTTAATATCCTCTCCTATATCTCCACTGCCCACCTTAATCTTGATGGTTTTAATGCCACGCGCCAATATCTCTTGTGCTAATTGATACCCTCGTTCTGGTGTTACCAGAGGGATGCTTATATCAGTTTCAATAGTTGTACTGGCCCCGCCGAAGAAGACGTAGAGAGGGATGTTATAGGAGTGAGTAAGGGCATCAAGTATCGCCATCTCGATAGCTGTACACACTGTCCCTTGACTGTAGTAGATGCTATGCACTAGCTCGGCGAGAACTCGCCAATGTGTTGCATCACGTCCTTTAAGCACTTCAACACAATCTTGAGCGGCAGCTAAGGCAGTTCCTTGCGACTCACCTGTACTCGGTGGAAATGGGGCACTTTCTCCATAGCCAACACTGCCATCTTGTAGTGTTACAGTAATAAGAACGTTGCGTGCCTCAGTGATACCTCCTGTAGCAATGGTGAATGGTTCTAGCAAGGGGATGTTCAGCGGTTCTACCGTAATATCGCGAATGATAGTACGAGACATAGTACGAAGCCTTTCCGCTAGTGTAGCAAAACAAGTAAACATCTTGAATAAGGGATAATGATATCTCAGGTAGTATTTTTTTGTTTAAGATTGGAGAGAAGCCGAAATGTAACATAAAATACTCTCGCAATGAGTGACTACTTATCAGTATCCAGATTACACAGCTTTTTTATTTTATAACAAAGATACACAATTTTATGTTAATCCTGCACCTCTCGCTGATAACGTCACCTATCGTACAAATTAATGCCTGTAACGTTACTTAATGTGAATGATTGACTATACACTTGTGACAAACCTTTTAGAACTTTGTTAGCCGTCCCTCTTAGAACAGAATCACCATCTCTCATCCTCATGATGGAACGTTCGCTAACACCTGATAATCGTGCAAGTTCAGATAGATTAGCAGGCATATTTGCAATTAATTCGCCGAAATCATGCGTGTTTGTAGTCACCAAATAAGACCTCCTTTTTTATACTTCTACTTAGAAGAAGCAATACTTGATGTCTACTATATCATGTCTCTTGGTTCGATACAATCATCCTGACAAGGATTGACAAGTCGAGAAGAGGTTAGTATAGTGTATGCTACGTAGATAATTGTAATCGTCCTAAAGTGACAATAAAAAGTGTTAGCTACCATATTCGAGACGAGACTGACCGAATTCTTTATTAGAGTTAGCAAGTCCCTTCGCTATGTGCATTGTGGCTCTTGAGAAGCCAAGGAGAACCTTAATGAGATAACGAATTGTCTTAGGTATTATCAGTGTCGAGGTAACGAATGAAAACTTCAGCCGAGGTTATCAGGAAGGCTACCTTGATACCGTCTACAATGACAAAATTCAAAGATTTACAACACAACTTTTGGGTACTATTGGCCGACAAGATGAAGGGATTGGTAATTACGATGGATAGTCAGAACCAGAATTATAGAAATATGCGTGCATTGATGTTGTTACGAGTGTCAACGCCTAAACAAGAAGAGGGTTACGGATGGCCTTCGCAGGAGAAAGAATGCAGAGAAAAATTGATAGAACCACTCGGATTAAAGCTAGTATACACGATACGCGACACCTATTCGGGCTTAGAATTCCGCGAAAGACCAGTATTAGATCAGATACTGGAAAAGGCGAAGCGGAACGAATTTGACATTGTAGTTATGGATGTGTTAGACCGACTTGGAAGAAAAGGATTAGAGCGTGAAATTTGGCGTATGCAGTTACGTGCAACGGGTGTAAAAATGCTCACGACAAAACTCGATGAACATGCAGACGACGACTCTTCATGGGGAGAGCTAATACGTATATTCAAGGGCATTCAATCAGAAGATGAGCTAAACAATATTAAAAGAAGGACTACTAATGGCAAGCGAGCAAAAGCTGAGGGAAGACAACAAGACGGAACGATAGGAACGCAAAAAATAGTAGGCAACGGGCCGCGTCTTTATGGTTATAAGTACATCTATGATGAGAACGGCAAAAGAGCAGGATACACGCCCAATTATGATGTTCTTCTTATAGAAGAAAGCGGGGAAGAATGGACAGAAGTTAAAGTTGTCATCTTCATATTCGAGTCAGCTGCCACAGGAGTATCTAACAGACAAATTGCTAACATATTAAACGCAAGAAACATTCCTACTGCATCCGAGGTAAGAGGCACTAAGATAAGAAGAAATGGTCCCCCTCTGTGGCAACCCTCAGTAATTAATAAAACACTACATAATAGCGCATATTGGGGAAAGTTCCGACAGTTCAGATACAATATGGGGGAGAAGTTGCCAGGAAGAAAGAAAAAACAGGTACTAGATACCCCCGAAGAAAAACAGATTATAATAGAAATACCCGCTCTCATTTCTGTGGAACCAGCCGAAGTGATTCAAAGGAAGTTGAAGCAGAATAAGGAAGATGCTAATCGCAACAATAGAAAGCCTCGAATGACCTTGTTGAGGTCTGGGCTAGCAAAATGTGGTCTGTGTGGAGGTAATATGAGCGCAAGTCGCAAAACGGTTCTGCATGTTGACGGAACTACAAAGGATTGTTTCGGCTACATTTGCAATAGGCGTTACGGCTTAGTCGGTAGGTGTGCAGGTTGCTGGCTACAAGCCACCCTTGTTGATAATGCTTCATGGGAAAAGACATTAGACATCATCCGCGATCCCTCAGAAGTAGACAAGAAGTTGGATGTTTTAAGATCCCAAGACCCGACCTCGGACCGACGGAAGAATATCAACAAGAAGTTAAAGGAGATTAGAGACGAACAAGACGCACTGCAAGACTACCTATCAGAGCGTATTAGAAAACGGAAGCTAGATGAAAAGACGGAAGAGAGCCTTACTGGACAGTTGCACCAGCTAGCTGAACAAGAAAAAATATTGATTAATATACTCTCAGAGAATGAAGATATACATGAAAAATGGAAAAAAGTACAAAAAAAGTTGGATGACTTGCACGAAAAATGTGCAGAAATGCGCGAAAAAATGAGCGATCATAACTATGAGTCTTCTTATGATGAGAAGCGCGACCTACTAAAATTCTTCGGGATAAATGCTATAATATATGGCAGCAAAGCAAAGCCACAATTTGAGATAAAGTGTAATCCGCCTGATATTATGTCCTTGATTTCATAAGCTTGATATTCACGCCTGATACCGCTTGCATTTTGATGAGGCGTGCGACTGCGGCGGGACTGCTAGCACTTTCGTCGGCGAAGATAGGCACGGGAGTATGTTGCGAGATGTAGAGTAAACCATCGTAGTCTTCTTTGTGGACAGGTTGTTCTAGCATGAGGGGACGAATATCGCGATCATCCAGAGCTTCTAAGCACAGCAGGGCTTCTCCAGGTGTATAGCCTTGATTGGCGTCGAGCATCAGGCCGAGGCCCGGAGCGGCTTCTCGGATTGCTTCAACGCGCTCGACATCATCGTATAAATCTCCCCCACCGACCTTGACCTTGATGCTTGTGATACCTCGCTGGACGATATCCTGTGCCAGTAGCTTAGCGTGTTCGGGTGCGACAAGAGGAATGCTGATATCTGTTTCGACACTGCTGTTGGCACCACCAAAGAAGATGTAGAGCGGCATACTATAAGAGCGTGTAAGGGCATCGAGTAGAGCCATTTCGATACCTGCGCACACAGTCGATTGGCTATAGTACATGCTATGCGCCAGTTTGGAGAGAACACGCCACTGTGCGACATCGCGTCCCTCAAGCAAGGGAACACAGCCTTGAGCGGCGGCAAGAGCCGTTTCCTGACTCTCACCCGTACTCGGTGGCAATGGAGCGCATTCGCCATAGCCTACGCTACCATCCTGCAACGTAAGCGTGATCAGAACGTTGCGTGCGGAGTCAACGCTACCCGTAGCAATCGCGAACGGTTCTCGTAACGATATGTTCAATGGCTCAACATGAACTGAGCGAATAGTGGTGCGCGGCATTAATCTTTTCTCTTAGTTTTCGTAGCAGCAAGAACAGCTTGTCTTACTTCGATATCATTTTCTGCAATGCTTACAGTAGTCAACAAAGATTGTAACACGTCTATATTTGTTATTGTATCAATTTGCTTTTGAACAAGCGGTGCTATATCTGGAAAACGAACTTTAATGACGTTGAACACGGCACGTTGGCTTCCTAGCAGTTCTCCTTTTGCTTCTCCTTTATGGAAAACGTCTTGATAGACCCATGTATCACTTAGAATATCCTCAAACATAGCGAACCTCTCTTTAAGCCATTGTAGATCAGCTTCTTTCTCAAGTACAAGCGCGGCTACCATGTAGCCAAGATATAGCATGTCTTGCTTTTCTGCAGCAATCAATCCTGTAATCATTGCTTCAATTGTATCACGCTTTGCCCCGTCTTTTGTCAGAGGCAGGAAAAGCAACAGCCCCGGTAAACCTTCTTTTGTTAACTCCTCTACGGTATACTCCCAGGGTTTGATATTTCTGAAGTTGAAGCGTAAAATCTCTTCGCCATTGGGAAATGTTCTGATCAATGGCGGTATCGGCATACTTTCATGTGGCTTCAAGTAGATGACACACGAATAGACAGGCCGATGCTCCGCGTCGTTGCGCGTTGCTTGCACGTTATACTCTAGCAACCGCTCTGCCATGTTTGTATCAGGTTTGCGCTGAAATTCGATGTGCAGCAAACATCTGATACCATTAAGGACAATCGCAAGCAAAAAATCTGCGTGAATTGTGTGAAGAGGTAGCTCACGGTCTACCTCTCCTTCATAGATGGCTTCGCGAAAAAGCCAATGGACAAAATCTTCTGGATTGACGCCAAGCACTTTTTTCAGTGCATCATCCCAAGGCCCAGTCATGCCTGTATATCCCCCAGTGTAGTAGAATTATACAGGGGTATTGTAACGTGTAGGTTTTAATATGCCCACAAAAGCAGCGTTTACAAACTGGTTCGATTACGTTGCTTATCGGCATGACGTTCTACGGCTAATTCAATGAGTCTTTCCAACAGTTGTGAGTAGGGAAGGCCGCTTGCGGCCCAGAGTTTTGGGTACATGCTGATTTCAGTGAAACCGGGGAGCGTGTTGACTTCGTTGATGTAGACTTTGTTCGTCTTCTGCTCTAAGAAAAAGTCAACGCGGGCAAGACCGCTCAAGTCCAGGGCTGAGAATGCTTGTATAGCCTGGCGGCGTACCTCTTCGGCTGTGGCCTGTGGCAGGTCAGCAGGAATAATGATCTGAGATTTGCCGTCGATGTATTTGGCGTTGTAATCATAGAACTCACCACTACTGAGAACCTCACCTACAACTGATACGATTGGCTCGTCATTGCCCAGTACAGCGCATTCTAGTTCGCGACAGTTGATGCCACGCTCAATGATAATCTTGCGGTCATATTGCGCCGCGGTTCCTATAGCGTGTTGCAATTCGACGCGATTATGCGCTTTGTTGATGCCAACACTTGACCCTAGATTGACGGGCTTAACGAAGCAAGGATAGCCAAAACTGTCTTCGACCACGTTCATAATGACCTCTGGTGAACGTTCCCATTCGTTACGGCGACACACAAAATATTCGACGTTGGGCAAACCAACGGCGGAGAAGACCATCTTCATCTTCTCTTTATCCATACCGAGTGCCGCGCCCAGCACGCCACAGCCCACATAGGGGACATTCGCCATTTCAAGTAGACCCTGTAATGTACCATCTTCGCCATAGGTGCCATGCAACACTGGCAAAATCACATCTAACGCGCCATTATCCTGCAACGGAGCGTTTCCTTGTAGAGGAATGAGACGACGAAGAGTGGGGTCGCCTGTTAGCGTCACTGCGGTTGTGTGTTCCTCTGTAGGAGTTTGTTGCGTTCCTGACTGCAACATGTGAGTTGGCTCATCGCCCAGCAACCATGTGCCATCCTTTGTAATACCAATGGGCACAACCTCGTATTTATTGGGATCGAGATTCGCCATTACTGATCGTGCGGAGGCGAGCGAAACTTCATGTTCGCCCGAACGCCCGCCAAAGACGAGACCGACACGTATTTTCTTCTCCGTCATTCTCTATTTCCTTCACCTGTTAGAGCATTGTAAGCAATGTCTCAATTTGCACGCCACGCGAACCCTTGAGCAAAACAAGATCATCAGGCCGCACTTCGTGTTTGAGCAGGTCCGCGATGGCTCGTTTTGCCGCTTCAAGTTCTGGCTTGTTCTCTACATCCGCATTGTAAAAATAGGTATGTTCCTGTGGCATCCCTGCAGCGATTGCGCCTTCGACGTAATAACGCGCCTTATCGCCCAGTGCGACAAGATAGTCGATGTTTCCAGCAAGCGCGGCACCAGTTCTGATATGCTCATCTCTTGCATAGGGTCCCAATTCAAAGATGTCGCCGAGAACGGCCCAACGCTTGCCTACAGGATGTTGTTGTGTGCTATGCATCGCCTGCATAATGGCGACAATGGATTGACGATTGGCATTGTAGGTATCGTCGATGAGAATACTACCATTCGGTCCAGACTTGATCTCACCACGCCCCTTTGTTGCAGGAAGGGCCTCTAACGCAAGTGCGATTTCATGTAGTGGTATTCCTGCCGCGCATCCTGCCGCCGCTGCCGCAAGCGCGATGGCGATGCCATGCTCACCGGGGAAATGTAGTTGAACGAGCTGCTGTTGACCAGAACAGTGCAACGTGAAACTGCGTCCGAAAAGCGCATCGCCGCCGATATCTGTAGCGCGTACCTCGGCACCTTCACCTTGTCCATAAAACAGTACGTGGGCACGCGTGCTACTTTGCATACCGCGCACATTTGGATCATCATAGTTGAGCATAGCAATACCGTCCGCGGAAAGTACCTGCACCAGTTCGGTTTTCGCAATGGTAACACGCTCCTGTGAGCCAAAGTATTCAAGGTGCGAGGCTCCAACATTGGTAATGAGCGACCAATCCGGTTTGGCGACAGTATGAGAGAGACCTGCAAGTTCACCAACCCACTGCGCTCCCATTTCTAACACAGCGTAGCGGTGCTGCGGTTCCAGGCTCAAAAGGGTAAGCGGATAGCCAAGCTCGTTGTTGTACGACGCCTGCGTTTTCAGCGTCGGTGCTTTACGACCCAACACAGCGGCAACGGCATCTTTCGTGCTGGTCTTGCCATTGCTGCCAGTGATACCAAGAAGCGTTGTATACTGCTGGCGCCTTACACGAACCCTCGCCGTTGCTTGCAGAGCCACAATCACATCTGGCACGACGATTTGCAGAAAGTCAGGTGGCACATCCTCGACAAGCATGGTACAAAGCACAGCTAAAGCACCAGCTTTTACAGCAGCAGGAATAAAGCGGTGTCCGTCAACATTCGTGCCTTGAATGGCGACGAAGAGGTCTCCCGGCTCGATTTGACGGCTATCATGATGTGCTGCGCGAAAGACAAGTTTAGGGTCAGGAGTAGTATTGCTTTGTATGGAAAGTTCTGGGCCGTTCCCTTGCACTATATCATTGAGGGTGAACATGCTGGCTATCCTCGATCTCTTTACAGTTGTTGCAAGCAAATTATATCATGACTGTTGAGAGAATGGATAGCAGAGAGAGCATTCAACTAATGTTTAGTTAGTAACTTGACAAACGGAAGTAGCTGATGCTATACTTGTTTTGGTTAGTAAAGTTGCTAACGTGTAACAAAGATGCCAATTAAACGGAGGATATTTATATGGCTTGGGAAATTGATCCAGTACATTCAGAGGCGACGTTTTCAGTAAAATACGCGATGATTAGTACAGTACGCGGTCACTTTAAAGTTATCAGTGGACACCTGCATATCGACGACCAGAATCCCGCCAACTCATCGGTTGATGCTCAGACGGATGCTTCCAGCATTACCACAAATGATGAGAGACGCGACGGTCATCTCAAATCATCAGATTTTTTTGACGTTGCACAATACCCAACAATCACCTTCAAAAGCAACAAAGTTGAGCATATCGGTGGCAACGAGTACAACATCACCGGCGACCTTACGATGCATGGCGTGACCAAACCAGTCACCTTCAAAGCCGAATACGGCGGTCAAGGAAAAGATGCTTATGGCATGCAACGTGCGGGTATCAGCGTCAAAGGCAAGATCAATCGCGAAGATTGGGGCCTCACCTGGAATGCACCACTAGAACAAGCTGGCGGTGTGCTGGTCAGTAAAGATGTCAACATCGAGATCGACCTCTCAGCAGTCAATCAACCAGCGCCAACGACAGCTAGCTAGTAGCATCTCATCAACGATACCAATAAATAAAATGAATGAAGCAGGCAGTCTATATATAGATTGCCTGCTTCGTTGCTTTTGGATACGTCGTACAATAGGCATAAGGTTGTTTTGCTTAAAGAAGGAGGAATAGAGATGCGAGCAGTGGTAATTACCAAACCTGGGGGACCAGAGGTGCTAGAGATACAGAATGTCGAGACGCCGGAACCGATAGGCGATCAGGTACGGGTGCGCGTGCGTGCGGCTGGCCTGAACCGCGCCGACCTGTCTCAACGTATGGGCATGTATCCCGCGCCTGCCGATGCACCAGCCGATATTCCTGGCATGGAGTTCGCGGGTGAGGTTGATGCGGTCGGTCCCCTTGTACGCATGTATAAAAAGGGACAACGGGTAATGGGAATTGTAGGCGGTGGGAGTCAAGCCGAATACGTCCTGGTACACGAAGGGCTGCTGGTTATCATCCCTGAAAATCTCGATTTTGTGCAGGCGGCAGCTATACCAGAGGTGTTCATGACGGCGCACGATGGCCTCTTCACGCAAGCTGGTTTACAGATGGGCGAGCGCGTCCTGATTCATGCGGCTGGCAGTGGTGTGGGCACGGCGGCCATTCAACTAGCACATGCTACTGGTGCCACCACATTCGGCACATCGCGCACACCCGATAAACTCGAACGTGCGAAACCACTAGGGCTGGATATCGGTCTCTCCGACAAAGACTTTGCTAACGAGATCAAACGGCGCACAAATGGTGAAGGCGTACATGTTGTCCTCGATTTTATTGGGGCTGCTTACATGGAGCAAAATCTTGATGCTTTGACTACATGGGGCCGCATGGTGTTTCTAGCGACACTTGGTGGTACACAGGCAAATGTCAATCTCGGTCTGCTCATGGGCAAGCGCATTCAGATACGCGGCTGCACTCTACGTACCCGCACACTCGAAGAGAAATTGGGCGTCACACGCCGCTTCTCAACACAGGTTGTGCCGTTGTTCGCCAACGGAAAAGTGAAACCAATTGTCGAGCAGGTCTATCCAATACATGAGATAGGTGAAGCACATAAAGCAATGGCAGCGAACAAAAACTTTGGGAAATTGCTTGTAACAATAGACTAATTGATAGTGAACAAGAGAACACTGTCCTGTGGTCGGATCACAGGACAGTGTTCTCTTGTTCACTATCAATTTTGCAAAGAAGCAGATATATAACTACAGAGAATGAGTAAAATGCAAAAAGTAGCAAGTTACGGAATGTAAGGGAATTATCTTTTATATGCTGATTGTTTTAGGAAATAGAATAAAAATGTGTGAGTAAGAACTGTTTTGCTCATGCGCCGTTGCCAACCAAAGGAGACATGTTCATGTCGATAGCCCAGGAGTTCGTTCAAGCGAACGAAAAGTACACATCAGCATTCCACAAAGGGGATCTAGCATTACCACCTGCTCGTAAGGTTGCGGTTCTTGTCTGCATGGATGCACGTATTGATCCTGCCCGTGCGCTTGGCCTTGAAGAAGGCGACGCGCATGTCATTCGGAATGCAGGTGGTAGGGCCGCTGATGCGTTACGCTCGCTTGTCATTTCAGAAGAATTGCTTGGTACAACTAGTATCGTCGTGATTCATCATACTGAATGTGGCATGCTCACCTTCAGCAACGCCGACATTCACGCGAAAATTCAACAGGACTTGCATACTGATGCAGCCGATACTATCGACTTCTTGCCTTTCCAGAATCTAGAACAATCAGTTCGTGACGATGTAGCATTTTTGAGAGAGTCGCCGCTTATTCCGAACACGATTGATATTAGTGGCTTCATTTACGATGTTCACGATGGCAAAATTCATCCTGTCACCTGATTCGTTCTGACAGGAGAAAGAAGTGTTGCATCTCCCTCGCTTCTTCGACAAGCAATACATCCATATTTTTTCATGTCATCTGTGAAATAAGTTAGTAAGTATATAACTCAACAGGAGAGATTTTCATGTCAGAGAATAAAGGTTACGCACATCCAGAGGTACTCGTAGACGCTGATTGGGTCGAGGCTCACTTGAAAGACCCCAAGGTCCGTCTGATCGAGGTTGACGTTGATACAAAGGCATACGATGAGGGGCATATTCCTGGTGCCGTTGGTGTCAACTGGCAGAAAGAGTTACAGGATCAGGTTGTGCGTGCGCCATTGAGCAAAGAGCAACTGGAATCGTTGTTTAGCCGTTTAGGTGTCAGCAAAGATACAACTATTGTGTTATACGGCGATAACAATAACTGGTTCGCGGCATGGGCACTGTGGATTTTCAAATACTATGGGCATGCGGATGTGCGCCTGCTCGATGGCGGACGAGTCAAGTGGTTAGCCGACAAGCACGAGATCACTACCGAGGTTCCTTCCTATCAAGCCACGACGTATCAGGCCGAGGAGCCACACAAGCAACTTCGCGTATTCCGTGACGATGTTCTGAGTGTACTTGGGCATAACAACGTCGCCCTTGTCGATGTGCGTTCCCCTGGCGAATTCAGCGGCGAACTGCTCGCCCCTGCGAACATTCCACAAGAGGGGGCGCAACGTGGTGGTCACATCCCTGGTGCCGCGAACGTGCCGTGGGCAAGTGCAGTACGTCCCGATGGCACCTTCAAATCGGCTGATGAATTACGCGCCATTTACGAAGGTAAGGGCGTCACACCCGATAAAGAGGTTATCTCGTACTGCCGCATTGGTGAGCGCAGCAGCCACACATGGTTCGCCCTGAACTACCTGCTGGGCTATCCAGATGTGCGTAACTATGATGGCTCCTGGACCGAGTGGGGCAGTTTGATTGGTGCGCCAATCGAAAAATAGAGAAGGCAAAATAAAAGGAAGTGTGGTAAACGCATTTGCGTTTACCACACTTCCTTTTATTTTGCCTTCTCTATTACCAACAGCCCTGTCTCCTCCTCTTGTTCCACAATCATTGGCACTGTTGTACTACCGTCAATCTTCATACAATAATCAAGGTCTTGGCTCAGGTTGGCAGCCACAATCTCGCGTGCGGAGTGCCCGAACTCAATCAGTTTGTGTGGCTCAAACTCGCGGTAGAGTGCTTGCGCTGCATATACCGCGTCCCATACCTTGATATCGGGCTGCTGTCGCTGTAATTCGAGGGAGAGATAGCCCGCGCAGGTCGCGTCGTCGAGGGCGAAATAGTTGGACTCGGCGGCGCACACAATGGCGATGTCGCGGCCTCTTTCCTGTGCAAGCGACAGGGCGTGAGCAATCACAGCATGAGCATTATAGAAGCTGCCTGCGAGCCGTGTACTGTTCATGGGACAGGCATAAAAGGCGCGAGTGCCATTGGTGGTCGTCAAAATAAGCTCACGGCCGCTCAGGTCCATCTGCGAAAACTGAGCGGGCGAGTTACCATAATCAAAGCCTGCGACAGGTTGTGCATGGCGTTCGCCGCAGAGCAGGCGTTGTGGAAATAACTTTGCACCATTGCGAGCCTGCTCTATTGTATCTGCTGCATAGACACGCGCTACTCCACTATCAAACAGAGTAGCAAGCGTTGTCGTTGCACGAATAACATCTACTATAATGTAGATATCGTCTACATGGGTCTCAACGACAGACATATCTATCGGATTGAAGAAAATGCGTAGTTGCACAGTATCTTCCTATTTCGTAATTTTTTATAGGTGCGACAGAGGCACCTACGCAGTGATTGTATCATGCCCCTACAAAAATCCATCACATGAACGTCTACAACAATGGATGCGCTATAAAGAACGTCCATGCTATCTCGGCACTGGAATGTCCTGCGATAGGCGGTGGGGGCGCGTGTCCGCCGCCTTCTATGCGATAGTGGATCACTATCGCGTTACCCTGGCAGTTGCTCCACTGTTCGCCCGTCGCGTTCGGTTGCGCAGGAAGATGGTTGGGCCTTGCGTGTAGCCATCGCGCGTCGCCCATCCTTGTAGCCACTGTGGAATAGGTGGCATATTCATAACTACGCAGCGACAGCACGCAAATTCTCAGGAAGATTTGCAAATTCCCGAAAAAAGGTATTGACGAAAAAATCATTGTGATATATACTAGTTGTGTTCGTAAGAGCATCCTTCCTCGATAGCTCAACGGTAGAGCACTCGGCTGTTAACCGAGGTGTTACTGGTTCGAATCCAGTTCGAGGAGCTTCTGGGAAAAGGCCACCACAATCGGTGGCCTTTTATTCTTTGTATGGGAGTACCACGTACATGGCCCGTATCACCATCCGACCCTTGCGAATTGCCGACGCCGACGATATTCACGAATTGATGCATATGCCCAACGTTCTCTGGGGTATGTCGCTCTTACCATCCACCACGCAGGAAGAGTGGCGGCAAACGATTGAACGATGGATACAGAACGAACACGTTCATGTTTTCATTGCCGACATTCAGAACAAGGTCGTTGGGCTTGTACATGTACAGGTGGGGTTGGGACGCTCAAAACATGTCGGTACTGTCTTTATGGCGGTACATGACAAGCATCAGGGGCAGGGTATAGGGAAGATGCTCATACTGACCGTGATCGACCTCGCGGACAACTGGCTCAACCTTGTGCGTCTTACGCTTGACGTGTATACCGACAACGAGCGTGCGCTACACCTCTTCAAAAACTTCGATTTTGAGATCGAAGGACGTATACGTTCCGAGAGTTATCGTAGTGGTAAATACGTTGATAGCTACATTATGGGCCGTCTTCGCCCACAAGAGCAACATGGATACGTCGAAGTCGCCACACAATTGCCTGTTCCCCCGACCACCGTATCATCTGCTACCGACAAGAATACGACGGAGCCGAACGAATGACTGAAGAGCAACGGCTACTATTCAGCAGTCTTGTACAAGCACTCCCCTCACCCGTCCTCATTGTGAATCGCACCTTGACCATTCTTTATGCAAATGAAGCCGCTCTCAAGGTCTCCGGCGTACAAGAGCCACTTGCTGGCTTGACGGTAGAGCAGGCACTGCACGATGCAGATATTACTCACCTTGTGCAAACAAGCGTGCAAACTGGCAGTGTACGTAGAGGTGGCTATAGCAGGGGTGGCCCCAGGATAACATGGAACATAGCGGTTACACCGCTCGCAACGCAAGCAGAGATAAGTACCATCTATCAATACTTTCTGGTGACAATCGAAGATGTCGTCGAGATACAACGTGTCGAACAGGTGCAGCGCGACTTCATCGCCAACATCTCGCATGAACTACGCACGCCGCTCACCTCGATACGGCTCCTCGCCGAAACGCTCGAAGACATTATTGATACCGACCCTGATAAAGCACAGGAGTTTGTAGAGAAGATCGAGGTCGAGGCGCAGTATCTCAATGACATGGTATCCGAACTACTCGACCTCTCGCGCATTGAATCGGGCCAATCGGCCATGACCATCGAGCCAATCGAAGCTGAACGCCTGGTACACGAGGTGATGGCACGTATGTTGCCCCTTGCCCAACGTCATCGCGTGACGCTACGTACCGATATTCAGCAAGGCAAAACCTCGGTCGCGGCAGATAGCAGACAGATTACGCGTGTGCTGGTCAATCTTGTGCATAACGCCATCAAATTTACGCCTTCCGGCGGCACAATCACGCTTGGCACCATGTTTCTTGCCGGACAAGGAATGCAGCGTTTCTTTGTGCGTGATACAGGCGTAGGTATTCGCAACGAAGAGCTACCACGTATCTTTGAACGCTTCTACAAAACGGACCGCGCACGCTCTAAAGCTGATTACTTTGGTCCAGGAGGTGGAGGCACAGGGCTGGGACTTGCCATTGCTCGCTATGTCGTAGAGGCACATGGTGGACGCATCACCGCCGAGAGTACACCTGGCAAAGGCAGCACCTTTACCTTTGTTCTCCCTATCGGCGAGGAAGAACAGCGGTAAATGTGCCCGCAACCTTTACATCCCCGTTCTGGTCTGTGGCCTGCACCTTGCCTGCGATCCGTGCTTCACCATCGGCCTCGGTCTTTTCGGTAATGGTTCCTGTACAGGTAATCACATCGTTGAGATGGGTCATCCCTTTGAAGCGCACATTGAACTTACGTAAGGCAGCGGGACCAACATAGTCGCTTACCAACTGCCCCACAAAGCCCATAATAAGCATCCCGTGCGCGATAACGCCACCAGTACCAATCATCTCGCCAACTTTAGGATCAGTATGAAGCGGATTGAAGTCACCCGAAGCTCCCGAATAGCGCACAAGTTGATTCAAGGTGACTGGATTCTTGACCAGTTGCGGCAATTCATCGCCTACCTGCACCTCGTCAAAATAGCGTATCTTTGGTGTCTGTGTGTTTGTGGTTGTCATGCAGTGTTCTCCTTGCTGAAAAGAACGGGGCGTGATACATCAGGCCCGTACACATTATCATTATTCGCGCACAACAATTGTGGTTCGTGCATTCAGTACGGGTTGATTATCTTGATTGGTATAACGTGTCTCGGTCGTAACGATATCCATTGAAGAGCCATCTTTGCCTTGACGATTCTTGCCCTCTACAATCGTGGTCACACCCGTAACGGTGTCGCCAGCGTAGATTGGAGCGAGATATTCGTATTCCTCTTCGCCATGCAGAATACGCATCACGTTAATGCCGACACTTGACAGGTTGCTACCGCCATACCTATTACCCCAGAAATTAAACAGGGTAGGACCAGTGGGATAGAGGGGAACATCTTTATAGCCCGCCGACTGCGCGGCTTCACGGCTATGATAAATAGGATTTGGATCGCCAATAGCGAGAGCTAGCTCGTGGATTTTTGCACGTTCAACCTCGACTGTAAACGGGGAAAAGCTTTGACCAACCTTGCTCTTATCAAACATGTATCCTTGCTCCTTCGCAGGTGTAAGTCCTAGTAAGAAAGTTTGTCGTATTACTAGTATCTAATGCTCATACATTAATGTCAAGGATTGCCTCGCTTCTCTCACAACTTGCAAAGATTTTACAATCTTTTTAATTCTTTCTCATGCTTTCCAGAGAGAAAGCTACTACAATAGCGTGAGTAAAGCAAGTATTCTTGAAAAGATTTAAGATATTTTTGTCATTATAGGAGCTAATATATTCGCATGGCAGATACAATCGATACAGTGAAACTCTCGCCAACTGAGGATAGCGCACCAATACATACTGAGCGGGAGAGTACACCTCTATGGAGCAGGATAGCTCTGGGAGCCGTGTTGCTCGTCTCGCTCTTCATGGATTTCTTCCAACTTGGTCAGAACGGCTACGGCAATCTATACTACGCTGCCGGTGTTAGAAGCATGACTGATAGTCTACACAACTTTTTCTTTGTCTCATTCGACCCAGGCGGCTTCGTCTCGGTTGATAAGCCACCGTTCGGCTTCTGGCTCCAGACTCTCAGCGCAAAGATATTCGGCTTTATCCCGTTCAGCATCTTTCTGCCACAGGCACTTTGTGGCGTACTAGCTGTGCTGTTGCTCTACTATCTGGTGCGTCGGCACTTTGGGGTCATTGCCGGACTGGTTGCGGCACTCGCACTGGCCGTCAGTCCCATCAGTGTTGTCACAAACCGCAACAACACAATTGATGGTACGTTAGCACTGATCCTTTTACTTGCGGCATGGGCAGTCATTCGCGCCGCAGAGTCTGGCAAGTTACGATGGTTACTGTTGAGTGCCGTATTCGTTGGTCTCGGCTTCAACACGAAAATGGCGGAGGCATACCTGATTGTGCCCGCCCTTATTATGACTTACCTGCTCTGTGCTCCGCGTAAAGTATGGACACGCATCTGGCACCTGGCACTCTTCGTGGTGGTGTTCTTTGCGCTCTCGCTCTCCTGGTTGCTCGCCGTTGACTCGATCTCACCATTACAACGTCCTTATGTCGGCTCGACGCAGAACAATTCGGAGGTCAGTCTGGCCTTCAGCTATAACGGCCTCAACCGCTTGCGTATCGGTGGCAACTCCTTTGGTGGAAATCGGAGTCCTGGTGCCACGTCTTCAAATAATCGCGCCACGGGCACAGATCGTTCAGCTACAACGGATCGTACACAAGCCGCTCCTCCTGTCGCGGGTTTCACTGAAGCAGGCACACCTGGGCTATTGCGTCTCTTTAGCCCCTCTCTAGGTGGACAGATCGGCTGGTTGCTTCCCTTCGCACTTTTAGCAATTGTCGCACTCATCCTCCAGCGGCGTTTCCGCTTTCAGAGAGATAGACAACAGTCAGGTCTTGTGTTGTGGGGCTTCTGGCTGCTCACAATGGCAACCTTCTTCTCGCTCGATAGCTCGTTCCACCAGTATTATATGACCGAGATGGCTCCTGGCTTGAGCGCACTTGTCGGTATTGGCATGGTCATCATGTGGAACGATTATCGTAGTGCTAGCTGGCGCGGCTGGTTACTTCCTCTCGGACTTGTGATAACTGCTGCCACGCAAATCTACATGCTCGCCACCTATCCTGCATGGGCGCAATGGTTGAGTCCATTGATTGGGGGTCTCACGGCACTGGCAGTGATTGCGCTCATCCTTTTCCGTGTACTACCACGATTACGCCTGAACACCTCTATGATACGAATTGCGGCTGTGGCCGTAAGTGTCGGCCTGTTTGCACTTCTTGTCGCACCCACAGTCTGGGCTAGCTACTCTGTATTCCACAATACCGAGTCTTCTGCTCCCAGTGCAGGACCCAGCGTTAACAGTACAACGAATGGTTTCTTTGCTTTCGGTCAAGCACAAGCTAGACAAAATGGTCTTACGCAGACGAATGCAGCTCTCATCTCTTACCTTGAGGCAAATCAAGGCAATACAAAGTTTCTGGTTGCAACGCCAAGTTCAAGTACGGCGGCTCCGATTATTCTCGCTACAAACCAGCCCGTGATGGCACTGGGTGGTTTCAGTGGTGGTGACCCCATTTTGACAACAAGTCAGCTACAAACCTTGATTAGCAACGGCACGGTACGCTACTTCCTGCTTACCTCGCCGCGTGCAACACAACGTCAGATAGATGAGTTGCCCGAACAGTACCGTGATAGATTGCGGAGTGAGAATTTTGGGGGGTTTGGACAACAGAACACGCTGTCTACATGGGTCAGCAGACATTGTAGCGTGGTACCCGCCAGCGACTGGACCTCGACGGGACGCGCTGGTAGTACACAATTATATGATTGCGCCGCATCTGCGTCGTAAGAAGGAGTTGGATTTGTGAGTGAGCAGCGAAATGCCTGCTCACTCACAATTTTCTCTCCGTTGATGCCGTTCCTCAATCCTTGCCAACAGGGTTCATTGCTCACAGGGCGTTCTAAAGAAAGGCCCCTACACGGTTCAACACCACATACGTTCTAGGAATTAGCGAATTGTAGGGGCCTTATTCTATAACGCCCTCGTCGCCACCGATCACGTTTTAGAGCAATGAGACCGTTCCTCAATCCTTGCCTACAGATTCATTGCTCACAGAGCGTTATAGAATAAGCCCTACATTTTTGTCTCTGCCATGCCTTTCATAGAGCCACTTCGTTATGACCACCTGTCATTAGCACGCCCAGTTGTTCTTCGGTGGCTTCGGGTCCGACGATATCGACAACCTTTCCTTCGTACATGACGGCGATACGGTCCGAGAGGGAGCGGATTTCGTCGAGTTCGGCGGAGATGAGTAGGACGGCTTTGCCTGCGTCGCGCTGCTCGATGAGGCGACGATGAATGAACTCGATGGCACCGATATCGACGCCGCGCGTGGGTTGGGCCGCGATGAGTGCTACAGGGTCGCTGGCAAACTCGCGAGCAATGATGATTTTTTGCTGGTTGCCACCGGAAAGGGCACGTGCAGGTACCTCAATCGAGGGGGTACGTATATCGAAATCAGCAACGAGTCGTTTGGCCCAGGTCGCGATATTTTTGAGCATCAAGACGAAGCCACGCCACGAAAACAGACGCGAACGTTGCCGTCCTAGAATGGTGTTGTCCTCAATCGACTCGGCTAGCACAAGGCCACTACCACGACGGTCCTCTGGAATATGCGACATGCCTGCGAGTCGTACTCCGTGTGCATCCATGTTGGTAATATTGCTCGCTTTATTCACATGCCCCGCCTCGGTTGGCGTAATCACAACATTCCCAGCAGTGACTTTACGCATTCCACTCAGCACTTCGGCTAGCTCGGTCTGACCATTGCCCTCGACACCGGCGATGCCCAGGATTTCGCCCGCGTGTACGTCGAGGCTAACGCCGTGCAGCACCTCAAGGGTACGATCATCCTGTGCATGCAGGTCTTCGACGTGTAGCACAATGGGTCCGGGCTTACTCGGGGTCTTGTTGACGCGCAACAGAACCTCGCGCCCAACCATCATACGGGCAATTTCGGCCTGATTGGTTTCACGCGTCACCAGCGAACCAACATTTTTGCCGCGTCTCAACACCGTGATATTGTCGGTCAGTTCGAGGACTTCACGCAGTTTATGTGTAATGAAGATAATAGTTTTGCCTTGTGCCACAAGACCGCGCAACACCGAGAAGAGTTCAAATGTCTCCTGTGGTGTTAACACGCCCGTCGGTTCATCCATGATGAGAATGTCGGCCCCTCGATACAGCACTTTGAGAATTTCGACGCGTTGCTGCAAACCAACGGAGAGGCGTTCAATGGGAACATCCGGCTCAATGGGCAGACCATATTGTTTGCTGAGAGCAAGGATATCGGCGCGAGCCTTACGAAAGTTGAAGGGAGAACCAAGTCCGCCGGGTTCGCGGCCAAGCACAATGTTCTCGGCAACAGTCAAGGGCGGAATAAGCATAAAATGCTGATGCACCATGCCAATACCCATTTGAATAGCATTACGCGGCCCTGTAATGTGAACGACACGCCCATTGATCACAATCTCGCCGCTATCAGGGCGGATCATGCCATAGAGGATGTTCATGAGCGTCGATTTACCTGCGCCATTCTCACCCACAAGTGCGTGTATCTCGCCATTACGCACCGTGAGATTCACATTATCGTTCGCCACGACACCGGGCCACGCCTTACTGATATTTCGCATTTCGACCGCGTAGGGAACGGAAGGCTCCGCTACAGGTTTTACCATTGTGCTTTCTTGCATCTCTTCTTACTTCCTCTTATTCAGAACCCGGTTCGTATGGAATGCCATCAGCAGCGGGAGCAATTGTACGTCCGACGAGGCCGACGAGGGCAACCAGCGTGAGAATGTATGGTAACGTGCTGAGCAGGTTAGGCGAGATACCCGTGTCCTGTAAGCGTGGGCTGAGTGCCTCGCCAAGACCAAAGATGAGGCAGGCACCCGCTGTTCCTATGGGATTATACTTGCCGAAGATCATGGCGGCAAGGGCTATGTAGCCAAGTCCTGCGGTCATGTTTGTATTGAAAATACCCGCGATACCGAGCGACAAGAACGCACCCGCCAATCCAGAAAGGAGGCCGCTACTAATGACGCATAGATAACGTATCAGTCGCACATTGACCCCTGCGGTATCCGCTGCTTGTGGCTGCTCACCCACCGCACGAATACGTAAACCGATATTGGTACGGAACAGCAAGAATTGAATGGCGAGCAGAATAACTATTGCAACGTAGAAGATAACGTTTTGTTGAAAGAAGACGGGACCTATAAAAGGAATGCTCGACAGAGGGCCCAGCGCAACACTAGGAATGCGTAGTGCCGCGCTCAAGGAAGGTACGCCCTGCCCATTTGTTTGTATGGTAAGCAGATAATCGGTCAGGCCGAGAGCTGCAATATTGATAGCGATACCACTCACTATCTGATCAGCCTTAAAATTGATTGAGACAATGGCATGTACAAGTGCCATCAAGCCACCCGCAACCATCGCACCGATAATACCAAGAATAACGCTATGCGTTGACAGAGCGATCATGACGCCAGCATATGCCCCGGTCAGAGTCATACCCTCCATCGCAATATTGACGACACCACTGCGCTCAGAGATCACACCACCAAGTGCGGGCAGCAGGAGCAATGCGCCGAATTGTAGTGTTGCACCCCATAGATCGGAAGAGGTAACAACCCGTAAGAAGATTTGGAAAAACACGCCTTATTCCTCCTCATTTTTCGGTAGTGGCAGTTCGCGATACTCATCCAGTGGCTCTGTCCGTTCAGCTACAGCAACAGAACTGCCCTGTGCCGCACTCGCCTCGCCTGTACCATTTGCATTAGTTGAAGCATTTTCAATGAGTGACGAAGCTGCTTCTGTCGAACCTGCAACATTAGGCACGATTGCCGGACGACGACTGAGACGCGCCCAACTGGGGAGCGAGCGTTGTAGTGTGGGCAGAAATTCTGCTGCAATACTAAAGAGGACAAGTGCCTGAATGATATACACCAGATCCCCCGGTACACCCGCATCGACCTGCATAAAGGTACCTCCTTGCCGTAAGCCACCGAAGAGGAGTGCGCCTAAGAGGACACCTATCGCGGTTGTACGTCCTAAAAGGGCGACACCAATGGCATCGAAGCCCGTTGAGTCGATGCTGAATGTACCCGCAATCAAATGATGTGGAAATTGTCCCATCACGCTTAACGCTCCGGCGAGGCCGGAGAAGGCACCAGCCAGTGCCATCACCAAAAACAGGTTACGCTTGACTGGAATACCTGCATAGCGTGCGGCTTTGAGATTCTGACCGAGAACGCGCACCTCATAGCCAAAAGCGGTACGCGAGGTGATAAACCAGTACACTACAAGCGCAAGTAGTGCCACAAAAATACTCATATCGACAAGATATGAGCCGGGGGAGAGAATCTTGGGCAAAAACGTCCCCAATGTCTGATTATAAAAGACTGCAACAGTAGGAATGGTGCCGTTTGGGGGAAGTGACGGTGTGACATTCGACTGCTTGGGGTCTTTGAATGGCGTGAGAATCAAGTAGTCCGTGAGGTAAAAGGCAATCCAATTCAGCATAATGGTCGTCACGACTTCGTGCGCTCCACGCCACGCCTTGAGCAAACCCACGATACCACCCCAGATAGCACCAGCGAGCATACTGCCGATAACCATCAGTGGCACCAGTAGCCAACCGGGAAGACTCGACAGCATGAGGGCGAGAATGACCGCCGCCATCGCGCCCATTGCCAGTTGCCCTTCCGCACCAATGTTGAAGAGACCAGCCCGAAAAGCAATAGCAACCGAGAGACCTGTAAGAATCAAAGGACCGACACGCACAAGCGTATAGGAAAGCGTCTGAGCATCGCCGAACGAGCCGACATATAAGTCCTGAAAAGCCGTAATAACAGCATTAAAGCGGTCGGTGGGCGAACCAGGGGATGTAAGTATAATCACTATTGCGCCTGCAATCAAGGCCAGGATAACAGCGAAAAGAGGACGACCAAGTGAGTTGCCCACTTTGCGTACTTGCGTTATCAGCCTTGCGGTGAACGAGTCCGACCTACTACGTTGTATAGTTGGTGCAGCCATGAATGGCACCCTCCTATGCGAAAAGTGGCACAAAACCACTTGACTGCTGAGATATATTTGACAAACCTATCATAGCATTAGCGTATCAAAGAAACAAGCGTTGAAGACATCCTAATCGAGCAAAAGCCTCCCTCGATAAGATAAATGGGTGGACAAGAGACACAAAAAGCAACAAACCTTGCTGCAAAGCGTTATACTTGATAAGGCCACAAATTTCCAATAAACATCTAAAAAAATATTACCTGCGTTACAATTTTTCTTCTATAGAGGGGTTATATAGCCACTATGTCGAACATGTCTGGTATGCCTGCTTCACCGCAAAACAATGGAACAAGGCGTCAAACCAAGAATTTATTTCAGCAACCGTTCGCCGAGAACGTACCTGCACAACAAGCTACCCCTCCTGTACAACCTTATTATGCGAATACAAACACCCCACAGGGACAAATAAATAGGGATAACGCATCGTACATGCCATCGACAAATCAGCCCAGGTCTCAGACGCCACCATCTTTCGTGCCACAACAGGGACAGGAGCAGAGCTATCCATCAACTGACCCCGTTGCAAACTTCAATAATCAAGGTGTCCGGTCAAAATTTGATTCGCTAAAGCATGTTGCACTATCAAGCAGAAACAGCTTGCAACAAAATGTCGCGGCAGCAAGACCATATCAACAGCAGCAACAGCAAGCGGGAGTAGTGTCGCCAGCGCAAAATATGCCGAACAACACATATTCCGCGAGCAGCAGAGGACCAAATACGTCAGCAATCAATCCTAACGCGCTTCCACCGCGTACCACACAGGCAGGTCCGACGCGTCCACCTGTTGCTCCACGCGAAATGCCACCGCACTCAGCAAAGACCAGGCTTATACTCTATCTCTTTGTTATTAGTTATATTCTGCCCGCGTTTCTTGGCATTGTCGATAGTATCAATCTTTACTCTCTGTCTACACATGGTTATAGTGGTGTACAGCACCTATTGCATGTACGCGACATGGCGAACGACCTGAAGGCGCACGTGTCCACTATTGATGCCAACAAGCTGCACCAGATGCAGATAGAGTTACAGGGGGCGCAGGTCGATTTCAAAGTCTTGCATGAAGACCTTATGCACAATGTCTATTTTAATGGCGTGGGTAGTACACTACCAAAGTATACAAACTCCGCCCTCGCGCTCTGCCAGATTGGTAGTGACGCCGCTGATGCAGGACAGGCACTTACAGACATGTTAGTAACCTTTATACCAGCGTTACACGGCTCCGCCCTTACCGCATCGACACAACCGCTCATCACGCCGCCGATGCTCGCGAAGGCCAGTACGACATTAGATTACATCTTGCCGTTAGCGAAGGACATACAGACACAAACGCCATTGCTCTCACTTGATGTCCTGCCCATCGACGATACGCAACGTATACAGGTCGCGCAGGTCATACAACTCGTGCCTACGATTGTAACAGGTCTCTCGCAGGCACACGACATGATGGGTGCCATCGGCTGGATACTAGGCGTAGGCCAGCCACGCAACTTCTTGATACAGACGGTTGACCGTGCAGAGATACGTCCCACAGGGGGATTCACTGGACAGTTCAGCGAACTTGCGCTGAACGGTGGGCGCATGGGGCAGCTTAACCTGCAGAACATCGGCATTTATGAAGAAAACAAGCCGAACGAACCTAACGCAGGACAATTTCCGCCCACCGCTTACACATCGTGGTGGCCTATTGCCGATTGGGGTTTACGTGACTCGAACCTCTCCGCTGATTTCCCAACCTCGGCACAGATCGCCATCAACGTATATAAGCGCGAATTCAAGCATCAGGTCGATGGCGTCATCGTCTTCTCGCCCTTCTTGATCTCGCGTGTGCTAGCAGCAACTGGACCAATCTATATACCGGAGTATCATGAGACCGTTACAGCGCAAAACCTTGAGAGCAAGTTGCACTACTACCAGTTGGATAACGTAGGTATCCGCAAAGAGACGGTTGTTGAACACGAGGATAATACGGATATTGCGCGTAAGCTCTTTACGAAACGTGTCTCCAAGGTATTGATGGATAAAGTTCGTCATGCCTCCGTGACAGATGTGCTGGCTATCGCGCAAGAGATGCTACAGGCGTTGCAGACACGCGACCTACAGGTGTATGTGACAAACGCACAAATTGAAAATCTGCTCGTTAAATATAATGCGGCAGCGGTGATTGACCGTTCGACAACGCACGATGGATTGTTCGTGGTACAAGCCAATGTGAATGCCAACAAGGGTTCGCAATACGTGCGAACGGTTCTGCACGACACGGTGACACTCGATGCGAACGGAGGTGCGACACACCAGTTTCAAATGAGCCTTGTCTACCATATGCAAGATCAAGTGTATGGCCTTGACACATATCACGATTATGTACGAGTCTACGTGCCACCGAACGCGAAGTTTTTAAATGGCAATGGTTTTGAGCAGCTAGGCAATACTTTATGCAGCTTACCCGCAGGATTCAAAGCTTGTCCGTCTTATGACGCATACGGCGATGGGAATTTGCTCTGCCCCGTTGATCACAGCGATCCTATGGCAGAGACAAACCAGATCACTGACCCACACAACGGTCAAAACCATCCGCTTAACAATGAAGGACCACCAACGAACATGACAAGTGATGAGCCGCAACGCAACATGTTCGGCGGCTGGGTGATAGTACCCAAAAATTGTACGGCGACGGTGATGCTATCGTGGTACGTGCCGCCGACAGGACATAGTGCCTACGACCTGCTGGTGCAGCGTCAACCGGGTGTCTATCCCGAAATGGACCTGACCATTCTAGCGACACCTGAGAGTTGTGCAACGCTCAAAACGACGGGCAAGCACGTCGATACCGTTCTCAGCCGTGACCAATCGTTCGCTCTGGCAGCATCTAATGCGGGGAGTGGGGCGAAATGTTATGAGCAACCTAAGTTGTAGAGATTGAGCCATTGTACGGACCAATATCAAGGCATATATTACATGCGTCATTGTTTTGCTGGGGCAACCCAACTATTGACACTTATGCATTGCGACACGTATACTAATTTTGCTATATACACTTATCAGGATTTTTGGCGTAAATGCTGTGTTCGCATTTACGACTGTCGGGCTATCGTTTTTGTAGGATTCATCCGTGCCCTTAGCGCATGGAATGTTGTGGGAAGATTGTAGAAGAGAAGTTATCTATGGAACAAGCAGCTATATTAAATATTACGCGTACTGATACGTTATACCGTTTTCATCTCGATCTTCCCGATAGTCCGGCTTCCATAGGCCAGGACTATACTACTGAGCTTACTCATGAGATACGTGAGCGTTTGCGCCGTACTTTGCAGACGGCGGCGCAGTCGATGCACACACTCGCACAGGCTGAGGCCAAACGCCAGACCGTAAAGCTCGGCACCGTCAACGATGCTCTGCTCACACTGGGTCGTTTCCTCTTCGACTCGCTGCTACCTGTTCCACTGCAAGAAGCACTACGCTATTTAGATTCGGGACTCATCTTCAGCACAAATACGCCTGATATCCCCTGGGAACTGCTCTACGATGCACAGGCAAAGCCCGGACGTTATATCTCACAGCATACGGGGGTAGGACGTGTGGCTCAAGCTGGACACGAAAATACGCATCGCGCACCATTGGCAGAGAGACCGCCGCGCAAATTAGGGCGGCGCGATGTACAGGGACTCTCGGTCCTCTTTCTCGTCAATCCTACGAATGAGCGCATTAGCGCGGAAGAAGAGGTGGCGTCTCTCTGCACCACGCTACCAGAGTCGATTTCGCGCATTATCCTCTATCGGCAACAGGCGAACCAGCTAGAGATGCGAATGCGCCTGAACACCGATGTCCCACATGTGGTGCATTATGCGGGTCCGCTACCGCTTACTAGCTCACCAGGAGGTGAGCCAGCGTTGGCTCTCGCTGGCAACTCGCGCTTAGATGGCGGCGCCGTAGAGCACCTCTTACAATCGCTGCCGAGGCGACCGCTTATTTTCTTGAGCTATCATGAAGACGAACGGCAAGGTCGCAATGGTAGTCCATTACCAAATCAGCAGGAGCGCGACGAGACGATGGAGCGCGTCGCAACCAATCTTCTTTCATCAGGAGCAGGATCGGTTGTCACGTTGCGCTGGCCCATCAATGCAGTACGTACCCGCGCATTTACCACATTATTTTACCAGGATGTTGCCGATGGCGTTACACTGGGCGAGGCATTGCGGCGTACTCGCGTCACAATGGCACAGCAGCATCCCGACGACACATCGTGGATGAGCTTTGTACTCTATGGCGACCCGACACAGCGTTTAGTCGTTGGCTCGCTGGCCTCGAAAGAGCGACCTGCTGAACTCCGTATAGAAGGACTTGACGATACTCATATTATGCCACCCATGTTTTCAGCAACAAACTCACCGGACCGTCGCTTCCTTCGCGCCGTGCTGGAACTCGCACTCGGCGAGGCACGCCGTATGCACAAAGATTACCTCGGCACACCACACCTTTTTATCGCTTTAACCAAGCTTGACGGCGGTTGCACACAGGATGCACTACGCAACCTTGGTTTTTCCTCCAAGCAGGTGCGCGACGTTATTCGCCTCGCACTCGGCTCTGGCAAGGCTACAAGCGATACACCAATTCTGCCGACACGTCGCTGCAAGGAGATATTGTTGACAGCAGAGCGCAACGCGACAAATGCAGGTACAACTGTGGTTGATGAGCGTGCCATAGCCCAGGCGGTGCTAGGTGAAGGCGATGGCGTCACTCATGAACTGTTGACGAAACTCGGCATCAATCCGACGCAACTGGTTGACCTGATTCTCACCAGCAATGCGCGAGCACTCCTGGAACTTGTACCAGCGGCGAACCTTGGTCCCGATGTTGCCCCTGCCGATATCCCTGGCGTCCTGAATCCTGATGGCATAAAGGGCGGTAATTCAGTGTTGGAACGTCTTGGGCGCGATCTGACGAAGCAGGCGGCCAATAAGCAACTTACACCATTGATCGGGCGAGACAAAGAGATTCGCCTGCTTATGCAAACAATGATGCTCAAGGACCGCAATAACCCTATTCTCATCGGAGACTCAGGTGTGGGTAAAACAACCATCGTTGGCGGCCTTGCACAGCGTATTATTGATGGCAAGGTTCCACCCGAACTACGCGGCAAGCGTCTGATTGAATTGTCTGCGAGTTCACTTGTTGCGGGTACGAAGTATCGTGGCGAATTTGAAGAGCGGCTCCTCAAAGTCCTGGAAGAGGCCGAGGGTAGCGGCGACATTATTCTCTTTATCGACGAGATGCATCTGCTCATCGGCACAGGTCGTGCAGCGGATGGCAGTATCGACGCGGCAGGCATTCTCAAACCAGCACTGGCTGGTGGACGCCTACGCTGTATCGGAGCCACCACGCCACAGGAGTACCGCACAATCGAGAAGGATGCCGCGCTAGAGCGTCGTCTACGCCCCATTCAGATCGAGGAACCGACACCAGAAGAGGCATTGACAATTCTACATGGTATGCGTGAATTGTACGAGCAACACCATCATGCTACAATTACTGATGAGGCATTAGATGCCGCCGTCAATCTCTCGGTGCAATATCTGCCTAACATGCGCCTTCCTGATAAAGCCTGTAGTGTCCTCGATGAGGCGTGTTCACAGGCTCGCGTCTTTTCATTAGAGCAAGAGGAGCAGGAAGAAGAGTTAGGTTTTGAAGACGAGGACGAAGAGTTAGCCTCGCCTATTATCACGGCACCAATGATAGCTGAGGTTATCTCAGCACGCACAGGCATACCTGTACGTGCCCCTGGTCGTGAGGAGCGTGATCGCCTGTTAAGCCTTGAGTCACGCCTGAAAGCACGCGTGGTTGGACAAAACGAAGCGGTCAAGAGGGTAAGCCAGGCAATTCAGGTTGCTCGCGCTGGACTCAAGCCGCGTAATCGTCCAGCGGGTGTCTTCCTCTTTCTGGGACCAACAGGCGTTGGTAAAACAGAGCTTGCGCGCGCACTGGCCTCGGAGGTGTTTGGTTCGCCAGAACACCTTATTCGCGTCGATATGTCGGAATATATGGAGAAACACGCGGTCTCGCGTATGATCGGTTCGCCCCCTGGCTATGTTGGCTACGATCAGGAAGGGCAATTGACGGGAAAGCTGCGGCGGCGGCCACACTGCGTTGTGCTGCTCGATGAGGTTGAGAAAGCTCATCCAGAAGTGTTCGACCTGTTCCTACAAGTCTTCGATGCGGGTCGCTTGACCGATGCACAGGGTCACACCGTCGATGCACAGCACGCCATCTGGATTATGACCTCGAATGTGGGTACCGATATGCTGGGTCGCTCGATGCCGCATGGCTTCCGTGCTGGCATTAAGAGTAGCACCGAAGAGATGCAACGTGACCGCCTGTTAGAGCGTTTGCGCCAGACCTTCCGCCCAGAGTTTCTCAACCGTATCGACGAAGTGGTGATCTTCCATCCGTTGGAGCAAGAACAGGCACACGAGATCACACGCCTCCAAATGAATGAACTCGCGGCGCGTCTGCTAGAGCAAGGCTTGCTGCTACAAACCGACGAGAGCGCGATAGACCTGCTGTGTAAAGAGGGCTTTAGCGAGACACAGGGGGCGCGTCCATTACGCCGCGTCATCGAGAAGCTTTTGACGGTGCCACTGAGTATGCGTATCCTGCTGGCCGACATTCCAGAGAACGGCGAAGTCTATGTCAGTGCGGTTGAGGATAAGCTTGCAATAGACATTCGCGAACCGTCGCCAAAAGTCGAGGTGTTAGCGGATGTCGAGATGAAGACAACATAATACAAAGATTGGTGCCGAGGCGGGACGCCTCGGCACCAATCTTTGTATTATTTCCCCCATTTGTAGATGTAGACACGGGTATCCATTTTGCGTTGCATGCCGCTGAGAGCCATGTAGCGCACAAGACCAAAGATGGGGCGTTCCGGTCCCCACGGACGGTCATGTTTGCCACCAATAGCCCACGCAACCCCTGTATAGCCGTTGGCGTCGCGACCATCTATTTCGTATTTGTCGTTGAGGTAGATGGCATCGGCATAGGCTTCTTCAGGCGTTTCGGTCCATTCAAGAATTTTCTTGGCCCAGTACATCCGCATGTAACCGTGCATACGGCCAGTTGTCGTCATTTCGCGCTGGCTGGCATTCCAGAGTTCGTCGTGCGTCCTGGAATGCTCCAGTTCTTCGCGTGTGTAGGTCCAGGAGCGCGGGTCGTGTTTATGCTTCTCAAGCGTCTTCTTTGCCCAATCGGGACAACCTTCTAGCGAGTCATAGTGAGGATTGTGGAGCGCAAAGTTGATGGCTAATTCACGGCGTACAATCAACTCTTCCAGGTAAGCAGTACGACCGCCAGTGGCGTCAATCGCTGCACTGCCCGTTGCCTCTGGCACATATTGCTCTATGTCCCACGCCATTTGCTGTACAGAGATATGTCCGAAGTGCAGATACGCCGAAAGTTCGCTTGTCTCTGAGACCTCTGGTAGGTTGCGTCGCTCCGCATAACTCGCGAGCCGCTCTGCGATAAATACTCCTAAGCGACGCTTGCCCTCGTCCTGTCCTCCGTGAAATTGCGGTGATGGCTCGACACTGCGGTCAATCTTCAGGCTTTGCAGATAGCTTAGTGGATTGTGTGTATCACCAGCGTCTACGGGTGCCTCCTGCAGTGAATGCTCTACCTCCGCATCGACGATAGGTTGCAGGTAGGTCGGGATGAGGTGCTGAATTTTCGGACGTAACGTCCGGGCTGCCCACTCTTCTTTCGGAAAAAATTTGCTCGGCACCACCACATCGCCATCGACACAGGCAAAGGGAACGTCTAGCTGCTCCTTCACCTCAGCACGCCAGGAGCGCGGAGTGCGTAACTCCGCCTCGTCGCTGATGACCGCCGCGACACGCAACTCACGCGCAAACTTGACCACCTCTTCGGATGGCTTACCGCACCGAAGAAGCAATGGTGTGCCACGCTTTTTTAAATAGCCTGCAGCGACTTCGATGCCTTCAAGCATAAAGGTATAATGACGTAGGTTAGCCTCTGGATACTCTGTGATCACAAACAACACGACCACAGGAAGTTTCAGTGTGTTACCAAGTGTGATGGCGGCGTTGAGGGCATCATTGTCGTGTCCACGTTGAGAACGTTGCATCCAGTACATCACACACTTTCCATCGTCCGCACACTCTCCGGGACGATATATTTGCACACGCTCATCGTCTGCAAAGAATTTTGTGATATCAATCATAAACGATTCTCCTCCTCTGCTTTGTATAAGGGACGCATAGCGCGAATATTTCGGGTGGCAGAGAGGAGGGGAGTGCCAAAAAGCTAGAAGCGTGAGGCAGGTGACCCCATTGTCACCTACCCCACGCCACTGCCTGGGGGGAAACAGGGAGACGAGAAGGTCTTTGCCCTGTTTAGAGCGATGATGATCGAAAGTTTGCTCTGAGCAACACTGCTACAAACCAGCTACAAGAGAGCATTCGACGACAAACGATAATGGACCATTACACTCAACATTATGCAGTCGGAACAACTGGCTCTTGTACCTCTGATCGGAGTATTGCTCGACAGAGCAAATGGCACCCAAAGATCATCCGTTCACTACTGCATACAGTATACACCCCTCTCCTTTATTGTCTGTTTCTTTGCGCTTCATTTTGTGTTACAAAAGGGATGCGCTCAACTGGCTCTCAGCCTACTATCTACATCTATGAGAAGATTGAGGAACAATGTAGTAGATAATATAGAGAAGATTGGGCGGAAGTCTTACATAAGACAACAATATGAGAAAGGGATAGATGTAGCGCTGTATGCCGCGCTACATCTATCCCTTTCTCATATACACACTACATCACACGCGTTGGAGTGATACGAATAACTTGGCTATATTCTGCCGCCATCTGCTCCGGTGTAAAGCCGATCTGCTTTATATCTTCGCCATATTTTTTGACGTAGGCTTGCAATGTTGCGCTTATCTCACCAGGAGCGAGCAGTGTTGCAGTGCCTTCGATGGTAACGGGATCAGCACCATCATTAGTATTATCGAGTGCCAGCAGCACATTCGGATTGTGCTGTATATTGACCAGTTTCTGATTTTTTGGACGACTAAAGATCAGAACCGACTCACCATCCCACAGGAACCAGACTACCACCGCGTGTGGGTGTCCGTTGGGGCGAACTGAGTTGAGCCAGATTACCATATCGTTGTGCAGACGCTGGTCGATGTGCGCGTGTCGCTGCTGTGTCAAATCGAGGATGGATGCCATGATTATGTTGCTCCTTTATGCTGACAAAATAGCACCTACTTTGTCATTGTAACAGACTGAGAAGGCTTTTTCATTCCAAAGCATCTCTATGATCGCTTTCGGTATCGTACGCCAATTTAAGCTGAGACTATAATTACGATCTCAACTGTATTGTGACTACGTTGCCGCTGCTGTCGATGGAAAAGGTAGTGCCGCAATGGGTGCAACGGTATTGAATATTTCCCATACCATCACGGTGAAAAACTGCATCATCCTTGATATCTACGAGTACAATAGCCTGCCTTCCACAACAGGAGCGGGGGCAAGTGTGATACTTAACGTCTTGAGGTCTCATTGTTTGTTTCTCCTCTGGCTGTCGTTATGAAGGGATTACATGTGAGGATCTTTTTGATATTGATATTCGGGGATGGTGTTTAACCTACGGGATAGAGTTTGATTTGCACAATTGCAGGGTAGTTATGCTCCATCGAAAGGTATATCTCCCAGTTGTACAAAATGATGTGAGCAATGGGTGACGTGATAGCTTTGAGTGTTACTCCAACAATCCAGCTTCCAATGTCCTTCGCAGGTTGTGATGTAACTATCTGATAGAGTGTCCACTGTTTTTCGGAGACCACGTAACTGGCGGTGTTTTTGAACTGAAGTAAAGAGACATGCTTACGTAAAGCTATACTAAGTAGCTCATAAGCTTTCCGGTAGCACTTTTGTTGTATGAGTTGACAATAATGCTCTACTGCAGCATTATACTTTCTTTCGTTTATAGAAAAAGCCTGTGATGGAGTGGGTGTCGAAAGTGGGAGACACGCAAGGGAAACCTTGGGTATGGGGGTAACGCTGTTATTAAGAATGGGAACGAGATGAACGTTAGGAAAAAGAGTTGTTCTACAAACGAATAGGGTAAACAGACTGACACATAGACACAAGAGGATAAGAAAACTAGCAGAATAAGTTTTTAACTTGCGTACAAACGACCATCTGTCCTTACATGAGCATGAACGTACATAAACATGGCTACATAGAACATTGTGTCTTCTGGAATGGGGTCTGTTTCGCATAGAAAACTCCTTCTGGAAGATCGTCACTGTTCATAGTTTTTCTGACAAATCGTCACAACTTGCATGTCCACGCCTAAAAGAAGATTTAAAAATGCTGTAGCAGTTGCCTAGCTCATGTCTTAGGCACTTGAGCAAGCTTCACATACACACAGAGCGTACAAGCATCAAGTAATACGAATTGTGTAAGCCCTGCTATAAAAAGGCTGTGTAAGAAAACACCCGTGAAAGCTGATATCGCTAGCGCAGAGAAAACGACTAACAAAGCTAAGCGACCGCGTTGTATCAATGCCCCTACAGCGGGTAAGATGAGTATGCAGAAGGCAAAGATAAGCCATGAAGCTTGTATGTCTACACCTGATAGGTATGCCACAGCCGCAGGAATTGCAGCAACAAAAAGATAGGCAACTAAAGCTAATGCCATCTCTTCCAATTCCGTAGCATTCATGACTGATTGCTTATCTTTGTTGTAAGAGGTCTCATAGGCATCATTGAGCGCGGAAACGAATGCTTGCACACTCTTGAAGCGGTGTTCGGGTTTTTTCTCTAAGGCTTTCAGTACAACATTCTCAACACGGACTGGGATGTCTGACACAAGTCTACGAAGCGGTGTAGGGCGTGAATATAAGTGTTGTTGTACTATTTGCAGCGTATTTCCCTGGAAAGGACGTTTTCCCGTCAACCACTCGTAAACGACAATCGCTAGCGCATATTGATCACTTGCTGGCGAAGGAAGACAATTACTGTTGAAGCGTTCTGGTGCGGTGTAAGCGAGTGTGCAGGCAAAATCCTCTGTTTTCTGCGAAACGACCTCGCGTATAACAACAGCAAGGCCAAAGTCGCTGAGTAGCACACCGTTTTTTGCATCTAAAAGCATATTTTCGGACTTAATATCCTGATGAACTAGTTCGCGCTCGTGAAGGTATGCTAATGCGCCTGCTATTTGCTGGATATAACATAAGATAACGGTGGGAGAGAGTCGCGTACCGTGCGGATGTAAGTCGCGTAAGGAGCCTTTGTCAGCAAACTGCATGGCAATGTAGGGAATACCATCATGCATTCCGAAGTCAGAAACATGCACGATATGCGGATGATCTAGCGAGGCGATGGTTCTCGCCTCTTCGAGGAATTTTTGTCTATCTTTTTGCGCTAAATGCGTCCGTAGGATTTTAAGGGCGACATACGTTTCGAGGTAGACATGCTGAGCCAAATAGATGTCAGCGAAGCCACCTTGGTCTATCAACTTGATAAGTCTGTAATGCCCAAATTGTTGACCTGAAAGATTGGGTAGTTGATGGATGCTACTCATCATCCTTATCTCCTTTCGGTAGACACAAAGTCCACTCATCCAACTTACACAGACAAGAGCCGCCAAAAGAAATAGAGTTTATGTCTGTATAAGTTAATGGTTGCTTGCACCATCGAATTTAGATAAGAAACAGAGCTCGCTTTCCAAGTATGTCTTTATCATGACTTTCAGAGACATCCATTATGTCTTATTGTATCGTCAATTTCTCTATCTGTCAAGTAATTTTGCATTTAATTAGCACGATGAACGCTTCATAACGTATAATGGACAAAACTGACAAAAACCTATCATCTTTTTGTGTCGTAGGATTGACATTTCGCGACATTCATGTTATAAACATTGAGATAGACAATGGTTACCATTTATCACAATCCATCTATAAACAACAGTTCTGTAGGATGAGCAACAAGTTCTGTAGCGAGAGGCAATAAACGGCTTACAGGTGCTGAAATGGATTTAGACGACCTCATTCAAACTGTTACAAGCTATACCCATACGCAAGATGTAGAGTACATTCTCACCGAGGCATATCAAATTGCTTCCGATGCACACAGAGGTTTCCAACGTGCAACAGGCGAACCCTTTTTGAGTCATGCCTTCAAAGTCGCGAAGATACTGGCAGAATGGCATGCTCCACCTTCTCTTGTTGCAATTGGCCTCCTGCACGACATTCATAGTCCCGAATACTCTTCTGAGTATGATTTAGATGCAGTTGAGCGAAGACTGGGACCTGAAATATTTAGATCACTACAAGCAACAATTCAACTAAATGGTCTTTTCAGATATATTGAAAAAGATTTTGCTAGATATGCAGATGTCGATGGTATTGGGAATCATATGGCTCTCATCCTTCAACAGGAACCAGATTTAACTGCAATCAAAATAGTAGATCGCTTACATAATTTGCAAACAATTTCATCACTCACACGCGGCTTTCAGGAACGAGCTGCCAGAATAGGATTCAACTTACTCGTTCCCCTAGCAGAGAAACTAGGCATGGCAAGCGTGAAAAATCAGCTAGAGGATTACAGCTTTGAAATCATCCATCCTACCTACTATCAAATGCTCAAGCTGCACTATATGAAAATAAATCACCAGGAAATAAGTGATATAGCAGAAAATCTACAAGCAGTAATCCATAAGATAATACCCAATTGCGAAGTTCGCTGGTCTCCTTCCTCCCTCTATACACTCTACTGGCATCAAGTGGAGCATAACGTAAAACTTGGCAAACCAATAAATGCTGAGTTTCCACCCATAGGACTCGTTGATGCAGGGGTATTTGTAGTTCTTACCGACGACGAGATTGACTGCTATCGCATTATGGGTATTCTTCACAAACTTTATCAACCTGTAGAAAGACACTTTCATGATTATATTGGGAGCCGTAAAGATAACGGCTATCAATCTCTTCATACACAAATTAAATATTCCGCAGGCAATCTCTTAAACCTCTGCATTCGCACGCATACGATGCATCTCGTCGCTGAGCGTGGCATTACAGCTCGTTGGTGGAATGTACCAGAGGAGTTTTTGCCACAATTACCTAAAGAGATTCTGTTGGAAGGAAAAGAGATTCAAGTGTTTACCTCAATAGGAGAAACCAAAAACATGCCTATAAGGTCAACGCTCCTGGACTTTGCCTACGAAATACATACAGATATAGGACATCGTTGTATAGGTGGCCTGGTGAATGGCGAACACGCTGAGCTACACTATCCCTTAAAAGCAGGGGATAGAGTTGAACTCATGTTAGGCGGTGCAGAAGTTGAGCCGCGTCTTGAGTCTTTGAGCTATGTTCAAACATCACAGGCGGCAAATCGAATCCGACAATGGTTTACGCTTCATCGTCGCTTAGAAATGATTGAGCGTGGTCAGGCACTTCTTGAGAAACAACTGAGGCTCATAGGTTTTGACATAGGAGACGCGCAGCTTCGCCAATTGCTGACTCAGCTAGCATTAAAAGAGCATTTTAATACCTGGGAAGATCAACTCGTTTCTATTGGTGTAGGCAGACATAAAGCACCAAAGATCGTAGCACAACTACAATCAATTACGTCTCCACAGCAAACAATAACAGTCGCAGTTCATGCACTAGCTCCTAAAGAAGATGCACTGACGAAAATCTACGCTAAATGCTGCAACCCAGTTATGCCAGATGACATCATTGGTTGTCTCGATCATCATGGCAAAGAGCGAGTCCTGATTATTCATGATCGGGAATGTTCACAGGTCAAAGTGGGGAAAGAAGTTGTCATTGTACCTGTAAAGTGGGATGATGAGCCAGCAGAGTCAAATTATGTGGTGGTAGTGGAAGCATTAGATCGAAAAGGATTAGCCGCTGACCTGACCAAAGCTATAACATTGCTCGAATGTTCCATGCAGGAATTCAAAACGCATCGCCGTCCCGACGGGATCATGGCTGAGGCACAAATTCTGCTAGGGAAAAGTACAGAGGCACAACGAACTCGCATCCAAGAGGAACTGACTAAGGTTGCTTACGTCACTCATGTAGAACTTATTCTCTCCTCAGAGCTTCCTCCATCGACTCAGCAACCAGTAGCACAACTACTCGTACATAAGCCGAATCCTTATGGTCCTAAACTAGCCTTGGGACCGCGTTTTTATGGACGTGAAATAGAATGTCAACGCATCTCAGCACTCTTACATAATCAATCTCAAAATACGGCTATTCTGCTATGGGGGCAGAAACGTATTGGAAAATCTTCCCTCTTGCTTCATCTCAACGAACATGCAAACAGCGACTTCGTGCCTATATTCGTTGATGTGCAAGGTGTTAGCGATAGTACTACCACTCACTTTCTACGTCATCTTATGCTTCGTATTACTGATGTACTCAAAGAGAAATTTCCAGAGTTAGCACAGGATGTTACTGTACCACACCTTAAACGGCTGCGAAGAGACCCGTTGGCTCTCTTCGACACATTTCTGTTGTTTATTCAGGAGCATATCCAGAATCATCACATTGTACTTATATTAGATGAATTTCAATGTCTATGGAATTTGCAAGAGTTAGAGGTCACACGCAAAGCCATTTTTAGCCGCCTACGTAGCAACTCTCAGCATGGTCATGGCGTTCATCTCATTTTGAGCGGTGGTGGTTTGTTGAGTCAACTTACTAGGCATTCGGGAATTGCCGCTCTTTTTAATACTGCCTACGATGTCAAGTTAGATTGCTTAGGATTAGATGCGGCGTCTCAACTTATACGTGATGGCTTGACAAAAGTAGGGGCGATTACAGATGACGCAGTACAGTATCTACTTTCTATCACTGCTGGTCATCCTTTCTATCTCCAACTGCTTTGTTGGAGGCTTTACGAATTGGCACAAGAAAGCAATACTGCAATTACGAGCGAATTTACTAGTGCTTTTGTTCAAGGGTGGCTTAGTAAAGCTGATAGTAGTCGCTTTCAGCATTTATGGGAAGCAGATACACTTGTATCTACACAAAAGAATAAAGTAATTCTTAGTGCTCTTGCTCAACTTGGCTGTAACACATGCGAGATCGAGTATAATCATTTAGCGAGCTTAATCTACCCTGTAATATCAGAACAAAATCTCTTACAAACACTCGAAGACCTGACAAATCTAGGTATACTGAAGCATAATCATATGCATTATGCTATTGCAGTTGAGCTGTTCGCATGTTGGTTGCGTCAACACTGGCCGCTGGAGTTAGTATTAAAGGAGGCACCTCTACTATGAATTGGCTTAATTCTCCATCAGTCGAGAAGGATATAGAGCATAATCCTTTTTTACAATGGCCTTTCTGGGGACGACGACGAGAATTGCAAGAGATATACAAAAATCTGTTCAGCCACTCACCACAAAGTTGTGCTGTTGTCGGTGAGACATTCATTGGCAAAACCGCCTTACTACGCTATCTTGCATCTCCTTCTGAAACAAGCACTTCAAAGCATCAGAGCAGCAAAGAATCCTTAACGTTCATATATCTTGATTGTGCGCCTTATAGTTCTCTTACTAACTCTGGAAATCATGCATCTGCTCAGTTCTGGTGGGGACTTTATACTAAGACCCGACCCATATTACAATCAGACGAAACTCAGTCTCTCGACAAATCTATATTACATTCAGACCAAGCACCAATAGATATCGCTACTGAAATTAAAGACAAAATAGAGGAACTTATACAAAAACACCAACGTCCTGTCATTATTTTATTAGACAATTTTGAAGGAGTCGCAGGGCTTCCGATACGTGATAGTGAGTGGCTCCGATCAATAGTTCAACAAAATCGTTGTGCTTATGTCGTTGCCAGTCGCTATCTGTTATACTTGTCCTATCATCATCATCCAGAACGAATTGTTAATCCATCTCCTCTATGGAATCTCTTTTCAGATCCTATATACCTGGGACTCATCACAGAAAACGAGGTAAAGGATTTCCTCGTAATAGCAAGTAAAGAGGCAAAAAAGCAGGGCAGTGCCTGGCAACAAGACGATCTTGATTTTTTAAGGAATTTTGCTGGACGGCATCCCGAACTTCTCCGCATAGCATGTGTCCATCTCTTTGGACAACGCTTGCAAACTCATTACACTTTACAGGGAAGTGACCATGACTTTCTCGAATATAGAATAGCAATGGATGCAAGTCCTATTTGCGACTGGCTCTGGCATAGCCTTACCGATCCAGAGCTAAGAGGAGAAGTCAGGAGTAGTTCTCGTGAGGAAAACGAAATAGCAAGCCTTCAGCTATATCAGCAGGCACTAATAGATATCGCGAAAGGACATGCCATTACAGAGATAGCTAGATTGAAGGTATTATCGGTTCCTGAGAAGGAAATACTTCTCACGTTAGAGCAACGGGGTCTGATCGAGCAAAAGAATGGGAAATGGATTGTATTCGCCGAAGTGATGCGTCAGTTTGTTCTCAAGCAAGAACAAAAACTTAGAAGGTCTGGATCAACTGAAAGTATTCGAAACTCATCAATGAATGATAGAGAGGCAAAAAATACAGGAAGTTTTGAGGATCAGGGGACAGCTCCAGCCTTCACCTATCTTGAAGAACAGGTATACAGCTATCTTCAAGCACATGCAGGAAAGGTATGTACGAGGGAGGAGATTATGCATACTGTTTGGAGAGATGATCCCCCAACAAATAGTGCCTTACAGAAGATTATTGAACGTATCCGAGCAAAAATTGAGCCGGACACTGAAAACCCACACTACCTCATCTCGGTACGGGGGCAAGGCTATATGTTACGAGATACCTTCACGGCTTCAATCACCGTGTAGCCTTGCCAACTATTATTAAAATTACGCAGGAAGCATTAGGTGTTCCAAAAGAAAATCTAGTCGCCCTTTGGCAACTGATAGATAGGCATGACCAAACTCAGGAGCAACACTGTATACTATACTAATAGCAGCACTAACATACGCTTTCTCGAAAAGATAATAATTTAATACCGCACGCGATATATCATCCTCTTGATGAGTCTCTTTCAAATACAGTTCAAGTAAAGACTCCGCCTGCATTGCAGAATTTGTACGAGCTTGAACATCAACGATAAGCATAGCAAAATCGCTGAGCGTATCAATGTTACAATACATAGGATTAAAATCAATCGCATCTAATATCGATAATAGTTCACCTTCATTATTTTGAATGTCAATCCAAATGTTTGAAGCTTTCAAGTCTCCATGACACCGCTTAATACATCTATTATGTGTGCGTTGCTCAAAATAGCCCTTGTATACATGCCAGGGAAAGTTCTTACACATTCTATCCTTTAGTGATAGAAATGCCTCTCTAAATTCTTCAGGATAGTTTCCTCTATTATCTTCTAGCACCGAATCAGCAAGCGCAAGGTTATGGCTTAGCTTTTTCTGTAACTGTTCGTAACTTCCCCATTGTGCGGACTCTTCGGGAGGCAGAGCTTCGCAATTTCTGTGTATCTGAGCAATATGGTTAACGAGAGGTTGCATATAGCACTGCAAAAAGTCTGCGCCTTCCTTACTCAGAAGAATATCTAGTTGGCTTTCTTTGGATAACCGATGCATCACCAAGCCATAGTCTGAACCAAGATAAAGCTCTTCTTGAACAGGCCGAGAGATAAATTGTCCGAGAACAATTTTCTTTTGCTGGACATCCAGATCACAAACACGGGCTAAGCCATAGTATACATGTGGAGAAAACCTTCTGTTCCATTCTAACGCTTCACACTGACACTTTTGACGCTCATTTATTGAACCCATATTGTAGCGCGTATCTTGATAATCACACAATAACTTGATTACAAGCTTTTCCTCGGAGAATGAAGGTTGAACAAAAAGCACCCAGGCAGACTCAGACTTTAGTACGTATTCGATGCTAAAACAATACTGCTCAGTATCACATGAATCAGAATTTAAGAGCTGGCTAGAGGAAAGCATTTCGTGAAGGGAGACAAGCACATCACTAGATGCTTCACAAAAATTCACTACGGACATACTACTTTACCTACAAAAAAGAAATAAAAAACAAAAATAAAGGATTGCGATGGGCGAAGCCAACCTGCTTTCAGTTACGGAGTAAGAGATTTCGCAAGGGATAATGAGTTAGCTTCCTGTTGACCAAATGAAGAAGAGTTTCAGCAACTCGCCAAGGAACTGTATACCCTCCCTTAAAGAATAAAGATTATTTCGTTTTCAGTCAAATTTCTAGCCTAAATGTCTATATAAGCGGAATTAATTTGCCTCTCTAGCCCTGATACGCCATTTGCTCTTCCTGCAACTTCGCTTTTCTACTAGCTGCCGCCTGAGCAGCAGCTTTGCGCCGCTCACGTATAAGAGCTTGATGTTTGCTACGCCAACCCTTGATATCGCTACTCGTTACACTCAGAATAAACCTCCGATCACCCAGTGCTTCATCCATATATTCTTCACCGATCATCCGCTCAAACCAGGACACGAACAACATATTGAGTTGTTCATTGCTATACTGCAAAAGCACAACTCGGCATTGGTGCAGCAGTCTCTCCATTTCATGCCTCATAACGCCATATTTCCTCACTAATGTCTAGGTTTTTCTACGTTCTTACTTCGCGGATTATTTGTCACCGCTTGCTTACACAACAGATACATTAAGCGATTTTTGATCTCAAAGCGAACAATAGACCAACACCTAGTACGAGCCAGATAACGACCACGAAAGGGATTGTGGCAAGCGCACCAGAGCCAGGGGAGGCGACGGCGGCAATGAAGATGCCAACCGTGATGAGGGTGCTTAGGACGGGAAAAACACCGTTACGGAGCCAGTTGAAGTTTTCGCGTCGTTTGCGCCAAAAAAATCTGATGCACGCGATGTTGACAAGAATGTAGATGAGAATGACGAAGATTGCGTCGAGTGTGCCAAAGAAGGCAAATGCGTTAATCGGGGTTAGGAGGAGACCTAGCAGAATACCACTTACAAGGCCAATGGTACAGAGAAGTGTAACGGCACCAACGGGTGTTTGACGGGTGGGATGCGTCCATGAAATCCAGCGTGGAAGGAGACCGTCACGACCGACGGCGTAGAGAATACGTGCGCCACCGTTGACAATGGCGAGTGCGGCTCCGAAGAATGAGAAGACGCCAACAAGATCAATGAGTGCGGCAAAGGTGCTACCACTAACATGACGACTCATGGTGTCGAACGGAGCGGCATCGTTGGCATAGCCCGTTACCATGTTGTTGACACCATAGCCAATTGTCGCGACATAGGCCATTAGAATATAAAAAATACCAACTACAATCATCGAGCCAAACACGGCACGTGGGATGTTGCGATGAGGATTACGGGTCTCCTCACCAAGGGCAGCCGCCGTTTCAAAGCCAATAAAGCTGAGGATAGCGAGCACGATGCCAATAGAAAGGTCGCCACCCTTTGGAAGCAAACTTCCGGTAAATGGGGCCGTAGTTAATCCACCTTGACTGCCAACATGAACAAGCACGATTACAGCAAGAATCAGACATACACCTATCTCGAAAACAAGGAACGTCAAGTCGATTGTGAGCGACTGCCGAATGCCTACATACGAGAATGCAAAGACGATACCTATGGCGGCAACGAACCAGAAGGTCCAATGCAGATTGAGGCCAAACCAGCGATAGACCAGCGTTTGCAGATTGGCACTCATCAAAATAAAGGAATAAGGTGCGCCAAGTGCTACCGCAATAAGTCCAATCCAACCGGTGAGAAAGCCCCAACGCGGCCCCAGTCCTTCGGTGACAAAGGTATATGCTGAGCCGCTGGATGGGAGTTCACGCGACATCTCACCGTACTGGTTTGCCATGAGCAGCGCTACAATAAAGCCAATAACATAACAGAGAGGAAGTGCGGCACCAACAAGACCCGCCTGGGGAATGGTGTTAAAGAAAATTGAGGCAGCGGGCGACATGACAGCTACAGAAATAACAATGGCGTGACGTAAGCCGAGCACACCATTGCGTAGTGGAGTGACAGTTGTCATAATCGTATCTTTTGCATTGATGGGTGATGAGGCATCGCTCATGGATAATGCTCCTTTCATATTTATGAGGAGGAAAAGACGTATCGTTCATGAAACAGCAGCCTCTTTAACTTAGGAACTAAGAACGATTTAAATGGTAGGGATTTCAGCGCGTATCTGGTATACTCTCTATATGGAGGACATATACAAAGATTGCATTGACGTGTTCGCTTACAGTATATCGCAACCATCTTGATTTGGGAACGATAACATTACTATTTCACCACAACGTATGTAAATAATATGAAGGTGAAGAGATTGAATATGCTACACGGAAAACATTTGGAATAGTTGCCCTGAGCAAAGATGTTCTTGTAGAAAGATACTTGTGGGCATGCTTACATTTTTTCTCAGTTTTCAATACACTGAAGAGGAGATTTGATTGATGAATACATGGAATGAACGAAACAAAGCGGTTATCGAGGAATTCCGGGCACATGGAGGCCAGGCGAAAGGGTGGGGGCCATTAATCTTGTTGACAACCACAGGAGCCAAGACTGGTCAACCTCGCATAGCCCCCTTGATGCTTGTTGCTGACGGAAATCGCTTACTTGCTGTCGCGTCCAAAGGAGGCTATCCGAAACATCCTGAGTGGTATCTCAACCTGCTGGCCCACCCCGAAGTGACGGTTGAGGTTGGTAGCGAGAAATTTGAGACTACGGCCCGGATTCTCACTGGCGATGAGCGAGAGCAAGCGTTCAGGAGAGCCGCAGAGGTATTTCCGCCTTATGCCGAATATCAAAAGAAGACGGCACGCGAAATTCCTGTCATTGCACTCGAACGACCAGCGCAATAACCAAATGGAAAACTATGCCAACTGATGCGTTGTTTTCTTTGAAACACAGTGGAGGTAAACTCAATGTCCAACGAAACATCTCCTACTGCTGAGCAGGTCGCGGCACTCGCGTCTCGTGTCTTTGCCTTAGTCCAGGCGTGTCCCGTAGGGCGTGTAACGACGTATGGCTGGTTAGCAAAGGCGGTTGGCTACCCACGTGGCGCACGTATGATCGGCTGGATTATGAACGAATCGCCGGAAGGAGTTCCCGCCCAGCGTGTCATAAATAGTAAGGGCGAGTTGTCGGGAAGCTGGGCGTTCGGTCAAAAGGGGAAGATGCGTAGCCTGTTAGAGGCAGAAGGGATTGTCTTTTCACAGGATGAACGTGTCGATCTCAAACGCTACGGTTGGGACCCTACACGCGACCTCAGCGAAGAGGAGGTAAGTAGTATTATGAATAAAGCTGCCAACGTTCGTTACGAAGCCAGCACGCAACTATTAGGATTGGTGCGAAACGACCCAGCCTCACCACTGCGACCGTCATGAACGCTCATCTAGCGAGTGTTTCAGTGGTTTAAAGACACTTCATTCGATGCTCCTTCGTTAGAACACATCCAGCAAGGGAATGTTTATGTGTAGAAACATCAGGACACTCTTCAACATCGAACCGCCTGTAACCGAGGAAGAGATTCGTGCAGCCTCATTGCAATTTGTGCGAAAGGTGAGTGGCTTCAACAAGCCATCGAAAGCCAACGAAGCCGCATTCCTTGCCGCCGTTGACGAGATAGCAGCAGCCTCCAGCAACCTTCTTAGCTTGCTAGAGACGAACGCGCCACCGAGGAAGCGCATAGAAGAGGCAGCCAAGGCACAGGCACGCTCTGCTCAGAGGTTTTCTAAGTAACCCTTTATGAGAGTCCGTGTCTGCTGCTTGCTGATCGAGCGTCATGGACTTCTCTTCAAATACACTCTACCTTGAAACACTGCAACAAGATCACCTGCATCATTGGTAACACGAACGTTATACAATCCCAATACCGAATCTCTGGATAGTTCTTCCGTTTCGGCTGTCAGTACTCCCTCGGAGATCGCTTTGATGTAAGAAATAGTTGCCTGGATCGCTACCGCTACTCGCCCATGTGAGTTAGATGCGGCTCCTAGCACAACATCAGCAAGAGCAAAAATCATTCCTCCATGAAGAGTGTAGTCAGTGATGCGTTTCTCCATTTCTCCCGTGAGCGATTCTACATAGTAGGAACCAGCCAGGGGATCAATGGTTCTACTCGCTCCTGTTTCAAGTAGCAGAATCTGTTGAGTGCGTAAAGCGGTCAGGGCAGCAATCTCTGAAGGGATGCACAACGCTCATAAGCACTCACATGGAGGGACTGAGCACCGCCCATGACAGCGGCCAGTGCCTGGTAAGCTGCACGTGTGATATTGTTGAAAGGCTGCTGAGCCGTCAGTGCCGAGCCTGATGTTTGAACATGGAAACGGAGCATCATACTTCTAGGATTCTGAGCACCTAGTCGTTCGTGGAAGAGATGAGCATAGATACGCCGGGCTGCTCGGTACTTGGCGACCTCCTCAAAGAAATCATTATCGGCGGAAAAGAAGCTGGAAGGGAGGGGACTTTGTCAAGGAATGGAAGAACTGAAACAGGGCAAGCGCATCCAATTGACGCTCTCTATAACTTTCAAGAGATAGTCAGTTAAGATGCGCTTGCCCTGATCGAGAAAACTAACCTCTTGACAAAAGGTATCATATATGATACCTTTTGTCTATGAGATGGGTTGTTGAATATTACGAACAGGCAGATACTACACAACCTGCTGAAGAATTCGAGGTCGGCTTAAAGCGTCACCATAAAAAGCTCGGTGCTAAGTTAAGAGCTATTGCAGCAGCGATAGAGGTGTATGGTCCTCAACTCGGTGGGGGCCTTATTGAGCCATGTCATAATTACAAGGGCCTGTGGGAGATACGCACTATCTTTAATGGATTTCTAGGGCGAGAACTTTTCGGATTCGATGGAGAACACAACAGAGTAGTACTCTTGCATGGCTACGTAAAGCGGGTAGGCCAACCTGCCTCAATACCTGATCTGAACCAAGCATCTGATTACTGGAAGGATTACCAGCTTACGCATAAGATAAGCCCCGAAATACCCGAACGGGAGGAACAATCATGAGCCGATTTCATCAGCACCTGCGCGAGGATTTGAGAGATCCAGAATTCGCCGCCGCTTTCTACGACATGAGCGTGGACATCGCCTTGCTTCAGGTACTTGAACAGGCTCGCAAGGCCCTCAATGTAAGTGAGAAAGAACTTGCCGAGCGGATGGGGGTACAACGTTCCACGGTGACACGCTTATTCAATGCTTCTCACCCAAACCCTACTCTGGACACCATCTCAGATATACTCCGTGCGCTAGGGCTACAGGCAGAGATCAAAATCAGCCCTGCATCCCCAGAGGATACATCCATTCCTATTAAGGCTAAGTTTGTTCCTAATTAAGCAGGCTGATATTGCAACAAAACAACTCCACTGCTAAATGTTTTGGTGTTTACCAATTTCAGCTTCATCCTGCCCTGAATGTCTTTGAATAATGGTTTGCCTTTTCCCAAGATAACGGGATTGATCATAAGTTGATATTCATCAATCAAGTCCAGATTTGTAAGCTGCTCTACGATAGGGCCGCTACCGAATATCATCATATTTTTACTCGGCCGCTGTTTCGGTTTCAGGAGTTCATCTTTACGAAGCTCCCTTACTACCTCTGTATTCTGCCAATCAGCCTTTTTAAGTGTCGAGGAAAAAACAATTTTGGCAGAGTTGTTCAAGACTTCTGCAAATACAGGATTCGCGGACTTGCCAGCCGGAGTCGGCCAAAAACTCGCCATCATGTTATACGTCACCCGTCCAAACAAAAACATATCTGTCGAACCTTGTCCGTCTTTGCTATATTGGGTGATTTCATCGTCCTGTATTGCCCAATATAGCTCTCCATTCGGTCCAGCCATGAAACCATCAAGCGTGACGTTATCAAATACAATGATGTTTCTCATAAATACTTCATCTCCTCGCCGAGTGATTGATGGTAAAAAACCAACACAAACAACATCTTCGGCCCTCTAACAGCATTTTATTTGAGGGACGAAGATGTTAACTCTAGTCCACGACTTTATTGTTCATGAACAACAACTCTGTATGCGTAAAATAAAGTCTTACAAAATCCGCACGAAGTTAAGCACGAAATCATCGCCTCAATGACAAATTAAAGTTTTACACTTCCCAGCAAAATCCCATGAATTCCTTCCATCGTAGGTTGGTTGCTTAAAATAAAGTTTTACACTTGTGCTGACTACTTGGGACGTTCGCTCGTAGAAAACGAAGGTTTTTACTACTCATCCATTTGCACCACAACCTGAACAAAGAAAGAGAGCTTGTCTGCTCTCTCTAGCAGCTACTTCATAGTACAAGAAAATGTAACGTGAGATGGGTTTCTACATAAAAATCTCATCAGAAAACTAGAAGGAGGAGAGCTGGGGCCAGAAAATGTTTGAGACGGTTAGCATTGGGATAACTCTGACCGAACTCCCACTCACCTACTGCGTACCTGAGACTCCGAGCAGATCAGCCGTACCCAAGCAGGTCCAGCTGATAGCTAGGCGCACAGCATCTGCTGACCGAAGGCATGGGCACCCTTTCCATACGAAGCTTTCTTCATGGGCTGTTTCCTTCCCGCGACCACCACCCAAGCACAATCATGTAAGGTGATGGCTAGTGAGATGGCACCTAATGGACGACGATTGACTCAACCATTACCCTTCTACTGCTGCCTTTCAGTCGTGCGTCCTCTTCTGTTTAACATCCGTCAGCGAGGGTATAGGAGTGACTGTCGGACGACTCTCTATTCCCCTCTTTTCTATGTTCATCCTCTTTCATAGCTCAGATGTTCACCTTTTATAGTAGCTGGTTTGCGGACGTACGACGAGCTTTCACTCCTGCTGCCATGGTGCCTGACTTCCACTGTGAAGTAAGGTGAGATGGTAGGTGACCTGCAAGCGGATGACCAGTGCTTTCTTGAGTGTATCCTTCTATACTCGTAGTAGGAGAGATCGGTCACCAGCTCAGTATCCCGCCGACAACGGCCCAAACCTCTTTTTATCGGGCTTGCAAGAAACTTCGCCATACTCTTGCATCGCAGGCGAAAGAGACACCAGCATAATTACATCTTCCACCAAATATACTAAGGAAGGTCATGATTTCGCGCATCTGAAACGAGAGCGAACGCGTGTTTTCTCATGAACAGGGTTCCGCTGAGTCTTTATTTCCTTCTCGTTCAAAAAGGCTGACGCTTCTCTTTGGGCTTTTCCATCGACGTGCGTGTCCAGTTTACCCGTGCGGCAGCTGGTTCAACACCTCAGCCGTCTCCCTCTGCTTATGTGCTCTATCTAGATGTGCTGTTTCCTGTGTTTGATCCTGTGCAACGAGCACGGCCTGCAGGCGTTGACGTGTATCGTTTGTGAGAGGATGGTCTGGCCCCAGTGTCTGCTCACGCGTGCCCAGTGCACGCTGGTAGAGGTCCGCCGCTTCTAGGAAGCGGCCCTGCAGATGCCGGAAGTCCGCGAAATCATGCAGCACCTGAGCAGTCTGCAGATGTGCTGCTCCCAGGTACTGCTCGCGTAGGGAGAGTGCCCGCTCATACAATGCTTCCGCCTGGCTCTCTTGCCCTTGTCGGACGGAGATGTTGGCTAGTCCCAACAAGGCATAGGCCACGTCGAGATGCTGAGGTCCCAGTTGCTCTTCCCAGATGAGCAGTGCCTGTCGCGCCAGGCGTTCTGCCTCCTCGTAATTCCCCTCAGCCCCCGCGACGCCCGCTAACCCAAGCAGAGGGAAGGCCTTGGAGGGATACTCGGGTAACACATGCTCTTCCCAAATGTGCAGTGCCTGCAGGAAAAGTGGCTTGGCCTGGGCGTACTTTCCTTGCTCCCAGTAGAAGCTCGCCAGATTGTGCAAGGTGTAGGCAACTTCGGCATGCTCAGGCATCACGTGTTCTTCCCAGATGTGCAGCACACGTTGGAACAGGGACTCGGCCTGAGCATACTTCCCTTGATGCCAGTATAGGAGTGCCAGATTGTGCAAGGAGGAGGATACTTCGAGATGCTGAGGTTCCAGCTGCTGCTCGCGGATGTTCAGTGACCGGAGCAAGAGCGGTTCCGCCAGCGTATGCAGCCCAAGGATCACTAAATGTTCACCAGTTTTATCAAGGAGCCTGGCGCCTTCAGGAAGCCGTAGGTGATGCTGCTCGATCAGTGCAGCACAGGCCATAGCCTGGTCTAGGCAACGCTGAACTGCTGACCAGGAAGCCTGGTCAAGCGGGAGGACGGCATACATGGCGCACACGAGCCGCTCAACCCACTGTCGTTGCTCCTCTGGTGCCATGCGCTCTCGCTGCACCACCTGCACCAGCCGATGCAGGCTCAGCATCCGTTCTCGCCCCACCCGCTTGATGAGCGAAAAGCCCAGCAGGGTCGAGAGCACCTGGTTGAACCGAAACCGATCCCTCACAGCTTCTTGCAAAGCCGCTGGCCAGTGGGGAGCACCCTCCGTGAGCAGTTCTTCGGGAAGCTGATCGGGAGCCACGAAGGCACACAACCGCAGCAATTCTGCGGCTGCAGGATTGGTTCGCTCGACCCGCTCAAAGGCGAGGGACCAGGTGGTCGCTACCGAGTCAGGGTAGCCCGTGGCCTGCTTCCCCCGCTGCGCCAGGAGTTCGTATTGATGCTGCTGATAGATCTCGAGATAGTCTGACAGACTGCACCCTGTTTCTTCGATGTAGGCTCCAGCCTGATCAATCGCCAGAGGAAACTGACCCAGGGCCAATACAATCCCGCGGGCCTCCTCCCGTTCTTGCTCGTCCACCTCGCGCTCATGCCCCACCCGATGCAGTAAAAGCTGCACGCCCTCTGAGAGGGGTAGCACCTCCACTTCCAACGAAGCTGCTAGGACACCGACGGCACTTGCGCGGGTGGTCAGCAGGATGTTACCCCGACCCGCTTTGGGCAGATAGGCTGGCAGTAACGATAGATCATCGGCGTTGTCATAAATCAGCAGCCAAGGGTCTAGGCACTGTTCCAACCAACGCAAGGCCGCGTTCGCCACTGCATGTTGATCGTTTTCCTCCGGGTGTCTCAGTGCAGGCACCATGTCTCTCAGAGCGGCAAAGCTGGCTAGAACCGTTTCTTCGCTGGTGGCACTAACCCAGATGGTATGGGTGTAGCGTCCCTGTTCGCGCGCGCAGTAGGCGTATTCGATAGCGGCCTGCGTCTTACCAATGCCGCCGAGTCCCTTGATGGCTTGTGATTGGGTCAGGGCAGCATGCTGGATCGTCATGGACTGCTCGGCCTCTCTGGGGGCAAACCGCTCCTGTAGGTGAGAAAGTAGCTCATCGCGTCCAGTAAAATGGGAATTGCGGATGTAGGGGACCATCCAGATCGACAGCGGCTGTGAGGCAATCGCATTTCCCTGTCCGCCTCCCCCAGACGGGAGAGAAAAGGCCGCTCTGAGCAGTTCAGAGAGCCAGTGCTCGTCCAGCAACACCTTCAAGCCTGCGGCGTGCCACATGGCGCGAATCTGCTCTTCCTCACGCCCTGCTGCAAGGGCTGAGGATTGCATACATAATGCAAGAAATGCTTTGAGATGTCCAGCATTGGGACTAGTTAGTCCCTGTTCCCAGTTCTCTACGGCTCTGCTCGATACCTCAAGAAGTTTGGCTAGGCCCTGCTGGGTCAGGCCAATGGTGGTCCGTAGGCTTATAAACGTGTTCGCGAACTCATAGTCCCGCTCACGGTACTGATGGGACGGTGACATTGGTGTCTCCCTTTCTCCGCTCTCATGCTAGGTAATGGGAGCGGAACTCCCAGTGGAACTCCCCTGGACTCCCAGTGATCTTTTGTCCATCTGCCACTACACTTGAGAGCAGTGGATGTACTCATAGGCTTGAGTCAAACATCTACGCTACAGGTGTATGGGGTCGAGTGCATACGGGTCCATACACCCTCTTGAATATCAATTAGCTCTATCATACCAGATTTTGCCGGCGAATGACGGGGTATGTACCGAACATCGCAAAAAAAGAAAGGACACACAACTATGCGTCGTACCAATTCCATTTCACCATCACAACGTACTCATCGCCGGACGGTCAAGGCCGTCCGCAGACCAGTGCTCCTGGATCGCCCTCACATGATGCCAGGTAGTTGGCCGCTCACTTGCCCTCCTGCACTGGGAAGACCTGGTATTGAGCCACCGTTTCTACAGTAGGTCACTCCCCCGCGCTCTCGTCGGCCTGCCTGGGAAGGCAGGTGGGCGAGAGCATTCAGGTAACTTTTCCCCAATTTGCTTAAGGAGTCAAGTCGTATGACTGAAACAATGCAACCACCTCCAGTAGTTTTTTCGTCTTCAGCGAACTCTACCATGGATGAGTATCACGGAGTAAGTATTCGCAATCCTTACCGCTGGCTGGAACACTTAGAAGCACCTGAGACACGCGCCTGGATTGAGGAGCAAAGAAAGACAGTTGCAACTTTTTTCGAGCAACAATCTTCGTATGAGGCCGTTCAAGGTCGTCTCACCGAACTCTGGCAGTTTCCGAAATATTCGGTTCCGTTCAAACATGGCAAATGGCGTTTTTTCTGGGGGCAAGACCTGGACACACAGCAAGATTTTCAACAACAAGCTGTGTTGTACAGGCAGGAGGCACTTGAAGGTGATTTTCAGGCCGTCCTTGATTTGAGCCATCATCATAAAGATGGTTCAGCCGCTGTTACCACCTATGCAGTCAGTCCCGATGGTATGTTGCTCGCCTACGCGCTTTCACGCGGAGGGAGTGACTGGCAAGAGATCAGGGTGCTTCACCTGGACAGCGGCATGGAAGAGGAGCACGCGCTGTATTGGTGCAAGTTTCCCAGTGTCGCCTGGGCACCCGACAACGCTGGTTTTTTCTACAACTGCTATCCGGGTGAAACTACTGACGATAGGATGCTGCATGGCTACAATCATGTGCGTTTTCACCAACTTGGCACGCCCCAGTCTGGCGACCAGCTCATCTTTATGCCTGAAGCTGATGAGGTCATATGTACGCCAATCGTCACGGAGGATGGGGCCTATCTCCTGATCCATGTGTGCAAGAGTGCAGTGCCCGATGACCACATTTTCTATCGACCCATCGAGAGTAGTAGCTCTTTCTTGCCTCTCGTGCAGTGCGCTGATGCCCACTATCGCTTTATCGGTAATGTAGGTAGCACATTCTATTTGGAAACCGATCTCCATGCATCTCGAGGCTGTATCGTAGCGATTGAGCTTGCCGCATCAGAACGCGAGTGCTGGCGGATGATTCTTCCTGAGCAGGAGGACACCATCGCCTTCTCAACCTTCGCTGGTGGACACCTGCTGGTCGGTTTCTTGCATCACGCCTGGCATCGTGTGGTCCTGTACACACGCGATGGAACTTTCGTGCGCGAGCTGGAACTATCTCCTCTAGGGTCCATCAACGGTCTTTCGGCACAGAGAAACGAGTCTGAAGTATTTCTGAGCTGGGAGTCTTTCCTGTGTCCACCAACCATCTACCGCTATGATATTGAGGCAGACCAATTGACGCTTCTGCATGCGTCACAGACCAATTTCGATGCCTCGCACTATGAGACCATTCAGGTGTTTTACCCGTCGAAAGATGGCACGTGTATCCCCATGTTTTTGACGTATAAGAAAGGGCTGGCATACAGCGGCGCGACCCCTACCCTGCTCTACGCTTATGGAGGCTTCGGTATGAGCGTCACTCCTTCGTTCTGGCTCTCGCAGCTCTGCTGGTTAGAGCAAGGGGGTATCTTCGCGGTCGCGAACGTCCGAGGAGGTGGTGAGTATGGTGAGGAATGGCACCGAGCGGCGGTCCGCGAACGTAAGCAAACCAGCGTTGATGACTTGATTGCGGGTGCTCGATGGCTAATCGAGTACGGCTATACCAGCCCAGAACACCTGGGGATGATGGGCATGAGTAACGGCGGGTTGCTTGCGGCTACGTGCTTGGTGCAGCATCCAGAACTGTTCGGGGCGATTGTGTGTCAGAGTCCGCTTACCGATATGCTCCGCTATCATCGTTTCACTGTTGGCAGACATCTCGTGGCGGAATACGGAAATGCCGAGGCTGACTATGAGCAGTTCCGCACACTACTCGCATATTCTCCGTTACACAATGTACGTGCTGGAGTAGCGTATCCCGCTACTCTTATCACGACGGCAGAAAACGATCTCCGGGCGGTTCCCGCCCACGCTATGAAGTTTGCCGCCGTGCTTCAAGCGGCAAACACTGGCCCACGTCCTATCCTGCTGGATATTGAGCATGACGGAGGACATGGTGTAGGCATATCTGTCCGGCAACGTATCGATGCATTGAGCAAAATACTCGTCATCCTCCTGCAATCGCTCGTTACTCGACTTGTGGACGCATAGATGACGCGTCCGGTAAGAAAGATGGGGACGCGCATCTTGCTTCGCTCGTGCCTAAGACGCGATGATCGCGCTTAAGAAATGATTCCGATATAGGGTCATAATTCATTATAGCAAGATGACAATAACCTTCTCATCGGATATACTTTACTTGACTGAAGGAGATTAGAGTACAGAGAAGAACACATGATGGCACACAATATGCAGACTGTTTCTCAGAGAAGAGCAGGCGACTTCTGGATATTCTGGACGGGTCAGACCATCTCACAAATTGGCAGTGCGCTCATCAGCACGGCATTACCACTGCTGGTCTTCAGACTCAGCGGCTCGGCTTTAGACCTGGGATTAGCCTCGGCTGCAACATGGGTGCCATACGCGCTTTTTGGGCTTTTCATCGGTGCGTGGGTAGATCGAGTGAACCGTAAGCGTCTGATGATCAGCCTGGATATCTGCCGTGCGGTTCTTCTGGCGGTGCTGTCACTGCTGGCACTGCTCGGACATCTGCCAATCTGGTGGATTTATCTTGTCACGTTCATCAACTCCACGCTGACGATTGGTTTTCAGGGCGCAACCAATGCCGCTATTCCAAGCATGGTTCCCCAAGATGCTCTGCTGAAGGCGAATGGGCGCATACAGGCAAGCACTCCTTTCGCCACGATCATTGGGCCGTTACTGGCTGCATTGTTACTGGGTGTAACATCGTTACAGGGTGTCTTGTGGTGTGATGCGCTCACATTTATCGTCTCAGCACTCTCGCTCGCCCTGATCAAAACAAGCTTTAACGCTGGTGCTTCCCAAAACCGTCCAGAGACGACCCTGCGCCGGGACATCCTCGACGGATTGCGCTACGTCCTCGCCCAGCCAGTGGTACGGACGCTTGCCCTGTTCTCCTTGCTGACGAATCTAGCCGTAGCGGTTGTGTACCCGCAAATCGTCTTTTACGCCAAACAGGTGCTATTTGCCAGCGATGTCCAGGTCAGCCAGTTCTTCACCGCTGCTGGAATTGGAGCGGTCATCGCTATGCTCTCGGTCAGCTTCCTGCATAAACGTCTCTCGTATGGCAGCATCTTGCTTGGCTCCATACTGCTCTCCGGCATATGCATCCTGGCCCTTATCGCTACGCGGCTCTACTGGGTTGACCTGTTCTGTTTCGCTTTCCTGTTCGGGTTGATTGGTCTCTTTGATGTGGCCTTTAACAGTATTCTGCAGAGCATCGCGCCTAATCAGCTCCTCGGACGCGTCCTGACATTTACGAGTGTTCTCGCCATTTTCAGTGTACCCTTAAGTGCCGTCCTGGGAGGATTGGTGATAGATCAACTGAAAAACGTTTTCCTGGTCTTCGGCGTCCTGGGCGTGTTTCTGATTGTACTCGCACTCGTATTTGTGCGAAGTCCGCTAACACGTGTTGAGAGCTATCTTCCAGCTGCACAACCAGTCGATGCTACTCAATAAAAATGTTGTCCCCTTGCTTCCCACTACTTTTCTCCTCTTTACGAATGTTATCGAGTATTCTCGTCAAAAAACTACTGCATGGTCGTTCTCCATGCTTGAAGCACCTAAGGCTCGCAATGCCAGTTGCTGAGCATGCGTAAGTCCGCTCGTTCCGCTGATATTCATCCGTTCATACGGTCTATCGGCTCTCAAGGTCGCGAGATGCTGGTGACTCTGCATATCCCAGAGCTTGATGACACCATCCTCCCCACAACTAGCGGCCGTCTTCCCATCAGGACTGACTCGAACTGCACGTGCCCACGCGTCGTGTGCCTGTACTGTTGCGAGGCTCAAGCCTTGCTCACCGTTCCACCAGCGTAGGGTTCCATCAGCTCCTGCGCTCACCAAGATATCTTGTTCAGGAGACCAATTGACGCCCATGATACCCCCGCTATGTCCTTCTAACGTTCGCATTTGTGCACCTTGTCGCACATCCCAGATGGACAACACTCCTGCTTCTCCATTAGCTGCTCCGATCACTACCTGATTTCCTTTAGGACTCCAGGAGAGAGCACTGACAACTCCTACATGTTCGAACTTCCATAGGAGGTCGCCATCCATCGCTTGCCATACCAGTACTTGCCCATCTTCATCACCACTGGCAACGAGAGTGCCAGTGGTGGACCACACAGCAGCATTAACTGGCCCAGTATGTTCACTTCCCACCCGGCTCGTGCCTTCACGCATATCCCAGATGCGGACAGTGCGATCATACCCACCGCTAGCAAGCCAACAACCATCGGAACTCCAGTCCACACTGAAAACCGTCCCAGTATGCCCCTGCAAGATACGTATGCATGTGCCAGTTTGAGCATCCCAGATACGCACGGTTTGATCATGGCTTCCGCTGGCTAGGCGGTTTCCGTCTCGGCTCCACGCGACTGTATTTACCCGTTGCCTGTGTCCATACAGGACCCGCGCAGACGTCCGGGAAGCAGCATTCCAGAGTGTGAGCGTTGCCTCGCTGCTACCACTCAGCAAGAAACGTCCGTCAGGACTCCAGGTCAGCGCAAACAGCGCGAGAGCATGACCACTGATAGTGCGCACATTCCGCCCACTTACCACTTCCCATGTGCGAACGGTTTGGTCAAAGCCGCCGCTGAGTAAGCGGTCTCCCGAAGGTAGAAACGCCAATGACGTGATGGCATCACGATGCCCTTGCAGGACGTGGCGACACTGCCAACTTTGGCTGTCCCAGAGCCGAATCGTCATGTCATAGCTGGCGGATGCCAGCATTCGTCCATCGGGTGCCCATGCAAGGCTCGTCACAGCACCAGTATGTCCTTCAAGCGTCGTTCGAGACACGCCAGTTTCCACTTCCCAAAGCTTGATCACCTGGTCAAGGCTACCACTCGCAAGAAGACTCGTAGCAGGAGCAAAGGCAAGCACGAAGATAGCATTGCGATGACCATGCAGTTCTCGAAGTAGCGTTCCCTGTTCGGTGTCCCATAACCGGATGACGGAATCCAGGCCACCGCTAGCAAGCAGGCGTCCATCGGGACTGCAAGCGATGGTTAGAATCGGCCCACCCTGCGTTTGAAGAGGAGATAGTTGTGTCCCAGTTCTTGGATTCCAAAAGTGCACGACTCCATCATAGCTCCCACTCATCAGCATCCCATTGGGGCCAAAGGCAAGAGAAGTGATTGGAACCCTGGCATCCCGTAAGGTCCAAATCATTACTCCACTGTCCAGGTCCCATATCTTGATGGTGCCATCCCAACTGGTGGTGGCAAGCGTGTATCCATCAAGACTGAAGGCGATGGCACCCACACGGTCGGTATGACCCCGAATGGTCAGGTGCGCTACCCTCCCCTCCTCACGCCAGACCCGCACCTGCCCGCTGTTACTGCCCGCCGCAACGTAGTGCCCATCGAGGCTAACGGCAACAGAAAGGACCGCATCGAAGGCTTCGGTGAAGGCCACTTCATGCAGCATTGACTCAGCAAGGGTCGTATCTTGCATCTCAACGTTTTGCAGGTACGCCCCTACAATAGAAAGCCTAGAGAGGTCCAGGTCTCGCAGGTGACCACGCAGGGCTTTGAGCAAGCTGATGACATTGGCGGGACCATAGCCCTGAGCAGCAGCATCCTCGGCGCGGAACTGCGAGAGCAGGCGCAGCAGATGGGTCTCGATCTGTGCGTCTGCTCCCAGTTCGGAGCGGAGCTGCTCGATAAGAGGATGGACGAGCAGACGGACCTGCGTTTGCCGTATATAGTCTTTGGCTTGTCCCTGTTCCAGAGCGTATCTCCGTATCTGCTGAGGCTTGCTCAGCATAATCTCCTCGCTGAGTCGTTCGACCAGTACATTGGTGAGGTACTCCATAACCACCGATTGCAGACTAAAACTCGCCTGCTGCCCCCGCTCCAGCAGCGAACGCCGTCCCAATGCCTCCAGTGCCTCCAACATCTGCGTGCGTGGGACTCTAGGATAAAGAACCTGTTGTAGAGTTTCCAGTGGCGTCAACTCGCGCAGCACAGCTAACCAGGTGAGCAGGAGGTGTTCCAGAGAAGTGAGACGCTCCACCTGTTGGCGCAACACGGGTCGGATCCCGTTGAAGATCACACTCCCCTCATGCAGAAACCGGCCGATATCGCCATCGAAGAGATCAGAGATCACCTGCGCCACGATCTTCAAGGCCAGTGGATTGCCCGCATAGCTAGCAACAAGTTGTTGCCAGGCAACGGGTGTACCGCGCAGTCCCTTGTACAGGAGCAGAGCTTGCGCGGTCTGCTCATCCACCCCCGCGAGACGGAATGAACGCACAAGTCCGCGAACACCCTCTAAGGGCTGAATTTCCTTGAGCTTCTCACGGCTGGTGAGCAGCACACAGCTTTGGTGGGCCGACTCTGCAAGGCGTTGAATCAGCCGCCCGTAGCCCTCGTAACCCGGCAGGTAGTTGCCCGCTCGGTCGCCGCTTTCGAGTAGCGTCTCGAGGTTGTCTAGCACGAGCAAGCAGCGTCGTGCCTGTAAGCAGGCCAGTAACTGGTTGATGCGCAGCTCTAACGACGGAGGGAACTCAGTGGGCGGCGTCTCGGAAAAGAAGGTGATGCAGTCGGTGACGACGTCCTCGCATAAAGGAGCGTCGCGTACCGAGCGCCAGAGCACAGCCTCAAACTGAGGTGCCAAGCGCTGGCCCAGGAAAGAGGTCAGCAAGCTCTTACCGATGCCACCCATCCCCAGTAGCATCACCATGCGACAGTGCTCTTGCACAATCCATTGAGTCAGTTCGGCCACTTCCACCTCGCGACCCGCGAAGTGGCTCACGTCGAGTGCTCCTACCCAGTCGATGCGCGGGGAGGCTGCGAGATCCTCTCCAGAGCGGGGAGCCTGTGTCTTGGCTGGCGGGAAACGCTGGATGGGTTCAAGAGAAGCGAGTAGGTCATGGAGCCACCGTTCATCCAGCAGCACCTTCTGATGCGCCGCACGCCAGAGCGCACGGATCTCCTCGGCTTCGAGCCCGAAAGCCCAGACGTGCTGCTGGAGACACAGGACAATAAATACGGTAAGATGCTCGGCCTTGGGATAACTCTGACCAACCTCCCATCTTCCGACCGCATGCCGGGAGACCCCGAGGTGCTCGGCCAGTCCTGCTTGTGTCAGCCCGATTGTCATCCGTAGTGTCAGCATACGCTGACCGAAGGCGTAGTCTTGCTCTCCATGCGAAACTCTCTTCATGACTCATCTCCTTTGCGCGACACCCCACCCAAACACGGCGATGCAACGCAATGGGACGTGAGGTGCAAGCTGATGGACAGTGCTTTTTCCCTCTCCCACCACTATACTCGTGTCTGTCGGGCGTACGTCCTATTCTGGTCAACGTCTGCTCAGGAGCGTATGGACGAAGCTGTAAGGTATCTCCATACGCCCCTCTTTTCGATGCTCACTCTCTATAATAGCAGATGTGCGAGCACGTCGTACGCCTCTTGCCAATACTTCTTTCGCAGCGGACTCTGAGCTGGGAAGCAAAGTGAGGTGGGACGTGACCTGCGAACTGATGGCCCGTGCTTTTTTCAGAGCATCCTTCTATACTTCTCGTAGTGGATGTGAAGCACTCAGGGAGAACGCGGAGAAGGAAAACTTTCATCGCACCCTCTCTCCACTCCTGTTCTCGCCGCTTTTGGAGAGAACGTTGATGAAAGTACGGCCTTTTGTCCTGAGAAGGGCAAACTGAACTGGAGGGATACCCTTCTTGAGGAGACGTGTATGGATGCAACGCGACACAAAGCACTCTCACACGAGGAACTGACCGATTCTCTGCTGATCGAGCACGCATGTGCAGGCGACCAAGCAGCCTTTGAAATAGTGGTACGACGCTATCAGCATCTGTTGTATCGCTATGTACGAGCGCGTCTGGGTGCCGACCAAGCGGACGATGTTTTGCAGTTCGTCTGGTTTCAGTTGTATCGTTCTCTGCACACGCTTCAGAGCAACCAGTCCTCGCCGCGCAAGGACGCGTCCCTCAAACCCTGGCTCTTCCGTATCGCCTGGAATCGGTGTATCGATGAGCGACGCAAGCACAAGCGTCATCCATGGGTTTTCTTTTCAGAGTTCGAGCAGATGCATGAAGAGGATGACCTCTCACCACTCTCAGCGTTGCGGGATCGCATGCCGCTTCCCGAAGAGCGTGCGGAACGTGGTGATGAGATCACGCATCTACGAGCGGCTATCCTATCCTTGCCCCCAACGTCTCGTACCATCGTCTGGTTACGCTATACCGAAGAATTAACCTTTGCAGAGATTGGACAAAAACTCCATATCCCGCCAACAACGGCACAAACCGCTTTCTACCGTGCCTGCAAGAAATTGCGCGTGGCACTCGCACCAGACCGTCTGCTTGCATGAGAGAGTGCAGCATGGTCATCGAAGACGAGCCAGAGGGAAAACAACGAGAAGGAGGAGAAAAGACAGACAGTTGAAACGACGACGCTGATGAAGAACGTTCGGTGGGCAACACATTCCTGCGAGATGCGGTGAGAAGGATGAAGAAATGCCTTCATCCTTCATGCTCTCGAGACCAACCGTACCGTTGCGGTTGCTTGAAGTGAGACCCTGTCATCACAACAGGGCCAAAAGAAAGGAAACCCTTATGCCATACATTACTGTTGGGAAGGAAACCTCGAAGTCTATCGATCTCTACTATAAGGACTGGGGGACCGGGCAACCCGTCGTCTTCAGCCACGGCTGGCCGCTCAACGCTGACGCCTGGGATGAGCAAATGTTCTACATCGCCTCTCATGGCTATCGTGTCATCGCCCATGATCGACGCGGACATGGCCGCTCCAGCCAGCCCTGGGACGGCAACGACATGGACACCTACGCCGACGACCTGGCGGTGTTCATCGACACGCTCGATCTGCACGATGCGGTACTGGTCGGCCATTCCTCTGGCGGAGGAGAGGTGACGCGCTATATTGGTCGCCACGGCACCGCGCGTCTGGCGAAGATTGTGCTGGTGGACGCGATCCCCCCACTTCTGCTCAGGACCGAGACCAATCCAGGCGGCACACCCATCGAGGCGTTTGACGGCCAGCGCACGGCACTCCTTGCGGACCGTTCGCAGTTCTATAAGGAAATCAGTGCCCCCTTCTATGGGGCTAACAGGCCGGGTTCCACGGTGTCACAAGGCATTCGGGACATGTTCTGGCTCTGGTCGATGCAGGCAGGACTCAAAGGAGCCTTCGACTGCATCAAGGCCTTCTCCGAAACCGATCTCACCCAAGACCTCAAGCGGTTCGATATTCCCACCCTGATCATCCACGGAGGCGACGATCAATTTGTTCCCGTTGCTGACACAGCTGTGCTCTCCTCGAAGATGGTCAAGGATGCAACCCTGAAAATCTATCCGGGAGCCCCCCACGGCCTGCCCACGACGCATAAGGACCAGTTCAACGAAGACCTGCTCTCCTTCCTGAAGTCCTAGACGTGATGGAGTAGACCGTAGGGTCCTTGAGCCTGAGCAATCGCGAACAACCTGTGGACCTGTGGAGTGTCGAATGAGCATGGGACCACCCACATGTCGCTCTGACCCGTTTTCTACGAAAAACGATTTCTTGTTTGAAGGAGGCGAGGCAACGCCACGTCGCTGTGTCTGATGTGCGCTCACCCGCACTTGAAAAATACTGCGTCAACGGTCTTTCTCGCCTCACGCTACCATAGTGAGCATTTGTGCATACAAGCACCTAGGAGGTCAAATCATGTCATCCAATCCCACAACGAACTCACAGCAGGTCGATGAGCTGGCAACGAAACTCAAGCGCACCGAACTGCAACACCGTGCATCCTCGATTCCTGGACGGGAAATCGTGCAGGTACTCACCGAAATCCCAGCTGGCGTCGAATCGGGCTGGCACATGCATCCGGGTGAGGAGGTCGGCTACATTCTTGCAGGGACAGTGAAAATGATGATTCAGGGACAGCCTCCCCTTACACTGCCTGTCGGGAGTCCCTTTCTTATTCCGCCTCACACGCCTCATAACGCGCTAGATGTTGGTCCCGAAACAGGGATGATGCTCTCCACCTACATTGTGGAAGTGGGGCAGCCACTTGCAACCTTCACTTCATGAAAGGAGTCCCTTTCACCAGTGACGCGAGACACTCGTATGACGCACACCTTGCTCCACGTAGCTCTCTGATGCCTCGTGGATAACGACGATGGATGCCCGTATGACTGGGGAAGAGTGGACGGGATTGAGCAACCAAGTTGGTCGTCGAGCTGAGCGGTCGGTAGGCACTCTTGCCTCGCTTCGTGACCAAGCATGGCTCGACGTCCCAGGAAAAGAGACCAGGAGGAACTGATGAGATTTGAAAACCTACGCGGAGCGAAAGCAGGCTCTCTCCCACGACTCGAACCCTTGCGCTATGTCGATACCGATGTGCTCAGGGTTGCGTACTTTGAAGCTGGTCCAAGTGACGGCGAGGTGGTGCTTCTCCTGCATGGATTTCCCTACGACATCCATAGCTACATTGATGTCATCCCCCAGCTTACCGAAGAGGGCTACCGCGTCATCGTCCCCTACCTTCGCGGGCACGGGCCTACTCGCTTTCTTGAGGGCAGCATCCCACGCTCAGGACAGCAAGCGGCCGTTGGTAGCGATGTGATTGCTCTCCTAAATGCGTTGGGCGTCTCACGCGCTATCTTTGCTGGCTATGACTGGGGTGGGCGCGCGGCCTGCGTGGCAGCCGCATTGTGGCCAGAACGATGTACAGGCATCGTCTCCGTGAATAGCTACCTCATCCAGGATATTAGCAAGGCAATGCTGCCGATCCAGCCCGATCTCGAGGCAGGCTTCTGGTACTTCTACTACTTTCTGACTGAGCGTGGCCGCGCTGGTCTGACCGCCAACAGACGCGATATCGCGAAGATAATCTGGATGCGAAACTCTCCCAATTGGCGATTCGATGACGCGACGCTAGAACGTGCTGCTGCGGCCTTCGACAATCCCGATTACGTCGAGGTCGTGCTGCACTCCTACCGTCATCGCCTCGGATACGCACCTGGCTCCCCTCCCTATGAGCAGGTTGAGAAGAAGCTTGCTGAGCAGCCAGCCATCACGGTCCCAGCTGTCACCCTGGACGGTCTGGCGGATGGGAACTTCCCGGCCACCGATGGTAGCGCATCTGCGCGGCACTTCGTTGGACCCCGCATGCACCATCAGGTACGGGGCGCAGGCCACAACCTTCCCCAGGAGGCACCATCCGCCTTCGCCAGCGCGGTCCTGGAACTGGCACATCTTCGATCACCCTCCGGCGGAGGGGGAGGCTTATGACTTGGTGAGCGAGAACGGGACGCATGAGATAACACTTTCCTTATCATGGTGAGGGTGACGTTGCCAGGCAAAAGAAAAGAGGAACAATGAGATGGCCGATAGTACTGTAGCTATTCTCGTCTTTGAGGATGAGAAGGCTGCCCAACGTCTATTTGATACGCTTGAGGAGATGCTGAAAGCAGCATCATTCCCAATCGATGATGCCGCTGTGGTTGTCTACAAGCAGAATGGCGAGGTGATTGTCACGCAATAGGCCCATCCACTCAGTGAGAACGGGTTCAGTTCTCAGCTCTGGGAGTTCTTGGTCAGAACACTGCTCTCGGGCTGGGGGCATCACATTGATGACTGGTCTCTTGAGACGTTCAAGCACGTGTTCCAGCCCGGTACTTCGGCCTTCTTCAGTTTGATAGAGCCAGAGGCCAGTCATGATGTCCTTCTTCGACTCAAACAGTTTCGTGGCACCCTCATCTATACTGGACTCACAGAAGAACAGAAAATCCTGTTAAAAGCTGCAGCCTCCTCTAGGAGCTGAGCAGCGAAAAGAAGATGTCGTGTGTGCGAGAAGCTCATGATGGTTCATATGAGCTTGTTGTACAAAAACTTCACAAGGAAGAAGAGGAAGAACAGCATGAGCAACAGACATGAAAAAACGATGTTCGATTATATTATTGTTGGAGCTGGTTCCGCTGGTTGTGTGCTTGCCAACCGTTTGACCGAAGATCCTGAGACTTCGGTCCTCTTACTCGAAGCTGGTGGTAATGATGATGCTCCAGGGATTCACGACCCAACTGCGGCCGTCTCATTGTTTCAATCTGCTGTTGATTGGGCCTATGCGACGGAGGAAGAACCATCTCTCAATCACCGCAAGATCTACTGGCCGCGAGGAAAAGTGCTTGGGGGGTCCAGCTCGACCAACTTCATGTTGTATGTTCGTGGGAATCGTTATGACTATGATCATTGGCGAGAACTGGGAAACGAAGGGTGGAGCTACGCTGATGTTCTGCCCTATTTTAAAAAGGCCGAGAACCGGGAACGCGGTGCCTCGGACTATCATGGAAGAGGAGGTCCCCTTCGTATTATGGACCTGTCCACCATCAATCCACTGACGTCTGCTTTTCTCGAAGCTGGAGAAGAACTTGGCTGGTCACGCAATGACGATTACAATGGAGCTTCACAAGAGGGCTTTGGCGTATTACAGTCGACCATATACCAGGGGCGACGACAGAGCACAGCCGTTGCATACCTGCATCCTGTCCAGAGTCGTCCTAATTTGACCATATGGACTCAAACCCTGGTTACACGTGTTCTCTTCGAAGGCACACGTGCTACTGGTATCGGCTATCTTCAAGATGGCCGAGAGCAACACATGCGGGTGAAGAAAGAGGTCATCCTCTCTGCTGGGGCCATTAATTCCCCACAGACGCTCTTGCTCTCCGGTGTCGGGCCAGCTGATCAACTCCAGGCACTTGGCATTCGTGTGGTGGCTGATGTCCCTGGTGTCGGCAACAATCTGCAGGATCATCCCTGTATGTTTACGTACTCCACGACGAAACCATCCTTCTCCCAATTTGGGAACCTCCCGGAAGGCATCGGCTACATCAAGACGCAACAAGATCTCCCAGAACCAGACATTCAGCTTCTCACGGCCCCGTTCTTTTTCCCACCACTCGTACCGGGGAATGGTCATACGATAGCCCTGGTCCTGGTTCATCCACAAAGCCGTGGTCATCTGACGTTGCGCTCCACTGATCCAACACAGCATCCTGCAATTTTTGCGAACTATCTTGCGAAGCAGGCAGATCTCCAAACGCTCGTCGAAGGCATGAAAGTGGTACGACGTCTGAACCAGACACAGGCGTTTGCCCCTTTTTATGAAGGAGAAGTAGAACCGGGTTTGCACATACAAAGCGACGAAGATTTCGTCGAATATATACGTACTCATCTCCAATCAATCTATCATCCTGTTGGCACATGTAAGATGGGTCATGATGACCTGGCTGTGGTCGATGAGCAATTACGTGTTTATGGCGTAGAGGGTTTGCGTGTGGTTGATGCTTCCATCATGCCCACCCTCATCAACGGGAACACGAATGCGCCCACGATTATGATCGCCGAGAAGATTGCTGATCTGCTCTCCAAAGGAGGGTCAACCTCATCTTTGTAAAGAAGAGAGGATATGAATAATCGAGAAAGAAGACAAAAGGAGGAAGCGATGCAACAACACTCTCTTCTGCGGGTTGTCTCGGTCAATGTTGGACTACCACGCGAGGTGTCTTGGAAGGGAAGAATTGTTTCGACAGGAATCTTCAAAGAGCCTGTTGCGGGTCGGGTGATGGCCCATCGACTCAACCTTGAGGGCGACCGTCAAGCAGACCTGTCTGTTCATGGTGGCCCTGAAAAGGCCATTTATGTCTACCCAACGGACTATTACGAGGCGTGGCGCCAAGAATTACCTGAAATACACCTGCCCTGGGGGATGTTCGGAGAGAACCTGACCGTTGAAGGGGTGCGAGACGACACGGTTCATATTGGGGATCACTTCCGTATCGGTTCAGCACTCGTCGTCGTAACGCAACCGAGACTGCCTTGCTATAAGCTCGCGCTCAAATTCGGTCGGGACGACATGCTCAAGCGATTTCTGGTCAGTGGGCGAACGGGTTTCTATCTTGCGGTTGTGGAGGAAGGGGAGGTCGCAGCGGGAGATCTCATCATGCCCGTGAGACGTGATGAACACGCGATTTCAGTCGCAGAGATCACCCAGCTGTCTGTCTCTAACACAAGAAATCTCGAAGCGTTGCGACGAGTGATTGCCCTGGAAACGTTACCTGAGAGTTGGCGCGAGTACTTTCGAGAGCGTCTTTACCGACGAACAAGATAATGTAAAACAATCGTAAAAGTGCAGAAGCTATCTCACGATGTATTGAAAGCCTTAGAAACACGTTCCTCTTGAGGAAGAACACGTCCTACTCTGCTTGGCACTCTTTCCCTCAGTGTTCTTGCTATCACTGGTTCAAGATCATCACCGTCATGTAGAATTGATCGGGCGTGTTCGCGAACGCCTAGACCCTGTCCAGCCGAGAAGCTTCTAGGACCTTAAGGAGGCAACTTTCAGAACGTCCTTGCTAGGAGGAAGTCATGAGAATTCTTGCAGACATCATCGGGATACTGGTGATCGTGCTCGTCGCCCAGGATGCCCTTGAGACGGTCGTCTTGCCCCGTCGCATTATGCGGCGCGTCCGTATTACCCGCTTCTTTTTCTTCACAACGTGGGCTGGCTGTAAATTGCTTGCTCGGCTCATACGACCAGATGCGGGAAGAGAGACTGCTCTCAGCTCCTTCGGCCCACTTTCCTTGCTCGTGCTGATCGTCCTCTGGGCGGTCCTGTTCGTCTTCGGCTTTGGGCTGCTGATGTGGGGATTTGCGCTCTCGCTCAACGCTCCGGATCACCCGGTCAGCTTGTTGACCTATCTCTACGTGAGCGGCACCACCTTTTTCACGCTTGGACTGGGTGATATCACTCCAGCCTCTGGAATAGCCCGCGTGTTCTTAGTCGTCGAGGTTGCCTCCGGCTTCGGTTTTCTCGCTCTGGTCATCAGTTATGTTCCGGTACTTTACCAGGTCTTTTCGCGACGGGAACAGAGGATATCCTTACTGGATGCACGGGCAGGTTCCCCTGCAACGGCCACCGAATTCCTACGCCGCAATTGCTCGAACCAGCGTTTCGATGAGTTGCGTACCCTACTGCACGAGTGGGAAATCTGGTGTGCCGATATCCTGGAGAGCCACCTGTCGTATCCGGTCCTGGCCTACTACCGCTCGCAACATAACCAGCAATCTTGGATTGAGGCACTCACCGTCATTCTGGATACCTGTGCGCTGATTCTGACAGGGATAGAGGACATCCCGGTGGAACCCGCTCGGTTTGCCTTCGCGATCTCTCGCCATGCGGTCATCGACCTTGCCCAGGTTTTTGGCTCAACGCTCACCCCAAGCGCGGATCGTTTGCCCACAAGCGAGTTTGTCCGTTTGCAAGAGGTGCTTGGGGCATCCGGCATCTTCTTTAAAGAGGGAATGGACACAGAGCGGACGTTGGCGGACCTGCGCGGCACCTATGAGCCGTTTGTGAGTGCTCTAGCAAGGTATATGCAGGTTTCTCTGCCTCCTTGGATAGCCTCTCAGGGCGCGCTCGACGATTGGCAGACCAGTGGCTGGGATGAGAGGACGCCATCTACCCGTAGGACACTGCTCAAGGTCATGCACGGAGATTGATACGCGCGAGTACGAGAGCACTCTGAGTTTACTGGCTCATCATTGGGAGAAAGGGAAGAAACATGAACTCTTCAATGAAATCTGGAATGCCTCCCTCCGTCGAGGGAATTGTGAGCAGACCCAGTCCATTTTCTGTGGAGGAAACGTTGGAACGTCTCCAAACAGCCATACGCAACCGAAATCTGCGTCTTTTTGCTCAGATTGACCATAGTGGAGAAGCGAAACGAGTCGGCCTCACCATGCAAGAGGCTCATGTGCTGATCTTTGGCAACCCGAAAGCTGGCACGCCACTCATGATTGCGTCCCCACTCCTCGCACTTGATCTGCCCCTCAAAGTGCTCGTCTGGCAGAGTGACGAGAATCGAGTCTGGGTGAGTTTTACCAGCGTCGCCTATCTTCAAACTCGCTACGCTCTCCCCCAAGAACTGATTGGCAACATTGCTGGCGTTGACGCCTTGATTGAGCAGATGCTCCAAAGCTAACGCGTTGAGAAGTATCTGAGTCCAGGGGGCATCCAAAGTATGAACACGCGTTACGCCTGGATTGCTATCGGTCCTGCGAACCAGCAAGAAGGTTCTGACATTATCATGCTCCGCATGGCGGATAGTGGAGTGAGTTGGCAACGGAGTCTGATCAACGATTCCGTTGTGGCTCGTGTCGATGTTCCACACTTTCTCAACGCGAAACAAGGGTGGCTTGAAATATCTAGCACTCCTGGAGCCGGAAGTGCAGGGTCTGATATCTGGTATTCTAATGATGGTGGACAGACGTGGATCAAACGTTCTTCCAACAAGAGTTCCAGTGGTCTGAACTTAGGGTACATCACAGGGATATCTTTCAAAGATGCACAACTTGGGATTGCGACAGGCAATCTTGGGGCGGGAGGAGACAATACGGTTCCCTCTGTTGCTCGCACACAGAACGGTGGGAAGACATGGCAAACTCAATCGTTGCCACATCTGTTGGGAGGGTATGTTGACCCTCTGAATACTTCACAACCCCCAGTCTTCTTCGGCAATGTTGTTGTTTTGCCAGTGATCATCACCGTCCAGAATGATACTCTTTTGGTCCTCTATCGGTCAAACGATAGTGGTTTGAGCTGGTTCCAAACGAGTGTGGCACACATTCAGGTGGAAAATACGTATGTGCTCGATCCCACTCATGCTTGGGCGACGGATACTCGAAGTGGGAAACTCTATAGCACAGGCGATGGTGGGAGTCATTGGTTTCCAACCTCTACTACCGCCTACCAATTGAATGCATTGAGCTTTCCCGATCCTCAAAACGGGTGGGGGGTGACGAGCAATCAGCTGTTGCAGACAACGGATGGCGGCAAAACGTGGCAACAGATACACTACACCATTCAATAATCCCTGAAGTGCGGCTGCTGCTCAGGGAAATGAGCCTTTCCCCTCTTCTGCATACACTGCTTCTTGCTGAACGGGGGAAAACGGGATGGAAAAACGTTATCCCCCCGCTGCGCCCCCATCCCGATTGTTGAATGGGGTCGAAACTCGAATCGTGCTCTCTCAAGAGACCTCATTTACCCATCACCGCTCGCGTCCTCGAACGCCCCCAAAGTACGCAGCGACGCCTTTTGTGCCTCGGAGAGACCACGAATACCCGTGATATTGAGACGCTCGTAGGGTCGGTCTCGTCGCAGCGTTCGCAGAAGCTCGCCGTTATATATGTCCCATAGCCGGATCGCTCCGTCGTCCCCGCAACTGGCGAGCGCGCTGCCATCGGGACTCACTTTGAGTGCATGCACCATTCCCTGATGTGCCTCTTGCACCCGGACGCACACTCCACTCTCGACCTGCCACCAGCGCACTCTTCCATCACTGCCTTCCACTGAGCAGTATCTCTCCACTTGGACTCCAAGCGATGGCATGGACCAAGCCTGGATGTCCTATAAAGGTTTGCACTCGTTGCCCACTATGCGCCTCCCATACGAAGAGTTCCCCTCCCTTTTGCCCTCCACTGGCAGAGGCTAGCCGCCTCCCATCAGTGCTCCAGGCTACGCGCATAATAGCACCGTGGTGTCCCGCCAGTTGCTGCTGCTGTGTGCCATCTCTGGCATCCCACACAGACATGGAGCCATCATCGCCCCCACTGACCAACTGTGCGCCATCGGGACTCCAGGCTACACTACGGATGTGGGGCGACTGTGTCTCTACAACCCAACAGCGAGTGTGCGTTGTCATATCCCACACCTGCACTCCTCGTAGATAGCTCCCACAAGCCAGAAGGCCCCCGTCAGGACTCCAAACGACGCTTAGAAAGGAAGTCTCAGCTACACTAGGGTCGTGTAGCTCGTGCAGACGAACGCCTGTGGCTGGGTCCCACAGCCCGATGAAGTCTCGCCCGCCGCTGGCTAGCTGGCGTCCATCAGGACTCCACGCCACTCCATGCACAGACCCTCGATGTCCACGTAATACTCTAGGAGGCGTTGCGCTGGCTGCATCCCAGAGCGTCACCAACGTATCCACGCCTCCACTGACCAACTGCGTGCCATTGGGAACTCCAGTCGATATCGACGAGAGAGTCCACGTACCCCTTAATAATGCTAAGGCACTGTCCGCTTTCCACGTCCCACACCCGTACAGTGCCATCCTCGCTGCCACTGACTAAACTACCGCTGTGAGGAGTGAAGGCAAGAGTGTAGATGGCAGCAGTATGTCCGTGCAGGACCGCTCGAGATCTTCCCTCCTTGGCATCCCAAAGCCAAATCGTCTTGTCAAAACTGCAACTAGCTAGGGTGCATCCATCTGGGCTCCAGACTACTCGCAATACTCGGTCCATATGCCCTGAGAACGTCTGAGACAGTCGAGGTTTTCCATGTCCCACAGCTTGATTGTGCCATCAAAGCTCGCGCTTGCAAGCTGTGTGCTATCGGGAGAGAAGGCGAGCCCTGTCACCCAGTAAGTATATCCCACAAGCGTCTGCACGAAGGTGTTCGACTCTGCCTTTTGCGGCACCCATATCCAAATGCTTCCATCGGAGCTGCCACTGGCGAGCAGCCTTCCATCGGGACTCCAAGCGAGCGAGCACACCGTGCCACCTTGACCAGTGAGCGTTTGCACATTCGTACCGCTCTGAGGCTCCAACAATTGGACGAGAGTGTTACTCCCGCCTATGGCGAGGAGGTTCCCATCAGGAGCAAAGGCCACCCAGTTGATGCTTCCGGTTTGCCAGACCGACCAGAGGAGGGTACCACTGGCGACATCCCACAGCTTAACTGTGTTATCCCAGCCTCCACTCGCCAAGGTGTGTTCATTCGGGCTGAACGTAAGAGTAGACACAACAGTATTATGCGCCTGCCAGACTCGGTGCAAGGTCCGGCCTACTTCTCCCTGCATGCTAGCTGTGGCCCAGTACTGCCCGTTCTTGCTTACGGCGACCACATTAATGGCATTGATAGTCTCGGTAAAGACACAATTCTGGAGAGTCGCCCCTGAAAGCTGCGTATCTTGCATCTCGATGCCTTGCAGGAACACACCCCGAAGGGTAAGACGCGAGAGGTCCAGGTTCCGCAAATGCCCCCATAGCATTCGCAGCAGTGTCACCAGATTAGTCGGTCCATAGCCCTGATCCGTCTGGTCTTGACTCCGCACCCCGTCGAGCAACCCGAGCAGGTGGGCCTCCATCTTGGCGCGTCCTTGAGAGGTGCTCTGCAACAAGGTGAGCAGGGGAGCCACGAGTAGTTGTTCCTGAGTTTGCCGCACGTATTCCTTGGCTTGAGCTTGGCACAGTACATGCTCCAGCAGGCGAACCAGTTGTCCCTGCTCGATCTCGCGACTCGCCTCCGTGATGAGCCGCGTCGTCGCATACTCCAGCACTACCGATTGTAGTGTGAAGCTGCCCACGCGTTGCCCACGCTCGATCAAGCTGCGTCGCCGCAACCCGGCGAGGGCTTCCAGCACCTGCATAGGAACCTGCGGTGTGCTCAAGACAGCCAGCAGCTCCTCCAGACTCACCGGTTCGCGCAGAATGGCGAGCCAGAAGAACACACTCTGCTCAAGTGCCGAGAGGCGGTCGGATTGCTCTCGCAACAGCTCCCGTACGCCCCCAAAGACGACCTCGCCTTGCGCCAAAAACGGGACAATCTCGCCCCCGAAGAGCTCCACGATGGTCTGCGCCACGATCCTTAAGGCCAGCGGGTTGCCCCGGTTCACCTCGACCAGACGCTCTCGGTCGTGCACGGTGCCCGCCACGTCTTGCTCCACCAGGATCTGAGCCCCTGCATGTGCATCCAACCCTGCCAGGCGTAAGGCACGCACGGGAGAGCGGTTGCCCTCCAACGGCACTAGATCAGCCGGTTTCTCCCGACTGGTGAGCAGCAAGCAACTCTGGTGCTTGGTCTCGCCTATCCGTCGTAGGAGGTGCGCATAGCCTTCGTAGCCTGCCCGCATGTGACCCGTGACCGTGCCTTCCTCCAACAGCATCTCCACGTTGTCCAGCACAAGGAGCACACGCCGAGCGCGTAGCTGCTCCATCAACCGCTGCAGACGTCCTTCTAAAGAGTCCGACATGTCGCGAAGCGTCTGGGGAGCAAGCATTTGTAGGCATGCATCGAGCAGCGCATTACACGAGGGGGCATCACGCAAGGACCGCCAGATGACCACCTCGAACTGCATTGCAACCCGGTGCATCAGAGTGACCGTCAGTGCCGACTTGCCGATGCCACCCATACCCAGTACGCTTACCACCCGACAGTGCTCCTGGACCACCCACCGAGAGAGCAGGGCCAGTTCCCCCTCACGCCCATAGAAGGTGGGGACATCGAGTGCGTCGTCCCAATCCATCCGAGGCTTCCACCCAGTGGGAGGAGTGCTGACCACAGGAAGGTCACGGGTTTGCTCGATTGGCACTGGCTCCAGTGGAGAGGCGTGCTGGCTGAGCAGCTCGTGTAGCCACCGTTCATCCAGCAGCACCTTCTGATGCGCCGCATGCCAGAGCGCACGAATCTCCTCGGCTTCGAGCCCGAAAGCCCAGACGTGCTGCTGGAGACAGAGGGTAATGAAGGCTTTGAGATGCTCGGCCTTGGGATAACTCTGACCAACCTCCCACCTTCCGACCGCATGCCGGGAGACCCCGAGGTGCTCGGCCAGTCCTGCTTGTGTCAGCCCGATTGTCATTCGTAGCGTCAGCATCTGTTGACCAAAGGCGTAGTCTTGCTCTCCATACGAAACTCTCTTCATGAGTCATCTCCTTTGCGCGACACCCCACCCAAACACGGCGATGCAACGCAATGGGACGTGAGGTGCAAGCTGATGGACAGTGCTTTTTCCCTCTCCCACCACTATACTCGTGTCTGTCGGGCGTACGTCCTATTCTGGTCAACGTCTGCTCAGGAGCGTATGGACGAAGCTGTAAGGTATCTCCATACTCCCCTCTTTTCGATGCTCACTCTCTATGATAGCAGATGTGCGAGCACGTCGTACGCCTCTTGCCAATACTTCTTTCGCAGCGGACTCTGAGATGGGAAGCAAAGTGAGGTGGGACGTGACCTGCGACCTGATGGCCCGTGCTTTTTTCAGAGCATCCTTCTATACTTCTCGTAGTGGATGTGAAGCACTCAGGGAGAACGCGGAGAAGGAAAAACTCTCATCGAGAGGCCTACGTTCCCGTACACTAGTTGATCAGGTGAAGGTGATTAGTCCGTAACGTCGTTTGGCTTGCTCTTCTCCGACTAAGAGGGTCAGGTTCACATGGAAAGGGGATCGGAGACGACATGCAGACTGTCAAGAAAACACGATACCCAAGTATCCCTATCCACTCCTGATCTCGAGACCAACCGTACCGTTGCGGTTGCTTGAAGTGAGACCCTGTCATCACAACAGGGCCAAAAGAAAGGAAACTCTTATGCCATACATCACTGTTGGGAAGGAAACCTCGAAGTCTATCGATCTCTACTATAAGGACTGGGGGACAGGGCAACCCGTCGTCTTCAGTCACGGCTGGCCGCTCAACGCTGACGCCTGGGATGAGCAAATGTTCTACATTGCCTCTCATGGTTATCGTGTCATCGCCCATGACCGTCGCGGACATGGCCGCTCCAGCCAGCCCTGGGACGGCAACGACATGGACACCTACGCTGACGACCTGGCGGTGCTCATCGACACGCTCGATCTGCACGATGCGGTATTGGTCGGCCATTCCACAGGAGGCGGCGAAGTGACACGCTATATTGGTCGCCACGGCACCGCGCGTCTGGCGAAGGCTGTGCTGGTCGATGCGATCCCCCCTCTGATGCTCAAGACGGAAGCGAATCCTGGTGGTCAACCCATCGAGGCATTCGACCAGATTCGCGCTGGAGTCACGACGGACCGTTCGCAGTATTATAAGGATCTCAGTGCCCCCTTCTATGGAGCCAACAGGCCGGGTTCCACGGTGTCACAAGGCATTCGGGACATGTTCTGGCTCTGGTCGATGCAGGTCGGACTCAAAGGAGCCTTCGACTGCATCAAGGTCTTCTCTGAGACCGATCTCACCGAAGACCTCAAGCGGTTCAACATTCCCACCCTGATCGTCCACGGGGACGACGATCAGATCGTGCCGATTGCCGACTCGGCCCTGCTCTCCTCGAAGATGATCAAGGGTGCAACCCTGAAAATCTATCCGGGAGCCCCTCACGGCCTGCCTGCGACGCACAAAGATCAACTCAACGAAGATCTGTTGTCTTTTCTTAGATCTTAGACCTCGCTGCATCGAGTAGCGTTGTTGTATTCTGAGAGCCCGTTGACCTACGGTTTCGGGTGAGAATGCTGGTGCGAGTGCGCCTTGGATGGATTGGCTCTGAAGCCGATCCATCTCCATGGATGATAGACGGGAAACCGCAGAGGCGCAAACTCCTCTAGGAAGCCTTCCCTTTGCTTTGGATAGGTACTGCTTGCCATCCCAGAGTGTGATGACTCGGTTCCTCTGCATATCGCCCGTCGTGTTTTTCCTAGTGAAATGTTACTACCAACCAGACGAAAGCTTTAGCCGTCGCTTACCACTTTTTGTAGGGATGACTGTAATGGCGTCTCCTACAAAATCTTAAAGGAGAGTTTCATGTTTAAACACAATGTGAGTACGACCCGCCGCAACTTCTTTAAATTTCTGGGTGCAGGAACAGCTGCCACAGCATTGCTGGGTCAAAATATGCTTTCTGCTCATGCCGCAAGCACACAATCTGTGACAGAGAGCAATCACGAGGGAGCAGGCATCAACGTCTTACTCGTCCACGGAGCGTATGTAGATGCATCGAGTTGGAACAAAGTTATTCCCTTGCTTCAGCAGAGAGGCTATACGGTGCTTGCCGTTCAGATTCCTATGTCATCTTTACAGGATGATATTGTTGTCACACGACAAGCACTGGCCTCTCTCTCCGGTCCAACGATCCTGGTTGGTCATTCCTATGGAGGAGCCGTCATTACCAACGCGGGAACGGATGCTCACAACCTTCTCGGTCTTGTCTACACGACGGCATTTGCACCAGAGGCAGGAGAAAGCATACGTGATATCAATGCAAGGTTCTCTGTCCCCCCAGGGACCAGCCATATCGTTCCTTCGTATCGCAAGGGGTACATCTGGGTTGATCCGGCTGCCTTTCCCAACAACTTCATGCAGGACGTGGACAAAGACGAGGCTCGTGTGCTGGCGGTGGTTCAGAAGCCTGCTGTTCCAGCAGTCTTCAGTGCCCCATCAGGGGCACCCGCTTGGAAACAGGTTCCTTCTTGGTGCCTGATCTCTGCTCATGACCGGATGATCAATCCCGATGTCGAGTGTTTTATGGCCCGGAGAATAGGTGCCAGGGCGTATGAGGTTGCCTCCAGTCACGCGTCCCCGGTTTCTCATCCTCAAGATGTTGTCAAACTTATCGTGGCTGCTTCTCAAAAAAGCCACTAGGTATCCGTATAAGTGGCAGAGAGTGGGTTGGGGAAAGGCAACCCCTATCATCACAGAACAGAGGGAAATGCCTTTTTCCCGCTCTTCTCTCGTATACTAGGGATCACTACGCTCAAACGACGTAGACATGATCCCGCGTAAGTGCCAAAAAGAACAGAGGGAAATACTTTTCAAATGCAGTTATTCTCGCACGGACATCCCAGGTGGTTAGTACTAGTATTAAGCACTGCCTCTAAGGCATTGAGGAACTATCGTGGAAAAGAGAACGCTCCAGCTATTCTTGTGCCGGCAAGACACGCGAGATTCGCTCGAGCGAGACAAAGCGACCAAGGATCTGGGAGGCTTTGATCCGATGATCGTGACCACGTGCAGTAACAATATAGATGATATCATCAGCATCCAAGCTCGGACAGGGTATCGCATCTCCTAGCTTTTCTTGAAAGCGTGAAATGTCGCCTTGGAAGAGCACCCAACGTACAGCACCTTCGCGAGCACACGTCTCATCTCGGACAAACTGCACGCGATCACCTTCCTGATACTCGGGAACTGGCAGCAACTCCTGCCTGAAGCCGTGGGGCCACGGCACCACTCGTTGTCCATCCTGAAAATCGACGGGCACCCACCTGCCAATCGCGCTATTCCATACCGGGACAAGAACACCTCTTTGGGCCATGTTTCCTCCTTCAAATGTGCTCAAGAAACAGAACTCTGTTCTCTCATTCCTCACTCAATTATACATCACTCTAATGGGAGAGAATCAGCAGAAGGACGAGTTGACAGAATGACCTATACGAACTATTTGGGGTATCCGTTCAAGTAGATTTACGCCGACGATCTAGCTACTCGGGACATCCGTCGTTTTCTGCGATCGGATGTCCCGAGTAGTTCGCACTGTGGAGCACAAGCGATAAACGTATACGTACCACATGTACTCCTTTGCCGAATGTTGTGCGTAAAGGACGAGGTAGTCTGCCTCGCACACAGCAGTCCGCTACTTTGTTGTCGTTCGACAGTAGAAAGTAAGAGAAACGACATCTACAAATTTTTATTGGAAGAAATTGTTTGCTGAGGCAAGAGTGACACTTTACGGTCAACGGAATTTATATTTATCGGCGATTGCGGTCCTCTGAATAAATTATTCAGAGGACAATATAATTGTAGTCCATGACTTTATTCTTGTAGCCCACAACTTTATTCTTCGTGGACAACAAGAGGCTCTTTCAGATTATCGCGCGATGAGTCGATCAATAACCAATAAGAGTTTTTGCCATGTTTGCTCCTTTTGTTACCCCAAACGGCCAACTTAATTTCAAATGGGACAACTTAATTCCAAACACGCTTGAAACGGCCAACTTAATTCCAAATGGGACAACTTAATTCCATGTATACAAAACTGTATACGTAAAATAAAGTCTTACAAAATCCTTACGAAATTAAGCACGAAACAGTCGTCTCAACGACAAATTAAAGTTTTACACTTCTCATCAAATTCTCATTACTTTTCCTTATCATAGGTCGGTTGCTTAAAATAAAGATTTACACTGATGAGCGTCTGGAAAGTTCAAAGAGCGAACGGATATACTAAGTAACCAGCACAAGCTTTTTTGTCCACGTTGATCAGGTGAGGAGTCACTGCATGAGTAGAAATGGACACTTTGTGAAAAAACTTCTTGGCCGCTTCAGTATCTCATGTTGCACTCAACCATAAATCAAGGGTGTTTCCTGATGAACAATAGCTCTATTCGGTTTTGATGTAGATATCATTGACCCTTCAGTAATTCGATGTCGTCTTCACATGGTTCAGTCTTTAGAGCGGTTAGGCTATTTGATCACTTTTCTTCTCAAAGAAGGAGTTTCCTAGTACCTCAGAGATTTTCTAGGGAAGAAACTTATAATATCCCTTCCAATTTTAGTTGGTAGAAATGGGGAAGATATTGTGCTCCTCCCTGATCCGCTAAGAGTATTTGAGCCTCATCTTTCCAATGAATAGCCCCTACGTCATACGTAGTAACGTAGATAGCCAAAGGTTCTTCTACTACACCCGCTCGCCAGAAAAGCACATAACCATCTAAATCCCAAGTAATGATTAGATGACTGTGGGGAGAGAACATTGCACCTTTCATTAATCTGGAGTAGCCTTCCAGCGTTGCCAATTCCTTCCCATTGGTCGTGTCCCAAAGCTTTGCGGTCTTGTCAAAGGAACTAGTCAAAATCTTCCTTCCATCGGGTGAGAAAGACGCGCTTGTTATCACTTCTCTATGACCTTTCAAAGTTACGAGTAGTTCACCACTAGTTCCTTCCCATATCTGTACTTTCTTGTCATAAGCACTAGTTATGATCTTACTTCCTTCTGGTGAGAAGCCTATACTTGTAACCTCTTCTGTATGACCTTTCAACGTTTTGAGTAGCCTACCGTTGTCTGCCTGCCACAGCCTTACCTTCCCATCAAAGTAGCCAGTTAGAATCTTGCTCCCATCTAAAGAGAACGCTACACTTGTCACGCTTGATTTGTAGCCTTTTAACGTCAAGAGTAACCTACCGCTGGTTGCCTCCCAGACATTTGCTCCTCCATATGGTGAACCTGTCAACACTCGAGTTCCATCAGATGAAAAGGTCACACATAACATCTCGCCTGTGTTCCAAGTCATAAGTCGCTCACCACTTGCGGTTTCCCATAGTCCTAGTGTTTGATCTACAGAGCCAGTCACTGCCTTGGTTCCATCCGGAGAAAAGGCCACATCGGTAACTTCGTTTGCATGACCTTTTAATGGTAATAGTACTTGACCTTTCACTGGCTCCCACAACCTTGCAGTACGATCCCAAGAACCAGTTAGGATACTCCTTCCATCAAAGGAGAATGCCACGCTTGTTACCTTGTCTGCGTGACTATATAACTTTAGTAGAGGCAAACCACTGGTAGCATCCCATAGTTGTGCAATCCCATCTCCTGAACCGCTCAAGATTTCAGAGCCGTCAGGAGAGAATGCAACACTCGTCACTCCTTCTTGATGGCCTTTCAAGCTCATCAACTCTTCCCCATTAGTAGTCTTCCACATCCGTATTGTACTGTCATTAGCACCTGTCAGCACCTTAGCACCATCAGGAGAAAACGTTACGCTTGTTACTGCTAATCTGAAAAGGTGGCCTCTCAGTGTTACAAGCGGTAAGCCTTTATTAACCAAGTCCCATATCTGTCCAGTACTATCATAGGAGCCTGTCGCAGCTTTGGTTCCATCGGGGGAGAATGCTACGCTTGTTACTGCTTGTGTGTGGCCCTCTAAGGTCATTAGCAGCTCACCATTATCAGCCTCCCAAAGTTTTGCTGTTCCATCACCTGAGCCAGTTAGAACCTTACTTCCATTCAAGGAGAAGGCTACACTGGTCACCCTAGCTTGGTGGTCATTCAGAGTCATAAGTAATCTGCCACTATCGACTTCCCATATTCGGGCGGCCCCATCGAAAGAACCTGTTAGCATCCTACTTCCATCAGGGGAGAATACTACACTTGTTACTGTACCATCAGAGATATACAATGTTGTTAACATCTTACCACTGTCCGTCTCCCAGAGGCGTACTAGCCCTTCTCGAGAGCCTGTCAGAATTCTGCTCCCATCAGGAGAAAATGCAATGCTTGTAACAATACCCCAATGACCTGCAAATATTCTACGAAGATGCTTCTCCTCTGTACCGACATGTCCTATTTGCCGTAGCCATCGCTTAGGAAGAACATCTCCTGTCAAAAGACGCTTCTCCTCCACAGCTCGGTTGTAGAGTTGCTGATAAAACAATCCTGGGAACAACTCGGGCCACCATTCCCATTCTCTATTTCCTAGGAGATAACCCTCACGGTCCAAACATTGCTCAACCCACTTGAGTTGTTCTACTTGACCCATCCCTAACAATTCAATATATTCAAGTGCTGCTCGTACTTGTTCAAGACATCTCCAGTACCCCTCAAGTTTAGCTCGTCGCTCCAGCTTATTTAGATCGGTAAACTCCCCTATTAGCTGCTCTCCTGCACCGAGCAGTAAAGTCTGTCCTTTATCCATATCTTCGGTTACTAACATTTGCCCAAACTCGCGCACTAGAGGATGTAGCAGTACTTGGTTTCCCTTTAACGTCTCCATCAAACTTAGGTCTTGCAGCTGCAAACGTGCTCTCCCTAACGGCTCGTTGATCTCCCCACTTTCACCAAGTCCAGCTGCAATTCCAAGTAACCAAAGTGGGATAGGAACTGCTTCTGGAAAATAAGAGGCCAGTTTGAAGAGGCGAGCCACCTCTTCACCTCGCACCTTCTTCCAACTCAACGTAAATGTTGCAAAAAGTGGTGCAGCATCAGCATACTGCATTTTTACAAGCTTGACTGCTCCACTCACTCTAAGGAGTTCAGTCAACCTTGTTAACTCCATTTGTTCCTCACGTTCAAGCAAATTATGCATATGCATAAGAGCTAATGGAAGGTAACCAACTGCTTGACATACGTCACGAGCAGACTGTGCTTCTTGAGATTTACTACCGTTCAGCACTTCTGTAAGGAGGGAAGATCTCGTTCTATCTAAGAGGAGCATGAGTGCTTCTTTCTCTGCTAGTTGTTCGACAACATACCTCTCCACTCCGGGCAGAGTTACTGGGTTGCGCGATGTATAGAGGATAGTACATGCCATTTCTTTTCCTGCAAGCTGTGGCAGTAAAGAAAACAATAGGTTAGGGTCTTCAACATTATCCAAAATTAATAGAGCATCGTCATGCTCTGTAAGATAGCTGCAGAAGTACTGAACCCGCCGTTTTTTATTGTTAGGATCAGAAATATCATCATCGGGAGGAAGATATTTCGCATCAGAAGCAAGCTCTGCCAAGTTATGTTGCCAAACAGAGAAATCATTTCCTTCCGCCGACATCCAAAATATGCCAGCAGGAAAGCGTTCTTTGAAGCGATAGGCGATTTGAACTGCTAACTGCGTTTTCCCGACCCCTCCTAAACCGACCATTCCAACTCCAACAAGTCCTACGCGAGAAGGCTTTTTTTTTGTTTCATATCCGAAGAGTATAGTTTCTAGCCGATTAAATTCATTAGGACGCGATTGATAAAGGGGATTACGGAAGAGAGGAATCCAGTTCTGAGGGCGGATAGCAGGTGGTGGGGAACCAACTGTCAAAAGTGCTGCTCTTTTGATATCATGGAGACTGATCTTTCCGTCAAGAACTGGTTTATCCCTCCAGCAAACCCAAGTATCTACTTCCTTCTTCAGGTTTAACCATCCTAAGTCTGTTCCTCCTAATCGTTTAAAACGTACTTGCAGCCCCTGTTCCAATTCATCAAGGTTCGGCTCATTAAGATAGAACTGAAACAAAGTGAAAAATGCCCATGTTTTACTATCACCACCCAGTTGTTGGATAACCTGCTCTTGTATCTTGGGGTCGCTAATCTTGTCGAAATCAATATATGTATATGCATGATTTTTTATCGCATACTGTATTTCTTGAGAAGCCTTTCGGTTGCTTACTACCGAGGCTTCGATAGAGGAGAACTGTTCTTTCAACTCTTCTAGAGAAGAGGCCCATCTTTGCAAGAGGGAGAGCAATTTCTCATTTTTCCCTTTTTCTTGTTTGATCAACATCTTCCAGGTATAAGGATCCTTAGGTGCGTCTGGGTGCGTCGAGTACTTGACTTGTTTTACAACAAATGTATTATCTTTTCTCAACGCTTGAACATCATCAAGGGCACCACTTTCATCGGCTTCCACTCGTATCCATTGGTAACGGTCAGTGTGCTCAAGCCAGTCTACCATCAGATCAATAGCAACTATATCTTGATAAGCATCTCCACGTCTCCTCGTTCCTGAGCGTGTAAGATGACTCTTTGCAACATTATCCCGCGTCACCTGGTTCTCTCCGTTCCCTTGTTATTGTCATTGAGGAATCACATCCTCACAGTACATTACAACATCTGTCCATTATCTACAAAATTAGCATAAGGTAGAGAGAGCGTGTCGAACATGATCTCCATCTTGTTTAGCGATCAATCATACTACGTATACTGTGTAAAAAGAGTTGTCCTTCAAATTTAGGATAATTCGGTGAGGCTTATCATGTCCCCCAAGGCTACTCCTAACCTTGTGCTTATCGTAAACAATGGAGTGCTGTCAGCCGTCTCAAAGTAACGAATGACTCGTGGCGCGTCGATGAAACACGTGAAAGTGAAAAAGGTATGGACGTACCTCTACCGCGCTGTGGGTTCTCAGAGGAATACCCTGGAATTTCTCTTGGGGATCAGGCACAATGCGCGTATGTGGGCAAACGCTTCTTCTCGAAAGCTCTTGCTGCATCTTGTACCAGCACTCATCGAGTCATCGCCGTTGGTAAAAATGCGGCTTATCCTAAAGCCTTCAAAAAGCTGAAAACGGAAGGCTTCATGCTAGACTCTTGTAAACTGCAACAGAGTAAGTACCTCAACAACCTCATTGAGCAGGATCATCGTTACATGAAACGACTAGTCAAACTAGGGATAGGCTTCTTTTTATTCGATACTGCTTAACAACTTTACAGGGATATGAAGCAATGAAGATGCTCAGGAAAGATTAGATACATGGCATAGAAACAGGAGACAGCATAAAACAGATGGAATTCATCATCTGACTGTTTGGAGTGACAGTCTAAGTTGAATAGGACAATGAGATTTTACGTTCCCGGCGTTTCTCTCAAATTTTCGCAACACAACCCTCTTTCAGACCCCTCAATCAGAGCTATGCATCTGCAATCAACATCCCCTACTAAGGTTGGTGACATCCCCTTTACCTTTCACCTCAACCAGTTATATGCTTCGCAGTCCAACATGCTGGACAACAACAAGAGATAGTATCTCGACTTCCAGAAAATCTCAACTTTTCCCTACGCATACTCTCACCTGGTTTCCTACGACAAAGCCGAAGTCGAATGGTATCGTGCTGGCTACCTGAGGCATTCGTCCAGGAAATTGGGCATTTTGTCCATGATGGAGCAGGCTCTCTTGTTACAGAATGTAAGATACGCGTATAATAAATGCGGTCCATTATGTACGTATACTTGGGCAATGTGCCTCTTTCTATAAAGAAGAGGTTTTATTCGCGCTATGTATATTTCCCTTGATAACGGGTTCTCCATCATCTTCCGTGTTAAACTGTACTATTCAGATGAGCAATGCTTTAACGCATCGACGATGAGAGTAGATTGAGCACGAGCGGGTTTTCTCTATGATAGAGCTTAGTACGGAAGATGACGGAGAACCAAATTATGGATTCATCATAAAATTCATTATCCTTCGTATAGAGGCAGATTAAGAACTGAAATGGGATATATCATGTGTTCTTTGTGTTTTACAACAGCTTCTCGTAGTAAAGAAAGCTTTTCCTGTGATTGATTCAAATATTCCAACAAGATAGAGTTTGAACTGTTCTCGATAGCGTCAATACTAGCAAGTTTTGCTAGTATCAATTTCTGATAATCTCCTCGTGTGAGAGCGTTTCCTGTTTGTACAGCAAGATCAACTGCTATAGCAGGGATGCCAAATTCAAGTCGTACCAAGAGTTTTCGGACACGCTCTGAAAGGTCAAGGTCAGGACGTGAGATTTCTGCAATACTAGCAATGGTAGGTAATACATCACATATACGTGACCGCAAACTACGTATTGGACCAGAAGCACCATCTAGCCCTCCACCAAATTGTGTCATTATCGTTTCTATATCCGCCAAAGGCATGTCTGTTATCCATAACAGAGAGGCAACCGTCTTTTTTGCTCGTAGCGTAGCTTGAAATTGGTCTGTTACGGCATTATGAAGTGAATATAATACATAATGAGAAACGTTCTGACGTTGTAGTTCACGTACCCAAACCTGTGGCTCTTTTTGTGTACTTTTCTTGTTAATAGGAAAGAGTATTCTATCAAGCTCCACCGTTATTTGTGATACACAAAGTAACGTAGGATCGGTAATTTCTGCGCTGCTTATAGGTGATAAGGTATCTACTATCCGAATAATAGATTCGACCTCCAATCCGCTTTGCCCTGCAAGCCAACCTAACTTTGTAAGTTTGTAAATGCCACCGCTTGACTCATCAACAAACTGATGGTGTTTTAATTGAGTAATCATCGCTAAGGTATGCTGTCTATCCCAAGTCCATTGCTGCACTGTCTGCCTTTTTTGAAATGCACCAAAGCTTTCTTCGAGGAAGGCAGCAATACCATCGCTAGTCAAACCTTGTCTCGTAAATCGCTGAGAGGCAACAAGTACCCGAAGTATTAGAGAGCGTGTATCTGTTTCATCTGTAAGAAAACGAGAGCACAAATCTTCTGGTTTGCCTAATAGGTAGTGCTTCCAGAAATAATATTCTTCTTGTTGAGTAAGAGCCATTAGAAAGGATGCTCCTTCTTTGGCGTACCCTAACCGACCAGCACGTCCCACGATATTTTTGTACTCAGCAATTGTATAGGGTATATTTCCAGGATGTTCCAGTCCAGCTATAACCACAGCATCAGCAGGGGTGTTTATACCCATCGCCAAAGTAGTTGTTGCTACGATAACTCGTAATTTTGTATGTTTCTCTCGAAAAGACTCCTCAACAATTTTCCGCTCTTCAGGGTCTAGATCAGAAATATGGAAAGCAACGCCTCCGACCAGCGCATCGCGTAGCGAGATGGATGATTTAGTAAGATTACCTACGGGAAGCAAATCAAGTGCTGATTGGACTGGAGGCAAACCAAGTTCTCTTGCAAGATAGAGAGCACATGATCGAGCTTCACCTCTTGTTTCTCGAAACACAATCACTTGTTTTGCTTCTGCGACTAATTTTTGTACTAACGGAATAATCCAGTCTTGGGTAGAACCTTTACGATATTGAGGATAAATGTAGGAAGGCATTGTTTTTTCTTCCAAGAAGGCATTGAGATAACGGAACGTGCCATCTGCCGTTAAAACTCCTTCATTCAGAGGGATAGGTCTGTCATCTCTTCTTAGTAATCTTGCTCTCAACCAACGCTCTAGCCCGTTGGTGTCTCCTATTACAGCCGATAAAGCAATAAGTTGGGGTTCAGCACCTTGCTTTCTCTGCATAAGTAAGAGTGTTAGCACAAACTCGAGATTAACTCCTCGCGTTTCATCGGCTATCATTTGAATTTCATCTACAACAACTGTGCCAACTTGTTCCAAGATATGAGGCGTACCTAATGCCAATGCTGAAAATTTTTCATAGGTCATCAGACAAATGTCATACTGCCCTCGCATAAGTGCAGGAATGTCATCACTATGATCACCTGTCGCACGAATAAATTTTAATTCGAAAGAAGCATACGTAGTCGTAAATTGCTTATGCTTATCATTTACCAGTGCTTTGAGAGGAAGAAGAAAGAATGCTCTCCTACGTTTGATTACACCATGAAGTGCTGCTAATTCGCCAATCATGGTTTTTCCTGATGATGTCGGTGCGGAAACAGCTAAATGATCTTCTTGTAATAGGCCGTATTCGTTGATTGCGTCAATCTGAAGTTGATTCAGCGATTGAATTGATCCAGCCCACGCTGCCAATAAAGAAGACCCTCTATGTCAAGAGTCAAAACGCAGAAAGGAGGAAGCAAGGTGAAAGTGGGTGAAGCTGCCTCCCGTGTGGGGATGCAAGTCTACCACACCGGTCAAGGCCAAGACGAGCGCGCCCGCACC